>ENA-OWPA01000437-OWPA01000437.1-bioreactor-metagenome-genome-assembly--contig:-NODE-437-length-57841-cov-4.606693_pt1 | contig 57841 bp, 53 predicted proteins | sample MGYA00238139_ERZ651803 | MGnify/ENA primary metagenome ERZ651803 (study PRJEB26909, sample SAMN07631231) | bioreactor metagenome | isolation source: Switchgrass digestor | place: USA: Dartmouth...
CCACCGAGATCTACACTCTTTCCCTACACGACGCTCTTCCGATCTTCTGAACGGAGCGTTGTAGTCATGAAGCGTCCGAAACTTCCCCGGTGCCGGCTCCACCGTTCCCCCTCTCTGGTGACCTACTTCGGCTCAGCCTACTGGCTGGTGGCCATGGTCATCGTCTGGGTATCGCTGGGCTTCTTCCTTTGGTATAACAGCGTCCGCACCGAACAGCAAATCCGCGCTGCAGCCCTGGCAGTGGCCGAAACGCTGGCCGCCACCACCGCGCCAGAGTGGGCGGAAGCGACCTCCGCCGGTTCGCTCCACCAAAGCCTCACCCAGGCGGCAGACATCGCTGACATCGCCTTCGTACAGGCCCTGCTGCCCGACGGCACCGTAATGGCCACCGCCGGCGATGCCGGAATCCCGCTGGAGCAGGTCTGGACGGAATCAGCACCGGTCACCTACGCCGGTCAAAACCTGGGTACCGTGGAGGTGGCAGTTCTGCGCGCCTCCGGCCAGGGGCTGATGCTCCCCTTCGTGCAGGTGGCCGTGGTTGCCTGCGTCCTGGCAACGGCGCTCAGTGCGCTGGCTGCTGCGGCCCTGGCCTACCGCACCACCCAGCCCCTGCGGTCGCTCCAGTCCATCACGACCCGGTGGATCAGCCCCAGATCATCAATCAGGACTGGGAGCACGGTCCCCGGGAAGTGCAGGAACTGGGCCGGGCCATTATGGCCATGCGCAGCCAGGCCCTGACCCGCACCAACCAGCTGGCAGAGCAGGTCTTGGAGCGGACGAAGGAGCTCTCCGAGGCCCTCAGTGCGCTGAACGAGTCCTTCCTGGGAACCGCAGCGGCCCTGGCCCAGGCGCTGGATGCCCGGGATCACCTCACGGCCAACCATGCTAACCGAACGGCCCACCTGGTCTCCCTCATCGCCCAGCGTGTTGGGTTCTCGGGCCTCGCACTGCGCAACCTGGTGCTGGCCGCCACCCTTCACGACATCGGCAAGATCGGCATCCCCGAACATATCCTGACCAAGCCAGGCAAGCTCACACCGGAAGAGATGGCCATCATGCGGATGCACCCGGTGATCGCCGCCGACATCTTGGGGCGGGTGACCGGCATGGAAGAGGTGGCCAGGCTGGTCCGCCATCACCACGAGCGGTGGGATGGAAAGGGCTATCCAGACGGCCTGAAGGGCACCGAAATCCCGCTGGGGAGCCGGATCATCGCCCTGGCCGACACGGTAGAAGCCATGAGCGCCCGGCGCCACTACCGGGATCCGCTGCCGCCCGATGCGATTCTGGCTGAAATCCGCCGCTGCAGCGGGTCGCAGTTTGACCCGGACGTGGTCAAGGCCGGATGGGACGAGATCGTCCGGGTCGTCAACCAGTGGTGCCGCCCCGAACCGGATGCAAAGGAAGAGCCGCCGCCCGTCCCAACCGCCGTGTCCTCCTGCAGCGTGCCCGGCGGGAGCAGTTAGACGCAAAAACCCGGAGCCCTGCGCTCCGGGTTTTTGGTAACCCGCGGGGCTTAACCGGGTACCCGGTAGAAGCCCGGGGGCAGCAGTGCGCCGCCGGTGCCGCAGGGCCCGATAGGGCGCGGCCTGCTGCCTTGCGGGGGAACCGTCTCCACCTGCGTTGGTCGAGCAGCGGCTCCACCCCTATCATCACCGCCTGCGCCTCAGGTTATTCACCTGCTGCCGCGCGGATCAATTCCACAGTGCGGGTCTCCTGGATCCACTTAACTCGGGCGCCCAGCGCCTCGGCCAGCGGGCGCAGCGGCACCATCATCCGGTTCTCCACGATTCTGGGCGCCGCCGGCAGCTCCGTGCGCACAGCGCCCTCACTGCTCAGGGTCTGCAGCGTCGCATCGCCCACGCCCACCAGCACCACCCGGTCCTGCGCCGGGTCCATTATCAGGGCGATTCGGCGGCTCTGGTCCCAAAGGAGCGGATATCCCAGAGCATCGCTGAAAAGCCGCACGGGCACCCAGGTCTGGTCATCGGAAATGGCGCCGGCAACGTCGGCATCCAGAAACATCCCGTCCACCAGAAACGCCACGGCGCCGGGCTGCACCCTGAAGGACAGGGGCGCCGAATCGGCCTCCTGGCCCAGTTTGTCCACCGCCGTCAGGATAACCTGGTAGCTGCCGGGGTTCAGCGCTGTCGCGTAGCTCTGCGCCGTGGGGTCCAGTTCCGCCAGCTGCAGCCGGTGGGCCCCGTCCCACAAACTGATGCGGTAGGCAGCCAGTCCGCCCGCATCCGCGGCTGGCGTCCAGCGCATATTGAGTCCGATCCCGTCCACCGGAGAGACCGAGATCTGCCCCAGTTCCGGCGGGTTCAGGTCCACGAAGGTGGAGCGTCCGACGCTCTCTGCCTGCAGGCCGTCGGTGGTGTGGGAGATCACCTTGTAGGTGTACCGGCCTTCCACGTCGGGCCGGTCCACCACCGTCAGCCGCATAGTGCTGGGGAGCCAGCTGGGTACAGGCAGCACGGTGGTGCCGTCGGGCCCCTCCCGGCGGACCTCAAAGCTGGATGCACCCGTCGGAATCAGCCACGTGAGCGTCACTTCCTGACCGCTCACGGCTGGCAGCTCTTCCAGCTGCGCCCGGGGCGCCGAGGGAACCACCTGCAGCGAGAACTCGCCGGAGACGCTCCGCCCCTGGCTATCGCGGATCTGCACCGCCACCACATAACGGCCGACCAGCAGCCGGCTCAGGTCCACCGGCACATCGACCACCCGGTTTTCGCCAGCTGCTGCGCCCCGCAGCTCGCCCCGGGCCAGTTCGTTCAGGCTGCCGGGGTAGCGGACTACCAGGCTGATGTCTGCCGCCGTTGTGCTGGAGTAGCCCACCGGCAGAAAGGTCCGGTCCTGCTCCGCCTTGGCCTGGCTCAGACTCAGGGAAGGAGACTGGTTGCTGACGGTGATCCGGGTCTGATCCGTCACCTCCCTACCGCTCCGGTCGGCAGCAGTCAGCCGGAGGCGGTAGCGCCCTTCCGCGAGGGTGCCGGTCTCCCAGGTGACCACCCTCTCGCCAGCATCGGTCCCTTCTTTCAGCACCGTTTCAACACCCTCCGGGTCGGTAACGGTTAGGCGCCAGCTCGCCAGATCGGGCAGATCCACCAGAATGCGCAGTTCTACAGGCCCATAGGCCCGCGCCGGCGCGTCCAACTCCACCGAATCCGACTCCGCTGCACCTGCATCCGGTCTCTCAGCCGCCGCCAGCAGGGGCGTGCGGCCCTCGGGACCCTCCAACGCCTTTACAGGAATCGCCAGCGCCAAGAGAGAGATGAAGGCGGCCAATGCGGCAAATCTCCGTCCCACAGGCGCTACCTCCTTCGTAACCGGAAATATTTCGCCTTTGGTAAATTCGGGTCACCTGTGGGAGACTCCTCCTGTTTCTAAAATACGAAATAAGGCCCGCTGCTTTCTGAGCAGCGGGCATACTCTGCGTCCGATCACGATGCTCAGCCGAATCGCTGGATGATGGCCTGGTGCGCCGCCATCTCCAGCTGGTCATCCAGCGGCTTCAGCTTCACCTGGTCGCCGTACCGACGCTCCACAGCGCGCTGCAGCAGCCAGTCCGCCAGGTGCGGGTTTTTGGGCAGAATTGAACCGTGCAGGTAGGTACCCACGCAGTTCCGGAACCGCACCCCCTCGGTCTGATCCTTCCCGTTGTTGCCGTAGCCCTTCCGCACCCGGCCCAGGGGCTGCACCCCCTTGCCCAGGTAGGTCTTTCCCGAGTGGTTCTCAAAGCCCACCAGGGTGCGGGTTTCGCCCCACAAATCGCTTTCGATGATGGCGTTGCCGATCAGCCGGTCGCTGGACCCCTCGGTCCAGAGATCCAGAATCCCTGTAAAACGGAGCACCTCGCCCCTATGGGTGCGGAAGTGGGAGCCCAGCATCTGGAACCCGCCGCAGACGGCCAGCACCGGCAGGCCATCATGAATCGCTTCGCCCAGGGAATCGCCCTTCACGGTGAGGAAATCCTGTGCGATGAGGGCCTGCTCCCGGTCCTGCCCGCCGCCGAGGTGGACGAGATCAAACTGGCGCAGGTCGGCTTTTTGGCCGAGGCCGATCTGCACCACTTCCGGCTCCAGCCCGTGCCACCGAGCCCGCTGCGTCAGCACGATGATATTGCCCCGGTCGCCGTAGAGGTTCATGTACTCCGGGTACAGCCAGCCGATGCGAATACGCGGCCGCTCCACGCTCACACCTCCCAATACTTTCGGACGTAGCCCCGCTTTGCGATGATGCCCCGCATCTCGAGCATGGCCGTGTAGGTGGGCATGATGTGGAGCAGTTCACCGGTCTTGATGAGCCCCAGCCCCTGATCCAGCGCCTTCTCCAGGTCCTTCTGCACCGACAGCTTCGCCGTGTCCATGCCGGCATACTTCAGGCGGACGGCCATCTCCTCCGCCCGCAGGCCGGAGCAGATGACGAAGCTGATCTCATCCTGGCGGGCCGCCAGCCCCTCGAAGTCCACGTCCCAGAGCCACGAAATATCCGTGCCGTCGGCATCCAGGTCGTTGATACAGAACAGCAGGTTCTTGCGGCTGTCGCCCTGCATCACGGTCTGCAGCACCGAGTTGAAGCCTGCGGGGTTCTTCACCAGGGCCATGTAGACATCCCGGTCGCCCATGTGGATCAGCTCCATCCGGCCGAACTGGCTGGTGGTGCGCGCAAGCCCCTCCTTCAGGGCCTCCAGGGGAAGCCCCAAGGCCAGCCCGCCCGCCGTGGCTGCCAGGGCGTTGTACACGTTGTAGAGCCCCGGAATCTGAAGGCGCACCTCGAAATCACCCTGCGGCGTCACCACATGGAGATCGGTGCCCCGGGCGTCCATGTTCCAGATCCGGTCGGCGTAAACTTCCGGCTCCGGCCGAGAGCTGCCGCACTGTGGGCAGCGATACTTGCCCAGGTGTGCGTAGTAGAAGACCTCGTACTCGTACGCAGCACCGCAGTGAACACAGTGCTTGGCGTCTGCCGCCTGGGTCATCTCAGCGGTTCCCACCGAAGGATCCTGAATGCCGTAGTAGATGGGGGTAACGGCAGGCCGCTCACCCAGCGCGGCGCAGTTGGGGTCGTCTGCATTCAGGGCAACCCGGCCCCCTTTTGCCAGCCGGTCCAGCCCCCGGCCCACAAAATCCACAGTGTGCTCCAGTTCGCCAAACCGGTCCAGCTGGTCGCGGAAGAAGTTGGTCACCACCGCCGCCTTGGGCCGGATCTCCTCACAGGCCCGGGGCATGGTGGCCTCGTCCACTTCCATTAATGCGACAGCGCCTCCCACCCGACCGGTCCAGGAGGCGCTCTGCAGAAATGCGGTAGTCACTCCGGAGATCAGATTGGCTCCGGCGCGGTTGTGGGTAACAGGCCACCCGGCCGCTTCGCACATGGCAGAGAGCATCTTGGCTGTGGTTGTCTTCCCATTGGTACCGGATATAGCGATGACACCATGGCGTGGCTGTTTGGACAGATCCCGCAGTACATTCGGAGCCAGCTTTCGGGCCACAGCGCCCGGCAGCGAGGTGCCGCCCCGGCCAGCGAGCCGGGTGGCAGTGACAACGCCCTTACCGGTCCAGACGGCCAGCAGTGTTCGGAGATTCATCTGCGGTTCCTCTTCCCTCTTTCTCCACCAGGCCCCGCCCCGGCTCGCAGGGGTGAATGGCCCGGAATGTAGGCTTATGTTAATTCAACCCTTTTGTCGTGGTATCATTATAACATGCGCCGGACTACGCCCGGCATGCGTTCAGCACGCTGGAACACCCCCGTTACAATTCCCCGCCGCCCGCCCCAATCCTTGTGCGGGCAGATAAAGGAGACAGCACTGGTGAAGCCGCGTTACCGAATCGCCATGGGTCTCATCCTCCCACTGTTGCTAACCGGCTGCGCAGGCGCCGCCGCCAACTCGGAGATGGACCGCCTGGATCCCAGCGCACCGGCAGCCACAGGGCTGCCTGCCACTCCGGGACCCGATGAGCCCGCACCCCTGGAGGAAAGACCGCCCTTTGGACTCTATGCAGAAGAGCCCACTGCTGAAACGCTTGCAGCCCTCTCCACCGGAAAGCTCTCCCCAGACCGGCGCTTTCGGGCCGCCGTAACCGAGCAGGGGGCCTGGATCGCCAGGGTGGATGCCGCCTGGGTCTGGCAGGTGGAGCTGCCTGAGCCGGAGCCTGCACCTCCACAGGGAGACAAGGCAGCAGATAAGCAGCCCGCTCAGCCCACCCCAATCCCTGTGGCGGTGGATGTAAGCTGGATGCCGCCCGACATCTTACTGGTGCAGGATCAGACGGGTGCGTGGTGGCAGGCAGATCCCGACTGGGCCACCGTCGCTAAGGGTCCTGCTGCCTTCCGGGGCAAGGAGGAGGTCACCTTCTCGCCCCGCGGCGACCGGATCCTCTACTACACGGCTGGCGACAAGGGCCGGCAGCTCTTTGTGGCCAATGCCGATGGCAGCAACGCCAAACTGCTGGGTGTGAATGTGGCCGGCAGCTGGTCGCCCGAAGGCGAGCCTGTGGTCACTCCGCTGACCCCTGCAGAGAAGCCGGCAGGCCAGTCTGCCCCGGAAGGATCCACCACGCAGCAGCAGACCCCGGAACAGGCCAATGCCGGCGAAGCGCCTGCAGCGCAGACATCAGACCAGGCAGAGCCGTAGCGAACCTGACCCCCGTCACGAGCCAGCACCCCGGAAAAATCTACATATGAGGAGGGGCATCTATGACCGCTCCGCAGCCTGCTCCTAATCCGAATCCCAATCCACCAGAACCCAAGCGTTCGCACTGGCTGGCAAGTTTCTTCAAGGCGCTGCTGGGGCTTGTCGCCGTCGCTGCCGTGGCTGCCGGCGCCGCCTACGGTGTCTTCTGGTGGCTGGTTGAGCAAAAGCAGGATGCACTCAGTGCTCAGCTGGCTTCCGTCCAGGAGGAACAGGCCCGGCTGAATGAGCAAGTCGAACAGGTACGGCGTGCAGCAGAGGAGGCCAAGCTCCTGCTTGAGGACAAAGGGGGCACCACCACCCTGGACCGGCGCATCAAGGAGATCGACAACCTGCGGGCCGAGTTAGAAACAGCCAGGAAGGACTTCAATCAGCAGCTGAAGGACCTGGAGCAGTCGATGGGAGATAAGCTGGCCCAGCAGGGCCAGGCCACCACCCATACACTCTCTCTGGAACTGCAGTGGAAGAGCCTGGTGGCCAAGGCGCAGGGCGAAGTGATGCTCTCGCAAGTATACTGGGCCGAGGGCAACCGGGGCCTGGCCCGGGACGAACTGGCCACCGCGATCCAGACCCTGAAGGACGCAGCTGAGGCCGCACCGGATCCTGTCAAGTCCCAGATCTCTGACGTCGCCAAACTGGCGGAAGAGACCCGGGGCGCCCTAATTCTCGAGCAGTCCTCTGCCCGCGACTCGCTCAACCTGCTCTGGCACCGGGTCAGCGAACTGCTGGCAGTTGCTCCATCGGAGGAATAACAGGCGCAAGGGACAGACCGCTCCCCGGGAGCAGCCTGTCCCTTGGTGTTTTCGCTGGGGTTATTCGTAGATGCCTGCCTCAACGTAGTGCCACATGCTGCCCTTTCGGGCCCAGAACCAGACCATGCTGTCGTTGCCGCTGGGGTTGAACGCCGCGGGCTCACAGCACTTGTAGTGGATCACTTCGTCATAGGTCTCCGGAAGGGTCTTGCCGTCGTAAGACATGTAGACTTTGCCGCCCTTGCTGTAGAAGTAGAAGGGCCTCCCCTTGATCAGCCGTAGGTCGAAAACTTCGCTGTAGCCTTGGGTCTTGCTGAGGCTCTGGCCATCCAGGATCACATCGCCCAGCACTTCGGCGGCCCAGTGGCCGTCCCAGGCAGCCAGATTCTTAAAGGGGTTATCCACGGGCGACTCAGGCAGGCGCCCCTCGTAGAGCTGCTCGCCTTCCTTTACCACCCGGAAGCTCCTCGCTCCTACCTCCCCTGCCAACTCGACCCACAGGAGGTCATCTCCGAGGTAAGCGGGCGCTTCATAGAGATGCTGGAAGAGGTCCCAGGGAAGCACCTCTCCGGAGCGGACCATCACCGTGCCCTCGTTCTTGATGTAGGCGATGAAGAACCAGTCTGTTTCGGACGCGTTGACAAACACCGGAGTGAGCTGATCTGGGGTGATGTCGGCCAGGATCAGCTCCTCTCCCTTATAAAGGTCGTAAATCTTCAAGGTGGAGTCTGCTTCGCCAACCCCGCCCTGTGTGCGAAGCGCATAGCCGAATGGCGCCAGTTTGGCATTCATCCCGTCCACATCGGGGCCGGTGCCGCTCTCTCGAATGGCCTGGCGCTTCTGCCGAATCGCAGGGTCGACCCGATCCATGAACTCGAAGTGGGTCGGCTTGTCCACGCTGTCCTCGACGATGGGGTACTCCTCAACAGTCAGGATGCTCTCCTCCGCCGCAGGCGGAGTCTCTCGCTGGGGATCCGCTTCCGGGGCGGTCGTTCTGCCGCAGCCAGCCAGGCCGGCGCCCACCAGGACAGCAAGTGCGGCTGCCGCAATGGATCGCCTCATGGGGAAACTCATAGACTGCACCTCCTAGAGGTTATAACGAAAAACGAGGCAGTTGGTTTCTCTTCCCCGGGACGGCTCAGGCGAAACATTGGGACTGCCCCACAGGGTCATTATCTTCGCCGTCGTGGTGGCCAGGGGAACCGCCGGCACCAACGCATCGGAATGGGGCGTACCCGCACGCTGTTCGGTCATTTATTTCAGGTGTCCCCCGCCGTCAACTGAAAAAAATGACGGAACGGCCCCCAATTGAGCCTTCTATAGCTACCCCCCTGGGGTATTTCAGGAGCAAACTCCTGGCAATATACAGCAAGAAACCGCCTGAAGCTGTGTCCAACATAGGCACCAGGGGCGCCGTCATTACTTTTTTTCAGCTCAGCCCGTCCCTCACCTGAAAAAAACGTAAGATCGGCCCAGAGAACCGGCAAATTTTCTGTACTTTCATGGCCCGTTGGGTAGGATACCCCCGGTGGAACAGCCGAGGCCAGATTCCCAAGCCCAGGGTTGCCGGGCCCACTGTTGCCAGGCCCAGTGCTGAAACCAGTCGCAGGTTCAAACCCCCATCACGTACGGGACTTGAACCTGCGACTTGTTGATTATGGGCCGTATGTTCTATTGGCTGAGCTGCTGCTCTCGCTCACGGCTGCGATGTGGTTCTTGCTCATGAGCTGGAGCGCATAGCTGGGCAGCACCCGCCACCGCCGCACTAGAGCAGCTCCAGATCCGCCACGCCGCCGGCCCGCTGGAAGCTCCACGCAGCGGCAAACACGGCCCGGATCACTTCCTGATGCTTGCCGGCGTTGCCGGGCTCGCCCAGGGGCGCCCCGGCAGGGTTCGCCACAACCACGGCCCTGGGCGCCCGCACCAGTTCCAGCAGATCCCGATCAGTTCCCATCACCACAGTGGGAACCCCGGCCAGTTCGATGGCCCGGGCCACCACGGCAGCCACCTGGCTGTCCATGGGGTGGGCCGCCACCACCAGGGCCACGTCCGCCCCCATCCGCTTCAGCCGGTAGGCCACGCTGGGTGCGTAGTTGGACAGCAGGTCTGTGGGATCAGTCACATGCCCCATAAAGCTGTAGGCGAAAGGCCCCACCGAGCCGATATACCCCGCGCTGGCCAGCTGATGCAGCCGGTCCAGCGGGAAGACCACGTTGATATCCTCCGCCGCATACCGGCAGTCTCCCTTCGTGTGTGCGACCACGATATCCTCCGCTTCTGCCACCGAAGGGAACTCCCGGAACGAAGGGTCACCTGCGGGGCTGGCCGTGTCAAACGGAACGTGCATCCGCTTCAGATATGCACCGCCGGTGGACACCAGGGCCACCTTGGCCTCCCTAATTGGCACATCCCACTGCGTCCAGGGTATAAAGTCGCTGCTGACCAAACGGTATGCAGGATCCCACTTGCCCATGGCCGCCTCGTTCCGCTCTTCTGCTGTTTCTGCCATTCCTTCGCTTCCTCCCTCTGCTCTCACCGCTCGCCGGCCATCTCCTGCAGCCGGGCGAGCAGCCACTCCCGCCTGTTGCGCTCAGGCTCCTCAACCACCTCATCCAGAAGGCGGCGAAGCACCTGCCCCACGTAGGGGCCAGGCGGGCGGCCGAAAATCTGCATCACGTCGTGCCCGTCCACAGCCAGATCTGTCACCTTCAGGGCGGCATCTTCCTTGAGGATCCGCTCCACCTGCTCCAACAGGTAGATGGTTTCCGGGCTCAGGTCCCCCTCCCTGGTGCCCGAGGCCAGCCGGTCTGCCCGCCTCAGTTCCAACAGGTCCGGCATCAGGTCCAGTCCAATGCGGCTGATCATGCGTCGAATGGCGCTGTCGCTCATCCGGTCTTCCAAGTGCAGATCCATGTGGAAGCGCACCAGCCGCACAGCCCGCTCCCGGACCCTGTTCTCCACCCGGAGCCGCTCCAAAAACCCGTCGGCGATCTCTGCGCCCACCTGCTCATGCCGGTAGAAGTGCCGGTTCCCCTCGTCATCTACCGAGACTGTGTGGGGCTTGCCCACATCGTGCAGCAGAGCAGCCAGCCGCAGGTGAAGTTCAGGGGGCACAAGGGCGAGGGCCAGCAGGCAGTGCTCCCATACGGTGTAGGCGTGGTACTGGTTCTGCTCCACCCCCACCATCGCCAGCAGTTCAGGCGCAAAGACGGCCAGCAGCCCGATCTCCCGGAGCCGCTCCATGCCCCAGGCCGGCCGCCTCGTCACCATCAGGCGGCAGAACTCTGCACCAATCCGCTCGGCTGCCACCTGCCCAAGGCGGGGCGCCTGGTCCTGCATGGCCGCCACGAGGGCGGGGTCCAGCGCAAGGTCCAAGTCCGCTGCCAGGCGCACGGCCCGCAGCATCCGGAGAGGATCCTCCCGGATGCGGTCCTGCGGCGACCCACAGGCCCGCAGGATGCCTGCCGCCAGGTCTCGCTGGCCTCCCATGGGGTCGTACAGCCGCCCCTGGGGAGAAAGGGCCATGGCGTTGATGGTAAAGTCACGGAGGGCCAGATCTCCCTCCAGGCCGTCCCCCCGGAAAGGGGTCACCTCGTAGGGACTTCCCTGCCGGGGGATCAGCAGGGTCTGGCCCTGCCGGTCTGCCCCCATCACCTTTCCTTCCGGGAAGAGCCGCAGCAGCCCCTCTATGTTCAGGTCTGCAGCGATGTCCCAGTCCTTGGGGGTCTTCCCCAGCAGCAGGTCCCGTACGCAGCCTCCCACCAGCACCGCCTGGCGGCCCTCCGCCGCAATCCGGCCCAGTATCTCCCGAGCGGGGGCCGGCAGCAGCCTGCTCAGCCGTACCGGAAGCAGCAGCCGGCCAGTCCGCACCCGAAGAGCCTGCGCCACCTACCTCACCCCCGCAAACAGGTCGTCCCGCACCCGATCCTCCCGCGGCAGCACCGAATCCGCAAGGTGAAATGCCTCCTGCTCCATGAGCCGCTCCAGATACTCCGGGCCCAGGTTTCGGAAGACACGCTCCACCGAGAGGTGCTGACTCCGGTGTGCCCGCAGCGCCGCCAGCCGGGCCTCTTTCACCCCCGGGGTGGCAATCAGGGCGTCCACCCGCTCCGGCGTCTTTCCGGGCAGCAGGTGCCAGTAGAGGTGGCTGGGCTGCCAGGGGGCGCCGGCCTCCGGGAACTGGGCGGGGTCGCCGGCTGCCCGGAAGGCAAGCCCCGCCAATCGGTGAATCGCAAGGTGGTCCGGATGGCCAGAGTGCCCGTCGGGCGGAAAGGTGTACAGAACCTGCGGCCGTTCCATCCGAATCAACCGAACGATGCGGCCCACCGCTTCTGCTTCAGGGGCAGCAGAAAGCTCCTGGTCCCGGTATCCCAGCAGGTGGATCTGCTGGACGCCCAGAATCGCGCAGGCCCTGCGCAGTTCCTGTTCCCGCACCCTTGGAAGCTCTTCAGGGGTGCAGACCGGCGGGTTTCCCACCTTGCCCCGCTCCCCCAGCGTTGCACAGACCAGCACAGCCCGCACCCCTTCTCTGGCATACTTGATCAGGGCGCCGGCGCCTGCGAAGGACTCATCATCGGGATGGGCAAAGATGGGCATCAGGGTCAGCTGCGGCATGGGGCGTCCCTCCCGTGGATGTGGAGCTGCGCTGCACCATCAGAATGTCTTGATCACGTTATAGAAGGTGTCCCGCTGCACGGGCTCAAACCCGGCCTGCCGGATCAGGGCCACCGCCGCCGGCGGCGTCACCATGTAGGTGGTGCCGGCGGCCGACACCACGTTCTCCTCCATCATTGTGCCGCCGAAGTCGTTGGCCCCAAAGCGCAGGGCCACCTGGGCCAGCTTGGGCCCCTGGGTCACCCACGAAACCTGCAGGTTCGGCACGTTGTCCAGCACCAGGCGGGCCACCGCCATCAGCTTCAGGTAGTCAAAGCCGTCTCCCAGCCGGTACTGCGGGTTCCGAATCACCTCTTCGCCCAGAGGCGTGTTGTCCGGCTGGAAGTCCCAGTGGATGAACGCACTGTAGCCCCGGCAGCGGTCGCCGCTTTCCCGGATCCGGATCAGGGTCAGCGCCTGTTCCTCCACCGTCTCGATGTGGCCGTACATCATGGTTGCCGTGATGTTCATCCCCAGGTTGCTGGCGGTCTCCATCACTTCAAACCACTGATCCGTCAGGACCTTCCCCTTGCTCACGATCCGCCGGACCCGGTCCACCAGGATCTCTCCGCCGCCGCCGGGCAGGCTCTTCAGCCCGGCAGCCTGCAGTTCCTGGAGCGTCTCACGGATGGAGAGCCGCGACAGCTTCGCAAGATACCAGATCTCCGACGGCGAGAAGCCGTGGACCACCAACTGGGGAAACTTGGTCTGGATTCGGTGAATCAGCTCCTGATAGTACTCCAGCTTCAAGGCGGGATTCAAACCGCCCTGCAGGAGGACCTGCGTGCCGCCCTGGTCCACCAGTTCCTGACACTTCTGGTCCAGCACCTCCCAGGGCAGCACATACCCATCGCCGGCGTTCACATCCCGCCGGAAGGCGCAGAAGCCGCACTGGGCCACACATACATTCGTGTAGTTAATGTTTCGGTCAATAATAAAGCTGACCCGCCCCTCGGGATGCAGCTGGGCCCGCACCTGGTCAGCCGCCTGCCCCAGGGCCAGCAGGTCGTTGCTCTTCAGCAGGGCGACAGTATCCTCCAAGGTGAGCCGCTCACCAGCCAGCCGCTTCTCTAGAATCGGCCGAATATCCGCCCCCATATCTAGCCGCACCGGTCATTCCCCCCACACGTGAAGCGCTGGCACGGCAGGAATCTCCCCCAACTCGTGCGCCAGCCGGAAATAGGTCAGCAGCCCCCGCCGGTAAGGCTCCGTGAAGTGATGGCGAATCTGCCGGAAATGCTCTTCCACAGCCGCCCGTGGCAGGCTGCGCCGGCGCAGGGCCTCCTCGATCAGATCTGACATGTGCTCCACCGCATAGTCGCGGCTCGCCTGAAAGAGACGGGCCACCAGCCTGACGCCATCCGGATTCCGCTCGGCGTACTCCCGCCGGATCACCCAGAGGGCGAAGACCATGATCTCGCCGGTCATCTCCTTGAAGGCCTCTCCCAAATCGATGATCTGGAGGTCCGGAAAACGCACCTTCAGCTGCGGGTCGTTGGCCGCCAGCAGGGCGTTGTCGCCGATAATCAGGCAGGCATCGGCTTCCTCCAGCATCCGATAGGGGTCCGGCTCCGCCCTGAAGTAAGCCGGGCGGACGCCATACCGCTTCTCCATGATGATCCGGGTCAGCACAACGCTGGTGGCGCTGTGGCTGGTGAGCGCCATCGGGCGGCCATCCATCTCCTGAAGGGGGCGCCTGGTGAAGAGCAGCACCGAGGTGACGCGTCCGTCTGCAGCGATGGAAAGGTCGGGAAGAATAAAAGCATCGCTGGCATGGCGGGCATATTCAATGGAAGAGATTGGCGTTATATCCAGGTCTCCGGCCAGGAAGTACTTGTTAAGCACCGCCGGCGGCCCCTGCTTCACCGCCACCGGCAGGTCGATAATCCCTTGTTCGATTCCGTAGTATACAGGCAGACAGTTAAGGTAATCGATATAGCCCAGCCGCACCGGGCCCAGGCGCCACGTGGCGCCGGCCTCCGGCGTGGCGGACAGGGCCTTGCCAGCCCAATTGCGGTTCATGATCATGGCCCCCTCAGCCCTTGTGTCGCGCGAAAAGTCGCCTGCCGGAACCTCCGGCAGGTTGCCCCGCCACGTTGACGCGTCAATCCCAGGCCTGCACCACCAGCAGGTACCCCTGCTCCACGGCCACCAAAGCCGTTTCGCCGAGGATTTCGTTGGAGACCCCCAGCGATTCGCCCCACCTGAGAACAGCGCCGTTCAGCGGCCACTTCACCCCCTGTGCCACAACGCCGGTCACCTCTGGCGTGAGGGGCAGCAGCGAAAGGTATGTGCCCGGCACCGCCTGGACCGTCAGGCGACAGCCGGGCCTCAGAAGCCGGACGATGTTGTTGCCATCCACCAGGGCTACCTCTGCCCGGTCCGCGATGGCAGGCAGCAGAAGCAGGTTCGACACGGTGTGGTCGACCCGGCTCCCCGTGGCGCCCACCAGCAGAATCTCGCCTGCCCCCCGGGCCAGGGCCTCCTCCAGGGCCAGCTGGGTGTCGGTCTGATCCTTCTCCACCGGCACCCGCCGAACCGGGATGCCCCTGGCCTTCACCTCTGCCAGAAGGGAGGGGTCTGAGGAGTCGAAATCCCCCACAATCAGGTCCGGCATAAGGCCCAGGGCCAGCGCGTGCCGCAGCCCGCCGTCGGCACAGATGACCAGATCAGGCACCCCCACTGCCAGCCGAATCCGGTCGTAATCCCGAACCTGGCCCGCCGCGAGAACAGCCGCCCGCACTAGACTCACTCCCTTCGCCGCGCTTCACGCCATGAGGAGCCGCCCGCAGCCCGCGGGACACTCCACCAACACAGGCTCGCAGATTCCAGCCTGCCTCTCATTATACCAAACGGTAGGAACTGCGGCGCAAAAGAGAAGCCCCCGCACAGGGCGGGGGCATCCGCTCATGCTTCTGCCACGCTGGCATCGATTCCCCGTTCCCGGAGGATCCGGCCCAGCCGCTGCAGCGCATAGTTCAGTCTGCTTTTCACGGTACCCAGGGGAATCTCAAGGGCCTGGGCAATCTCCTGATAACAGTACTGCTGGAAATAGCGCAGATCGACCACTTCCCGGTAGGCAGGAGGCAGCTGGTAGACCGCGGAGAAGACCTCCCTGCAGAGCCACGCCCGCTCGGCCTCCGTCTCCGGCCGGAAGGTGGTAGCAGCCGTCTCCTTGCAGACGGTGAACTCCTCGGTGGGCAGGCGCTTCTTGCGCATGCAGTCGATGGCGTTGTTGCGGGCCACGCGGAAAAGCCACGCCCGGAGGTGCCCATCCATCCGGAAGCTGGAGGCCTGCTGCCACGCCTTGAGCACCGTGTCCTGATAGATCTCTTCAGCCAGCTGCATGTCCCCCACAAGGCGGTGAGCAAAGTGCAGCAGTGCACCGCCGTAGCGATCCATCAACGTGCCCAGTGCCTCTTCATCCCCCGCTGAGAGGCGCTGGATCAAGGTCGTATCCTCGCTCACCGGCTGATCCGGGAGCTCCGGAAGCTGCTGATGCTGGCATAAGTCCAGAGCCACGAGGCCCACCCCCAAATCCCGCCGGTCCCCCTGCCGGCATTTCATATTGGCTACTTTTCTGGTTGAAATTGCTATTCCTGTCTCTTGATGTATTCCACCCGATCCTCATTTTTCCTTTCCGGATACAACCGGTATTTTCAATTCTCAGACCACGTCTGTTGCGGCGTGTACCTAGTGTAACTCGATTCCATGCAACATGGCAGTTAAATTAGTTCGGTCACCCATTCTACGTGTCACATCTGTGTGACAAACTTTTGCGACCCGCCTCCATGACGGAAGCGGGCCGCAGGTAAGTCTATTCAAAGAGCCGCATCTGCTGCTGACGCCTGGGGCTGCCCGGAGGCAGCGGCACGCCGCGGTCATCACGGGGCGGCACCGGCAGCCCCAAGAGCTCCATCATATCCAGCGCGTTGCGCACGGCGTAGTTCTCCCGGTTGTTGTTCATCAGCAGGTGGACCTCCTCCACCTCCGGCTCCAGCACCTCCCGCACCGGGCGAACCCACTCCGCCAGTTCAGCGGGGCTGTACAGGTAATCAAACCGCTGGGCGCTGCTTTCCCCCCGGATGTACCAGGTGGACCGGTTCCGACCGTGGAACCGCACCACAGCCAGAGCGGGGTGGGTCACCGCCACCACCGGCGGCACGCTCCCGGAACCCACCTGCGGCTCGTCGCAGATCACGTGTACCGCCTGCAGCGTCCGCAGAAACTCCAAGGTGCGGACTGCCTCGTCCCCCTGAAACCAGGAGCGGTGCCGAAACTCCACCGCCACCAGGTCATCGGGAAACTGCTCCCGGCAGTGGGCCACCCAGCTGCGATTCTCCGGCGTTGCGGTAAACCAGGGCGGAAACTGAAAGTGCAGCGCCTTGAGCTTGCCCGCCTCCCGGAGGGGCGCAACAGATTGGTCGAACCGGCGAAAGACCTCCCGCAGGTCCTCCTCGCCCGGCCGCGGCTCACGGTGATGCCGGGTCATGGCGCCGTAGGCCTTTACATTAAACACAAAATCCGGAGGGGTCCGATCCGCCCAGCCAGCGAACCACTTGGCTGGCTGCAGCCGGTAGAAGGTGCTGTCTACCTCCACGATGGAAAAGTGCTGGGCATAGTAACTGAGCCGCTGGTTTGGCGGCAGCCCCGGCGGATAATACGACTGGTGATCTGACCAGGCACAGGTGCCGACACGAATGCGGGCCATATGGACCCCCCTTTCGGTTCGCCCATCGGTGCCACTATTCTAGCACACCCAACCGGTCAAAACAGGGCAGTGGCTGACTCAGCCTGCGGAAAGCAGCCCCAACCAACCAGCCAACTGGGCGATGGCACAGATTGAGGCAAACAACCACCGAACCCCAGGAAACCGCTGATTGGATTCCTGAAAGTCCATTCCGAAGAACACGAAAAGGAGCTGTCCCTGCAGAGCGATCTGCTTCTGGGGACAGCCCCCTGGCTTACGGGTGCGCTGCGTTCGGGTCACTGGCTTTCTCAACGGTCCAGGCAGGCGGCCACTGCGGATCTGCTGTATGGTAGCGACGCTTGGTGGGAGTGCCGGTTAGCCCGAGACTGTCGTGAATCTCCCGGTACCGCCGGGCAGCCTCCTGAATCCGCTGCGGCTCTGCCGTGCTCACGGGATAATACCCACGGGTGTGCAGGAAGCTGAACAGGATTTCCTGGTTGTGCGTCTCTTCGCCATGCATCGCCAAGAAAAACTCCCGCACTCCGTTGTTTGTGGCCTCCAGCGCTGCCTGGGCATAGAGCACCGCCCGCTCTTTGGCACCGCAAAGGCAGTCCCTCAGCCGATCTGCATCAGTAAGCCGGCCCCCCTGCGCTTCGTTCAAGTTCCGGGTTTCAGGCATGACCATACCCCTCCTCCTGCTGGCCCTGCAGCAGCAATTTGGCCCGCTTGGTCACATCTCCCTCACCCTCCAGAAGGGTCAGCATCATCTCGATGCGCCGGTGATGCGTATCGGCCATCTCAGTCAGAAGCGAGCGCACCTGATCGTCGCTGCTGTCCTCAGCATAGGTCAGGCACTTCTTCAGCCCCAGTACCTCGCTGTCCAGCGCATGCTGTATGTGGGCAAGCTCCATCTCCGTCAGCCGGGGCTCCCCCTTGCGGCTGACCGCCTCCTGCGCTGCATGCTCCATCCTGTTCCCCCTCTTTCGTCCCGAGCGCTTCTGCTACAGGGCTAGTATGCCGGAGAGGCGCAGCGCTTCATGCGCTAACGCAGAACAGTGGTGCGCCAGGTTCCTAGCGCCGCCGCGGCCGCACAACCAGCAGCCAGTAAAGCAGAGTCGGCATGGGAAACTGGATCAGCCCCACCAGCCCCCAAAACCAGGCACGGGCTCCTCGCCGGCGGCTGTCCACGAAAAGGCAGACTCCCTGGCCCCCAAGCAGGAGTCCAACCAGAACCCAGCTCCACCAGGGCATCGCACTGACGTCATTCATGGAAGTTCCGCCTCCCCTCGAAGCGCCCCACAGCCGCCCCGGCCGCAAGCACAACGGCCAGAGCTGCCTGGACGATCAAGTAATAGAGCGGGAACTGCAGCATGGCCCATAGGCCGCCGAAAAGGACCAGCGCCGCCACTGCAACGAACCGCAGCAGGTCGCGCATAAGTGCCTGCCGCTGCGCCCGCTGCACGTCCTCCACCAGCATGATGAGTGCACCCAGATCGGGCGGGCTCTCCTCCTCCACCGGAGCCGAGAGGCCGTCCAGGCCTTCGCGGAGCAGACGTTCCCACGGCTCGGCAGCCCCTTTCCCATCATGCATCATCCTGGTCCAGCCCCCTTCGCAATGTGCGCACGGCGTTGAAGATGCGTGACTTCACGGTACCCACCGGGAGTTCCATCCACTCAGCGATTTCCTCGTAAGTGTAGCCGTAGTAGTGCTTCAGAACCACCGGCAGTGCAACTTCCCGGGGCAGAGCCTGCAGCTGCACCATCAGGTTGCGCACCTCCGGCGCCGATCCGTCTGGCCCAGGCAGAATCTCTTCCAGAGCCCGCTCCTCCAGGCGCCGCTCCCGCTTCTGTCTCCGCAGCCAGTCCAGGTATTGACGAGTGGCAATGGCGCACAGCCACGTGCTGAAGCGGGCGCGCCCCTGGAACTGGCCGATGCTCTGAATCGCCCGAATCATGGTCTCCTGTGTTAGGTCTTCCGCCAGGTTGCGGTCGAAGGTGATGGTAACGAGGTACTTCTTCACCGGTAGGTACTGCTGCTGCAGCAGCCGGGCCAGGGCGGCCTGATCTCCGCGCTGTGCCTGCCGGATCAGTTCGTGATCATCCATGGGCCTTCACCTGCCGGTGTGTGGTAGTCAGGGCCAGCTCAACGAACCTGGCTTTCGAAGAGTTGGTTCCGATTCAGGTGGCGCATCACCTTGCCCAGCAGCATAAAGTCGATGACCGCCACCATGAGGCCCACGAGGATCGCCACCCAACCGTTCAATACCAGCACGCCGGTCACCTGCCCCACCACCAGGAGGAGTACAGGCAGCACTACCACCCCGCTGATCTGGTAGGCCGCCTGGAAAGTGGCCACCCTGGCGCTGACAAACACGTTGATGAGAATGGCCAGGAGCGACACGCCAGGAATAACCAGCAGCATTAGCGGCAGCCAGTTTAACTGGGGGAAGATAACCCGATGAAACAGCGGCCATGCAGCCAGGTTTACCGTAAGTCCGCAGAGGAAGAACGTGACCAGCGAGACGGCTACCGCAGGCACGAACGATGCCATCACCTTGCCGACAAACAGCGACCGCATGTCCACTGGAGCAAAAAGGAGCGTCTCCAGGGTACCCCGCTCCTTCTCGCCAGCAAACGAATCAGCCGAGATAACCGAGGCGGTCATGAGTGGGATAATCAGGAAGAAAGGTGCCAGCATGTAATTTGCACTCAGATAGATCAATTTCTGGCTCATCTCGTTCAGAGTTGGCCAGACGGTTCCCAACTCAACCACGGGCAGTCTGTCCACCCAGTCCAGCATGACCTGGGCATCCTCCGGCGATATCGACGCCGCCCCAAAGCGGAAGGCCAGCACCATCGCCACGGGAACGCCGATGCCCAGAAGCAGCGGCACGATGAGCATAGGCAGCCAGACCTGCAGGTTTGCGGTGGTGGCCTGGATGTCTTTACGGGCGATGGCCAGCACGGTTCTTCTGTTCATGCGCCGCCCCCTCCCTAATCTTGAAGTAGAGTGTCTCCAGATCGAACCGCACCGGCACCGCATGGTAGACGGCAGCCTCCTGCGTAAGGCGCCGCAACAGGTGCGGCACGTCGTCCCGGCTGGGCAGGGTGAAGGCGATCCGTCCTGTGCCCACTTGTTTGGCAGGGATACCGCAGTATTGCCCATCCGACAGTACAAGATCTGTTTCCACCTCGAGGGTCAGGGTGGGAAAGTAGCGCGCCTCCAGTTCGGCCAGGGTGCCCTGTTCCACCACCCTGCCCCCCTGGAGGAACAGGTAGCGATGACAGACCTGCTCCAGCTGCTGCAGCAGGTGAGAGCAGATCATGACCGTCGTGCCGTCACGCTCATTCAGCTGCCGGATGTAGCCCAGGACCATGCGGATGCCCTCAGGATCGAGCCCGTTGGTGGGCTCGTCCAAAAAGAGCACGTCGGGCCGGTGCAGCAGCGCCTTGGCCAGGCCCAGCCGCTTCTTCATGCCTGTGGAGTAGGTGCCAACCCTGCTGTCGGCCGCCTCAGCGAGGCCGAACTCGGCCAGCAACTCGTCGCATCGGCTGAGATCATCCACTCCGTACAGATCGGCGAAAAAGCGCAGGTTCTGCCGGCCGGTCAGGTTCGAGTAAAGCCCGGCAGACTCCGTGAGCACGCCGGACATGCGGCGCACCGCCTCACCGTCCAGCCGTGGATCGTACCCTCCCACGCTGATCTCGCCTGCATCGGGGTCGATCACACCGTTAAGGAGGCGAATCGTGGTCGTCTTGCCGGAGCCGTTAGGGCCGATGAAGCCCACGATCTCGCCACGGTGGACGGCAAAGCTCAGGTCGGTCAGCACCTGCTTTCCGCCAAACCCCTTTGCAACGCGATTCAGTTCCAGAAAAGCTTTTCTTGTCATCTCCATCACCCGCCGGTCTGACGTCCCTGCACTGCGAAGAGTTCACAGTACCGGAGAAAACGCGGTTGAGCTGTGCACAGGGGCCCTCTCCCCTTGCGCCAGTAAAAAACGAACAAAGGGCCGCCTGCAAAGCCATCATCGATGACTTTGCAGACGGCCCCATCAGAAAAGCACCGAATGAAGTCTACGCCTTTTGGGCGGCGGCGTACTTCTCCGCAACCTTATCCCAGTTGATCACGTTGTAGAAAGCGTTGATGTACTCCGGCCGGCGGTTCTGGTACTTCAGGTAGTAGGCATGCTCCCAAACGTCGATGCCCAAAATCGGGGTGTCGCCCTTGGAAAGCGGGCTGTCCTGATTTGCCGTGCTGTAGACGGCCAGCTTGCCCTCCGGCGTCACCACCAGCCAGGCCCAGCCGCTGCCGAAGCGGCCGGCCGCGGCCTTGGTGAACTGCTCCTTAAAGCCCTCGAAGCTCCCAAAGGCGGCGTTGATGGCCTCAGCAAGCTTACCCGTGGGCTGGCTGCTGCCGCCGGGGGTCATGACCTCCCAGAACAGCGTGTGATTGGCATGGCCGCCGCCGTTGTTCTGCACAGCCGTCCGCACGGATTCGGGGACCTGATCCAGGTGGCGCAGGATCTCCTCGATGCTCTTGTTCTGCAGCGCCGGCTGATTTTCGATGGCTGCGTTCAGGTTGTTTACATAGGTAGCGTGGTGCTTGCTGTGGTGGATCTCCATGGTGCGGGCATCAATGTGCGGCTCAAGTGCATCGTACGCGTACGGAAGGGGCGGAAGCTGAAATGCCATGGAATGAACCTCCTTACGAGATTTGCTGACGAATCTAAATCCAGATGGGTGGAATAGGGCCCCGGGCTAGTGGAACTTATGTACTCAGAAAGTATCCTAATTGCCCGTAGCATCCTCCCTGCTTTCTACTATTTTGTCGCATCACCACCCGATAGGATACGGATCTCTTTCCAAAGTCATGCACAAACTTCTCCAGCCCATACTATCCCTTGCATCGAGACGACCCCGCGGGCGATAATCAGAGGGGCACTCCCCTAGGGCATCCTGAGGAGGTTACGCAATTGATACCCAACGCAATCATCGCGATCGCCGGGGGCACGGGCTCAGGCAAGAGCACCTTGGCCAACCGCATCGTTGAACAGCTTCCCGACCACGTTTCGCTGCTCAACCACGACGCCTATTACAAGGATAATCGCCACCTCACCTTTGAGGAGCGGTGCCGGCTCAATTACGATCATCCGGACTCCTTTGACAACGAACTCTTCATTCAGCACGTTACCGCCTTGAAGGCTGGGCATGCGGTGCAGCGCCCGGTCTACAATTTTAGCACCCACCTGCGGGAAGACTTCACCGTGCTGGTGGAGCCCCGTCCCATCATCCTGGTAGAGGGCATTCTCGTGTTGGGTATCCCTGAACTCCGTCCCATCTACGACCTGCGGATCTTTGTCGATACGGATGCTGACGTCCGCATTCTCCGCCGCATCACCCGCGACATCGAGGAACGCGGGCGGAGCCTCAATTCGGTCATCGAGCAATACCTGCGTACGGTAAAACCGATGCACGAGGCCTTTGTTGAGCCCACAAAACGGTATGCCAACATCATCATCCCGGAGGGCGGGTACAACGAGGCCGGGTTTGACGTGGTAATGGCCCGAATCCGCCACCTGGCGGGTGTGCCCAGCGCCTGACGCTTTCGCCTTTCCAGCGCTTCAGCCAGTATGATACACTGTAACTGGGAATCAATCTAATTTACCGGTGCTGTGCAGAAAACGCCTACGGCAAGGCGTTGGACGGTATTCGGCATAAGGAACGGAGGTGACAGAGCGTGGCTGACGATAACCTGTTTGAGCGTGTCGACAAGGCCCTGGATCAAATCCGCCCGGCCATTCGGATGGATGGCGGCGAGGTGGAGCTGGTGGACGTGGAAGACGGCGTGGCCAAGGTCCGCATGGTAGGCGCCTGCGGCGGCTGCCCCATGAGCACTATGACTCTCAAGATGGGCATCGAGCGGGCCATTCGGCAAATGGTACCGGAAGTGAAAGCGGTCGAGGCAGTCTGATCCGAAAGTGAACAATCCCCCCGGGCCTGTGCGGCCGGGGGGTTCCCTTTTGTAGGCGCCAGATCAGCCTTCAAACTTGTAGCCGATACCCCAGATCGTCTTGATGTACTCCGGCTTTCCCGGGTTGGCTTCCACCTTCTCCCGCAGGCGGCGCACGCAGACCGTCAGGGCTGCTTCATCCCCTGTGTAGTCGCTGTGCCACACCCGCTGCAGGATCGCCTGCCGGGAGAAGACGTGGCCGGGATGGCTGGCCAGAAACCAGAGGAGGTCAAACTCCCGGGGGGTAAGCATTACTTCGCGGCCCCGGACCACCACCGTCCGGTTGGCCCGGTTGATCTCCAGATCCCGAAAGCGCAGCGTCTGCTCCGACGAACTCGGCTGCACGGGCGCTGCTCCGGCCCGCCGCAGGATTGCGCGCACCCTGAGCAAGAGCTCCGACATGGAAAAGGGCTTAGTCAGGTAGTCGTCGGCGCCGACGTTGAAGCCCACCACCTTGTCCATCTCCTGGTTCCTGGCGGAGAGAAGCAGGATGGGAACGCTGCTCACCGACCGAATCCGAGCGCAGACCTCAAAGCCGTCGATATGAGGAAGCATCACATCCAGAATCACCAGATCGGGCCGCAGCTTGCCTGCGGCCTTCAGCGCCTCGTCGCCGTCGGCCGCCTCGTAGACGGTGTAGCCCTCCTGCCGCAGGGCACCGGCCACGGCCTTGCGGATGTCCGGATCGTCGTCTACCACCAGGATCTGGCGGGCTTCAGCAGCCATTTCCCTTCCCCCCTTCTCCGGCATCATCTCCCTACTCCATCATAACGACGATCTAACGCTCCTCCTATCGACCCCAGGCATAACCTTCGTGAGTCAAAAGGTTAGTTTCATGTAACTAACGAAGGGCAGCGGCCCTCCCATCTGGAGAGGAGCCGCTGCCCTCTGCTGAGACTAGCTTTTCAAGTATTGATTGAACCAATTGCTGATCTCCTGCAGCCGGTGGACTCGGTTCCAGGGCTTGCCGTTCCGGCTCATGCCGTGGAACTCCTCCGGGTAGAGGACCAGCCGCACCGGGGCCTTCCCCAGGTACTTGATAGCCGAATACCAGATGAGAGCCTGCTCCAGGGGGCAGCGCAGGTCACCTTCCTGGTGCTCGATCAGAATCGGAGTGCGGACATTCGCCACATAGGTGATGGGCGACTGCTGCTTGTACCAGGTATCATCCTCCCAGTAGGGCACGCCGCCGGTCTCCCGGAAATCGATCAGGTCGCCGGTTCCCATCATGGCCCGCCAGTCCACCACCGACCGTCCGGTCACCGCCGCCTTGAAGCGGTCCGTGTGGCTGACGATCCAGTTGGTCATGTAGCCCCCGTAAGAGCCGCCTGTCACGCCCAGGCGGTCGGGATCGATCCAGGGATTCTCGGCGATGGCCTGGTCCAGAGCAGCCATCACATCTGCGTAGTCCCTGTTGCCCCAGTCGCAGCGAATCGCCTTGCAGAACGACGCACCGTAGCCCTGCGAGCCGCGGGGGTTCGAGTAGACCACCCCATAGCCCTGTGCGGCCATCAGCTGCATTTCGAAGAAGAAGGCTGCGCCGTACTGCGCCATGGGCCCGCCGTGGATGTAGAGAATGGTGGGGTACCGGGTGCCCTCCTCAAAGCCGACGGGCTTCATCACCCAGCCGTCTACCTCCGGCCCCCCCGCTGCCCGGGCCTTGAACCGCCTGGGCTCACTCAGTTCCAGTTCCGCCAGCAGCGCACCGTTCACATCAGTAAGCCGCTCCTCGGTTCCCTCCGCCAGGTCCAGCAGGTAGATCTCCCCGGGGTTGAGCGGGGTGCTTACCCCCAGCGCAGCCCGGCGGCACCCGGTATCCAGGCTGAAGGAGTAGACCTGCCGGTCGCCCCGGGTCAGCATGGTCACAGCGCCTGTGGTCAGATCCACCCGGACCAGCTGGGTCGTTCCGTTTACCGACGTGACGGAGTAGATGGCGCTTCCGTCCGGCGCCCAGGTGAGGCGTCCGCCAGATGGCGGACAGAGGTCCGTCACGGTCTCGTCACAGAAGGAGCGGTCCCAGTTCCGGTCCACCCGGGCAGCCGCGCCGCCCGCCAGAGGCGCAACATAGAGGCCCTGCACATCGTAGCCCATCTCTTCGGTGGGTGCGCCCACAAAGGCGACCTGCCGGCCGTCCGGCGAAACCGCCGCACCGCCGCATGAGAGGCCGTCTGGGCTGATCTGCCGCGCCTCGCCCCCCTCCGCCGAAATTGCATAGATGTGGGTCTCGGCCGGATTCCGGTCGTAGTCCGGCCCCATCCTGCCTTCAAAGAGAATGGTGCTGCCGTCGGGGCTCCAGGCCAGGCCGCTCACCCGGTAGGGCGGGAAGGTCAGCTGGCGGGGCTCCCCCTCCTCCAGGGTATCAATCACGCAGAGGCAGGGGCGCCGCTCACCAAAGTAGCCCTCGCCGTCCAGCTTGTGGAAGAACTCAGTGATCACTTTGACCTTTTTGGTGTGCTTTTTCAGCAGGTCCTCTTCTTTCTCTTCCTTCACTTCGGGCTGAATGCCGTCGTCCTTCAGCATCGCGGTGAAGGCGATCCGACGGCTGTCCGGCGCCCAGCAGAACTCCGTCACCCCACCCTGAATGCGGGTCAGCTGACGGGCCTCGCCGCCGTCCACCGGCATAAGCCAGATCTGCGGCTGGCCGCTGCGCCGGCTGATGAAAGCCAGTTGGTTGCCGTCGGGACTGAACCGGGGAGATCCGTCCGATTCGCCGCCGGTAAAGCGCACCGGCTTCGCCCCGACCCGGGCCATGTGGATGTCGCTCTTGTATTCGTTGTTCTCCTTATCCAGCTGCCGGATCACGAAAACGATCCGGTCGCCCGCAGGGGAGATCTGCACATCCCCCGCCAGTTTGAATGCAAACAGGTCTTCAGCCTGCAGCCGCCTGGTCACATCACACACCTCCTAAAGTAGGGCCACCCGTCTACTTCGGTCACCCAGCGGTGATTCCTCCCGCGAATCCATGATTCGGAAGAGGTCCGCTGCATTTGCAGACGGTTTCCACATGGGGCGGATTGACAACCGCGAAAAGAGCGCGTACACTAAGCACCAACAACGATAAGGCGATGAAGGGAAGAGTTGTGGCCCACAGGCGGCCCCAGAGAGCCGGGAACAGGTGCAAGCCCGGCGCCCCTGCCCACAGCAGCCCCCCGGAGCCGGAGCGGCCAAAGCCGGATCCGCCAGTAACCGCTCCCGGTAGCGCCCGTTACGCGCCGACGAGGTCGCCGGCCTTTCTGGGCCCGCGGCGAATCAGGGTGGTACCACGGAAGCCACCGTCCCTGCTGCAGGGGGACGGTGGCTTTTCTTCATGTACACACCATGGAGGTCGAGAATGATGGAGATGGAAAAGCGCAAAGAGATCCTCCAGCTCCTGCAAAACGACGCTCGTCTCACGGCCGAGCAGCTGGCCGCCATGGTTGGCGAGGATGCAGAGGCGGTCGCCCAAGCTGTGCGTGAAATGGAACAGGAGGGCATTCTGCTCCGCTACACCGCCGTTGTGGACTGGGAAAAGATCGATACCGACACTGTTACGGCGATTATCGATGTGAAGACCACGCCCCGGCGGGATGTGGGCTTTGACCAGCTGGCCCAGCACATCGCCCGCTTCCCGGAGGTGCGGGCCTGCTACCTGATGTCCGGCGCGGACGACCTTTCCGTAGTTGTCCAGGCCGGCAGCCTGCGGGATGTGGCCAACTTCGTCTCCCGGCGGCTCAGCACCCTGGAGGGCGTGGCCAGCACCACCACCCATTTCATCCTGAAGCGCTATAAGCACGACGGCGTCCTCTTCGAAGGGCCGGAAAATGATGACAGATTGGCGGTGACACCGTGAACCGGTTTATTAACCCCACCATCGCAGCCCTGCCCCCTTCGGGCATCCGCAAGTTCTTTGACCTGGTCGCAGCATCCAAGGGCATCATCTCCCTGGGGGTCGGCGAGCCGGACTTCGTCACCCCCTGGCACATCCGTGAAACCGCCATCCATTCCCTGGAGGAGGGGCGGACCAGCTACACCTCCAACTGGGGTATGCTGGAGCTCAGAGAGGCCATTGCCGAACACCTGAACCAGTGGCAGGGGCTCACCTACGATCCCACCTCAGAAATCCTGATCAGCGTGGGCGTCTCGGAAGCCATCGACCTGGTGATGCGGGCGGTCCTCTCCCCCGGCGACGAGGTGCTGATCCCCGAGCCCTGCTTCGTCTCCTACACCGCCTGTGCCGCCATGGCAGGGGGCAAGCCGGTCACCATCCCCCTCCGGGCGGAGGACCAGTTCAAGCTGACCCCGGAGCAGCTGGAAGCCTACATCACCCCCCGCAGCAAGATGCTCTTCATCGGCTTCCCCAACAACCCCACCGGCGCCGTCATGACCCGTGAAGAGCTGGCAGCGGTGGCCGAGGTAGCCATCAAGCACGACCTGCTGGTGGTTTCCGACGAGATCTACGGCGACCTCACCTACAGCGGCCCGCATGTCTCCATCGCCACGCTGCCGGGCATGCGGGAGCGGACCATCCTGCTGAACGGCTTCTCCAAGGCCTACGCCATGACCGGCTGGCGCATCGGCTACGCCTGCGGCCCGGCGGAGATCATCGGCATGATGATGAAGATCCACCAGTACATCATCATGTGTGCCCCGATTATGGGCCAGATCGCTGCGCTGGAGGCCCTGCGCCACGGTGCGAAGGAGCGGGACCGCATGGTGGCGGAGTACAACCGTCGGCGGCGCCTCATGGTAAAGGGCTTCGCTGAAATCGGGCTCCCCTGCTTCGAACCCCAGGGCGCGTTCTACATCTTCCCATCCATCGAGCCCACCGGAATGAGCGACGAAGAGTTCGCCCTGCGGCTCCTGGAAGAGGAAAAGGTGGCGGTGGTGCCCGGCTCCGCCTTCGGCGAAAGCGGCCGGAATCATGTGCGCTGCTCCTACGCCTCGTCCTATGAAAACCTCACCGAAGCACTTCGGCGAATCGGCCAATTTGTGGCACGCCACCGGAAGGAAGCCGCCCTCTCTGTCGGGAAGCAGTAATCCCAGGGCAGACTACAGCACGGGCTGCCCAACAGAGGGAGGTACAGACTGATGAACGCACCAGACCGCGACACGCTGCTCAAGGAGGGCGTCGTCGCCAAACTACTCCGCTACGTGCAGGTGGACTCCCCCTCCAGCGAAGAGGGCACCGAAGTACCCACCACCCCCGAACAGTGGGATATGGCCCGGCTTCTTGCCGATGAGCTCACTGCGCTGGGGCTCCAGAACGTAAAGGTCAGCGACCATGCCATCGTCACAGCCACGCTGCCCGGGAACACCCCGGCGCCCTCCATCGGCCTGTTGGCCCATTTTGACACCTTCCCCGGCACCCCGGGGCACGGCGTAAAACCCATCGTCCACAAAAACTACGACGGCGGCGAAATCCGGCTGCCCGCGGGCCCGGTGATAAGCCCCGCCACCCATCCGGAACTGGCCCAGTGCATCGGCCACGACATCATCACCTCCGACGGCTCCACCCTACTGGGTGCGGATGACAAGGCCGGTGTGGCCATCGTCATGGAGATCCTCTGCCGGCTGATTCAGGACCCCAGCCTGCCCCACGGCGATATTCAGGTGGGCTTCACCCCCGATGAGGAGACCGGCATGGGTGTCGGCTACTTCGATGTGGCCAGCTTTGGCGCCGTGGCCGCCTATACCTTCGACGGCAGCGTGGCCGGCGAAGTGGAAAGCGAGACCTTTACCGCCCGGAACCTGCGGATCACCATCACCGGCCGCAGCTCCCACACCGGCTCCGCCAAGGGCAACATGATCAACGCACTGCACCTGGCTGCTGAGTTCATGGCCGCCATCCCGGCCAACATGCGCCCGGAGACCACCGAGGGCTACGAGGGCTTCATTCACCCGGACTCCATCCAGGGGAACGTGGAAGAGGTCGTCATCCGTGCCCTGCTCCGGGATTTCACCGACGAGGGGATGGAGCGGAAGCAGGCCATCGTGGAGACGCTGCTGAAGTCCCTGGAACTCAAGTATCCCGGCTGCCGGACCCAGCTGGAGATCACCGGCGGCTACCGGAACATGCGGGCGGTCCTGGAGAAGAACCCGCAGGTGGTGGAGCTAGCCCTCCAGGCCGTGCGGGATGCGGGCCTGGAGCCGGTTCAGCCCCCGGTGCGGGGCGGCACAGACGGTTCCCGCCTGACGGAGATGGGGCTTCCCACGCCCAACCTCTTTACCGGCGGCTGCAACTACCACAGCCGCACCGAATGGGCCTCGGCCCAGTGGATGGAGAAGGCCGTCGAGGTGGGCATCCGCCTGGCTGAACTCTGGACCAAGGCGAAGGCGTAGCGGTCTGGCACCGGATAAAACCTGTGATAAAACGTCAAGGCACACCGCTGGCCCTGCGGCAGCGGTGTGCCTTTTGTGTAAATGCACCATAAGATCGGATAACCAAAGGATTTGCTCAATGGACCAACCTGCTAGAATGGAGGGGAGCAGCATGGTGCTCTTTCACCGGCCGCCCGAGAGTGAAGCGTTGAGGAGGCTGTACGGATGGAGCAAGTCTATCTGTTCCTCTACTTCATCGGCATTGTCGTCGAACTGCTGATACGGATTCCTTACAATCAGGAGACCCGCAAGATCGAGAGAGTCCACAAGCAGGTTGCGGGGACGGAACCCGTCATCCTCCTGGCGTTGTGGCTGGGCATCATCATCCTGCCTTTCATTTGGGGCGCCACTCCGTGGCTGGATTTTGCCAACTACAACTGGCCAATCGCTGCCGTTAACCCCGCCGGCAACCTTGGCCTTCTGTTCCTCGGCCTCGCCATCGGCCTCATGTGGAAAGCCCACCAGGACCTGGGGCGCAACTGGTCATCCACGCTGGAAATCCTGCGTGATCACCAGCTGGTCACCCGGGGCATTTACGGCGTGATCCGTCATCCCATGTACACCTCCCACCTGGTCTGGGGCATCGCCCAGATGCTGATGGTCCACAACTGGATTGCCGGCCCGGCCAGCCTGGTTACCTTCCTCCTCATCTACTTCCTGCGGATTCCCGCCGAGGAGAAGATGATGCTGGAGCACTTCGGCGACGAATACCGCGCCTACTGCCAGCGCACCGGCCGAATCATCCCCCGCCTCCGGCAGATTCTCAATCCATAAGCCAAACCGGGTACCCGCTGGGAGTACCCGGTCTTCCCTGCAGTCTGAGCCCTGCGCCAGTGAGTGCGGGGCTTCTTTATATTACTGATCAAACCGCTTCGTTCCGGCCTCCGTCACCAGACCGTAGATCAGCTGACGCTTGGCCGGCTGCTCATCGCCGATGGTAAAGGCGTTCAGCAGGCGGGCCTCCACCTCTGCCAGGCGCCGGTCATCGTTCACATGGAGTTCCACCAGGGGTTCGCCGGCCTCCACCCGGTCGCCCACCTTCTTGCGGAGCACCAGCCCCACCGCAAGGTCCAGCTGGGAGTCCTTGGTCTCCCGGCCGGCCCCCAGCATCCCGGCGGCGGCGCCCACCTCCACCGCTTCGATGTGCTGCACATAGCCGGCCCGAGGCGCGGGCAGCGGCAGAATCCGGGACGCCCGGGGCAGCTTCACCGGCTGGCGAATGCAGGAGCTGTCGCCGCCCTGGGCCTCCACCATCTCGATCAGCTTCTGGAGGCCGTGCCCTGCGTGCAGCGCCCTGGTCAGCATCTTGCGGGCTTCCTCCGCGTCGGCGGCCACGCCGGCCAGCCGCAGCATCTCAGACCCCAGGGCCAGGCAGAGCTCCTCCAGGTCCTTGGGTCCAAAGCCCCGGAGGGTCTCAATGGCCTCTGCCACCTCCAGGGCGTTGCCCACCGCCAGGCCCAAAGGCTGGTCCATGTCGGTGATGTAGGCCGCCACCTCCCGGCCCACCTCTCGCCCGATCTCCACCATGGCAGCTGCCAGCTGGAAGGCGTCATCCAGGCTCTTCATGAAGGCGCCGGAGCCGGTCTTCACGTCCAGGACGATGGCGTCGGCGCCGCCGGCGATCTTCTTCGACATGATGGAGGAGGCGATGAGGGGTACCGACTCCACCGTGGCGGTCACGTCCCGGAGGGCGTACAGCTTCTTATCCGCCGGCACCAGGTTGCCGCTCTGGCCCACCACGGCGCAGCCGATCCGGTTCACCTGGTCCACAAACTCCTGGGCGGTCAGCTCCACCCGGTAGCCGGGGATTGACTCCAGCTTGTCGATGGTGCCGCCTGTGTGCCCCAGGCCCCGGCCGGACATCTTGGCCACCGGCGCCCCGCAGGCTGCGACCAGTGGGATCAGCACCAGCGAAACCTTGTCGCCCACTCCGCCGGTGCTGTGCTTGTCTACCTTCTTCCCGTGAATGGCGGAGAGGTCCATCATGTCGCCGGACCGGGCCATGGCCATGGTCAGGTCTGCCGTCTCCCGGGGAGTCATGCCCCGCAGGCAGACGGCCATGGCCCAGGCGGCCATCTGGTAGTCTGGCACTTCGCCCCTTGTGAACCCCTCTACCAGAAAGTTGATCTCTTCAGTGGTAAGCTCTAGGCCCTTTCGCTTTTTGTCGATGATGTCGTACGCGCGCATGCCGACACGCCTCCTGGGTTGCATTCCATTTCTGATCCCGCAGACGAGGCTGCTGCCCGCTCAAAGAGCGGGAGATGCCGGATAGCCGTCCGTTTCCAGTATAGCATGCGCCGGAGATGCGCGTTTGACCTCTTCACAGTTTAGTAAAGACGGCGGATCGGCGCTGTCTGCTCAATCGGCCAGGCAGTCTCCAGCACGGGCATCCAGGTATGGCCGCCGTCGGTGGAACGGACGATCACCCGCTCTTCCCCGCTCTGCGCCAGCCCCAGCCCGTGGGTGGCAGACCCGAAGGAGATTAGCACCAGCGGCATCTCCAGCGCCACCTCCTCCCAGGTCTGGCCCCCGTCACTGGTCAGGTTGAGCTTGGCGTCCAAGGAGGGCACCCAAAAATGATCAAGGTCTGAAATTGCCATCACGCATGAGTCCGCGTGCGCATAACGGCAAGCGCCAGAATCCACCTCGCCGAGAATCCCCCAGGTTCTTCCTCCGTCCCGCGTGCCGTAGAACACGACGGGGCTGTACTCGGGGGTGCGGTACAGAACCGGCAGTACGCCTTCCTGCCGGTCCTCGCCGAAGAACACCGGCTGCATTCCGTCGCCGTACAGTACTTCCTCAACGTTATTGGGGAGCGGCAGCTCTTCCACCTTCCATCCCAATCCGCCAGTGTCACTGCGGTAGACCACCAGCGTATCGCCACCGTGGTACGTACCGGTGACCCAACCGGTGGAACCATCTCTGAAGGCTATCCCGGTGGTATACATCCCACCGTCCATCCATGTCGCTCTGGGCACCGCATCACCAGGGCAGCCGCAGGCCACCAGCTGCCAGGACTTCCCACCGTCGGTGGTATGATAGAGCGACTTCGCCATCAGCCCGGCAGCCGGACCGGAGGAGGTGAGCATCCAGCCCTCCTGCTCGCTGTAGAAGTCGAGCACCACCTCTGACACCGGCGTGGGCACGTCCAGCTCCGCCGCCAGCCAGGTATGGCCGCCGTCAGCAGTCCGCCAGACGGTCACGTGCTTTCCGCCGTCCTGCGGCGGTTCCGCAACCCAGGCGTGATCCGCGTCTTTGGCGTAAAGGGCTCCGGAAATCCCGTCTTCGCTGCCGAACTGGAAAGCGACCCAGTGCAGCCCCCCGTCTGTGGTCCGATAAGCAACGCCGGGCGCAGCAGCCCATGCCGTCGCCTCATCCACCATCATGAGATGGCTCAGCGACTGGGTGAACCCTTCTGCCGGTGCCGGGACAGTTTCGACACTGCGGGTCTCCTGCTGCGTTTCAGTGCCGAGGCTGTCCCCCTGGCCGGCCTCCGGCCCTTCCGAAACGGGTGCGGGACCGGCGCAGCCCATGCTGCCGACCAGCAGAGACAAGAACAGGACCCAGGCCATCTTCCGTTTCATCTCCGTCCCTCCCGCTCACGTTCTTTCGGGAAATAGGACGAAATCATCCGGCATTTGGTTGCCTGCGCAAAGGTGTTCAGACAGCATAAGGCCGGGGGTCATCCCCCGGCCTCAAACGATCTCTATGCCGCCTGCACCTTACCGGCCCTGCTGCAGCCGCTGCAGCACCTTCTCGTCCACCGTCTTGCCCTTGGCCAGGCGGGCCCGGATGATGGGATCCAGGTGCTGCTTCCGCAGCCGGATCGACTTGGGAGTCACCTCCACCAGTTCGTCATCGGCGATCTGCTCCAGCGCCTCTTCCAGGGTGAGCAGGCGAGGCGGCTCCAGGCGCAGCGTCTCTTCGCCGGTGGCAGAGCGCACATTGGTGAGGTGCTTCAGCTTGCAGACGTTCACATCCATATCCTGCTCTCGGCTGTTCTCACCCACCACCTGGCCCTGGTAGACCTCGACGCCCGGCTCCACAAAGAGGGTGCCCCGCTCCTGCACCTGGTAGAGCGCGTAAGTGGTGGTGGTGCCGGTCTCGGAAGCGACCAGCGAGCCCCGGTGCCGGGTGACGATTTCGCCCCGGAAGGGGCCGTAGCCGTGGAAGACGTGGTTCATAATGCCGTAGCCCCGGGTCATGGTGAGGAACTCCGACCGGAAGCCGACAAGGCCCCGGGCCGGAATGATGAAATGCAGCCGAAGGTGGCCGTGGCCGTCGTTGTGCATGTCGACCATCTCCGCCCGGCGGTTGCCCAGCGCTTCCATCACCACACCCATATACTCCTCAGGGATATCGACCGTCAGATCTTCCAGGGGCTCCAGCTTGTTGCCGTTCTCGTCGTAGTGGTAGATCACCTCGGGCTTGGAAACGGCCAGTTCGTAGCCTTCCCGCCGCATGGTCTCAATCAGGATGGAGAGGTGCAGTTCGCCCCGGCCGGAGACGGTGAAGGCATCCGGCGAGTCGGTATCCTCCACCCGGAGGGCCACGTTCCGCTCCAGTTCCCGGTAGAGCCGCTCCCGCAGATGGCGGGAGGTGACGTACTTGCCTTCGCGGCCGGCAAAGGGCGAGTCGTTGGTCCGGAAGGTCATCTGCAGGGTGGGCTCATCCACCTTGATGGGAGGCAGCGGCATCGGGTTTTCGGGATCGGTGATGGTCTCGCCGATGTTGACCGACTCCAGGCCCGTCATGGCGATGATGTCACCCACCGACGCCACCTCCAGGGGAACCCGCTTCAGCCCCTGGAAGCCGAAAAGCTGCGCCGCCTTGTAGCGGACCACCGTGCCGTCCAGCTTCGCCACCGCCACCTGCTGGCCGGCCCGCAGGGTGCCCTGCCGAATCCGGGCCAGTGCGATGCGGCCCACGTACTCGTCATAGTCCAGGGAGGAGACCATCGCCTGCAGGGGGGCATCCGGGTCGCCCTCCGGGCAGGGGATGTGGTCCAAGATCGTGTCGAAAATGGGCCGCAGATCCTTGGCCTCGTCCTCCATATGATACTTGGCCACACCTGCGCGAGCGGAGGCGTACAGCACCGGGTAGTCGATCTGCTCATCCGTGGCGCCCAGTTCAATGAAGAGTTCGAGGACCTCGTCCTCCACTTCAGCGATGCGCCGGTCAGGCCGGTCGATCTTGTTGATCACCACCACGGGCTTCAGGCCGGCCTCCATCGCCTTCCGGAGGACGAACTTGGTCTGGGCCATGGGGCCCTCTGCCGCGTCCACGATCAGCAGGCAGCCGTCCACCATGGTCATGATCCGCTCGACCTCGCCGGAGAAGTCGGCGTGTCCTGGCGTGTCCACGATATTGATCTTTACGCCTTTATAGGTGATCCCCGTATTCTTAGACAGAATGGTGATGCCCCGTTCCCGCTCCAGCTCGTTGGAGTCCATTACCCGCTCCACAACGTGCTCGTTGGAGCGAAAAATGCCGGACTGGCGCAGGAGTCCGTCTACCAGGGTTGTCTTACCGTGGTCAACGTGCGCAATGATCGCCACGTTGCGCAGGTCGGTCCGTTTCATGGGTCGTACGCTCCTTTGAGCCGGATTATGCCACAGAAAATAGGAGACCCACTGGCTCCTAACTTTTGTATTCTATCGCCGGGCACTATCCGTGTCAAAGGATTTGTGAAGCAGCTTTACAGGTCCCGGGTGCGGAAGGAGCGGCTGCCCAGCCAGGCCACCGCCAGGAACCAGCCGGCGGCCCAAAGCAGCATCCAGAGGCTGGGGGTCGAGCCGGTCAGCATGCCGTTCAGACTTCGCTGGATTGCCCCCACCGGTCCCATGGCCGCAATCCACCGATCGGTGAACCACCGGTAAACCGCGTCCACGGGAATCAGCAAGCTGATCAGTATGCCGCCAGACCGGAGCGACTCATTCAGCGTGACGCTGCTAATTCCTTCCAACAGCATCCCCACCTCAGCCAGCACCCAGGCCACGATCCCCACGATGGCCGCAGCTGCGGTCCCCATCCGGGTACTGAGGGACTGGGTCAGGACCACCAAGAAGAGCGGCGGCAGTGCCAGGGAGAGAAGGGCCCAGCCGTAACCGGGCGGGAAGCCAGGGCCCACCAGTGCCGATATGATCCCAACGCCGCCGGAGAGCAGCCCGCCGAAAGTCAGCGTCATGCAGATCAAGGCCAGCAGCTTGCCCAGGTAGTACTGGGTGCGGGTGATGGAGCGGGGCAGCAGCACATGGAGACTGCCGTCGCGCACCTCGCCGCTGATGCTCCCGGCCCCTAAAAAGATGGCGGCGCCTGTGATCAGGAAGTTCAGGACCCCCAGCACCAGCTGCGTAACGGTCAGCGCCACCGCTTGGGCTTGGAGCTCGTTCATGGCCGCCAAGGCCTCGTTCCAAGCGGACCGCATGGCAAAACCGTAGAGCAGGAGCAGAAGGGCCGCCACACCCGCCAGCACCTGAATCAGCCGGCGGCGAACCGCCTCCTGAAAGGCAAAGCCCGCCACCAGCAGGACCTTACGCATCCGGTTCCACCTCCCCCACCGCCGCCATGAAAAGATCCTCCAGGCTGGGACGCTGTGGGATCAGTTCCATGAGCACAGCACCCTGGGCCACAACCCTTTGGGCCACCTGGGCCAAATCCGCCTCCCGGCGCAGATGCAGCAGAACCCGTCCACCGGCCCGATGCTCCACCCGGCCCAGTTCTCCGAGGCTGCGCTCCAGCGCCGGCGTGAAGGGATCAGCCCGCAGCTGCACCACCAGGCTGCCGGCCATCAGTTCCGCCGGTGTGCCGGACATGACGATGCGGCCGGACCGGATGATGGCCACACTGTCTGCCACTGCCTCCACCTCGCTGAGCAGGTGGGAGTTGAGGAAGACGGCCACCCCCTCCTCCCGGAGGGAGAGGATCAGATCCCGCACCTCCCGGCGGCCCACGGGGTCCAGGGCAGAGGTGGGCTCGTCCAGGATCAGCAGCCGGGGCCTGTGCAGCAAAGCAGCGCCGATGCAGAGGCGCTGCCGCATACCCTTGGAAAAGGAGCCTACCCGGGCGGAGCGAAGGTGGGGCGAAAGCCCCACCCTTTCCATTACGGCATCTATGCGCTGGGGGAGTTCCTCTGCCGGGACATCGCTGACCCGACCGTAGAAACGGAGCAGGTCGCCGACCCGTGCCCATGCCGGCATGCCGAACATCTCCGGCACAAAGCCCAACAGCCGGCCCGCCTCCGGCGTACCCACCGGATAGCCGAAGATGTAAGCGGATCCGCTCGTGGCCCGGTGCAGGCCCGCGAGCACCTTGACCAGCGTGCTCTTGCCGGCCCCGTTGGGGCCGAGAAAGCCGAAGACTTGCCCCGGCTCCACCACAAGCGTAACGTCCTGGCAGCCCACGGTGGCCCCGTAGAGCTTGGTCACCCGGTCTGCCTGAATGGCCAGGCCGCTGTTCATCTGATGCTTCACTCCCCGATGGACTCTGCAATCTGCAGCAGGGCTGCCGCGTCCAGCGATCCGGTCACCGCATACATGGTGCCGTCCTTTACCCAGACGACGGAACCGCCCTCGGCACCGCCGTGGTAGGTGCCGACATGACCGTTCACCATCACCTCAGTGCCGGCGCCCTCCATAAGCGGCAGGGGAATGGTCCGGTTCAGGTCCAGCTGGCTCATCTGCTCCCGCAGCGCCGCAGGCACCCCGAACTGGTCTCCCAGGAGCCCGGAGAAGGTTGTAAAGATCTGGTTCAGGTCCACGTCGCCGGAGCCAGAAAGGGTGGGCAGTTCAAACTGGCAGGTGTACAGCAGTTCCTCACCCCGCTGGTAGACGACGCCAAATCCGGGGCCCGACTGCAGGCGCAGGACCTGGCCCTTCAGTTCCGCGGGCAGCCGCTGCGACTCGCCCAGCGCAGCCAAGAGTTCGTTGACGCCGTCCACATCCACCTGAAGCATCATCTCCCCGGAACCGACCGCAACGCCATCAGCCGCTGCAAACCCGTCCGGCAGGTAGGCCGGCGCCAGGAAGCCCCTTGCCTGCAGTTCCGCTTCAGCCAGGCCCCTCTCCACCACTGGTTCCCTGAGGGCCTCCGCCTGAACCAACTCTGCCAGGTCCCCCATCAGGCTCTCCAGGGCCTCTTCGCTCGCAAAGACGTTCTCGAAATCCTCTGGCGTGATCCGAATCACCCGGGCTTCATCCACCCGGAAAATGGTCATCCACTGGGCCGCTGTGGCCCGCACAGACGGAAAGGAAAGGCTGACAGCCGTCAAGAGCGCTGCGGCAGCCGCCGCAATCTTTCCGGGGGAAAGCTTATATTTCAAGTGAGAGAACCCTCCATTTGGGATTGATGCACTGCTGGAGCCCCGGCTCTTCGAGCCCGCCCGGGGGTTCGCCGCAGCGGATGCATCTGCGGAGACGCCACTGCCGCGGCTCCCCCTGGCAGCCCAGGACTTGGGTTCGGGAACCGGCGCCACCTCCACCAGCGCCCGCAGGGCCCCCAGGCGTGCGGCTGCCCAAGCGGCATCTGCCCGGATTATCGCGTAGCGGTGCCGGCAGTGGGGGCAGACTTCCAAATGGTGAGAAATGCGCTTCTTCTCATCAGCCGGCAATTCGCCATCCAGGTAGGCCCTGAGCAGTCCATCAGCGGGATGGCCCATCAGCGGCCAGCCGTTGGTAAGCATCCCGGAACCTCCTTTCTGCCCGGTGCAGCAGGGACCCCACTGAGCCTTCCGACACCCCCACCGTGGCTGCGATCTCCCGGTAGGAGGCGGAGGCGTGCCTGAGCAGCAGCACGGTTCGGTCTCGGGGGTCCAGGCGCTGGAGCGCTTCACGGGCCAGAACCAGGTCTTCCCGATCCGTCAGGACCTCCTCTGGCAGTGGAGCCGTGTCCACGAGTTCGCCCATGGCTTCCAGCGGTACCGTGCTGCGGCTCTTGCTTTTCATCCAGTCGTAACAGAGGCGGGTGCAGACCGTGGAGAGCCACGCTGCAGGGTTTCTGAGACCAGCCGGGCGGCGGGTCAGGTAGCGGAAGAAGGTCTCCTGTACGGCATCCTCTGCCACGGCCGGGTCGCCCATCAGGTAGAGCGCCCGGCGGTAGACGGCAGGGTAGAGGTCTGCCAGCGTCTCTTCCTGCTCCGGGCCCGCCAGCCCCTGGTCAATTCTCTTATCAGGTTGGGCAGGTGGCGCCACTGGCCCACCTCCTTTGCAACTAGCAGGGTACTGCGATCTTGAGGACGTCCTCACCAGTATAGACGAAACGCAGGCCGTTTCCGGACAGGAATCGAGATCTTTCCTGAGATGCTTAAGTGTAAAGCCGCCCCGACCGGGGCGGCTCACATGGTCAACTGCTCCTCACAAAGCATCTTTCATCTAGGTGTGGTTCCTGATTGGCCCAAAGGTGAGCGTACAGACCTCCCTCCCGCATCAGTTGTTGGTGAGTCCCCCGCTGTACGATGCACCCTCCCTTTAGCACCAGAATGAGGTCCGCATCCACCACTGTGCTGAGGCGATGGGCAATAACCAATCGTGTGAGACCCAAACTGGCCAGGTTCGCCTCTAAGGCTCCCTGCGTAACCGGGTCCAGGTTGCTGGTGGCTTCATCCATCAGCAGAATAGAAGGACGGGCGGCCAAGGCCCTTGCAATGGCAAGCCGCTGTCGCTGTCCCCCTGACAAGGTCTGGCCGTTCTCACCAATAACGGTCTCGTACCCCATGGGCATTTCCCGAATCTCATCATGAAGCAGAGCCATCCTGCACGCCCACTCTATATCGGCTCGGGAGAGGTTCCGGTAGAAACAGACATTTTGCGCAATGGTGTCGTTAAAGAGGTAGGTATCCTGGAGGACCACTCCCACCAACTGCCGCAGACGCTGGCGATCCACCTCCCGCAGGTCCACTCCATCTAAAAAGATGCGTCCCTGCGTCGGCAAATAGAGACCGAGGGCCAGCTTGCCCAGAGTTGTCTTGCCCGAACCGGTTGGCCCCACCACTGCGACCTTCTGTCCGGGGGCGATGTGCAGATCTACATCTCTGAGCACTGCGGGAGCGTGAGGGCTATACGCAAAACTGACCGCCTCAAAACGGATTACGGGACGCTCAGACAGTTGTACGTCTGCGCCACTTACGGGGCCAGAGGATTCGGGTTCAGCATCCAGGATATCCCACAGGCGTTCTGCAACGCTCCACAATAGTTGAAACTGCTGGCCACTGGCCACAAGAGACCCAAGCGGCACGAGAAAAGCAGAGGCCAACCCGTTGAACGCCAGCACTTTACCAAGGGTGTTCCTCCCGCTCATGATGTCGCTCGCGCCTAAAGACAAGATGACCAGGGGCATGGATATTCGCAAGGCAGTAAGGATGGCTTCCATGACGCTGCTGGCCCGCTCTCGGAGTGCTGTACGCTGCAGCTGTCGGATAAACAGATTGACCCAACTCTCCTGCACCCGCTGGTGAATCCCCGATGCCTTTATGAGCACCATGGCCCGCAGGGCCTCCATCAGGTAGCTGTTGGCTTCCGCCTGGGCCGCGAGTTCCTGGCGGGTAAACGACCGGATCTGCCGCGCCAACACCCCCATCACAACAACTTCCAACAGGGCCACCACGAAGGTGACAGCCGCCGGGAAAGGGGATATGAGAAACATGGCTATCCCGTAGGTCAGCGTAAGGATGCTGTCTAGAATCACCGAAACGGTACGCCCGGCCAGGATCTCGCGCACCAGTGCGATGTTCGAAATCCGAGCGGCTAGATCGCCTGCAGTTCGCTGCTCAAAAAAGGAAAAAGGCAATCGGAACAAGTGGCCCAAAAGTTCGGTGGAGATGCTTAGACTCAATCGTACCTGCAGCTGGCTGACCAGCCGCCCGCGGATATACACCATAAGCCCCTGAAATACCGCAACCGCTGCGAATGCAGCCACAAACCACGAGAGCAGCTCCGGTTGGTACGCCAGAATCACCCTGTCGACTGCAAAATAGGTCAAGTATGGCAGAGCCAAACCAAGGCCCTGCAGCAGTGCAGAGGAAAGGAGAATCGCCCCCAACAGTTCACGCTCTCGCCACAGCCAACCTGCATATTCACGCCACCGAAAACGCGGGCCCGGCTGGCACGCAAAATCAGGGCCCGGAGCGCAAGTCAGCACGACGCCGCTAAAAAACGAGGCCAGTTGCTCTGCAGAGACCCGCCGCCGGCCCTGTGCGGGATCTAGAATCCACGCACACTTGGGTGTCCAGCGTTCCAGCACCACAAAGTGGTGCCCCTCCCAGTAAAGAATGGCTGGTAATGGCAGCAGTCTGAGGCCGGCTGCGTCAGTGCGGTGCGCCCTCACGATCAGTCCAAAAGACCGGCCTGCGCGTTTGAGCACCGCCGCACTGACCCCGTCTCGACTCGTGCCGCACCGCTGCCGAACTTCCCCCAGGGAGACGTACCTTCCGTAAAAGCGCAGGATCATGGCCAGGCAGGCCGGGCCACACTCATGCATCTCCATCTGGGGAACAAACGGCACTGTACGGCGGTAATGCCGCCAAGTGCAGCCCAGCGTTCGGAACACCTAGGTCACTTCTTTCCGCCGAAAATCCACAGCGCCAGCTATGCACAGAGCAAGGCCGATCAGGCAGGCAACACCCAGGTACCGCAGGTCCAGCGCCTGCTGGCCATTCGCACCTAAGAGGGTGATAGGAAACGACCAAGGCAGGTACTGTCCCACCTCATGCTCGAAGGCCACCAACCCTACAAAGTTGCCAGCCAAAGCAATGCCAAGGGGAAGAAAAAAAGAGCGGGAGCGAAAAGAGAGCCAAAGTTGGAGCCCCAAGACCGGCAAAGCCGCTGGCACAGCCACCAGGTTGTTCGCCGTGATCAGCCCCAGAGAACGGTCACCAGGCAGGCCAATCAACTGTCCTGCAATCCAGGTGGCCACAGCCCCGCACAAGGCGGAGAGCAGAAGCAACCCCAAGCACACGAAGAGTTTCGCCGTGTAGACCCAAATCCGCTCCACCGGCTGGGCAAGGATCAGCTTCCAGTTGTGGTTTCCCGTCTCCATGTGCGCGGTGAGCGCCGCTACCAGCGTTGCGAGCATACTGACCACGAACAGCCCCCACATGGCGCGGCAACTCTGCTCAAACCAGAACCACGTATAGTTTCCCCTCATTTCGTACATATCACGCTGCATAATGAACCCCGTCGTAATCACGATGACGACGAAAAGCGGCAACCCCATCGCCACGTAGAGCGCTGCAGAACGCCGGTACTTCAAGACTTCAGACCACAGTGCTGTCCACACGCTACACCGATCCCCTTTCGCCCTGGCGCTGCAACAGCGCAAAGTAGACATCCTCCAGCAAAGGCTGCTGGGCGATGATGCCGCTGACTTCGATCCCTGCGCTGGTCAGAAGCCGGCTCACCGCAGGAATTTGCGCTTCGTCTCCAGCCACCAGCAGTGCGCTATCCGTATAATCAGCGGAGACACCGTGGGCGGACAGCACTCTTACAGCAGCCTCCGGCTGGGTTACGCTGACCCGTATCTGTGGCCGGGCCAGCCGCATTACCGCTTCCAGCGAACCCTGGAAAAGGAGACGCCCCCGGTGCAAAATACCCACATGGGTCGCCATCTGCTGCACTTCACTCAGCAGGTGACTCGAGACAAACACGGTCGTCCCCATTTCCCGCGGAAGACGCAAAACTAGCTCTCGAATCTCCCGAATGCCCTTCGGATCCAGCCCATTGGTCGGCTCATCCAGGATTACCAGCTCCGGCTCTCCCATCAGCGCTGCAGCGATGGCAAGCCGCTGCTTCATGCCCTGGGAGTAAGCTGAAACCCGGGTCCTCGCCGCCTCCGAGAGGCCAACAACCTCCAGGACACGATCCACTTCGGACCGCGGCAAGCTGCGAAGGCGTCGAATCACCTCGAGGTTTTCTCGACCTGACAAATGTCCGTAGTACGAAGGGAACTCGATGTGAGATCCCACGCGATGGAGAAGTTCGCACCGGTATCCACTCAACGGCAACCCAAACAACTGGATGTCTCCTTCCGTGGGCCGCTGCAGTCCTAAGAGCAGTCGAATCGTCGTGGTTTTACCGGCGCCGTTTTCGCCTAAGAACGCGTAAACTTGCCCTGACCGCACCTCCAAGTCCAGTCGGTCCACAGCAGTCTTGGTTCCATAGCGCTTTGTCAGATTACGGGTCCTGATAATCGTTTTTGCAGCTTTCATACCGTCACCCCCGTCTATTGCCGCTCATTTGGTTATGGGAGGCTGAAGCCGGAGAACGGAAGGTACACGGTCTGGCGCTCCGAAGCGAAGCAGGCCCAATCCAATGCCTGCCAGGCCAAGCATCAACCCCGGCGTCTCCGTTCCCTTGGGCAGCCCACAGCGGTACCGGCCGGCTTCGACCTCACGAAGAACATTAGCAGCAGACTGAACAGCCGCAACGTGGACATCGGAACGCCCCAGGATTGCAGCAGCGTGCAGCAGTACGTCTGCGTTGCCAAGATCACCGTGGCACAGGCACTGGTTGTCGCCAAATCCTTCCAGCATAGTCGTGCACAACGCGGTGTCGATCTCCTCCAGAATCACACCGTCGTCCACATACGGGAGTGCCAAGAGCCTGCCCAGCAGTACACCAGGCGCACCGTGACACCAAGTGCAGGGCATAAAATCGGCGTCCATCTGCGGACCGTTCGTCACAAAACGCAGATCTGCCCAGTTCCCCCGCTCCGCCACGAATAGACTGCGTTCGTACTCCAGACCGTTCAGCGCCGCCTCACGGTAGCGGTGATCGCCGGTAACCGCACTCAGTTCCAGTAGAGCCCAGGCAATTCCCGCTGCACCGTGGGAAAAACCCGCAAGAGGCCGGGTGGCCATCCTTACTCTCCAGCCGATACCCCGTTCCATCGGGATCGCCTTGGTCAGCAGGTGATCCCCGCACTTGCGCGCAATAGCAAGGGCCCGCTCCGAACCAGTCAGCCGGAATACCTGTAGCAGCACAACAGCGCACCCTGCCGCACCACCCAACAAGTCCAGGTTTTCGTCCGCGGCCACTTCCCTTTCCACTTCGGACAGTCCCTCAAGTACCGAATGGAGAAGATCTGGTTCCTGCCACAATACAGAGGCGTGCACTAACGCATACATTAACGAGGCCCGTCCACTAAAAGCACCGATGTTGGCGTACCCTGGAGCATCGGGCACCTGCAAATGCCTGCGGGCTGGCTCCAGGGCCATCCGTGCCAGTTGCCGGAAGTCGGAGCGCCCCACCACCTCGCCAAGGTATGCAAGAAACAGCGCAATGCCAGCTGTTCCCCCGTAGAGGCTCGTTCCCACTGGACTGAGTATCCAGTGCCAGTGGTTGAGTCCCTCCAGATTCACACCAATCCAACTGGCATCCTTTTGGGTACGAATGGCCTGCGCCGCGAGCAAATCACCGATCCGCTCCGCAGCCGCGAGAAAGCGCCCAGGCTCGATTGGCTCCGGGTTTTCCGCCAGCACAAGGGGCTTTTTGCTCAAGACTCGATAACGGTCGATGACGACAAATGCGCTTCGAATCAAGCGCATCTGCTCCATACAGTCCTCAGCGTTAAGACGCTGCAGCCGCTCCTTAACTAGACATAGACTGGGCACATCGAAGAAGTTCTCCAAACACCACCCGCGGCTGTCCCACAAATGCCGCTGCCCAGGTCGGGCCGTAAAGAACGGGATGTCCCCCAACCGCAAATCGGCCTGTTCGGCTGGTACCACCCGTCTCAGGTGAGGATAGCGGCCTGCTTCGGCCCACAGCTTGTCCAGGAGTTGATCTCTGTCAAGCCCGTTGTGAAGGTAGTCCGGGTGGTGACCCTCCTGAAGGAACCGCGCGTATCGCATGGTCCCGCGGAGGATATGCCGCACTTCTACATCATTAAACCGATCCAGTATTGGCAGCAGTTTATCGCAGCAGTTCTGTAGGAGACCGTAAACCTCTTGAAACCCTTGAAGAATCTCCTCTTGAAACGCCACGGGGTCTGCAGGCCTACCCTCTAGCTGCGGGCGGTTCTTCCCCGCCCCCATGGCTACGTCACCAAAAGCAACATGCATCTGGTCGGTGTAGGACTGTTGGATGAGCGGGACTCGATACGGAAAGGTCTCACCGTTTGGACCCCCCAGGCCGCTAATATCTACCCCGGGTTTGGCACCCCTTCCAAGCACTTTCATCGGAAGGAGGCCAATCCGCAAGACAGACTCATCCAGCTTTCGTGCTGCCAACTCGTGGGCAGTCCATTCCTTCGGGGCAGGAAGATCGTGGTGAAAGAGCCCCTCCAAGTCGACCATGACCGGATGCTCTCCGGCTGCCACCAGGTTCTCGTAATGGAAGTCCACGGCTTTCAGCACATAGAGCAAAGCCAGGAAGCCGCCCTGCCGCCAATAGAATCGCCGCAGTTCCTCTTCGGACCGGCAGGATTCTGCAGCTACATCTTCCACCCATCCATGCGTACCGCAGTCGATCACTTTGAGGAGACGGTACGGATACCGAACTCCTTGTTGATTCAAGAAGTCAAGGATTTCCTGAAAGTGGAGGTCAACAGCCAGGGACTTGGGTTTGTAGTAGAGCGTCAGGCCTGAGGAGAAGGCTGTGCGAATCACCCCGCGGCCACCCCTGTGGGGATCAGATAGCCCCATCTGAGCTGACTGGACAGAGCCTGGCATACTTCCGCCCAGGAATCGGTCCGCAACCACGCTTTGGTCCGCTGCTGCACGCTGAAGGAACTCCAGGACTGTTTCACTCCACCGGATCACGGTAGTCGCCATGAGACGTGCTAAGACCGGGTATTCAATGCAAAGCGCGGTAATCTGCTTGCGGTCTTGGAAGAAGTGGTCTGCAAAATAACGGTACCGCTCTTCCGGGGTACGACCTTGCAGAAGCCCCATAAGACGAGCAATATTCAGTTCCAGCACCAGGGTTCGAGAACACTGCATGAGCAGCCGCTGAGCCAGCGTTTGCACCATCTCGGTTTCAGCTTGGTGCGTATAGAGTTCCGCCAAGCCGTATTGCGTCTGGATTTCCCTTGCACCTCTGCGCAAACGGTGCACTCCGATCTGGAGAAACGGGCGGATGAAACTGCCAAACGGAAGCGGCTGAGGACCTTTTTCCGGCTGAGCGGGATTAAGAACCAAGAGATTCGGAATCGGCTCATCAGCGCCCTCCCCGTTTTCCAAGGCCTCCATCACTTCGAACCACTCGAGAGCGCCGGGCACCACTCCGGCTGTTGCATTCCTGTCTGCCAACAGGGCAAGAAACTGCTGGGAGTCGATTCCCGCGGACGCCAGGCGTTCCTGAAATATGTCGTCTTCCACGGACATGCTCGCCTGCCAGGAACGCCGCCATTCCAGTGCTGCCTTACCCGCCTCCTGAAGAGAGTGTTCTGTTCCTGTAAGCCGCTCATTTAGGAAAGCGGCTGAGTACCAGACCTCCGGCCCGCGCCGCAGTTTTGCCGTTTCCTGCGTCATTTGGAACACTCCTTTTTCTGCCACCCGAAAGCGACGAAAAGGTTGTGGGCGGGGGACCCCACAACCTTCCGCCAGTTCCAGGCTCAGCAGCAGATCCAGGTCATGATCGGGCACTCGCTGGTGAACGTGCACAAACGGCCGCAAGAACCCTCACTGGTGTAGCACTCGCAGTAGCTGTTCTGAGTGTTTCCGCCGACTACTCCCAGCAGTTCCGCGTCATCCAGTTCGCTGAGGGATGCACCGGCTGGATTCTCCGGGAGCTTGGACCGCTCGTCAGCGGAGAGACGCTGGCGGTATAAAGGATCCCGCCAAGCACGGACGATCTGCTCAATGCTCATCTCGACCGTCTCCTTCCATTGCGGACTACAGCCGACACGCTACCACCCCAGTGGGCCCGGGCCGAAGCGACAGCGCAGTCGACAGGTCTTGTTGCTGTCAACGACCTGATTTCATTATGGGAACTAACGCCGAGACGTGGCATCCGTGCTTTCCAATACTGAAACACAGCAATTCTACGTAGTGGTATGGCAATTTTAGTAAGCGCACATAACCCATAGAACAGCAAAAAGCAACCCTGATGCAGTTCCACCAGGGTTGCTTATTCGCGCCAACACCGCTTCAGACGTGAAGTTCACCCTGCTCCTGCGCAAGACGAACCGCCTGCATGCGATTGCCTGCTCCCAATTTCGCCATGGCGTTGGCCATATGAACCTCTACAGTGCGTGTACTCACCCGCAGTCTACCAGCAATTTCCTTGTTGGACAGCCCTTCTGCAGCCAGAGACAATACCTGACGCTCTCGCACTGTCAGGGTCGTTCGGTCCACCCCGGAATGCAGCAGTTGGTGCGCCACAGACCCCTGAATGTACCTGCGCCCCTCCAAAACCGTCTGAATGGCAACGACCAGTTCGTTCCAGGACGCCTCCTTTGTAAGGTACCCATCAGCCCCGCACTCCAGGGCCTCTCGCACCAGGTGGGGACTGTCAAAGGCCGACACTACAACGACCCTCACTGCAGAACAACGCTGTTTTGCTGCCTTCAGGACATTCATGCCGCTCAGGCCTTTCAACCTCAAGTCGAGCAGCACCAGATCCGGCTGATGAAGGGCCAAACCCTCCAGGGCTTGCTCTCCAGTCCTGGCCTCACCCACCACTTGATACCCCGGCATCTGCTCCAGTGCACTGCGAGTCAGGTGGCGAATGAGGTCGTGGTCCTCAACCAGCAGAACCCTTATAGCCATACGAATCACCCGTTCGCGGAATTCGCAAGGAAACCAGACTCCCTTCCCCCGGCGCCGATCGGATATGGAGCCGGCCTCCCAGCTCCCGGGCCCGCTGCTCCAAGTTAGCCAGTCCCAAATGTCCCTTTTCAACCAAGGAACTCAAATCCGGCGGGACGGTAAATCCCTGACCATCATCCCACACACTAAGAGCCAGTTCATCGCGCTCCTCTTCCAGATACACATACCCTTCCGTCGCACGTGCGTGTCGAACAGTGTTGGAGAGCATCTCCCGGGCAGCCAACAACAGACTTAACTCTGTTCGGCGATCCAAATCGCCCCCTGCCCCCGGCGGACTTAACACAACGTAGACAGGGAGTCCCCACCGCTTCCGGACCTCTTCAGCGAGTATGGCCAGCCCATCAGCCAGCCGCTTCTCCTCCAGGGCCAAAGGCTGCAATCCAGCGCAGAGGGCGCGCACCTCGGCGATGGCGTCCTGAATCCCAGCAACTAACTGTTCTGACGTATCTGGCGCAATCCGGCCCGAGGCCGCTTCAATCTCCGCCAGCCGTTTCAGGTAAAAGAGCCGCTGCAGGATGCCGTCGTGCAAGTCCCGAGCCAACGACTGCCGCTCCACATCCCGCACCCGCGATAGTTCAGACTGGCGGATTTCCAGTCCTTTCAAGGTTGCTTCCAGTTGATCCACGAGAATGGCGTTTTCCAACGCCACCGATAGCTGTGGCACCAGTGTTCGCAGCAGCATGGCATCGCGCGGACCGAACCGGTAACCCTTGGCCTTAGGCCCCAACATCAGGTAAGCAACTGTGCGGCCTTGCGAAGTCAGCCGAATACGCATCCCAGCGCTGAGCTTGAGGATGAACCGCGGGGTTAAATGCTCAGGATCCACCTCAGGCAATCGATCCAGCACTTGGCTTGATGGCCAGGCAGCGATCTCCTTCCAACTGCCGTGGTGCTCTCTCATCAACACAGCCGCAGCCGTCAGGTTGAAGATCGTCCCCAATCGCTCGACAGCTTCTTGGCAAAGTACATCCAACGGTTGAACGCGGGGCAGCAAATCGCCAAAAGCGGCCAGGACAGCCTGGAAATCATAGTCCTCCCCGAATAAGCAACGGTATGTCTGCCGCTCGAGCCACCGGCGCCCCGGTTGGTAAGAGAAAAGTGCTGCCGCCGTTGCGGTTAGCGTAATCACAGCGTTCCAATAGCCAGACCCCGACGGGATCAACAAGGGTACGGCCAGATTCAGTAAGTAGTAAAGGGACAGAAAAGTGGCCAGCATGACCCCGTAAACGAGGACGTAACTCAACACCCAGTCGATTTCCAAGAGGTCACGCCGCAGAGCGGCGTAGCCAAAACTGGCTGGTACCAAAATGGTGGCCACGGCACTCCATTCGGGAGGCACCACCGGTGCGTGACCGAAAGCTACCGGCAAGGCGGTAAGCAGGGCCATGGGAAGGACCCCCGCCCCTACTCCGAGTGCAATCGCTCCCAACTCGTTTCGCTGGCTTTGCTCTCGAACGACCATGTACTTCATGACGGTCATAATGACCCCTGCGACCAAAGCGGAGCCCAGCAGCAGCAGAACAGCCCGGCGGAGCACCCCGTAATCAGGGCCGGGAATGACACCGCTGTACATGAGCGGAAGAGTAACCCCGGTGGCCGTGGCGGCCCACAAGTAGATGCGCACCCACCGCCGGTACCGTGGCGAAAACGAAATACCACTCGGAAAAAGCGCAAAAAACCAGACGAAGGGAATCGGCAGGAGCGAAAGCCAGATGTATTCAAGGGTTCTGCCTGTCTGGACGCTGGCATTGGCCACAGGCGCCCCTGCGATGGCGAGCCCTGCCAGCGCATCCAAGGCTGCAAGGCTCACAGCTACACTGGGGGGATTGGCACCAATCAAAACAGCCAGCCCGCTCACCCAGAAAGATCCTGCCAAGATGAGGGCCAAGAGAGGATCGTAAGCAAGCATCCCGTCGATCCCGTTCATCGCGTGCAGGCTCCAAATGGTGAATCCGCCCAGGATACCGGCTGCTGCTGTGGCAGCAGCCCAACGGACAGGCTGCCTCATTGCGGCCTGATCACCTCCAGAAGCCGCTCCGCCCACTCGTTCGTCTTCAGCCGGTTGAGACGGGTCAGCGCCATGGTCCGTTCCATCTCTGCAACCTTTGCCGCAAAGGCAAATCCCCCTACCTCAGCGAGAAGCTTTACCATTTCTGCCTGCACGTCGGGATCAGTTCGGTGGAATAAAAACAACTTGCAAAAGCGCTGGCACCGAGGATCGGCCTCATGATAAAAGGCATAGAGAATGGGGAGGGTTCGCTTGCCTAGACGCCAATCGCTCTTCTCCTGTTCGGGTATCAACAGACTCCGTGTATCGTTTTCAATCTGCAGAGCAATACCCAGATGCAGGCCGCAACTCCCCAGAACCGCGGTCATGTACCTACTGCCACCCGCCAGTGCCGCTCCGCCGGCACAAACGGCGGCCACCAGTGAACCCGATTTAAGGTTCATAATCCGGTGATAACTGTGGAAGGTCATGCCAGCAGAACTCCCTTCCACAAGGTCCAGATGTTGGCCCCTGCTGGCCCGGTAGGCCATACTGGTAAGAATCCGGCTGGCAGCCAGAACGGGCTGAGTATCGCCAATCGTCTCAGCTAATGCTGCCAACCGCCACAAAGAAAGAGCCAAAAGGCCGGTACCGGCGTTGACAGCCACGCCAGTACCGGCTTTCTGCCACAGTGCTCCGCCTTGGTCCTCATCCTGCACTTCATCCAGAACATCCGCGGCTGCCAAATAGAACTCAATGACTCGACTGTAGGCTTCTGCAAGGAAATGCTCGCCACCGGCCAATCGACATGAAAGGTAGGCAAGGTTGCGCCACAAGGAGAGGTGGCCGGGGGCTGTCTCCCGTACCACCAAATCCTGCAGAAGTGAGGCAAAGGGGTCTATACCCATCCCGCGCCACTCGACTGGACAGTAGGCTTCTTGGGCAGCGGATAGCCACTTCCGCCACTCTGATAGACGTCATCGGCAATCTGCTGAAGGTTCACGAAAATCCCTCCTCCAAAAAGTCTCTATATAATCACTTATCATTTGCTGTGCTATTAGTCTAATCAACATAATCTATCGACAAGTAAGCAGCCTTCCCAGCGGAACGACCTTGCCGTTGGATCGGCGCGCAGGCGAGGGTATTGCAGCCCGGAGGACATCACCGCACTCAAGGGCGCCGTGGGCGATATCTGCGCCCGCTGCTTCCATTGCGGTGCGCGCACCTGCGATCCTGAGCCAGCGCAACCTGCCCAGGCTCAACTGCGCGTCCCTTCACCTCGGCGCACTTGCCCGGGGTGGGAAGGACCTTTCCCGGGTTGCTGAGGTCGCAGGGATCGAGAACATCGTGGATTGCCTGCTGCACCGCCAAGTCATCCGGCCCGAACACCAGGTGTATGTCCTCCAGCTTCTCGATCCCAATCCCGTGCTCGCCGGAGATGGAGCCTCCAGCCCGCACACAGGCCGCCAGGATCTCCGATCCCGCCTGCACCACCTTTTCTACCATCCCGGGCACCTTCTCGTCGTAGCAGATCACCGGGTGCAGGTTGCCGTCGCCGGCGTGAAAGACGTTGGCGATGATCAGCCCGTAGCGCTTCCCGATGTCGTCTACCTCGGCCAGCACCTCAGCCAGTCGGGACCGGGGAATCACCCCATCCTGCACATAGTAGTTGGGCGCCAGTTTCCCGCAGGCGCCGAAGGCCGTCTTCCGGTTGTTCCACCACCGGGCCCGCTCCTCGTCGGTGCGGGCCGTCTGGACCGCAGTGCAGCCTGCCTCCCGGCAGATGGCCTCCATGGCCGCCGCCTGCTCTTCCAGGCCGGCCATGAGGCCGTCCACCTCCATCAGCAGCACCGCCTCCTGCCCCTCGGGGTAGCCCACGGGAAAGTTGCCCCGCTCCACAGCCATAATCGCCGTCCGGTCCATCATTTCGAGAGCCGCCGGCACAATGCCCGCTGCGATGATCCCCGACACCGCCCGGGAGGCCTCGACCACCGAGTCGAAGAGGGCCAGCACCGTCTTCACCCCCTGGGGCCGGCGGAGCAGCTTCACCGTAATCTCGGTGACGATGCCCATGGTCCCTTCCGAGCCGGTGAGCAGCCCCACCAGGTCATATCCCGGCAGGTCCAGCGCCTTGCCCCCCAGTTCCAGGATCTCGCCGTCCCAGGTGACGTACTTGACCCCCGTCACATGATTGGTAGTCACCCCGTACTTCAGGCAGTGGGGGCCGCCGGAGTTCTCCGCCACATTGCCGCCAATGGTGCAGGCGGACTGGCTGGAGGGATCAGGAGCAAAGTAAAGCCCCTCCCCCTCCACGGCCTGGGAGAGCCTGAGGTTGACGTACCCTGCCTCCACCGTCGCCCGCCGGTTCCGGAGATCTACCTCCAGGAGCCGCCGCATCCGGCTGAGGCCGATAATCACCTCGTCACCCCGGGGCACCACACCCCCCGAAAGGCAGGTCCCCGCACCCCGGGGAATGTAGGGGATCTTGTTCTCGGCCAGCAGGCGGACCACCCGGGCCACCTCATCGGTGCAGCCCGGCAGCACCACCGCCCTGGGCAGCCGCCGCTCTATGGTAAAGCCGTCGCAGTCGTATGCCCTGAGCTGCTGCGGTTGGTGCAGCACATTCCGGGGACCCACAATCTCACCCAGGGCTTGAATCAGCCGCCACTGCTCCATCAGCCTGCCCCCTTTCCGCCGTAGGCCCGGTCCAGCAGGTCCACCACGTGGAGCACCTCCACGTCGAGGCCGTGCCGCTTCGCCCCCAGCCTCAGCTGCAGCATGCAGCCCGGATTGGCGGTGACGATGATCTGCGGCCGGGCCGCTGCAATGTGCTCCATCTTCCGATCCAGCACTGCGAGGGAGAGCTCATGCTGCACCAGGTTGTAGATTCCGGCTGAGCCGCAGCAGGCGTCGGATTCGGGGACCGGCCGGAGCCGCACCCCAGGAATCTGGCTGAGCACCTTCCGGGGCTGGAGCCGAATCCCCTGCCCGTGGGCCAGGTGGCAGGCGTCCTGGTATACCACGTCGGCCTCCACCCGCCCCTGGGGCGGCACCAGGTCGATCTCCCCCAAAAACTCGGTCACATCCCGCACCTTGGCCACAAATTGCCGTGCCTTTTCCGCATAGGCCGGGTCACCGGCGAGCAGCACGTCGTACTCCTTCAGGGTCGATCCGCACCCGGCCGCGTTGACGATGATGAAGTCCACCCCGGCAGCCAGGAATACATCGATGTTGCGCCTGGCCATAGCTGCGGCCGCCGCCCGGTCACCGGCGTGCAGGGGCAGTGCGCCGCAGCAGGTCTGCTCCCGGGGCACCAACACCTCACAGCCATTGGCCGCCAGCACCCGTGCCGTGGCGATATTGGTGGGCCCAAAAGCCACGTCCATAACGCATCCCGTCAGCAGTGCCACCCGGTACCGGGCCTCGCCCACGGCTGGCAGCCGCTCCGGCAGGGCATCCTGCCCGAAAACCGGAGGCAGGGCCGCCACTTCGGAGAGCGCCGCGACCGGCTTCGGCAGCAGGTTCATCCGCCGAGCCAGCCGGTCCAAGCCCATCCGCTGCGCCAGCCGCACCGTCCGGGCGATGCGCCGCAGACGCCGGGGCCGGGGCAGCACACCCCGGAAGAAGAGCCGCCGCACCGCACTGGACCAGTACCTCCGCTGTCGCCGCGGCTCCAGTGCGTCCCGAGCCTCCTCGATGATCGCGCCGTACTTCACGCCCGAGGGACAGGCCGACTCGCAGGCCCGGCAGGCCAGACACCGGTCCAGGTGGCCCAGCACCGCTTCATCCGGCTCGGCCAGCCCCTGGACGAGGCTCCGAATCAGGTGGATGCGGCCCCGGGGCGAGTCCCCCTCCACCCCCAACTCCCGGTAGGTGGGGCAGGATTCAAGGCATAGGCCGCAGTGGACACAGGTCTCGATCTGCGTCAGGCTCCGTTGGCTCAAGGACAGCACCTAGATTCCCCCCACAAACCGGCCCGGGTTGAGAATGCCCCCGGGGTCCAGCCTCTCCTTGATCTGCCGCATCAGGCGCCACTCCGGCCGGGGCGGCCCCCATACGTCGACCTGCCGCTTCAGCTCTGGAGGCGCCTCCTCCAGCACTGCGGCGCCCCCCAGGGCCGCGGCCCGGTTCTGAAGCGCTGACACGAGGCGTGGGTCTGGCTCCTGCCCGTAGACGAAGAGGCTGCCCGATCCCACGTGGGCGATCACTTCCACCCCCGATGTAGAAAGGGCCAGCCGTACCAGCTCTTCCAGGTCGCTGATCACCGTGCTCACCCGGACATGCCAGCAGGCGCCGGAAGTGCGGTGGAAATCCCGCAGGTCTCGCCAGAACTGATCCCCGGGTTCCGGCCCGAGCGCACCGGTGCCGTCTGCCAGCACCTCCTCCGGCCTGCCTGCGTGGCCTGTGAGTATCTCCTCCAGCCGGTCCATCTGGTAAGCCACGTTGGTTTCCGACTCCGCCAGTTCAAGAGCCAGGCCAAAATGCTCAGGCAGCCCCAGGTTCGCCGCAGCCCCCGGGCTCAGGAGCGTAACCGCCGCCGACAGCAGTTCACTGCCAAGTACCGCCTCTGCAGCCTGCAGCGCCTCGGTCAGGTCACCAAAGGAATAGTAGAGAGTTCGGCGGCACGCGGGCTTCGGCCGCAGTTTCAGGGTTACCTCTGTCAGGACCCCCAAGGTGCCCAGCGAGCCAACCCACAGCTTGTTCAGGTCATACCCGGCAACGTTCTTGACCACCCGACCGCCGCTGCGAATCACCCTGCCGTCCGCCAGCGCCACCCGGGCGCCCAGCAGCACATCCCGGGGGCCGCCGTAGAGCATCCGGCGGGGGCCCACGGCACCCGCAGACAGTATCCCGCCCACGGTAGCGGCGCCGCTCCCCATGGGATCCAGGGGCACCTCCTGGCTCCGCTCAGCTGCCAGCGCCTCCAGCGCTGCGAGGGGCATCCCCGCCTGCACTGTCACGGTCAGGTCCTCTGGCACGTACTCCACCACACCGGCAAGCCGCTCCAGTGAGAGCACTATGTCGCACCGGCGGGGCGGTGCGCCCAGGCCCATGTGGGTGCCGCCTCCCCGGGGGCAGACTCCAGCCCCGTGTGCCGCGGCCACCCGGAGACAGGCAGCCACTTCTGCCTCTGTGGCCGGCACGGCCACAACAGCCGGGAACATGCCCTCCACCTGGTACCGGGCCCGCACCTCCTCCCCGTCCAACACCGTGGTCACTTCAGCCAGCTGATCCACCAGGAGCCTTCCCACCCTGCTCAACCGTCCTCCCTGCTCTGCCACTTGATTCATATTCGTACGTTTTTTCTGCAGAGGGATACGATTCCCCTGCTCTGTGCCGCAGTCCATCACCGAGACCAGGGACCCGCAGTCCGTAAGCCCGAACTCCGGGCCTTTCTTTTCCTGACCAGGGGCACGGGTGGGTAAACCGTGACCGGTGAACCAAGTTCCGTGAACACCTCGAGGCGGTGCAGGTGTTCAAAAAGCTCGCATCGAGGGACAGGCAGAAGGGCCTGGAGGCGCAGTCGCCGCCCTCCAGACCCGTTGAGGTACCCAGGCGGGTAAGGCAAAGCCCATTCAACCGGTCGAACGGAGTTTCTTGAACAGTTCCACAGACGGCTGCTGTTCAAAAAACCCCGATCACCAGTCCCAAACGAGTTTCCTGAACACCCGAGCCTCTCTGGAGTGTTCAAAGATCTCAGATCGCCCCCTGAACCCCTGCCGCTGGTCTGGCCAGACGGCCCTTCTCAGGGTTCAGCGCAATCCAAGAGAGCCTGGCGGCCCGGCCAACGGAGTCTGTTGAACAGTAGAGAACTCGGATCAGCGGTCCGAAGCGAGATTCTTGAACGCCGCAGGCTCGCCGGGCTGTTCAACAATCTCGGATCGGTCCCTGGCGGCTCCAGCCAGGTGGCCAGTTGGCCCCTACCGGAGGGCGAGCTAGATTTTGGCCAGGAACGGGCCTGAGGATAAGCGGGCTGCATGTCTGGCTGGCCTCACCCGAAGAGCCGGTCCCCGGCTGCCAGATGTGCTGCCCCCAAGGTAATCCCAAAGCAGCCGGGTTCGCTCCGGGATCGAGCAAAAGCAAAAACCCCTGCCCAAAGGGCAGGGGCATATCAAGCTGTGCCAACTCTACTCGGCTGCCGGAGCGCAGACCTCCCCGGGGTTGCCGCTGAGGCGCTCCTTCAGAAGCCGCACCATCTCCTTGACCTCCTGCTTATCGCCCACGTGCTGAAAGCGCAGCGGCGCATGGACGGTCAGCGTGCGCTGGACCCGGTCGCCAGACAGGGGAATGAAGGGGATATGCTTCTGGGTCTTCTTGTAATAAAACCGGTCCAGGCTCAGGAAGCCCTCGTAGAGGTCCGAAACCTCCGCATCCTGGCTCGCATAATCCTTGTCCGGAAAGATCAGCAGGCTCTCTCCCTGCAGCAGCGCCTCCACGCTCATGCGGAAGGTCTTAATCGCCTGCCCGGAGCCCCGGTAGACCGGGATCACCCGGGCAGAGCGGTACAGCGCCGACAGGCCGATGGCGCTCAGCTTGGCAACCAGCGTCGCCTTCCACTTGGGCCACCCGTACCGGCCCATAAAGGTAATGTTCCGCAGATGTTCGTAGCAGGCCTTCGCCTCGCCAAAAACATGCAGCCCCCAGAGCCTCACCGGCACGGGCAGCCAGGGCATGGTCATGAAGATGCCCTGCAGGTCGCTGTGCTTGCAGACGTACACAGCCGGCTCTTCCAGATTCTCCGGATTCACCACCCGATAGGAAGGGGTAAAGACCCGGACAACCCACCGGCAAAACAGATACAGTCTTCCATAACGCATGGTTCGCCTCACCCGAGTCCGTATCGCGCCTTGTGGGCCGCCCGCACTTCGGACAAGTAGGCCACCAGATCCAGGACCAGATCCACCAGGACCTTAATCCAGACGGCGGGCCAGCGCAGCAAGTTGTGCAGCGCCAGGATCAACAGGTAGGAAGCAGAGGTCTGGGTAACCACCTGCTGCCAGTATCCCGGCACAGCGCCCTGGGTACCTCCTTCCCGGGGAACGGCCAGCGCACGGCGCACCAAGCTGTTGATGATGGCCGCAGTCGCCGTACCTGCCACCGTGGCTGTGAGGAACCGGACGGCTGGCCTCAGCCCGGTCAGCACGACGTTCTCCACGAGATAGAAGATGGCAATGTCCACCAGTGCGAAGAGGAGACTGCTGAAGAAATACCCGCCAACATTCCGCACAAGGATGAGGAAGATCGGCCAGGAGTCGCGCAGGGTATGGTAGTGGGTGCCGGCGTTCCGATCAAAGTAGAGCGTCTCGATCTTGACTTCTGCCAGGGGCACCCCGTGCTTCACTGCCTGAATCAGGCAGTTGGTCTCATACTCAAAGCGCTGCCCTTCAATGCCCAGGGCCCACTCCCAGAGCCCGCCGGGCACGGCCCGCAGGCCGGTCTGCGTGTCCTGCAGATAGCGGCCGTACAGCAAGCGGAAAGCACCGCTGGTCAGGCGATTGCCGAAGCGGCTCCTTCCGGGCACGTTCTTCTCGCTGAAGTCCCGGACGCCCAGAATGTAAGCATCGGGCCGATCAGCCGACGCTTCCGCCATCCGGCAGACATCCGGCACGGCATGCTGCCCATCGGCATCCACCATAATGGCACAGCGGTAGGTCTCTTTCCAGTTCTGTTCCAGGCAGTACCGCAGTGCGGTCTTCAGGGCAGCCCCTTTCCCCCGGTTTACCCCATGGTGGAGCACCTGGCACCCCGGCATCTGCGACAGGGTCGCAAAGATCGGCTGCGCCTGCGGACCGCTGCCGTCATCAACGATGACGACCTTGGGAAAGCCCTGGTCCAGCAGCGACCGTACGTAGTCGACCAGCTGCGGCGGGGGGTCCAGGGCCGGGATAACGATCAGGCTGCTCTCGGCAATAGGACGAGCCGGTTTGGTACAGTTCAAATTATTCCGCCCCACATCAAGAATCTATTTCTGACGAGCAGTTTGTCCTACAGACGAAACCTTCGTTTCAAGTGGCGCCAACTCCTCCCTCCCTTACCGTCGATGCACCAAAGCACCACCGGAATTGGCAACGCAGGGCCCCCGAAATGGCCCTCGAGCTGCCTACACCAGTATGACATGCACCTGCCCGGGGCCGTGGACGCCCACCGACAGGTCATTCTCAATGTCGCTACTGCGGCTGGGGCCGCTGGCCAGAATCAGCTGCGAGGGCATCGGGCTGCCGGCAGTCCGCCTCAGCACCTCCGCCAGGCTGTAGACGATCTGCGCCTTGCGCACCACCACCAGGTGAACTGGCGGCAGCAGGCTGACCACGCGCCCCCGTCCCGGGGCCGAAGCTTCCCCCAGCCGGGAACTGCCCAGGACCAGCGTACCCGTCTCGGCAATGGCAAAGTCGCAGCCCGTAATGCCGGCAACAGCCTGTTCGGCTTTACGAACCAGGTCCGCCCCGTCTGCACCAGGCGCAAACGGCACCACCTCAAAGCCTGCAGCCAGAAGAGCCTCATCCAGACCCAGCCCCTCCAGGGCGGGATCCACCCACCGGACCACCCGACCCTGCAGCCCTGCCTCCCCAAGGATCCGCACCGCTTCAGCAGCCACCGCAGCCGCAGAGGCCACCCGGGTCACCTGGCCGCTCAGCTTCTCCAGTTCAGCCTGAAACCGGTCCGCCAGGGCCTCCGGATCCTTCGGTGCGCCAGCCGGCAGGGGCCGCTCCGGAGCCCACCGGGGCGCCGCCCTCTCAGGCTCCTCCCGACCGAGCCGCCGGGCCACCCGGCTCAGAAACTCCTGCTCACTGATCATCTCTGGCACCCCCCTGCTCCAGTTCGGCCCAGCGCTGGTGGAAGGGACGGCGATCTACAGCCGGAAAGGTCCGGCTCTCCGTCCAGTTGCCCGCCAGCGACGGCAGGTTATCGGCATACTCCGTGCCGTCGCTCCGCTGC
>ENA-OWPA01000438-OWPA01000438.1-bioreactor-metagenome-genome-assembly--contig:-NODE-438-length-57804-cov-6.866111_pt1 | contig 57804 bp, 63 predicted proteins | sample MGYA00238139_ERZ651803 | MGnify/ENA primary metagenome ERZ651803 (study PRJEB26909, sample SAMN07631231) | bioreactor metagenome | isolation source: Switchgrass digestor | place: USA: Dartmouth...
CCAGTTCATTCCTCTTAGCAAATGATAGATCAAACAAGTAGGAGGGAAATAATGAGTATATTAATCAAAAATGGTACAATAGTGACTTCGGTTAATGAATATAAGGCAGATGTGCTGATCAAAGGTGAAAAAATTGCAGCCATTGGCACCGGTTTAGAAAGTTTCGCTGACCAGATAATAGATGCCTCAGGTAAATATGTTATCCCTGGCGGTGTAGATGAACACCTGCACTATAATTCCTTCAATTCCCTCGGCTATGAGACTTCTAATGCTGCTGTAGTAGGGGGTACCACAACAGTTGGGGATTTCGTGGTCCAGCCTAAAGGCATAGGGCTTAAAGATTCCATAATCAAATATAAAAATGAAGCAGTAGAAGGAAAAGCCATGGTAGACTATGTGCTCCATGGGATTATAATGGATCCCACAGACCAATCCTTTAACGACATACCTTCTATGCCTGAAGTAGGGGTAGCCTCAGTCAAACTCTTCATGGCCTATAAGGGAATGGATTATTATGCCACCGATGATTCTATTTTTAAAGCTCTGCAGATAGCCAAAACATGCGGTGTAACCATTATGGTACATGCCGAAAATGCAGACATAATTGATGTTAAGATTAAGCAGCTGTTAGCGGAAGGAAAAACCGGTACGGAATATTTCTCTGTATCAAGGCCTATTCTGTGTGAGGCAGAAGCAACTTCCAGGGCTGTTTATTTGGCAAGGATGGCCAACGCACCGATCTTTGTGGTTCATGTAACAAATAGGGCAGCTGTTGAAGTCTTAAGGGAAGCTCGTGCTGAAGGGGTACATGCTTTTGGAGAGACCTGTACTCACTATCTGACTTTAAATGACAAGAATTTAGAAAAACCAAATTTTGAAGGGGCAAAATATGTGTGTAATCCACCTTTAAGGCCACAAGAAGATGTTGATTTTCTGTGGGAAGCAATTCAGAATGGCTGGCTTCTGGCAGTAAGCTCTGATCATTGCGCGGTTATCGGCGGTTTCGCAATTGCCAAACATAGGGGCATCAATGATTTTAGCAAAATACCGCCAGGCTCCCCAGGAGTTCAAGATCGACTGCATATAATTTGGACCTATGGGGTTGAAAAAGGTAAGATCTCCCGTACAAAATTTGTTGATGTTTGCTGTACAACACCGGCTAAGATTTGTGGTATATATCCACAAAAAGGTGAAATTGCTGTTGGGTCAGATGCAGATATAGTTATTTTTGATCCGGATTACAAAGGTGTTTTTAGCAATGAAACCAGTTTACATGGCACTGATTACAACGCTTATGAAGGCTTTGAGCAAATAGGGAGAGCAGAGAAAGTATTCCTGAGGGGTAATCTAGTAGCTGAAAAGGGCAAATTCCTCGGCAAAGAGGGTCAGGGACAACAAGTAATGGCTAAACCTTATGCATTATGCTATGATGGTTTTAAAGAATAAACAGGAGGTATGGGGATGACTTCAAAAAAGGGGGGAAGAGTTTCCTTGCCCTGGGCGGTAGCATTAACAGTGTTTATCTCACTGCCTTTTACCTTCTTTTTGGGTAAGTATAATTTTCCACTCTGGGTGTGTTTTATTGTATGGGCTGAATATTTTGCCTTGGGTGGGAAACCTGATACTTGGAAACTGATCATTCCTTCACTTCCTTTTGGTGCGTTTTTTGGTGCAGTATGGTGTGCTATAGCGGTTGCCCTGGCAGATCTCTTAATAGGTGGGCAATATAATATGTTCTGGGGATTGGCATTAGCTAACTTTATCGTCTTACCTATATTTATTGCGCTGATTCCACGTTGGCATATTTGGGAAAAGGGAACTCTCGCAGTATTTAATGGATTCACATTATTCCTAGCAGTTTATTTTACTGGCAGTATTCCTCAAGTAGGAATGTTGAATAATCCCTATTGGGTTATATTGTGGGCGTTCATTTGGACTGTGGTAATGGCATATTTTGGTTGGTTTTTAGGATGGCTTAATATGGCTTTTACACTTCCTTATAAGGTCACAGATAGGACTCCCGATTGATTAAAGATCAATCTTCTGGCTTAGCTGTATCGACCAAAATTTGTTGGACGTTTCGGCTGCATATAAACCGGGGCGTCTTTTTTCTTTAATAGCCTAAAGGAATTCCTTAGTTAAAGGTTTAATATAACAGATGACAGATAGCAGCCGGTGATAGGGAGGGCAGCAATGAAAAGACCAGGGAAGATAATTGGTATATTATTAATCATCTGCGGGCTTATTTTGATCCTCAAACCCCTGGCAGAACACGGTTATAATTATTTCTGCCAACAGCAGCTGCGCAGTGAAATTGACCAAAGTGATACCGGAAAAGACGATAGGGACAGCTGGAATTATAAGCTTCCCATTGAACCTCCTTTTCTGTTACAGATTCCTGCGATCTCTGTCGATGCGGTGGTTGTCGAAGGTGTGGAAGATGATGATCTGAAAAAGGGGCCAGGTTGGGATCCCAGGGGTGTGCTTCCGGGGATGGAGGGCAATGTAATTATTGCTGCTCATAACAATATATATGGATCTTACTTTCGGGATCTCCATAAGTTGAAAGAGGGAGATCTAGTTTATATTTCAAAAAATGATCAAAAATTGACTTATCGTGTTGAGTCACTTTATACCATTCATGAGAGTGATCCCACAAGCATTTTCGACAAAACTGAGGAAAGGCTATTAACTTTGATCACCTGTGCGGCACCATCCGGATCTGGACGCAGGGTTATTGTAACAGCCCGGCAGTTGTAATCTCCTGGCTGAGGCCTTGGGACTCTGGTTCATCGATTATTGGATATATAGAGTAGGTTTTCCCGGCGGCTGCTCGAAATATATATTAAATCAGCTGGGATCAATGTGTTTTCTGTGTCACACGGGGTTCTGCTGCAGGTGGATTTGACCCGTCATGGCGGTAAATGGAAATTGCTGTATCAGGGCAGACCGTCTGGCACATACCGCAGACGATGCATCTTTCCATACGGGGTTCCACTGTTGTAGTACCGTTAAAGGCGAGTTTTTTTGACCAATGGATGACATGAGTGGGGCATTTTTCGATGCATAAACCGCAGCCTTTGCACAGCTCAGGGAAAACAGCAAAAATACCGCGGTCATTTTCATAGACATTGGGCTTCCATTGGATCTCCATTCTTTCACTCCTTAATGCTGTTATTATTGTTTCATTTTCTACCAAATGAACTGATAAAACAATATAGGGCGGTTCAGGGGAGTTTTGATGTCGATTCATAGGTGACCTGCACCGCCCGAAAGCTTTTCTTAAGATAAGGTTTGCCTGAGAAGTAAAAAATTATACAATAATTATACAATCGTTTTGGGACAAAAACTTAGACAAAAACTACTTGGGGTCCAAGTCAAATTTAAGATATTCGGATTGGGAAAAGACCCATGCGGCTACCATTTTTGCTTTTTCGTAAATTTCGTCGGCAAAGGCAGCAGTGTAGACACTTTTAACCAAAGTATAGTGTGGATTTATAAACTTAAGGGCGGCGGCTATTTCTGCTGGAATATTAGCGAAGGCTTTTTTGGCAAGGGTTGTAAGATTTTTTTCTTTAGAGGAGATATAACCGTGACAGTTGGCTCTGAGGAGCATTTCCAATGATTCCCGGAAATGAATAATGGCTTGGTCATACTGTTCGGAACGATAATAACTGATTGCGGTTTTCCAATTTTCTTTTGCCTTTTCCAGAGGAAATATTTCAGCTTCCTCGGAATCGGATTTCGGCTTTTCTTTCTTTTTTCTACCCAAGCCGAATATATTGGGTAGTTGAAAGAGGCTTCCGACTCCGGTATCTTTAGGATCATTCACCTAGAATCCCCCCTTTCCACCATCATTCTATTTTCTACCATCATTCTATAATGAGGGGTTTTCCAATGCAATCTGCTAAAACTAAAATGTGGTATAAAAAGTGTTTTTTCCGTCAGGGCTGTGGTATACTTTTAAATGGTCTTTGATAACAGGAGGGAGTAAATAAAGTGAATGACACAGTTAGAGTGCGTTTTGCACCCAGTCCAACAGGAAATCTTCATATCGGTGGTGCCAGGACGGCTTTATTTAACTGGCTTTTTGCCCGCCATAATGGTGGCAGTTTCATACTGCGTATAGATGATACTGATCTGGCTCGTTCCACTGAGGAATCAACCAGGGGGATTCTTTCAGCTCTCAGATGGCTGGGGATTGATTGGGATGAGGGGCCTGTTGTAGGCGGCCCATACGGACCCTACTTCCAGTCCCAGCGCCTGGATATATATAAAGATATGGCCCTGAAGTTGATTGATCAGGGTGTGGCCTATTACTGTTATTGCACACCTGAGGAGTTGGCCCAGCGGCGCAAAGAGGCGATGGCTTCAGGTAAAGCGCCGAAATATGACGGCAGGTGCAGAGAACTGAGCCTGCAGGAAAGAAAGAGCAAAGAGGCTGAAGGACGTAAGCCCGCCATCAGGCTGCGTATACCTGACAGCGGGGAAACAGTAGTGCATGATCTCTTTAGAGGGGATGTTGCCTTTGCCAATGATGTACTGGATGATTTTATAATTTTAAAATCCAATGGCATGCCAGCCTATAATTTTGCTTGTGTAGTGGATGATGCCTTAATGCGCATATCCCACATCATACGGGCAGAGGAACACCTTTCCAATACACCAAGACAGATCCTGGTTTATCAGGCTTTAGGCTATCAGTTGCCGGTATTCGCTCATGTGTCTATGATTTTGGCACCGGACCGCAGCAAACTGAGCAAGCGGCATGGGGCCACTTCTGTTGAGGAGTTTAGAGACAGCGGCTACCTGCCGGGAGCATTGATCAACTATCTGGCTCTTTTGGGTTGGTCGCCAGAGGGAGAAGAGGAGATCCTTTCTCTGCCGGAATTGGTGAACCAGTTTACCCTGGATAGGGTAGGCAAGACTGCGGCCATTTATGACATCAAGAAGCTGACCTGGATGAATGGGCACTATTTGAATGAAGAGGATCTGGACCGGATTGTGGAACTGGCTATTCCTTATTTTCAGAAAAAAAATCTGATTTCAGAAAACCCTAGCCAGGAAGAGATGGATTATTTGAGAAAGGTTGTAGAGGCGGTGCGCAGCAGGGTCAAGACTCTGGCCGAAGTTGCCGATGCCGCAGAGTATTTCTTTGTTGATGATTTCTCCTATGATGAAAAGGGGGTCAGAAAGCATTTTCGCAAAGAAAATGCAGCTGAATATTTAGCAAAGGCCAAGGAGAAGCTTGCTGCCCTTTCCGACTTTACTCTGGAGACAACAGAAGCCGCTTACAGGGATTTAAGTGAGGAACTGGGTATCAAGGCAGGGGAAATTATTCATCCCACCAGACTGGCCATTTCTGGCAGGACTATGGGACCAGGACTTTTTGATATCATGGTTATTCTAGGGAAAGAGAAAACCCTTGAGCGAATGGAACGGGCAATAAAGTATATCGAAAATCTCTCTTGACTGAGCTATTTTATTCGCGTATACTATATAAACGAAAAGGATTGCGGGATGGTGTAGCGGTAGCACAGGTGACTCTGGATCATCTAGCCCAGGTTCGATCCCTGGTCCCGCAGCCATTTATTTTGGCCCTATCGTCTAGCGGTCTAGGACACCACCCTCTCAAGGTGGAGACACGGGTTCGAGTCCCGTTAGGGCTACCAGTAGTAAAGTTATCCCCACCGGATGATAAATCCGGTGGGGACTTTTTTGATTTGCTGATCCGATATCTACTTTGGCTAATACCCCCAGGACTGGAGAGCATTCTGACACTTATCCAACGATTCACATTCTCCTGATCAGTTCGTAGATCAGACGGGCGGTGAGCCCCCAAACTGTTTTGGATCCTATCTTGTATACCAGGATACGATGGCTTCTGGAGCCCCAGGGCCGGGAATAGCGGTCTGGTAAACCTAACTTTTTGCTTGGAAACAGGATGCGTTCCTCTCCAGTGCTCTCATCTATGTAACTTGGGTGCACCCGTACTATTGCCCGGTACTCCTCAGGTTCAGCATTCATAAAGTGTGACACCGGAATGGTAAAAACAGACCTTACTTCACTGTGGTTGATTTGCAGTTCATTCAGCTTCTGTAGGTGACAAACCCCCACATAAGCGTCAACGATAGCCCCCATTGAGGTGTAAAGTGTGCCCAGGGCTCCGATTAACTCCAGTTGCTCCTTTTGAATCCCCAGTTCTTCTACTGTCTCCCGAATTGCAGTATCCCTGGTATCTGAGTCCTGTTCCGGATCAAAAACTCCTCCAGGAAAGCAGATCTCTCCACCCTGACGGATTTCCCACTGGCGTTCCTCAAGCAGGAAGTGGTATTCATCATTTATCAAAGCCAGCAGCATCAGCACACCAGTGTTGATGTGGTCCTCCCTGCCCAGAAGATTTGGTTGGTCGGACAGTTTGTGCTGGAGCGTCTTTAATTGTTCTCGCCTCATTTCTGACCCCCTGAACTATATATGAAGACTTGTCTTTTCCGCCTGCCAGTTAAAACAGAGAAGAGTTTATCTTCTCTGCTGAAAAGGTCCCTTTCTGGCGAGGCCAGTTTGTTAGTCTTTGCAAAGATCAGAGGCAGCAGGCACTCCACCTAAGGACCATGCTTGCTCCACAGCTCTGACCACTGCCCTGGCAACACATTCTGCTGCCATAATCCCTATCTGATCAGGGTGTGCCTGTACAGACCCATGGGACAGGGCGAAGATGGTGTCCCCATCATAGCTGGTATGGGCTGGTTTGATGGTACGGGCTATCCCTAAGGAGGCCTGTGCAGCCAGCCGACAGGCCTGTACCTTGCTGAGGGATGCATTGGTAGCCACTACTCCCAGCACTGTGTTGGTGCCTGGGGGGATCTGTCCTGTGCTGCCTCTTAAGATCAGTTCACTGGAATTCAAAAATCCCCGGTTCTGGGGATCTTGCAAACCGGCAATGACCTTCCCGGTAACCGGATCAACAACATCCCCCAAGGCATTGACCACCACCACAGCCCCCACGATCAGATCACCCTGCTTTAAAGACCAGGAACCGAGGCCGCTCTTAGTTGCAGAGCGGGGGCCAAGTATATTCCCGACCATGGCTCCGGTACCGGCTCCCACACAGCCTTCAGGCTGTTCCCCTGCATTGGCTGCTTTGCAGGCATCATATCCCATCTTGGCATCAGGGCGCACATCCTTGTTGCCTATGGAAAGATCAAAAATAATGGCTGCAGGGACAATAGGCACCCTAGCAATGCCGGTGTCAAACCCATATCCCTGTTCCTCGAGATAGCTGACAGCACCACAGGCTGCATCAAGGCCGAAAGCACTTCCTCCGGCCAGTATCACTGCATGTACCTCTTCCACCCGATACCCTGGGCGCAGCAGATCGGTTTCTCTAGTACCGGGAGAGGCGCCTCTGACCTCCACTCCTCCTACAGCTCCTTCAGGGCAAAGCACTGCTGTACAGCCGGTCAGAGCTTCATAATCTGACACATGTCCCATCAGTATTCCTGGAACATCGGTAATATTGCGGTAAAGTTCACTAACAGTCTCTTGCGTAGACACTGTCATCCCTCCTGTTCAAACTGGAACCCATGGAAAGAATAAAAAACAATGGTTATTGGGCTGATTGATGAAAGGGTTCCAGCTTCCTTTCTTTGGTTCAATTATTACATATTTTTTTATATCTTGGTAATAAAAAATAAAATTGCCCAATGATAACAGAGATTCTGATCAAACCTATTGGGGTTTTATTACAGGGGAATGGTTAAGGAGCACCTTTTTTAAAAAATTAGGGAGTAGGGAGGGAGAAGGAGGTGAATCAGTGAAAGAAACAGGGAAGAGATGCTGGGCTCTTATCTGCCCAGCTTAATCTACCGGATTCTGGTTGATGGTCTGAACATGTCTAGCGCTCCCAAGACTATGTGTGCCAGACCAAAACCGGTTATACTGTCCCCGATCCTACCTCCAACAAGCCTGCCCAGGCCTGCAACCATAGCACCAATACCCATGACAGCCTTGCTGGTGGTTGTGGCTTTATTTTTTCTTCTTAACACTGCATTCACCCCCTACTTAAATTATTTCGTATGGTGGGGGTGATTATGCGCAGCTTCTTGTCATTTCAGGAGAAGTCAGTTTTAGATATAATTGCCTTTCCGTTTGAAAAAGGGCAGCAGTATTGCTCCACTGATAAAGCCGCCGATATGTGCCCACCAGGCTACAGCTTCCGCAGGCATACCAGCGGTACTCAGCCCGTTGAGGAGTTGTATGCCGAACCAGATGGGAAGAAAGATGACAGCTGGTATGCGGACAAATGTGATCAGGAAGAAGATGGGCACCAGGGTAAGAATCTTTGCCCTGGGAAATGAGAGAAAATAAGCACCAAGCACACCAGCAATGGCGCCACTGGCACCGATAATGGGAATTTCCGATCCGGGTGTGGAAAGGATGTGAGCGATGCTGCCGGTGATACCCACAAACAGATAAAAGAAAAGATATCTTAAATGCCCCATGCGATCCTCTATATTATCACCAAAAATCCAGAGATAGAGCATATTCCCTAAAAGGTGCAGCCAATTGCCGTGTATAAACATGGCGGTGATAAAAGGGAGCAGTGTTGATTGGAGAGGAGCGCCTGCAGCGAAGTGCTGTGTTACCTGGGCAGGTATCAGACCATAAGTATAAAAGAAAAGGTTTAACTCCTGGTCGGTAAAGGTCAATTGGCGAAAAAAGACCAGGAAGTTGATGGCTATCAGGGTATAATTAACAATAGGAAAAGTGCGTGAACGGGTGCTGTCGCGCAGCGGGATCATTGAATTCCCTCCTAGGTTTGGGAACTACCCAAACCAACAACTTTGCAAAGGGTTTTATTTGCCATTGCTGTTAACATTTTATCAAATTTTAAAAGCAATAAACACTAATTTTGATGGATGTTATTTAGCTTTGTTGCAGAAGGTATCTAGTGATAAAATATGCCCGAAAATGCTATTGTTTATATTGTGTTTTTTTTGGAGGTAACAATGATGAGTGAAATATATACAGCAGGGAATTATGATGTAATTGTTATCGGTGCAGGACATGCCGGCTGTGAAGCTGCTCTGGCAGCAGCAAGGATGGGTTGCAATACACTTCTCGTCACTTTAAACCTTGATTATGTGGCATTGATGCCCTGCAATCCTGCAGTGGGAGGGCCTGGTAAGTCCCATTTGGTGCGGGAGGTTGATGCCCTTGGCGGAGAAATAGGCTTTAATACAGATAAAAGCTTTGTTCAGATGCGGATGCTTAATACAGGAAAGGGCCCTGCGGTGCGTGCCTTGCGTGCCCAGGTTGATAAAGTGATGTACCAACAGGAGATGTTGAAAACACTGCAAAGTACGCCGAACCTACAGCTAAGGCAGGGAAATGTAGAACGGATTATTATATCTGGTGACCGGGTGACCGGTGTTGTGACCGAAACAGGTGCCAACTTCCAGGCAAAGGCGGTTGTGCTGACTACCGGAACCTACCTGCGTGGCAGAATAATAATTGGTGAAGCTGCCTATGACGGGGGTCCCAATGGACAGCTGGCTCCTCAAAAACTGGCGGAGTCACTGTCTGATCTAGGTTTCGAACTGGTACGCTTTAAAACCGGAACACCTCCTAGGGTTGATCGCAAAAGCATCGACTTTTCCAAGTTAATTGAACATCCTGGTGATGAGGAACCTTTGTTTTTTTCCGCACTTTCCAAAAGGGAAAAGAGGCCGCAGCTCTCCTGTTGGCTGACTCATACCAATGAACGCACCCATCAGATTGTGAGGGAGAATCTGCACAGATCTCCTCTCCATACAGGAAAGTTGCGTGGTGTTGGCCCCAGGTACTGTCCATCATTTGAGGACAAGGTTGTGCATTTTCCGGACCGCCGCAGCCATCAGGTTTTTCTGGAGCCTGAGGGATGGTTTACTGATGAATACTATGTCCAGGGGATGTACACCAGTCTACCTGAGGAAATACAGTTAGCTGTACTGCGCACTATCCCCGGTTTGGAACAGGTGCGTATACTCCGTTGCGGTTATGGGATTGAGTATGATGCCCTGGTCCCGGCTCAACTGGAGGCTAGTTTGCAGACTAAAGAAATAAAAGGATTTTTTACAGCCGGGCAAATAAACGGAACCTCAGGCTATGAGGAGGCGGCGGCTCAGGGTATCTTGGCAGGGATTAATGCTGCCCTCTATGTTCAGGAAAAGGAACCATTGGTGCTTAAAAGATCTGAAGCTTATATTGGGGTGTTAATAGATGATCTGATCACCAAAGGTGTGCGCGAACCCTACCGCATTTTAACTTCCCGGGCGGAGTACAGGCTGCTGCTGCGCCAGGATAACGCTGATCTTCGCTTAACAGAGATCGGCAGGAAAGTGGGGCTTGTATCAGATGAGCGCTACCGGATTTATACTGAAAAGGTGGAACAGCTGGAAAGGGAGAGGGCATGGCTGAGGGAAACAAGGATTACACCAACAGCTTTCGTACAGGAATACCTGGAAAAGAAGGGAAGTTCACCACTAAAAGGTGGTATGAAATTGGAGGAACTTCTCAAACGGCCTGAAATAAGCTTTGTTGATCTCCAGAAGCTGACTGGAACTGAGCGGGATGTGCTGCCTGAAGTTGCCGAAGAATTGGAGATTCAAATTAAATATGCCGGCTATCTGCAGAAGCAGGAGGCACACATAGCCCGTATGGAAAAGATGGAAAACAAGCGGATCCCTGAGGGGATTGATTACAATGATCTTCAGGGCCTGTCTCGGGAGGCTCAGGAGAAACTGGAAAAGGTTAAACCCCGCACTCTTGGCCAGGCTTCTCGCATCCCAGGTGTTTCACCTGCAGATATAACAGTTTTATGGTTATACCTGGAACAGCATGGGACAAAAGCTAGGAATTAACGGCGGCGGTTTCTTCTTTCCTTATGGACAATTTCTATCAGAGTGGCGTGATCCTCCAAGTTGTCCAAAATATAGACATTTCCGTCTGCTTTTTCCGCCAGTTCCTTCAGGAACTCCTGGTTGGAGGCAACTCCTATACAGATCAGTTTGGCTCTGGTTTCTTTGATCTTCTCTGCTGCCTTAAGAGCATCCTCTTTTGCATTAATAGTCCACTTCCCTGTGGTAGGGATGCCGTCTGTGATGAGAATCAGCAGTGGATTGCGCACCTGGCGGTTTTTAATCAATTTGACCGTTTGAACAAGCCCATCTGCCAGGGGTGTCAGCCCCTGAGGTTGGAGAGACTTTAATCCAGCCTTGAGACGGGAATAGTTTCTGGTAAAGGGAACAGCCACACGGGCCTGCCGCCCCTGAAAAACCACAACAGCCACCTTGTCCCTGGTTACCAAAAAGAGGTGTTCCACAAGATACCTTAAGGCCTTCATTTTTGGCCCCACCATACTGGCGCTTCCATCCAGAACCAGGCACATATCCACAGGTTGGGTAATCTCCTGTTCATGCACTCTGATATCCTCTCTGGTAATCCGGTAGTAGGGGCGTTTTTCGATAATCTTTTTCTTGGCTGCCTCGATCATGGTTTCCGGAATAGCGATACTCCCCAGCCATGTATCTTTCATCAATGTTGTTGTCTTGCTGACATAACTGTACTGTTTCTGCCTGCTCTTGAGGTGAGTATTGCGAATTGATTTGTACTTGCCCTGGGGCACAGGCAGTTTCCGTATCATACGCCGCAGTTGGGCTTCCAGTTCATTTTTGTGCTGCAGCATAAAATTAAGCAGTTCATGCCCTTCCTTGGTCAGGGTATCAGCAAACCATCCTCTTTTAATGAGGCCGATTTCCGTCATTCCCAAGATCAGCCCCCGCAGATTACCATTTCTGTTGCGCAAGTTGGAGAGGGGCTGTTTGCGGCGGAAGGGACCAGGCTGAAAATTCTGCAGCAGTTCAATCACATCATCCGGCCCGCTTAAGATTGTAGAAAGCGACATGGCCAGATTCCAGAGTTTATACTCTTCTGGGCGCAGTCCAATAAAGGTCAGCGGCTGTGTCTCTTCCCGTTTTTCTACATGAACAATATTCTCTACTTTTCTGATCTCGATCTCTTGTTTGAGCAATTCAGATTCTACAGTATCCACCAGACAGGGGATCAAGGTGTAGTGTGCCGGCAAGAGATCAGTTATCAGAATATGTACATGGTTTTTTTTCTTCCCACCGTCTTCTGTGTCAGTGACCTGTTTTTCCACAGGACTCAACAGTTCTTCCAAACTAATAGAGTTATCCCCAGCGCGGACTGCTATTTGTTTATATAAGCTGCGCAGCAATGATTCTATCTCTTTTCCTTTGAGGCGAAAGTGGAGATAAGCCTTTACTGTTTGAGCAAGTGCTAGAATAAGGGGTCTGCTTTTGACTACTGCTGGTTCGTGGTAGATATCAATATGTATAACCCGGCCGGGGTTTTTCTGCTGTGCCAATGACTGTCCCGCATCTTTGTTGGTCAGGATTCTAATTTCTTCTGGCTGAAAGGGGTTGACGCTGTGTAGGCAATAACTGACCACAGTGGATTCACCCAGTATGAATCCCTGTTTTTGCGCTAGGCTTGTTGTTATCTGCTGTTCAATTTCTTCAAGCTGTTCAGCTGTTAGTTTATCTAAAATAAAAATGTCAGACATGTTATCACTGCTCTTGCTTATTGCTTCTCTTTTTTGATTAACTCATCCTCTGGCAGGTCCCGCAAAGACCGGGCTTTTTGCGGTGGAGTATCATCAAGTTGAGACTGGGCTGGCTTTTGCTTAAATAAGCGAGGCAGTCTCACCGTTGGTTCATTTTTGGGGGCACTGCTTCCCACAATTTTGTTGCTATTCACGGTATTCATGATTTCAGTCAGTGTAGCAGAGCTTACCCTGTGATAGAGAGCAAGAGGAAGGACTGTGATAATGTCACTGATCATTACCTGATTTCTTTTGCGCAGCGCGGCGTGAAGCAGTGCAGCTTGTCTTATTGCTTCCAAGGCCCTCAGACTTTCCAGGTTGTAATTGATATAGAGGTTGGCCAGGAAATTAGTCAGATAGTCCGGCATCTTCAGTTCATCCTGGTGAGCAATGCTCTCTAAATTATTTTTGAGTTGTTCCAAACGGTTTCTCTCCTGGGGAGAAAGCTCACGGTCATTTTTTTGTTGGCTGGTTTCATTTGTTTCCAGGATATCTACCACCTCTTCTGGTGTAGAGGGTCTTCCGATCGGGATCACCAGATCAAAACGGTCAGAGAGTTGTCTGCGGATCTCTGCCAGCGGCCCTGGTTCCTCATCGGGATTTGAAGCAGCCCAAACTGATACTGAAACCGGAACCTCCACAATGGGAAGGCCTGTTTCCTCGATTTGGACCCGGCCGGGCTTGGTTCCCATGGCATCCAGCAGAACATCGGTGATCTCAGGAGAGGTATCTGCCAAGCGGTTTATCTCGTCGATGAAGATGATACCTCTGTGTGCCTGAGGGATGATCCCGGGTAAAAGAGCGGCCTCCGGTTGGTTCGGATTGGTAAGTTTGCTTAGATCGATAGTCCCTGCAACTGTTCCGATCTTTGCAGAATGTGATATTTCCAAAAAAGGTACGGTGATTTCTTCTGTGCCTATACTTGCAATTTCCTCTGCTGTCATGTTTTTGTGTTGCGGGCAGTGGGGGGCAGTTGGGTCACAATTATAAAGACACCCCTTAATGCGGGTAATTTTCGGCAGTATCTGTTTCACAGAACGCATAATGGTTGTTTTTCCCGTTCCCCGTAATCCCTCTGCATGTATGTGGAAGGGACTGCCGCGCAGGGTTGAGATAAGTGACATTTCCACCGCCAAGAAAAGAGAATTATTGCCGGTGTGCCGTGTCAGTTGGAGGTAGTTTTTCATTTTCCAGTTCTCCTTTCCCTATAATAATTAATTAATAAAGCGGCTCCTCCAGGAAATTTTGCGGTTTTCAGTAGATGTGGTTATATTTTTACAGTGGGATAAAAAAATGAATAAGATCTCTGCTTCTTTAACATTAATATTATATAGTTAATCATAGGGAAAGCAAACTTTAAAAAAAGGATGTGTATATTATGTCTGGAATTGGACCTCCTTGGAGCCTACAGCCCAGTTTGCAGTTAATGCTGGAAGAAGCTGGTTTAGAGATTGACACATTTCTGGAAGATATAAGCAAAGGAAAAACAGATGATGAAATAGCGCAACAGACGGGTGTATCCAAAGAAGTGATCAGTAATTTAAGAGAACACTTTGAAAAATACGGAATAGATTCTGTTATGGGTCAGGATTAGAGCCATCTAGTTGAAAGGCATTATAGAATAACCTCTCCTGGGGAATATTAAAGGAGAGGTGATAAATATGGTCAATTTTCGTATTCCTCATCCTGATATGAGTCCTTTAGAAATACCGCAGCCCACACCTGCTCCTCTGCATCCAGGTAGTGAACGGCCTGAAATAACGCCACCTGATTCCCCTCCAGAGGAAGAGCCAACAGTTAATACTTAGACAACCTTTGAAACGGGGACACCTACCATGGCGAAAAACAGGAAGGACCGACAGTTAATACTTAGACAGGCTTGACAGGCTGCTGGTATAATTATATTCTGAAGGAAAAGCCAGGATAAGGAGGGCCTGTGATGAGTGCAGAAATTATTACTTTAACAGACCATGATTTTGAAGCACAACTACAGCAGGAACAGTTGCCTGTTCTTGTTGATTTTTGGGCAGCTTGGTGTGGGCCCTGTCGTATGGTTGCACCAGTACTGGAGGAGATCGCTCAGGAAAATGCTGAGCGGTTACGGCTTGGTAAGCTCAATGTAGATGAAAACCCACGGACAGCAGAAAAGTATGGAATTATGAATATTCCGACAATGATCCTGTTCAAAGATGGAAAGGAAATTACCAGAATCATCGGGTTTCGCCCGAAAAGTGAAATCATGCGTTCCTTGGAACCATACTTGGTCTGAACCGGTTGAGTATTCGCAGGGGAGTAATCTAGAGCAAACTGTGAACTGATAAAGAGGGTGTATCTGGTGGACCTGTTTGACTATGCTCAGCAAAGGGAGCTGAAACATGAGGGCCCCCTGGCATATAGAATGAGACCGCAGACCATTGAGGAATTCGTCGGCCAGGACCATCTGGTTGCTCCTGGCCGACTGCTTCATTCAGCACTTAAGGCGGATAACCCCTTCTCTGCGGTTTTTTTTGGCCCTCCTGGCACAGGAAAAACCTCCCTAGCTGGTATTATAGCCCGGGAAACCAATGGTGTTTTTATACAGATTGATGCCACCAGTACAGGTGTCGGAGAACTGCGCAAAATACTACAGGATGCCAGGGATCGACTGAAGCTGTACGACCAGAAAACCATTTTGTTTATCGATGAACTGCACCGTTTTAATAAAGCCCAGCAGGATGTGCTTCTGCCAGCGGTAGAACAGGGAACAGTGATTTTGATCGGAGCAACAACGGAAAATCCCTACTTTTCCATTAATTCTCCTCTTCTTTCCCGAACCCGGGTTCTTCCTTTTTATCCATTGAAATCTGAAGACCTGCATAAGATTTTGGATCGGGCCTTAACGGATAGTGAGCAGGGTTTAGGCAAACTGAAATTGGATGTTGCTCCAGAAGCCAGGGACCACTGGGTGCGTGTTTCAGGGGGAGATGCCCGCATACTGCTTAATGCTCTGGAAGTAGCAGTGCAGTTGACAGAACCCGGGCCGGATGGGGTAATCAGGATCGGTTTGGATGAGGCGGCAGCAGCTGTTCAGCAGGCACCTGTGGTCTATGACCATGATGGTGATCAGCATTATGATGTGATATCTGCCTTTATCAAATCTATGCGCGGTTCTGACCCAGATGCTGTTCTGCACTGGCTGGCTCGTATGCTGAAAGCAGGGGAGGATCCCCGTTTTATCGCCAGAAGGATCGTTATTCATGCTGCAGAAGATGTTGGCCTGGCGGACCCAATGGCCTTGGTGGTTGCTGAGGCAGCAGCACGGGCGGTCGAGCATGTAGGAATGCCTGAAGGAAGGTTGATCCTGGCTGAAGCAGCATTATATGTGGCCTGTGCTCCCAAAAGCAACAGTGTTTATAAAGGGATAGCAAAGGCTATGCAGGATGTGGAGAAAGGGAATATCGGTGTTGTGCCAAACCATCTGAGGGACAGCAGTTACAGCGGTGCGAAAAAACTCGGCCATGGCAAGGGTTATCTCTATCCCCATAACTTTAAAGGCAACTATGTTCAGCAGCAGTATCTTCCTGACCCTCTCATAGGGCGGAAGTATTATGAGCCATCAGAATCCGGCAGGGAAAAACAGATTAAAAGATGGCTCGAATTTTTGCAATCACAAAACAAGAAAGAGTAATAATATATAGAAGCAACTTGAAATTATTGACAGGGGGTAGGAATGATGACTCCAAAGAGGCAGGTCTATCTGGATCATGCAGCAACAACTCCTGTTCACCCGGAAGTATTTCAAGAAATGCGCATTGTTTTGGAAACACATTTTGGCAATCCCTCCAGCCTCCATTTTTACGGCAGGGCAGTTAAGCAGCGCCTGGAAATAGCAAGGGAACGGGTAGCCCGTTTGCTCAATGCCGAACATGAAGAGATTTACTTTACCAGTGGTGGCACTGAGGCCGACAACCTGGCTATTATCGGCACTGCATGGGCACTGCAGGGAAGGGGCAGGCATATCATAACCTCAACTATAGAGCATCATGCAGTCTTGGATACCTGTGAAATGCTGTCCCAAAATGGCTTTGATGTAACATTTCTACCTGTTGATCAGTATGGGATGGTTGATATAGATGAACTGCGGAGAGCCATTCGGCCTGATACTATTTTGATCACAATTATGCATGCCAATAATGAGATCGGCACCATCCAGCCCATAGAGGAGATTGGGAAAATCGCCAAAGAGTATGAAATCCTTTTTCACACTGATGCTGTTCAGACCGCAGGCTATCTGCCAATCAATGTTGATGAGTTGGGTGTTGATTTACTCTCTCTATCTGCCCATAAGATCTACGGGCCAAAAGGAGCAGGAGCCCTTTATGTCAGGGAAGGGACACCCCTTGAGCCCCTTTTGCATGGGGGAGGACAGGAGAGAAATAAGCGCCCGGGGACAGAAAACATCCCTGGTATTGTAGGCCTGGGAAAGGCAGCTGAACTGGCAGCAAAGGAACATGCTGCTGAAAGCAGGAGATACAGGAGATTGTGTGAGAAATTAATCCAGGGTATCAGGGAGCGGATCCCTGGGACCAGGTTAAACGGGCATCCGAAAAAAAGGCTCCCCCATAATGTTAATGTCACTATCGAGGGAACCAAAGGGGAATGCCTGCTCACCGGCCTTGATCAGCGGGGGATCGCTGTTTCAACAGGTTCTGCCTGCAGTTCAGGTTCATCACAGCTGTCACATGTGCTGGAGGCTATTGGCCTTACTCCGGAAAACGGAGCAGGTACCATTAGGATGACTGTGGGGCGCTCTACTACTGAAGGGGATATCGATTATGTCCTGGATAATCTGGTGGAGGTCGTAAATATGTTGAGGAGAGATAACTTAAGCTAATGGTTGCAAAAAGTTATGGTAGGGTTTTTGTGGCTATGAGCGGAGGGGTTGACAGTTCTACTGTCGCCTACCTGCTCAAAAAAGAAGGGTATGATGTTTGTGGCATCACTATGGTAGTTGGGCCTGGCGGAGACCATAGCTTTGACCAGAGCTGTCTGCCGCCTGCTGTTGAAGATGCCCGCAAAGTCGCCAGCTACCTGGGGATCCCTCATTATACCTGTGATTTCAGGGATGTTTTTGAAAAGAATGTGATCGATTACTTTTGTAGAGAATACCTGGAGGGCCGTACCCCAAACCCGTGTGTTATCTGCAATAAAACCATTAAATTTCAAGCACTCTTGCAAAAGGCACGCTCTTTAGGGGCAGAATACTTTGCAACAGGCCATTATGTGCGGGTTGCTTATGATGAAGTGCGCCGCCGCTGGCTTTTAAAAAAAGGGCTTGATCCCAGCAAGGATCAGAGTTATGTGCTTTATAACCTCCGTCAGGAACAACTGCCCCTGCTGAAATTCCCATTGGGAGTGTACAGGAAGGAAGAGGTGAGAGAAATTGCCCTTCAGGTGGGGCTGCCGGTAGCTGAAAAAGAAGAGAGCCAGGAGATTTGTTTTATACCGGACAATGATTACCGCAGCTTTTTAACAGAGCGTTTTCCCAAAGCAGCCCAACCGGGTATTATTTATGATACAAAAGGAAAGCCTGTGGGCAGGCACCGGGGAGTGGCTTTTTATACCATCGGGCAGAGACATGGGCTCAATCTTGCTTTGGGGTATCCGGCTTATGTCGTTAAACTGGACCCGGTGAGCAATGCTGTTATTATAGGGAAGAGAGAGGAATTACTTAGTGGCGGGCTTGTGGCAGGGGATGTGAACTTTATCGCTTTAGCATCACTGGATGGTCCCTACCAGGCACAGGTGAAGATCCGCTATAACTCAAAAGATGTGCCGGCTGTTATTTCCCCTGCTGAGGATGGGGAGGTTCGGGTTGAATTCAAACAACCCCAAAGGGCAGTAACACCGGGTCAGGCGGTGGTGTTTTATGAGGATGATCTAGTGTTGGGAGGAGGCATTATCAAAGGCTCGCTCTAAAACCTTGCACCCTTTGCGGGTGCATTTTTTTTGCCAAAGCGGTAATAATATAAAAACCGCAAGTTCTTAAATAGAGAAGGGGTGTCAGTTGCATAAGGCTCGGGAGATTATTGGACTACCGGTAGTGAGCCTTGACACAGGAGAAGAAATAGGAGTGGTGACTGATCTTTTGTGGAGTCATCCTCAAAAAAAGATAATCTGCTTGGTGGTAGAGGAAAAAAGCGGTTTTAATCACAAACACCAGCTTCCCTTTACCAATATTAACAGCATCGGTAAAGATGCAGTCACTGTGTCAAGTGCTGAGGTTATGGAGGAGGAGAGAGAGCATTTAGATGCCGCAAGCCTAAACCAAAAAGAGGGTGAACTGGTTTTGACCCAAGATGGGGAGAATCTGGGGACACTGAATGATGTAATATTCGATGTCAATGATGGAAAGCTGTTGGGTTATGAACTGTCAACAGGTCTGGTGGGTGATCTGCTGACCGGCAGAATGGTTATGTCTCCGGAAATGGTAGCCACATGGGGAAAGGAAGCAATCATTGCTGGTTGTACCGGCGCAAATAGAGGTGATCAAGGTGCAGTGTCCGATATGCAATGGTAAACAAACCGGTAAGGTAGGCTCAGATCAGTATTACTGCTGGTCCTGCTATGTAGAGTTCAGCACTCGGGGAGATGGAGAGGTCTATGAGATCTGTGAGGATGGAAATTTGATGGCAATCAATGCGGATGAGCTTAAATAGAGTTGTCTTTCAGATATGTACAATTGCTTCAATAAGATTTACAGCAAGGGGTGAGGATCATGGCAAAGCGAAGTTATCTTAGTGGTTTGGTGACGGGAGGATTGCTTGGGGCGGTTTTGGGGGCATTTATTTCATCTCGTCAGGGAAATGATATGAGAAAAGCAGAGGAAATGGGGGAAAGTGCCAGGCGTGTCCTGCGCGGTATATCCAGAGGAATGCTGGAGATGATGCGCCGTTAACCTTTGGAGGATAATTATATGCAGCGACGCACCCTGAGCATCCTTATTCTCTGTTTGGTAGGGTTATTTACAGGGCTGTTTTTCTATTATGTCCGCTTTGTATTTGTTCCTTTCGGTTTAGCCATTATCATGGCATATATCATTTATCCCCTTGTCCGTAGTTTGGAAAACAGGGGGGTAAACAGAACAAAATCCATCTTGACTGTTTATGCCGCAGGATTGATCATTGCCGGCATTTTTTTTGGATTTTTTGTACCGGCATTATATCAAGAACTTAAATCCTTTGCCAGTATAATCCCTGTTTATATTGAAACATGGGCAAGGGTGCAGAGTTTTTTTGACAAACTGCTGACACGCACCTATCTACCCCCTGAAGCATATCAAATTCTTAAGGAAACCATCGGTGATCTCCGCAGTTCTATTTTTGAGGGGATGCGCAGTTTCGCTCAGATGCTGATTGAGGGCCTTTACCTACTGCCTAGTTTTCTCCTTGCTCTCTTTTTGGCCTATTACATCATCAGGGATTTCGACCATTTGAAAAAAAAATTTTTAGCCTTTCTGCCCCCTAATTTGCGCAGTGATCTGCTTTTTTTGCTGCGCGAAGGTGACCTGATCTTCAGCCAGTTTCTGCGGGGACACCTGTTGATATCTTTAATAGTGGGTTTCCTCACAGGGATAGGGGCGGCTCTGCTCAAAATACCTTTTGCCATCCTGATTGGGATCTTTACCGCCATTGCTGACCTAATTCCGGTTTTCGGCCCTATACTGGCAGCGATTCCAGTGGTTGGTTTTGCCCTTTCCATCAGCAGCTGGAAGGGTGTGTTGATGCTGGGTATTTTTTTGTTGGTGCAGCAGATAGAAGGCAGTATACTCACCCCTCGTTTGTTAGGTGAACGGGTTGGGCTGCATCCTCTGGCTACAGTCTTTGTTCTCCTTGTTGGCGGCTATCTGGCAGGCCCCTTAGGGCTGATCTTTGCTGTACCTGCAGCCGGCCTGCTCAAAGTGATCATCGGTTTTATCTGGGAGAAGATCATCTAGCAGCCTTGCTGCCGGCTGCCATAAGCACCAATTTTATTGACATTAAAAGAAAATGTATACTATAATGACCTTTGATATGAGAAAATCCTGGGAGTGTTGAATATTGCTTACTGGAGCGGAATTACGAAGAAAATTTCTTGATTATTTCAGTTTACGCGACCATCTGATCTTACCAAGTGCGTCTCTTATTCCCAAGGATGATCCCAGTTTACTGCTGACCGTTGCGGGTATGGTGCCTTTTAAACCTTATTTTCAGGGAAAAGCTGTGCCACCGCACCCAAGGCTTGCTACAGCTCAGAAGTGCCTGCGCACACCGGACCTGGAACAGGTGGGAAGAACAGCCCGCCACCATACTTTTTTTGAGATGCTGGGGAATTTCTCCATTGGGGACTATTTTAAAAAAGAGGCAATAGCTTGGGCCTGGGAGTTTTTGACCAAAGAACTAGGCCTTCCCCCTGAGGATCTCTGGATCACTGTTTATCATGATGATCATGAGGCTGCAGAGATCTGGCATCAGAAAATCGGTGTGCCGAGGGAGAAGATCGTTCCTTTGGGGAAGGAAAGCAACTTTTGGGAGGCAGGCTCTGTAGGACCCTGCGGACCCTGTTCGGAGATTCTCGTAGATTTAGGCCCCGAGCGTGGGTGTGGTTCTCCCGATTGTGGAGTAGAATGTGAATGCGGCAGGTATTTGGAAGTCTGGAACCTGGTTTTCACAGAGTTTAACCGTGAGGAAGACGGCAGTCTCAGCAAATTGCCGCGCAAGAATATCGATACTGGGATGGGGCTGGAAAGAATTGCTTCAGTGATGCAAAATGTTCCCAATAATTTTGAGACCGATCTGCTTTTCCCTCTGGTAGAAGAGGCTGTTAAGGTTTCAGGTGTCAGTTATGGGGCCAGCCCAGAGAGTGATGTGGCCCTCAAAGTGATCGCTGACCATGCCAGAGCGGTGGCATTCCTGATTGCAGATGGTGTGATTCCCTCTAATGAAGGGCGCGGTTATGTCCTGCGGCGGATTCTGCGCCGTGCCTTGCGCTTTGGGAAACTGCTGGGGATAGATGACCTATTTTTGCATAAGCTTACAGCTAAGACCGTTGATCTTTATCAGGATCCCTATCGGGAACTGAAAGACCGTTCCGAATATATTGAGAAAATCGTTAGCCAGGAAGAAAGGCGTTTTAGCGAAACCCTGGAACAGGGCCTGCAGATCCTGGAGGACTATTTGGCAAAGTACGAAAAGACCGGCGAAAAGAGCCTTCCCGGCAATGTTGCCTTCAGGCTCTATGATACCTACGGTTTTCCCCTGGAATTGACCCAGGAGATTCTGGCAGAACGAGGCATGAATGTGGATCTGGATGGCTTCAGGGATTCTATGGAAAAACAGCGCGCCAGGGCAAGAGCCGCCTGGATGGAAACTATGCCATCAGACAGTTTCAGTGTCTGTACAACATATCAGTGCAGTAAAACTGATTTTCAAGGATATAATACATTATCCACCCGCTCTCAGATACTTGCCCTCTTGGTTGGAGGAACTGAAAAAGAAGAGGTTTCTCAAGGGGAACAGGTCCAGGTTATTCTTGACCAAACACCCTTTTATGCCGAAAGCGGCGGCCAGGTAGGAGATCAGGGGATCCTGAGCGGGCCTGATGGCGAGATCACAGTAAATGATACAAAAAGCGCTGCTGATGGGGTAATTGTCCATTACGGCACTGTCAGCCGTGGAACTGTACACAAAGGTGATTTTGTGCTGGCAGAAGTAGATGAAAAGAACCGGCTGGCAGCAGCCCGCAACCATACTGCAACACACCTGTTGCACAGTGCACTGCGTAAAGTCCTGGGGGACCATGTACAGCAGATGGGATCACTGGTAACACCAGAGCGGCTGCGTTTTGACTTTTCCCATTTTGCGCCCCTTACAAATGAAGAACTTAACCGTGTGGAAGAATTGGTAAATGAACAGATCATCAATAATGTCCTAGTCAATGTTTTTGAAGCGGATCACAATGACCCTAGGGTTCAGGATGCTATTGCTCTTTTCGGTGAGAAATATGGTGATACCGTAAGGGTAGTGGCTGTTGGGGAGTTCAGTAAAGAACTCTGCGGAGGTACCCATGTGCGCCGGACCAGTGAATTAGGGTTTTTCCATATTGTTTCAGAAAGCGGTATCGGCACTGGTGTGCGGCGCATTGAGGCTCTGACCGGGGAAAAACTGCTCCATTATTGGCGGGATAAGACCAAGGTATTACAAACAGCAGCAGAACTGCTGAAATCGGATCCTGATGGGGTTATCTCCCGGTTGCAGCAGTTGCTCCAGCAACTTGATCAGCAGGAAAAAGAAATTGAACAATTGCGCAATAAGGTGTTGGTCAGCCAGGTTGATTCTTTATTGGCTCAAACTGTTAGTGTGGATGGAGTCAATCTCTTATCTGTCAAGGTAAATGTGCCTGATATGGATGCTCTCCGTTCTCTAGGAGATCTGTTAAAGGATCGCCTTGGTTCAGGTGTGACTATCCTGGGGAGCCCGCTGGATAATAAAGTTGGCCTTGTGTGTTTTGTGAGCAGCGACCTGGTAAAAAACCGTGGACTCCATGCAGGGAAACTGTTGCGGGATATAGCTCGCATAGTTGATGGTGGTGGCGGTGGCAAACCAGAAATGGCTCAGGCTGGGGGAAAGAGTCCAGCACAATTGGATGCAGCCTTGAAAAAAGGTTTAGAGATAGTGCGTGATCTGCTGCAATCATAATCTAGAAAATTATTCCTTTCAGGAAGGATCGTTTTATTTAATATAGAAATATAGAACTATGCCTATCAAGACCAGGGGTGACTACAGGATGGTGTCAGATGAACTGGACAAAACAATGGCGTATAAATTTCGCGGTGAAGAAGGGGTTTCCCCTCAGGATACTTTGCTGATAGTTTATACTGCTCTCAAGGAGAAGGGTTATAATCCAATCAGCCAGCTGGTAGGCTACCTTCTCTCCGGGGACCCAGCTTATATCACTAATCACCGCAATGCCCGCAACCTGATCCGGAAATACGAGCGCGATGAACTATTGGAAGAACTGATAACAAGTTATTTGGAGAAGAATCGATAAATGGAATACAGCTATTTGGGCAGAACAGGTATTAGAGTGTCACGCCTTTGTTTCGGTTTATTAACCATAGGCCCCCTGCAGGCAAATTTGCCTCTTGCTGAAGGTGTAGCTGTTCTCAAATATGCCGTTGAGCAAGGGGTTAATTTTTTTGACACTGCTGAAATCTATGATAACTACTCTTATCTCAGAGAGTTGCTACGCTCTTTTCCTGGTAAAGAACTGATCATAACTACAAAATCTTATGCTGTGACAGCGCAAGAAATGGAACAGAGCCTGGAAAGAGCAAGGCGAGAGCTGGACCGGGACTATATCGATATTTTTCTTCTTCATGAGCAGGAATCAGCACTTACCATTAGGGGACACAGAGCAGCTCTGGATTATCTGCTGGAGGCCAGGGAAAAGGGGTTGGTAAAAGCAGTAGGGATCTCAACCCACCGGATTGCAGGAGTGCGGGGAGCACTGGAGTTGCCTGAGATCGATGTGATCCATCCTCTTTTGAACATCAAAGGGCTGGGGATTCAGGATGGGACACGCCAGGAGATGGAGCAGGTCTTGATGGAAGCGGCTGCTGCAGGTAAGGGTATTTATTTAATGAAGGCACTGGGAGGAGGCAATCTCCTGCCTCAAGCTCGAGAAGCCCTTGAATATGCATTCAGCCGTCCTTTTGCAGCTGCTGTGGCTGTTGGGATGAAAGCACCTTGGGAAGTGGATATCAATGTTCTGGCAGCTCAAGGCTTGCCGATCCCTGATCAACTAGAAAGATTAATCGGCAGCGAAAAGAGACAGTTGCATATCGACCCCTGGTGTGAAGGATGCGGGAAATGTGCTGAACAGTGCCCACAGGAGGCCCTATTTTTGGGGGATGACGGAAAGGCTCATCTGCGTGAGGAGGAGTGCCTGCTGTGCGGCTACTGTGCTGCAGCATGTCCCTTTTTTTATATTAAGGTTTATTAGGAGTGTTTTATGAGGATACTAGGAATAGATATGGGTTCCAAACGGATCGGTGTGGCTGTAAGTGATGAATTGGGGATTACAGCCCATGCAGTGACCACAATCGAGCGCAAAAATATTAAAGAGGATCTCTCTGCTATTTGTGCTCTTATTAAGAAATATGGTGTCCAAGAGGTAGTAATCGGGTTCCCAAAACACCTGGATGGCAGGCCCAGTGAGGAAGCTTCATCTTATGTTGCTTTTGGAGAGAAGATTCATGAAATGACAGGCATAGCTGTCACTTACTGGGATGAGCGTTTAACTACCATAGAAGCGGAACGCACTCTGCTGGAGGGAGATGTGAAGAGGCGCCGGCGAAAAGAGCTAATTGACCGGGTAGCAGCCTGCTTGATCCTCGAGAACTATCTTGATTGGCGCAGCAAACAAGGGGGTGCGCAAGGGTAAGGGAAGTGTCGTATCTTTGCTGATAGAGGGAATAGTGTACATCAATGCAGAATAAGAGGGTTTAAAAAATATGGAGGTGTTCACATTATGACCATTGACTGGGAAGAAGATAATCAAGTGATACTCGAAGATGAAGAAGGACAGGAGCATGAATTTATATTTATCGATAGATTTGAACTGGATGATGAGGAATATGTGATTCTTCAACCTGTTGATGAGGATGAGCAGATTATTTTTAAATTAACTAGAGATGAGGATGGAGAGGAATATTTATCTGAAATAGAAGATGATGAAGAATGGGAACGTGTAGTTGATACTTACCGGGATTTAAATTTGGATGATGAAGATATATGAAATCCATGTAACATCGGGGGTTTTCCTGCGTATTATTAGGTAAGCAGGAATAGGGGGAGGAGAACGCCTTTGCAAAAGAAGAAAAAAGCACTGCTGTTATTAGGAACTGCTGCAGTTCTGCTAGTGGTTCTAGTCAGTGGTGTATTAATTCTGTTTTTGTCTTATCAAGACAAGATTCTGCCCGGTGTGCGGGTGGAATGGATCGATGTAGGTGGCCTGACAAAAGATGAAGCCCGCAAAAAGATTGAGCTTTCCCAGCAAGAGTTTTTATCTGCCCCGGTAGAGATTATAGCAGGTGAAAACAAGCTGGAAACAAGCAGGGCTGAGCTTGGTTTTTCTATGGATGCCCAAAAAGCTGTTGACAAATGCTACCTTGTGGGCAGGTCCGGTTCATTGGTCAAGCGGTTTAACCAATTCTGGACCGCTTATCTGCATCAAATAGAACTGCCCTGCGAGGAAGTAAAGGTTGATTACAGTACAGCAGAAAAAGTGTTGGAACCTTTGACAAAGAGTATTGGTGATCAGCCGCAAAACGCCCGTCTGGTCATCAATGACCGGGACCAGATCACTATTATACCGGGAAAACCAGGATTGACTGCTGATTTGGAGTCCAGTTTTGTGGATTTATTGTCTTTTCATAAGCCTTTTACAGCTACGGTAGAACTGCAGTTCCGGGAGAAAGAACCCGAGGTCACTACAGAGGATGTTCAGGCATGGGGCATCAATGGATTGCTGGCCACATACAGTACGAGTTTTGATGCCAGCAATATTAACAGATCTCATAATATCGCTCTGGCATCTAAAGCATTAGACAATTGTCTGGTCAAACCTGGGGAAGTGTTTTCATTTAATGGTCAGGTAGGTCCCCGTACTGCGAAAAGGGGTTACCGGGAGGCTATAGTTATTGAAGCCAATCAGTTTGTGCCTGGACTTGGTGGTGGTGTCTGCCAGGTATCTACAACCCTTTATAATGCTGTTCTCCTAGCTGGTCTTGAGATTGTGGAGAGGAGTAACCACTCACTGGCTATCGCTTATGCACCCCTTGGGCGTGATGCCACTGTATCATACGGCTATCAGGACCTGAAATTTCGCAATAATATGGATTCCTATATCTGTATCAAGACTTATGTGGGCAGGGGTGTTTTGACTATGAAGATCTTTGGCAACACCCAGCAGAAAAAAAAGGTGCAGCTCCAGACCTCTATCACCAGTGTGATCCCACCCAAGGTAATCACCAAAAAAGACCCCAATCTACTGGAAGGCAAGACAGTAGTGGAGAACAGTGGGGCAAAGGGATACAGGGTTACTGCCTACAGGATCATCAATGGTACCAAACACCTGCTTTCCAATGACTATTACCGGCCAATAGACCGGGTTGTGAGAGTTGGCACCAAACCGGCGCCAAAACAGAAAGACAGTGATGGTAAGGATCAAGATCAACCAAAAACACCACCGACTAAACCACCTGGTGAAGGTGATAATGATGGTGCTGGAGAGGATAATGGCGGCAACGGTGATCATGGGGATAATAACGGAGATAATGGAGATAGTGGAGATAATGGAAATAATGGAGAAAAAGATGATCCCACCGGTTAGACCGATCAGGGGGACAGGTTGACTGATCGGACCGATCAGGGGGATAGTTCCAGTGATTGATTTTATTTTCCCTGCGCTTGCGACATTAGCTCCGGTTTAATTTGCCCATATACTATCCGCAGGCGACAGTTGACCGGCTCCTATGACGCCGTCCATTTTAGAAATCGGATGCCGGAAGGTCTGATGCCAGAATTTGAAATTTGAATCAGGTGTCATTACCAGCTCTTATTTAGAAATTCCTATTAAGTAATCGTTCTGCCTAGTTGGGGACTGCTTCCTTGTACTGCGGTGCAATTTGCTTTGGCTGTCGTTACTGCTCCTTCGTCAAGGGCAAGTAACAACCTACGCAGGTCGCTGCGCTAGCAGGGATAAACCGACCGGTCAGGGGGACAGTCCCCTAGCGGGGAAGCAAAAAGAACGTCCCCCTGCTTCCCACATTGAACCGGTGATCAGTTGTTTGTCACCGGTTTTTTAAGGGGTTCCAACGATTAAATAATGTGTTCTTTGGTGATGCGGAGTAATTCCTCCAGTTCTTGAAGCAGGTGCTCCAGTTCTAAGCGGTATTTGGAAAATTCGAAAACACCGTGTCCCATAGCCAGCAGATCAGGGCAGGCAATCTCTTTCATATAATTGCTGGTTATCTCATCAATGTGGATGGGCAGACTTTTTCCCAGAATGGCACGCAGCATAATAATAATATCGCTGATCACCATGATATCAGGTTTAAAGGAATAATGGGGTTCAACCATGATTCTGTTATTGACCATCACAAAGAGGTCGCTGGCAAAAAGAATTTTGAGTCCTGCGGCTTTCAGCAAGCCGTAAAGGGTTCCTTCAGTCTGCCCGTAGGGTAGTTCAAAGAATTCCAAGCCAAAGTCGGAGTTAATATAGGGATGCAGTTCAGTAACTGTGTCAATGCTTTCCCGAAAAGGAAGTAGGCGTTCTGCGTCATTGACTGCTCTTAAGGGCAAAGGGCGCCGGTGATAATCGTTGAGACGGCCCTCTACAAAAATACTTTTTCCCGTTCTCTCCGCTCCCACCATTTTAGTAAGGACAGTTTTACATAATGAGGAAGCAAAAATATGTCCATTGGAAAATGCTTCATACCCGATCCAGTGATCCAAGTGAAAATGTGAAAAAATAACATCACACTTCTGGATTCCCAGTAGATCCCTGATCCAACCCGCTTCTCTCAGGCCAGGGTCGATAACCACTGCTTTTTGTTTCTTTTCATTGAGAAGAAAGTATCCCATATTCTGATAATCCCCTAAATTGCGTTCAGGGTTGCAGTCTGTAATACCGATCAAAGAGATCACACTGTCTCTAAAGGGAAAAGCCAGATCAAAGACTTGTAGCTGGTTCTCTTTCTTTTTCAATAGCTGCAGCGCTCTCTTTGTATTTGATCCATGATCTCCTCTGTTTAGTTCTGCCTTTCCCTGATCCAAAACCCTCACCCCTTAAAAAATTATTTACTATATTATACCAGAAACAACAGATTGAAATATTGTTTTCCAATAGATGGCAAGCAAGATTGTTTTTCATTTTCATTATGTCGAAGGTTGTCACTCTTTGTTAAGGTTGCTATAATGAAGAAAATAGGAGAGGGAAGCTGGCTATGCCATCCATAGAGAATATTAAAGAAAATCTGCTTTCATTTTTCAAACCTGCTGTTTATCCCCTGCGTTTTGGGATTTTTATTATACTATCGCTTATGATTGTCTGTATCAGCTGCTGGCATTATCTGAACTGGCTGGCAGAGCCTGTCTGCACCTCCCCTTCTGATGCTCAGCTAGTTACAGTTGAGATCAGCCCTGGTTCCAATATTAAAGATATAGGAGAAACTTTAGCACGCAATAATTTGATCAAGAGCAGCAAATATTTTGCCTATTACGGGCTTTTGACCGGACAGGATAAAAAAATGCAGGCAGGTATCTACCAGATCAGCAATAGCTGGTCAATGAAGGAAATAATTGATTGCATCAGTTCTGGGAAGATCGCTACGATTACTGTTACTATCCCTGAAGGTTACACTGTCAAACAGATTGGGGACCTGCTGACCAAAAAAGGGATAGTAACTCCTGATCAATTCCAGGAAGCATTAATGGCTGACTATGAATACCCCTTTTTGGAGAATGTAACAGGGACAGGCCCGCAGCGAATGGAGGGTTTTCTTTTCCCCTCAACCTATCAACTAAGGCCGAGTATGACTGAGGAAGAAATAATTAAAATGATGCTGGATAAATTTCAATCGGTTTTCACCGCCGAATTACAGCAGCGGGCAGATGAGATGGGGTTAACTGTCAGAGAAGTTGTGATCCTGGCATCCCTAGTTGAACGGGAGGCCAAACTGGAGGAGGAGCGCCCCAAGATAGCTGCTGTATTTTTAAACCGCTTGGATAAGGGTATGAGATTGGAGTCCTGTGCCACTGTTCAGTATATATTAGGTAAACAAAAGGAAAAGCTGACCAATAAGGATCTTCAGAATCCTTCTCCTTATAACACCTATCTGCATACAGGATTACCACCGGGACCAATTGCCAATCCTGGCCTGGCTTCCATCAAGGCTGTTCTCTATCCGGCAGATGTGGACTACCTGTTTTTTGTTGCCAGAGGGGATGGATCTCATTATTTCAGCAAAACCTTTCAGGAACACCAAAAAGCATCAAGGCGTTATCAAAATTAATTGCTGAGATATTGGATTGGTATTTTGTGTATAAGAAGGCACCTCCTGGAGCACCCTATATTAATAAAGCTGTTGGGGAGGTGCCTTATTGTATTATCGGAGAGAATCACGGTTTATCTTCCTCTTTTTCTGTTTTCTTTTGGTTTTTCTTTTTCTGGAGGGAAAACTTGCCTATCTACAGTTGGCTAAAGGTGAAGAACTGGCTTTAAAGGCGGTTGAGCAGCGGCTTATCAGTTATAAAATCGGCAACTTTTTCAGGGGAGATATCGAAGACCTGAAGGGCCGGTCGCTGCTGGATTACCAAACAGTCTATCGGATGGTTGTCTTTCCTTCTCTGCTATCTGATCCTGTGGAGTGTTGCCAGCAACTGATGTCTATGCTTTCCGAAGATGATGCTCTGAAGCTAGCAGCTGATTTTGAGGCTAATCTGAAAAAGGGGAACCCCTTTGTTCCTGACATTACCCTAACTGAGAGTGAGGCACAAAAGATCTTATCCCAACAGATAGCTGGCATCTATTCTTTTTCCTATGAGCAGCGCCATGGGTCTGATTTAGCCAAGCATATTGTGGGCTATACCAGTGGCAGTATATTTCAACAAAAGCCGGAAGAGGGGAAAAGCGGGATTGAGAAATTTTACAATGAGGAACTGTCTCCGGCAGAGCCCGCTCTGGAATTGGCCGTTGTGGTAGACAGGCGGGGTAAGCCGATCCCTGGCAGAGAGCTTTTATTGCGGGGGGATAAGGGAATTGCTGCCAGAGGAAATGATGTGGTGCTCACCTTGGATCTTGATGTCCAGCAAGTGGTGGAAAAAGTGTTGGATGAAAAAGCTGTCAAAGGGGCTGCAGTTGTAATCGATATTCCCACAGGGGAAGTGAGAGCAATAGCCAGCCGCCCCTCTTACTCATATAGTAAAGCTGGGCTGTCTGGGGAAGAGATTGACCGCAGTACAGAACTTTACCACCCTGGTTCAATTTTTAAAATTGTGGTAGCGGCAGCTGCTCTGGCAGAAGGAGTTGTTACTCCTGATGAGACCTTTACCTGTGAAGGAAAATATCGTTTTGCTAGTGGTGAGGCCATATCCTGCTGGAAAAAAGATGGCCACGGGGAAATCTCTTTTCGAGAGGCTTTTGCCAACTCCTGTAATCAAGTCTTTGTAGAACTGGCTCTGGGCCTGGGCCGGGAAAGATTGGAGGATTATGCAGAACAGCTGGGTTTGACAAAGTCTGTGATTGGTTATGAAGGACCCACCTCACCGGGGGGCAAAATAAAGATCGGAAAATATGATGGACAACTGGGTAATGCTGCTTTAGGACAGGAGGGGGTTCAAATCAGCCCTGTTAACCTGGCTGCACTGGCAGCTACAGTTGCCAGAGGAGGGGAGTATCTGCAACCCTCTCTTGTTAAAAAAATTTGTGATACAAGGGGTGAAACAGTCAGGGAGATTACGAGACCTGCTCCCACGAGGGTGCTACCTGAAAGTGTCTGCAGGGAACTGCAGAAAATGATGGAACTCACTGTAAAGGAGGGAACAGGGAAAAAGGCTGATATCCCATTTTTAGGCAGTGCCGGTAAAACCGGTTCAGCAGAAACCGGAGCAAAGGATGCAAAGGGGCAGCCTGTTAACAATGCCTGGTTCGTCGGTTATGCCCCCCTTGATAAACCACAATTGGCTGTAGCTGTTTTTGTAGAGGAGGGAGGCTCTGGGGGAGAATCTGCTGCAGTTCTGTTCAAGGACATAATTGCTGCTCTGCAGCAGACCAAAATTCAACCCCTGTCTTCAGAGGAATGACAGGGGTTGATCTTTTTATTTTTTCTTTTTGTTCAGTTTTATTTTTTTGGTTCGATCTTTATTAACTGCGATGTATGGAGCCGAACCTGTATCTTCCTCTACTAATAAGGGTTCTGCAGGATCCTGTTTTTGTTCATCCAACTGCTGACACTCCATCAGGACATTTTTTGAACACCGTCAACTTTGGTATCTCCATTCCGAGGAACAAAGGTTTTGCAGCAGGTATCCATACAGCTATCTGCAGGTGTTGTGGAAAGGGATGGGGCGCGTTTGGCATCTACCTCATCGGGCTGGCTTGCCCCAAATTCATCTGTGGTGACCATGATTTCATTGGCCTGACAAACATTACCCTGACCCCAGTAGTGGCAGTTCTCAACTAAACAGTGAATATGCTGGTTATGTTCCATTTTCTTCGCTCCTTTACCTTGATAGATTTTTTCATTTCTATTGTGGACGGTAACTGCGAAAATTATTCTGCATCTATTTTTCGCTGTTTGAGGTCAGTTCATTAAACAGTTTGGTCAATGCTTTTTTTTCAATGCGAGAGACATAACTGCGGGAGATTCCGAATAAACGGGCGATCTCCCGCTGTGTTTTGCGGCGCTCACCTCCAAGGCCATACCGCAGTTCTAAAACCTTTCGCTCCCGTTTGCTTAATTTTTTAAGCTTTTCCAGTACCAGACGGGATTCATAAAATTTCTCAACCAATTCTGATACAGAATCAGGGTCTGTTCCCAGGATATCGATCAGGGTTATCTCATTGCCCTCTTTATCTGTACCGATAGGGTCATAAAGGAAAACCTCACTCCTGCTCTTCTTTGATGCCCGCAGGAACATGAGGATCTCCAAGCTGATGACAGAAGCCTGCGGAATAAAATAACATTTGCCCATGCATAGGACAATCTGTGGGATTCGTATTAATTTCAGAGAAAGGGGGGCCTTCAGTATGGCAAAGCTTCAGACCAAAGAAGCAAACAAAAAGCAGAATGATCCGGAAGTGCGGTTTGTTTTTGCAGGTGGTGATGGCATAGAATCTGCTTTTTGTTTTCTGGGTAAAAAGGTGCTGGAGTTAATGGAGAAAGAAGGGAAAAGGGATTGCGCGCCGCGGTCTATATCAGGGTAAGCACTGAGGAGCAGGCAATCCATGGCTATAGTCTCAGCGAACAAAAAGAAGCCTGCTGTAAAAGGGCAAAAGAGCTAGGTGCAGATAAGGTCTTAATCTTCGCTGATGAAGGGGTTTCAGGTGCTGTTTTAGATCGTCCAGGCCTTAACGCACTCAGGGATGCGGTTGATTCAGGGCAGGTTGAATGCATTATTTTAAGGGATCCGGACCGGCTTTCCCGCAAACTAGCACATCAGCTTTTGCTCAGTGAAGAGTTTGAAAAAGCAGGGGTCAGGTTGGAGTTTCTCGATTTTGAGTGGAAAACAACCCCAGAAGGCCGCTTATTTTACTCCATCAAAGGCGCTATTGCTGAATATGAAAGAGAAAAAATAAGGGAACGGGTCACACGGGGCAAGCTGCAGAAGGCCCGGCAGGGTGGAATTCCTGTTAATTTTGATGTTTATGGCTATCGCTATAACCCTGCCACAGGAGAGGTTTCACTGGATGATGATGAAGCTGATGTGGTGCGCAGAATTTTTCGCTGGTTTACTCAAGAGGAGATCGGAATAGCAGGGGTGGCCAACCGCTTAAATGATTTAAAGGTTCCCACACGCCGGGGGAAGGATTTTTGGCACCGCCAGGTGGTAAAGCAGATCTTAAACAATCCGGTTTTTAAGGGTGAGTGGCAGTACGGGAAAAAGCGGCCTCCAGATGAGGTGATCACTATACCTGTTCCAGCTATTGTGGACCGGGAAACCTGGCAGCAGGCCCAGGACAAACTTCATTCTATCCAAAGGAAATGGTCTAAAAAGAGCAGCAGCTATCTTCTCTCCGGATTATTAATCTGTGCTGATTGTGGAAACACTATGGGTGGTGCCTATCTGAGCTGGTGGGGGAAAGGAAGACGCTGTTATACCTGCCGCCGCTCCAGGGCTGTATCACAAAAACAGGGATGCCGTCCGGCCAAAACAGTGGCAGCTGATTTGCTGGAAAGATCAGTTTGGGAACAGCTTAAAGTTTTTTTCTGTGACCCTCTGGCTGTTGCCAGGGAGGCGGCTGCAGCATCAAGTATCGATGAACTGAAAAGGGAATATGACCTGTTGATAAAGCGGTTGAGCAAAATTGAAAAGGGAAGGATAACTGTTACCTCAGCCCTGGCTGCCGGCCTCCTGGAGTTGGATGAGGAAACCAGGAAAAAGCTTTTGACTATCAAAAGCCGGGAGGAGAGATTAAAAAAGAGAAAACTGGAATTGGAACAGCGGCTTGAAAGGGCAGGAAAAACAATAGCGGAAAAAGAGCTACAGAGGCTGGCACAGCAAGTATTGGAGGGGATCGATCAACTCAGTTTTAAGGATAAAAGCTTTTTGGTCAGGGCTTTAATTTCACAGATCATGGTTAAGGGAAGGCCTGAGCCTGGTTCCTCGGGGAAAAACCTGAGCAGCATGCTGTTGACCATTGTGCTGAAAGCAGACCCTGGATATGCAGGTGGGTTTATCCGTTAGGTTATTGTCATCAGGATCTCATTTTCGATGCAGCGGGCGGCATAGGTGGCCAGTTTTGTTCCTTTAGCGGTATTATAGGTATTGATTGCCTTGATCAAACCGATAGTCCCTATAGAGATCAGGTCATCAGGGTCATCACCCACACCGTCAAATTTTTTGATGATATGAGCTACCAGCCTCAGGTTATGTTCGATGAGAATATTTCTTGCCTCTTCATCACCATTTTCCATGCGGCGCAGGTACAAGGCTTCATCCTCTTCAGAAAGGGGCCTGGGGAATGCATTGTTGCTGATATAACCTGCCAGCAGGACGAGTCCTGGAAGAAAAGAGAAAGCTGTTGCCAGGAACAGCTCTATTGACACATAGATCCCCTCCGTTGATTAGTCACCTATTAATAATATGGTTGGGGATAATAAATGGTGCCTGTCTGTCTTGCTATCACCTGATAACTGGTTTATTATTCTTATAAATAATAAAAATCAGGATAATTGAGGGGTATTTCTATGAACCTTCTTCTGCCCAGGAAAACATACAACTCTATTTTTGATATCCCCCTTGTACAATTATATACTTCCGGCATCAGAGGTATCATCTTTGATCTGGATAATACTCTGACTGAGTGGAACAATCCTGAGCTTTCAAAAGAGACCATCTCCTGGCTGGAAAAAGCAAAGAAAATCGGTTTTAAGATGTGTTTTGTTTCGAATAATACAGATCTTCGGGTTAAGGAAATAGCGGATCGTGTGGATATTCCCTTTGTTGCCCGGGCGAAAAAGCCACGGCGCCGGAGTTTCAGAAAAGCGATGGCTTTGATGGATACCAAACCGGAACACACAGCAGTTATTGGGGATCAAATTTTCACAGATATTTTGGGCGGGAACCGGCTTGGTTTATTTACTGTTCTGGTATCACCGATCAGCAAAAAGGAATTTATCGGCACCCGTCTGGTGCGGCTGATTGAAAAGATCATACTGGAGAAGAACAAGAAAAGGTATGATTTGAAATAAGGGGTCGGCCTGCGGTGGTGAATAAAAGGAGTTGCATTAAATGAAGAAGCGGGGATTATTATTTCCCCCGCCTCTTTAATGCGAGCAGGTAGATTTCCTCAGAACCCTTTCCCATACTGTTAATTGCTTTTTCAGCCTCTTGCAGTTTGTTAAGTTCTTCTGTGGAAATAGGTGCAATTTCTAATTCATTAAGAACATGAGATGACAATATAATACCTCCTTTGCGTTTTGTCATTATTATGAGCAGGGGAAGGAAAAAATATGCATTAGAGTTTTCAAGATTATATGATCCGCAAACAATAAGGGTCAGCTGTCAGAGATGAGGGAGTTGGTATCATGGGGATTAGCGGGCTGACAAAGGTATATGGTTTATTTGGTGACCCTGTGGAACATTCCCTTTCCCCAATAATGCACAACACAGCCTTTCAAGCCCTGGGATTGGACTGCGTTTATCTGCCTTTTCTGGTTAAGAGTAAAGATATCGCTAGCGCTGTTCAAGCTGTCAGGGCTCTGCACCTGGCTGGTGTGAATCTGACCATCCCCCTTAAAGAGTGTGTTCTGCCCTATCTTGATGAGGTGGAGAAAGAGGCGGAACTCATCGGTGCGGTCAATACCATGATCAACCGGGATGGCCGTTTGTGCGGCTATAATACCGATGCACCGGGTTTCCTGGCTGCCCTCAAGGCCGCAGGTTTCAATCCCTCCGGGAAGAATGCTGTGATCTTAGGAGCGGGAGGTGCAGCCCGGGCTGTTTCCTTTGCCTTGGCCCAGGAAGGTGTAAGAGGGATTCATATTTTCAACAGGAGTGTTGAAAAGGCTGAGAAGTTGGCTGCAGACCTGAACGCCGCCTACCAATTTCCTACAACTGCAGGCGACCTCTCCTCTGATCTAGCAGCAGCCTTGAAGGGTGCGGAGCTGTTGGTCAATGCCACACCTGTGGGTATGTACCCCAACCACAATGCAGAGCCCCTTCTCACTAGGAATCAACTGCATCAGGGGCTGCTGGTCTGTGATCTCATCTATAATCCACTGCAAACAAGGCTTCTTAAGGAGGCTGAGGCTGCAGGCTGCCGGTTTCTAAATGGAGTAGGGATGCTGGTCTGGCAGGGGGCATTAGCTTTCCAGTTATGGACCGGGGAAAAAGCCCCTGCTGCCTTAATGGAGGAGGCTGTGCTGAAAGCACTGAAGGGTGAAGATAAAGATGGTTGAGGCTTGCACTGGCTGTGGAGGAAGATAGATATGGTCGAGTTCCAACGGTAGCCACAGCAGGCTATGAACTCCACCTTCACGTGAGAAAGATAGTTATAGTCGAGTTCCAACGGAAATGGGGATGATGGGTATGCTGCGTTTTTTAACAGCAGGTGAGTCACATGGCCCTGTTTTATGTGCTGTTATTGAAGGTTACCCTGCAGGTGTTGAGCTATCAGGGGATAGGATTAATGAACAGTTGGCCAGGCGGCAGGCTGTTTACGGCCGCGGGGGCAGGATGAAAATTGAAAAAGACAGAGTGGAAATCCTCTCCGGAGTGCGGCAGGGCATCACACTGGGAAGCCCTATCGCTCTGCAGATCAGGAATTTGGATTGGGAGAATTGGAAGGGGATTATGTCCAGCGACCCTGGAGAGTTTCAAAGAGAAAAGGCAAAAGAAAGGGAGTTGACCAGGCCCCGGCCAGGGCATGCTGATCTGGCCGGCGCTATTAAATACGGCCATCATGACCTGCGCAATGTTTTGGAAAGGGCCAGCGCCAGGGAAACAGCCATCAGGGTAGCTGTGGGCACAGTCGGACGGATCCTGATTGAGTCACTGGGATGCAGAGTTTTCAGCCATGTGGTCCAGGTCGGAGAATCAAGAGCACCTGACTATGGTGATCATATTTTTTCTGCTGAATTTGTGAAACAGGCTGTTGCCTCCCCTGTGGGGTGTGCCGATGCTAAAACTGCTGCTGCTATGATGGCTGAGATCGATCAGGCTAAAGAAAATGGGGATACACTGGGCGGTGTTTTTGAAGTGATCTGTACCGGCCTTTCTCCTGGTCTGGGGAGTTATGTACACTGGGACCGGCGCCTTGATTCACGTTTGGCTGCTGCTCTACTTGGGATTCCCTCGGTCAAAGGGGTGGAATTCGGCCTTGGTTTCAGAGGAGTTGGATTGCCCGGTTCCCTTTACCATGATCCGATTCACTGCACCCCTGAAGGGAAGATCTACCGGCCCAGCAACAGGGCGGGAGGGCTTGAGGGTGGGGTTACCAATGGCGAACCCCTTTTGCTGAGAGCAGTGGTCAAGCCTGTTCCCACTTTGCTTAAACCCCTGGCCAGTGTGGATCTGAGGACCGGAAAAGAGAGCCTGGCCTCAGTGGAACGGAGTGATACTTGTATTGTGCCTGCTGCTGCAGTGATCGGAGAAGCGGTGGTCTCCTGGGTGTTGGCTGAAGCGGTGATGGAGAAATTCGGTGGCGACAACTTTAGTGAGATACAACAGCGCTGGCATGAGTACATTGCTGCCAGCCGTGATATTATAGTTGGTACTGTTTAGCTCAAAGATGCAGAAGGGTTGATTAGATTGGTGGACCAGTCAAAGTCCAATATAGTTTTGACCGGTTTTATGGGTGTTGGTAAAACAGCTGTAGGGAAACAGCTGGCCCAACTTCTGCAGATGGAATTCATCGATACAGATCAACTGATCAAAGAATCGGTTATGAAAATTCCCGATATCTTTCGCCTCTATGGTGAAGATAGGTTTCGCCGGGAGGAAATGCTGGCAGTTAAAAAGGCTGCCGCCTCCAGTAATTGTGTGATTGCCACCGGAGGTGGTGTTGTATTAAATCCGGAGAATATAAAAGCGCTGCGGTGCAGGGGCAGGATTGTGCTCCTGACAGCACGGCCGGAGGTTATCGCAGAGCGCCTCAAAGGTGGGGAAACGCGCCCCCTTCTGCAGCGAGCAGATGATAAAATAAAGCTCATTCGAGAACTCCTGCGGGCAAGAGAAAAATATTACCGGGACTGCGATATCTCTATTGACACATCGGACCTCAGTGTGAGCCAGGTGGCAGAAGAGATCATCAGGCAATTGGGTATCACTGCTGCAGGAGGCAAATAAGATCCCTGAAGTGGTTTAAGCTGATTGAAGAAGATTTCCTGTCGGCAAAGCAGGAAGAGACTTATCTGCGAAACCTAGTTTAATCCGATTCAAGGAGATCTTTCGGAGCTTAGATAAAAACTAAATATTGCAGCAATAAGGTTTAAGCCGATTGAAGAAGTTCTTCCGGCGGCACTAAAGGCGCAGTTTGCTAGTGTGCTTTAGCCGATTAAATAAGATCTTCCGGCCTTTCGACATGCAGCAACTAAGAAGCTTGAATCAGCTTAAGTTTTGCAAATCGGGGCCTTGTCCTGGGTGATCTTCCGGCGGATAAGAACCTTGAATCAGCTTAAGTGGGCATGATGATAAACAGCGGGGTAAAGAGGGGGATGTGGAGATTGGATACAGTACAGGTGGATTTACCTAATGGCAGTTATAAAATTTATGTTGGCACCGGCACCTTAGAAAAACTGGGGGAGTATCTTCCTTTTGAGAAAAAAAACCGTCTTTTTGTGATCACCAATGACCTGGTAGGCCCTCTTTACGGCAACAGCTTAGTGGAATCCCTACAGCAGTATGGTTACAAGACCTTATACCAGCAGGTGCCTGATGGTGAAGAATACAAATCCTTTGCGTCTGCAGAGGAACTATATACCTGTGCCATCAAAGGAGGCCTTGACCGGGGTAGTGCTGTGATCGCACTGGGCGGCGGTGTGATCGGCGATCTGGCAGGTTTTGTGGCCGCCACCTATATGCGGGGGATCCCTTTGATACAAGTGCCTACAACACTGCTGGCCCAGGTGGACAGTTCTGTGGGAGGAAAAGTTGCAGTCAACCACCCCCTGGGCAAGAACATGATCGGGTCCTTCTATCAGCCCCGGCTGGTTTTCATCGATCTGCAGGTATTAAAAACCCTGGATCCCCGTGAGGTACGATCAGGTCTGGCTGAAGTGATCAAATATGGTGTCATACAGGATCGAGGCTTTTTTAATTTTTTGGAGGAACATTTAGCAGGGGTCAAGGCCCTGGACCTGGATCTGCTCTCTGCTGTTGTCAAGAAATCCTGTTTAATCAAAGGCAGGATTGTAGAAAAAGATGAAAAAGAAAGGGGTTTAAGGGCTCTGCTCAATTTTGGGCACACCATAGGCCATGCCCTGGAGGTGATGACTGATTACCGGGTATACCGGCATGGGGAGGCGGTTTCCCTGGGAATGGTTGCTGCTGCTGAGATAGCCGCAGACAGGGGCCTGCTGGCCAGGGAGGAAGCTGAACGTTTGGCAAAACTCCTTGCCAATGCCGGGCTTCCTACAGTTATTCCTTTTAGTGCAGATGAGATCATCCCTCTCCTTTCTAGGGATAAAAAAGCACAAGGAGGTAGGCCTCGCTTTGTGCTCCCTCTGGGTTTAGGGAAAGCAGCTCTTTTTGATGATGTTGAAGAAGCTGAGATCAGAGAAGCCATAGAAAAATGCCGCAAGAAAGAAGAATAATGAGAACATGAGTTTTATCTATTGAGTATTTTTATGGTTATTATCAAAGAATAGGAATTATTTATTAATATGTGTATTTAATGATGAATAATCACGAAAAGTGCTAAAAACGCTGATATTTCAGCGTTTTTGTTTATTTGTAAAGGTTTATATCTGATGAAGGAAATAAGACTGTGATGAAGAATATATCATTTTACCAATAAATGGTATTAGATGGAATATCGGTGCTAACAACCGCAGATGCTGTGATAACAATGGTTGTTTGACCGGTGCATGAAACAATGTCAATCATTATCGACAATGGCAGAGGTGATCAAGTTGGGTGTGTCAGCAGTTGTTGATGAACTGCTTGCTCCAGCTTGTTGTGATAAATCTCAAATTAATGAGGGTACAGATGCAGGCTCCCAGGTGATCGAACTGGTCAACAACCTGTTTATCAAAGCTGTTCAGGAGGAAGCAAGTGACATCCATATTGAACCCTTTCAGGATAGAACTCAGATACGCTTTCGGGTTGACGGTATCCTGCACCAAAAGTTCCAACTCCCCAAAGGAATCCTCAATCCCCTTGTTTCCCGCTTGAAAGTGATGGCCAATTTGGATATTACAGAGCGCAGGTTGCCTCAGGATGGACGTATTGAACTAAAGATGTCAAATATCGATTTGGATCTGCGGATATCAACTGTGCCGACAATTTTCGGGGAAAAGGTTGTTATCCGGATTTTTAATAAAGAACAGATCAATCACTACACATTGGAAAAGCTTGATTTTTCTCCGGAAAACTACAGGCTCGTCAAAAGTTTTCTGCAGAGGCCTTATGGCCTGCTGTTAGTGACTGGACCGACCGGCAGTGGGAAAACGACAACACTATATACAGCACTGAAAAGTCTCAACAGTGCAGAGAAGAACATTGTCACTGTAGAGGATCCTGTTGAATATGTACTTGAGGGTGTTAACCAGACACAGATCAATACCAAAGCAGGGGCAACATTTTCCACATATTTAAGATCGATTTTGCGGCAGGACCCGGATGTGATTATGATCGGGGAGATCCGTGATTTAGATACAGCCAGAATAGCTGTGCGTGCAGCCACCACCGGCCACCTGGTTTTATCCACTATGCACACCAATGATGCCCCTGGTGCTTTGAATAGGCTGATCGATATGGGTGTAGAGCCTTTTATGGTTGTTTCATCCCTGTTGGGTGTGATTGCCCAGCGGTTGGTACGCCGGGTCTGTAAACACTGCAGGGAAGGCCGTCAGATAAGTGATGTGAAATATACGCTGCCAGAAACTGCTGAAATACAGCAGTTTTCCAATCCCCCGGGCTGTATTAAGTGCAACCATACCGGTTACCGGGGGCGCATTGCCCTCCATGAAGTTTTAAAAATGACCCCTTTTTTACAAAAACTTGTTTTACAGCAGGTATCAGCAGCTGCATTAAGGGAGGCCGCTCTCAAGGAGGGTATGATCCCCATGAGCAGGGATGGCTTTAATAAAGCAGTGCAAGGGTTAACAACAATTCAAGAGGTTCTACGGGTCTGCGGTGAGGATAATAGGCTGTTAAAGGGATTGAAAGCTGCTGTCCTGTGGACAAAAGGGGGAGTACTGGATGGGAGCAGCTTATGAATACAGGGCCTGGGACCAGGAAGGGAAGATCATCTGCGGCAGGATAGAGGCAGTAAGCCATGAAGATGCTGTTGAGCAACTGCGCAGGCAGGACCTGATCATAGTGAAAATAAGTAGAGCCCGTCAGCCGGTACTGGATCTGTTCACAAGAAAAGTGGGGGTCAAAGAACTGGCTGTCTTCTGCCGTCAGTTTGCCATTATGAGTGGGGCTGGATTATCACTGCCCTACTGTCTCCGGATCTTAATGGGGCAGGCCAGGGATCCGCAGTTGAAAAGGATCACAGAGGAGGCGCTGCTATCTATGGAGAGAGGGGAGAGCATCACAGAGGCATTTAGTGCCAACAGTAAGCAGTTGCCCCCCTTGCTAATCAATATGCTGATGGCTGCTGAGGCTAGCGGCTCGCTGGAACAAACGCTGGAGAGGCTTGCAGAGAGCTTTGAAAAGGATGCAGCACTCAAGGAAAAGATAAAATCAGCCCTGGCTTACCCTCTGTTGGTAACAGTAGGAGCCCTTCTCTCTGTAATTGTCCTTCTCGTCTATGTGGTCCCCGTTTTTGTAGAGGTTTTTAATCAGACAGGGACTGTTCTTCCAGCAGCAACCCAGATCCTGATTGCAATAAGCACTATGCTGCGTCAGCACTGGCTGGTACTTTTATTAGTCTTATTTCTGATAGTTGTTCTTTTCAAAGTTGCACAGAGGACGAAAAAATACCGGCTTTTGCTGGATCTTATATGGCTTAAGCTACCTGGATTCGGTTCTGTGGCTGCAGGGGTCATTATATCAAGGTTCGCCCACACACTTTCACTTCTCCTGAAAAGCGGCCTCCCCCTTTTGGAATCACTTTCTGTTGTGGAAAAAACCATTGGCAACAGCATTGCAGCTCAAGAATTGAGTGCTGCATCTGATCTGATCCAAAAAGGGGAAAGGTTTGCCCATACACTGCATGGCAGCCGCATCTTTCCTGCTATGGTTACCGGTATGCTGGCCATTGGTGATGAGGCTGGGGAGTTAGAACAAATACTGGACAAAATCGCTCACTATTATGAGCAGGATGTGGAACAGTCCATTGCCAGGCTGACTAGTTTGATGGAACCGCTGCTGATCACAGCTGTAGGCCTGCTGGTGGGATTTATTGCTTTGTCAATCTATATGCCTCTTTTCGGCCTTTCCGGAACACTGCAATGAGTTTGGGAGGGGATCTGATGAAAAAACAGCTGTTTTTGCAAACAGAAGGTTTTACTCTGATGGAAATGATCGTCGTGCTGGTGATCATCGGCCTGTTGATCGCTGGGGGGATCGGCTTTTACAACGGCTATATCGAAAATTCTAAAATTACAAAAGCCAAAAGCCAGATCTCTGTTATGCAGGGTGCTATGGACAGCTATTACGCCGAAAATGGTATGTATCCCAGCACAGCAGCAGAACAGCAGTTGTCAGGTATTGACACAGCAGCTCTTGATCCCTGGGGAAAAAATTATATGATCAGGGTTTCATCAACAGAAGGGGGAGAAAACAACTGCTATGTCATATATACTGGTTTCGCACAGGTTCGCCAAAACAAGGTTGTTGCCGGTAGTGGGAAATGGGGAAGGTCCCAAGAGCCAGATGTTGTTGACCCCCCATTGTAAAAATATTGATTCTGTAAAGAGGGAATATAGGCAGGCAGCAGCTAGGGCAGAGTCATATTTGTCCCGGGATAATCGATCCGTAAAGCAGAAATATAGGCAGGCAGCAGCTTACAGGCTTAAGTATCAAAAACTGCCTGGTGCTGATCCCCAGGGGGGAAGCGCATTATTGGAAGTGACTGCTGCTTTCCTTATTCTGGCACTCCTTTCTCCAGCTCTGATTAGTTTGTTCAATGCCAGCAAGCTGTATGCAACCCATGCTGCTCATAATATAAAAGCTTTGCACTGTATCCAGGGTGTTCTGGAAGAGATCAAAGCCGCACCGGAAAGCCGGCGTGGGGTTGCTCTCGGCGGTGGTGAGCATTTTATTATATTGGAAGCTGAAAGGAGCGACTGCAGCGGTTTGATGATCGCCCTTACCTCAGGTGCAGGGGAGGGGCAGGTAAGAAAAATAACAGCTTTTGATGCGGAGTCAAAAACAGCCTTTATTGAACCGGCCTGGGCAGTTGTTCCGGTTCAGGGGAGTAGCAATTATGTGCTGCTGCGGGACCGATCATACCGGGATCACCTTCAAATCACCACCTGCCCTACTGTCAATGATACTCTGACCATTACTGTAACTTATCTTGATCAAAGACAGGCAGTTCCCCGGGAGATTTCCCTGACTGCTGATATGCCGGGGTGGTAGTGTGGGTAAGCAGGGGTTCACCCTTGTGGAGATAATTATTGCTCTGACGGTCCTTGCCCTTCTTTTCCCAGTAATAGCCTATATGCAAGCAAAGGGTACAGCTAGTTATACATTTACCAGTCAGCAGGTGGAAGTACAGGAAAGCCTCCGAATTGCTCTCAGCAAAATGAGCACAGAACTCAAAACTGCCAGTCCCTCAACGGTCAGGATCAGCAATGATGGACGTAAAATTTCCTTTGACAACTCTGAGAGAACAGCAGGGTTTCGTTATGATCCCTATAGCAGGGAAGTGGAAAGCTATATCAACGGCGTTTGGCTGCCCTTTGCCAGCAATATTGAAGATGTATTGTTTCAGTACTATCCAGAGCTTGCTGTTGTGGATATAACAGTAAAAGGAAGGAATGGCATCAGTGAAACACAGGAGTTGACAACAACTGTTAGCTTACGGGTCAGGTGACAATTTTGATGAAAAATCTTTTCACAGACCAAAGGGGTATGGGGCTGGCTTTGATCATCATTTTGACAGCCTATATTTTTATTATTGGCTGTTCAGCTTTAGCCCTCTCCATCTCCTCCCGCAGAAATGCGGGACTGGAAATATGCCGGCAAAAGGCCTATTACACTGCAGAGGCTGGAATAGAACAGGCTTTCTCCCTTATCAGATCCGGCCGTATCGACCTGTCAGCGGTGGATTCCGCTGAAACCGTTCATTTTGTACCTGATTATATTGCTGCTGATTATGCCGGCGGACTGATCGGTTATGTAAAGGCTTTCCGAGCAGGGGATAGTGAAGAGAAGTACATTATTACCATGGAGAGTTTGGGCATTTTTCAACAGGCCCGCTGCGTGCTAAGGGTTGAGGCTGAAATAAGCTCTTCAGCAGATCCCCCATCGTTATATAAGATTAGGGTTTTATCGTGGAAGGTGAATGAGTAGTTTTTCGCGGACGGATTTGTGCCTAGTGGTTTTGCGATATTTTATCACTGTCGCAAAGATAAAAAGTCACAAGAGTTGTGCGAAGACTTTGGTAGACTGAGTGCAAATACCTTTAATTGAATGATTAACACTGTATATGCATTTGTTTAAGGTTTGTTACATGTTGTGGTGTCAGTCTGCAGCAACCGAATTCTTCGCAGGACCTGACGTTTTTAGTAATGGGTCAGGTCTGTCCTTCAGATCATGCATAATGATCGGCCTAAAAGGAATGGAGCAGATGGTAAAAAAGAGCTTAAATAAATCAAAAGCTTTTACCTTGATTGAGCTGACAGTGGTGCTGTTGATAATTGGGCTGATGACTGTTACAACAGCGCCCCTGACCATCAAAGGGATCGCCCGGTTCAACCTGGTCAGCTCATCTAATCTATTGGCTGCTGATATCAGGGAACTGCAGCAGCTGGCTATATGTGATTGCAGTTCCCAATACCTGATCTGCTTTTTCACAGACCATTATCAAATGACAAAGTCAGCTTATCCATCACCGAAAAGGCTCGGAACCAGATCTTTACCTGCTGGAATCAGAGTGGAGCACACTAATTTTCCCGGGGATGTGCTCCGTTTTTCCGCCAAGGGAACCCCCAGCCCCCAGGGTGGTACTGTTACCCTCTATGATCCAGTTACCGGAAAGCGCAAATATGTGATCATTGCCTCCATTACCGGAAGGGTAAGGGTGAGCGACCAAAAACCATAGCGCGATCTGATACAAATTTTAGAGGCCAAAAGCTGCAGGTTTTTACCGGTAAAGATGATAAAGTAATTTTTTTATGGTCTTTTACGGTTTTTGTACATTAACTATTATAAAAAGTTATTTTTCGATAACAACTGCTTGAGTAACTTATCCAGACGTGATATTTTGAGATTAGCAATTATTGATAAGGGGGTACAAATATGGAAGAGGGGCTTGCCTATTTCTGGCTGATCATACTTTTTTTTATTGGGCTGTGCATCGGCAGTTTCCTCAATGTGGTCATCTACCGGCTGCCTCGCGGTGAGTCCATTGCCCTTGACCGATCACACTGCCCTGTATGTGGAAAAACCCTGGCCTGGTATGACCTAATCCCAGTTTTCAGTTATCTTCTGCTTTTAGGAAAATGCCGGGCCTGCGGTGCGCCCATCTCTCCTAGATATCTGCTTGTTGAGTTTTTGTCCGGTTTGGTTACCGCAGTGCTCTTCTTTTATTTCGGAGCTACAGCGGTTTTTGTTAAATACCTTTTTTTATGCCTTCTGCTGATGGTGGTCTTCTTTATTGATCTGGAGCACTACATTATTCCCAACTCTCTGGTTATCGTTGGGCTGATCGGTGGTATTGTATTGAATATTGCTGCGAGAGATGTGGGGTTTATATCAGCATTGATTGGTATGCTGGTGACCTCAGGGTTTTTATTAATTGTTGCTTTGGTGAGCAGAGGTGGCATAGGTGGCGGGGATATTAAATTAGCAGCAGTTACCGGTCTTTTTTTGGGTTGGCCTTTAGGACCATTAGGTTTGTTTTTGGGAATATTAGCAGCAGGGATATTAGCAATATTCCTTCTTTTATTGAAAAAAAAGGGCAGGAAAGACCCAATACCCTTTGGCCCCTTTATAGTTCTTGGCACAATCATTGCTGCTTTTTATGGCAATCAGCTAATTAATTGGTATTTAATTAATTTTATAAAAATTTAGGTATATTATCTTATTTTAGACACTAACAAACAGATATTACCAATAAATTGTTGACTTTTGAGTAAATTTCTTTGATACTAAACATGATCATTCATGTTATTCGACACATTATCCATATCAATAAAATCCAGTATTTACACTATATAACGTATAGTCTTCTTCAATGACACTAATTTTTTTAGGATTTGCATAAGAATTAAATATGAATCCGGAAGTCTAATAGTATGGTAATTTGATGATTGCTGTTATGTCATCCAAAAATATAAATAATTGGTATATTTTATATTGCATGGAGGATAACTTGTGAATAAAGCTTTTGGCAGTTTTAAGGATGAAGGTAGTGGACAGGTTTATCCCGCGGATCTAAAAGAACTGCTAACACTGGCTGTTGAGAAAAACGCATCTGATATTCACCTAACTGCAGGTGCACCACCTGTAGCAAGGATTTACGGTAAACTGGTCAGTCTTGATTTTCCTAATTTAACCCCCAAGAATATAGAAGACCTTGTTTTTCCTATACTGGATACACAGCAGCGTCATGAATTAATGGAAAAATGGGAACTGGATTTTTCCTATTCGATAGCAGGTGTTAGCCGCTTTCGCGGTAATATCATGCGGCAAAGGGGAACTTTGGCTGTTGCTATGCGTGTGATCCCCTATGAGATCCCGACTATTGAATCTCTCAAACTGCCACCATGTGTTGCTGATCTGTGCAATCTTCCGCGCGGGCTGATCTTGATCACAGGGCCAACAGGGAGTGGTAAATCAACCACACTGGCGGCGATGATCGATTATATAAATGAAAACCGCAGCCTTAATATTGTTACTATTGAACATCCCATTGAATTTCTACACCGTCATAAAAAATCTATAGTTAAGCAGCGGGAGGTCGGTTCAGACACCCATTCTTTTGCCGATGCCCTGAAACATGTGCTGCGGCATGACCCCGACGTGATTCTCATCGGTGAAATGAGAGACCTGGAGAGCATTTCCATCGCATTAACAGCTGCGGAAACAGGGCACTTGGTCCTATCGACACTGCACACACAAACAGCACCTCTTACTATCCACCGTATTATCGATGTTTTTCCAGAACACATGCAAAACCAGGTCCGCCAGCAACTGGCTGATGCCCTGCAGGGTGTTATTTCTCAGCAACTGCTGTTGCGCAAAGATGGCAGCGGAAGGGTACTGGCCTTAGAAATAATGCTTGCTACTCCGGCTGTGCGCAATTTAATTAGAGATGGTAAGGAGTACCAGCTGTATACCTGTATGCAGACCGGACACCAGCAGGGGATGAAAACTATGGATCAATCCCTGGCCGAGCTTTATATGCAAGGGGCGATTAGCAGGGAAACTGCCATTTCCCGTTGTGTGTCAAGAAATGAATTGGAACGCCTGCTGGGCGGGATGTAAAACCACAGAAAGGATGGTTTTATGGGGCTTTATTCATATGAGGTAGTGGACAGACAGGGAAGAACCATAACCGGCAAAATGAATGCTGACCATGAGATAGCGGTTGCAGATAATCTCCGCAAAATGGGTTTAACTGTGCTGGATGTAGCAGAGGTGAGGGAGTCACCCTTCAGCACTCTTTTTCAGAGGAAACGTAAAGTGAAGCTTGCCGACCTTGCAATGTTCAGCCGGCAACTGCAAACACTCCTGGAGTCCGGTATACCGTTGACCAGGGCTTTGCAAACATTGAGCATTCAGACTACCAACCGGGATTTAAGTCAAGTGCTTAGCCAGATTGCTCAAAGTGTTGACAGCGGTATGAGTTTCTCAGATTCTTTAATGAACTTTCCTGATGTTTTCTCATCCATGTATATCAATATGATTAAATCAGGAGAGGTCAGCGGTAATCTCGATGAGGTCTTAAAGCAGCTTTCCGATCAGCTGGATAGGGAGAAAAGCCTGAGGGATAATATCAAAGCTGCTACCTTTTATCCCATAGTGGTTTTGTGTTTTGCTTTTGTTGTGCTTATCGCCATGCTGGTCGGGGTAGTGCCGATCTTTATGAACTATTTTCCTGAGGGCATGGAACTGCCTGTGATTACTAAAATTGTAATGGGCATCTCCAATTCATTACGCTCCTACTGGTATCTCTATATCCTTGCTGTTATAGCGCTGGTTTATGGTATTCGCTATTATCTGCAGACACCATCAGGCAGCCGCGCCTGGGACCGGATCAGATTTAAGCTCCCGGTGATCGGGCCACTGCTCTACCGTGTGGTTATGGCCCGCTTTGCCAGGATTATGTCTACCCTGCTGGCAGGGGGGATACCTGTGCTGCAGGCCCTGGAAACAGCTGGCCCTGCTGCAGGCAGCATTCTGGTAGCAGAGTCAGTAAATGTAGCCGCAGCAAAGATTCAGGAAGGAAAAAACCTGGCAGTACCGCTTGAGGAGAGCGGGGTTTTCTCACCGATGCTGGTGCAGATGGTGGCTGTGGGTGAGGAGTCAGGTGACCTGCCGGAGTTGCTGAGCCGTGTTGCCGGCTTTTATGAAGAAGAGGTCGCCACTATGGCTAAGGGATTGGCCTCGGTCATAGAACCCTTATTGATTATTGTTGTGGGTTGTTTTGTTGCATTTATAGTAATATCTCTGTACCTGCCAATGTTTAATGTGATTACTACAATCAGGTGATCAGAAAAATGCAAACAAAAAGTGAACATCCGGATCTGGAAGAGGCGGTATTGGCATATTTAAATGACAGGAGCGAAGAAAAGCTAAAACAAGTTATTATGGCGGGAAGGCCCTTGGTGCAGCACTTCGCAAATATTTACTCGGGAAACCGCTTTTCCGAAGACCTCATCCAGGCGGGATATGAAGGGCTTTTAAAAGCATTGAAGCGCTTTGATCCCGGGAAGGGTGTTCGCTTTGTTACCTTTGCATCCCATTACATTATGGGAGAGATGAGGCACCAGCTTCGCAGGGAGGCGTCCTTTGACCGCCCGGGATGGGTGGCAGATATCCAGTCCCGTATCTACCGGACTATGGATGATCTGCTCCAAAAAACAGGGGAGCCTCCAAGCCTGGAGGAGATAGCAGAAGCAGTTAATATTCGTAAAGAAGGAGTAATCCAGGCGCTGCAGGCTGGGAGGGTCAGTCTGGAGACCCTTGATTTAAATCAGTTCAGACACATTTATTATGAGAACTTTAAACTGCCGATCGAGGACCAAATTGCTGTCCGCCAGGCTTTAAAGCGCCTGACTGATATGCAGCGCCGGGTGATTTATCTGATTTTTTATCGTGATCTGACACAGCAGCAAGTGGCAAAAGAAATGGGAATAGGCCAGCGCCGGGTTTCCCGCTTAATGCACCGTGGACTGCAGAGCATGGCTGAATATCTTGCCTGATGGGGTGGGTTTATGTATAGAAAATACCTGAAAAAACAGAGTGGATTTACCCTGGTGGAGATGATCATAGCTATCACTTTGCTGCTGTTGGTGGCACTCTCCTTTATACCCATGTTTGTCTATATCAGTGAAGCGTCACAGAATAACAGAGTGCGGCTGATAGCGCTGAAACTGGCATCAAGCAAAATTGAGGAGATCAGGGCTTTACCCTATGATCAGGTGGGAACCGTCGAGGGGAACCCTAAAGGTGTCATACCTCAAGAAGAGAAAGTTGATATAGAAGGAATCGAATTTACAGTAAAAACCAGGATCTGGTGGGTTGATGACCCCTCTGACAATGACGCAAGCGGTCATGACCCACTGCCTTATGACTATAAAAAAGTACAGGTCACAGTTACATCCCCCAGCCTGTTCACCGGTGAGGTGGTTAAAACTGCTGATATCAGCACACTGGTTGCCATGGAAGGTGAGGACAAAATTCTCAGCGGAGGCAACCTTAAGGTGCTTGTAGAGAGAGGGTATTCTACGCCTGGTCAAGAGAAAATGGAGGGTGTAAAGATTGATCTGGTTAAAAAGAATTCCCCCGGTACAATCCAAACTGCTTGGACAGATTATAAGGGAGAGGTCCTCTTCGCAGCTCTTGATGAAGGGCCATATATAGTAAAAACTGATGTGGGCATTCAGGGTATGATGGTTAAACCAACTGATGTTGAAAAAGAGGTCGATGTTGTTGAGCGTGTAACCCAAAACTGTATCATAACTGTAGAGTACCCCTGTTATTTGGAAATAAAACTTGTCGAGAAAGGATCAGACAAACCTATTAAGGCCGAAGGAAAGTTAAAATTATCGACCTCAGATATGGAATTGCCACCTATAGATTTTACTACAGATAATAACGGCATTATATCTTCTGATACTATTGGCGAGCTTTGGCCTGCTTTCGGCGATGCCTATGATGTAACAGTTTCAGTTGACGGTTATTTTGTTTATAGATTGAAGAATGATCGTAATCCACCCTGGAACGGTACCTTTACAGAACCAAAACAAAAAAAGGTAATTACTATAAAACTGACTCCAACAAAGGATACTGCCAGTGTAACAGTGACTGATGACATTGATCACGGTCCGGTTGAGGGTGCAACCGTAGATGTTTATGAGCATGAGTATATATATCGAAATGGTTCCTGGGTCGAAAGCACCTGCCAACCGGTAGCCAGTGCAATTACAGATACGAGCGGAATAGCGACCTTTGCATTGAGCGACAGTTTATCTGAACCTGAAAATCCTAAAGAGGGTGACCGCTATACCAGTTACTGTGTCCGTATATCCAGAGACGGCTATAAGGATAAGGAAATTCATGGTGCCTTCTTAGTGATCGGAGGACAACAGATCTCTAGTGATGGGGTAATCGAGACTTATAAGGTGCAACTGGAGCCCTATGTGGGCAGTTTACGAGTTGAAGTAAGGTATTGGTATATGATCTTTTGGTGGTGGGATTATTGGCTTGTTGATAATGCAACTGTAAAAGTTGAAGGTCCTGTTAATGCTGAAGGTCAAACTAATGATAATGGTGTGGCTGTATTCGAAAATCTCAACTATGGAAAGTATGACGTTACTGTATCTTTTAATTACAACGGTATAAGAACTATTACACAGAGCGTAACGATTGATCAAGAAGTAAATGAGCTTATATTCAACTTTAATCGGGATTAACATAACCCGGGGAGTGGGATAGCTGTGCAGAACTGTATTCCAGAAAACAGAATTAAATCAGCCATTGCCAATGAGAGAGGTTTTACTCTGGTTGAGCTCTTGGTGGTACTTGCCCTCCTCGGGATCGTCATTGCTGGAGCCTATCAATATTTCTTTTACGGTTACAGTTCATGGGTGCGATCAGCTGCCGAAGCAGAGATGATACAGAACGCACGCCAGACTGTAATCCTCATGGAGAACGAGGTGAGGGAGGCCGAAAGGGCTGCAGAAGGCACCCCTTCTGTAGTTGTCCTTGACGATGGCAAGAAGCTAAGAATTTATACTAGATCTAAAAACGAAACATACCCTAAACTAGTTTCCTACCGGTTGGAAAACGGAAATCTTGAACGAGGTATTTCATTCCCAAAAAATGATGAATATCCGTACCGGTACGATGAACCTAATCAATGGGAAATCGTTGTCAGCAATGTAGTAAACGACAGCAAGAAACCCATATTTAAGGTAATTGATGGCGGTACAGAACGCAGTGTTATCAAAGTTAATCTCAGCATCAAATCACATAATGCGATTAAACCTTTTGAGATACAAGCTTCGCTGACGGTGCGCGGCAGGGGGTGATTTAAATTGAAAGCATTGCTAAAAAATAATGAGGGCATCGCTTTACCAATTGTTGTTTCTATTATTGCTGTTATCACTCTATTAGGCTTTACAGCATTTTTTGTAGTAGATAGCCAAACTACTATGGGGGCTCATTATGAGAAGAGTGAAACAGCGCTTTCTATCGCTGAGGCAGGTGTAAATGAGTATTTATGGCATCTTAATAGGGACCCCCAGTTTTATGAAACTGAGGAAGGTCGTAAATATGTTAAGGACAGCGACGGTAACCCGAAAGTACATGATGTACAAAATGGTCAATATACCCTGGAAATCGAACCACCGTCCGATTCACAGCGAGTGATAAAAATCAAAGCTACAGGATGGCTCAAATCTGATAAAACAGTAAAAGCAGCTATTGAGGTAGATGTACGCAAACGTGGGTTTCTACAAAATTTGTATTTATCTCATATAGAGGAGTTAAGTAATGGTGAGAAAATATGGTGGACGTCAGGTGATGAGCTTTTTGGCCCTTTACACACCAATGGTGATCTAAATATTGATGGAAATCCTGTTTTTCATGACAGGGTTACCTATACAAAAAATAAAAATATAAGATCTGGCAGCAATCCTGTTTTTCACGATCGGAACTCGCCTCAGCAGGCTGACGAACTTAGATTCCCTATAAATAATTCTCAACTCATAGATCAAGCTCTAGCAAATGGATTGTACCTAAAGGGGAGAACCTGTATTTACCTTGATGGAGATAAAATCAAAATACGAAATAATTGGAAATACAGTAATAACTTCAGTAGATATACATCACCGGTAGAAATACCAATTTCTGATATAAAAAACGGGGTGATTTATGTAGATGACAATACAAGCGCAACTGGTGGAAAATGGGATATCAATACGGGCAATGTTTTTATTTCGGGGACTCTAGACGGGCGTCTGACTATAGCAGCTAAGCGAAATATTTATATAACAGGATCAGATCCCACTGATTACAATAATCCATGTTCCCCTTACTCTGATGGAGGTATCTTTTATAAAAATACTAATTTTAATCTCTCTGACGATATGCTTGGTTTGATCGCTAATGAATATATCTATATCCTCACTCAATATTGGCCATGGGATAGTGACAGTTATTATAGACGTGTTAACGATGTTGCTCCACAGAATATTACCATTCATGCAGCTGTTTTTGCTATAAATAAATCATTCGGTGTTGAGAGATATGATCAAATAGGGTTGAAAGGAACCATCCATTTTGTCGGTTCTATCTGCCAGCACCGCCGCGGTGCAGTGTCGATGTTTGGTGATAGAGGGCTAACAAGAGGTTATAAGAAGAATTACAAGCATGACCCCCGCATGGCTTACGAGTCACCCCCTCTTTTCCTGGAACCGGAAAACGCTGGTTGGGAGATTATTAGCTGGAAAAGGGTTGCACCTTGATATATATAGATTTTCGATAAAAGGAGTGAATTTATGGATGGGGTTTTTAAGGGCTAAAAGTGTTGTCGGCCTGGATATCGATACAGCAGAGATCCGAGCTGTTGAACTGAGCGGCAGCATACAATCACCCAGTCTGGTCAAGTACGGTCGCTTCCCCCTTCCTGACGGTGCTGTCAGAGAGGGGATGATCGTCAATCAGGAGAAGGTACAGGAGGCACTGGACCGGCTGTGGTATGATGCGGGCTTTAGCAGTCGCGATGTGATCCTTGGGGTATCCAACCAGGGGGTTCTGGTGCGGTTTGCTACTTTTCCCAAGGTTGCATCCGCTAAGGTAGACAAGCTGATCAGGTATCAGGCACAGGAGTATATTCCTTTTCCGTTTGTTCTGGTTTTTCTCTGCATTTATGGTGGGTTGATTTTTTTAACCTATCAGGAAAAGAATGAGGCTAGCAGGCTGCAAGAGCAGATAACAGAGGTTCAGAAAAAAGCGGTACCATATCAAAAGTATGAAGTCCTGAAGGCAGATGTGGATACTTTAGAAAAGATTAATGATGCAGCAGCAGGCGGCATACCAAACTGGTATTATCTTTTCGCTGAAGTAGGGTTAGAAGTTCCTGAAGGTGTCTGGCTGACCGACTGCACCGCTACCTTTAACAAGCAGGAGGTGCAGCAACCCCAGGAAGGTACTGAAACTGAAAATGCTCAGACCCAGAGTACACAAGCTTCTAGCCAGGGTGAGCTAACCATTCGGGGTATGGCTCTGGATCATAAAGATGTGGCAGCTTTTGTGAAAAATCTACATGCCATTCGGGGTATTGACAATATTCGCTGCCAGTTCTCCACAGAACAGGAACTGGAAGGCCAGAAGGCATATCAGTTTGAAATAAAAGCTTCACTGCTGGTGCAAAAAGGAGGGGAGTAAAATGAGTGCAAACCCCGAAACAAAAAAACAACAGCAGATGGTTATAACAATTGTACTGGGTATTGCAATCTTGGCTTGTATGATCTTTTTGTTATACCACCAGATCAATGCGCTAAAAGAAGCGCGGACTGTAGTGGAAGAGAAACAGGTCACTTTGCAAAAAGAGCAGAGCCGATTAAACTATCTGATTCAGCTCAGTAAACAGGCTGATGAATTAGAGCAGCGGAAGAAATATCTTGCTGAGTTGATCCCACCTCTGCCCAATGAAGATCTGCTGATCACCGGTATCCAGGGGCTGGCGGATCAATCTAATACCGACTTTCTGCAGGTGCGCTTTGAGAACAGGATTGCCAAAGATGGTTATGAGGAAATGCCTGTTATCTTGACCTTTGAGGGACGCTACCATGGCTTGCTGACTCTCCTGGATAATATGCAGACCTGGAACCGGGCACTGCGCATTAACGAAGTGAAAGTAGGCAAGGGAAGGGATGACCTACCCCAAATCCAGGCTGAGATAAAAGCCGCTGCATTTTATCATCAAGAGGGGAAGGAGGGGCAATAATGAAAAACCGGCTAGCTGTTTTTATCTGTACCTGTTTATTGGCTATTGTGCTTGTAGGATGTGCTTCAAACGACGAAGGTTCTACAGCTTCCTCTGCTCCTCAGACACAGAATGAAGAACAGAAGCCCAAACAAGAGCACAAAACTGCTCAAGAGATTTTTCAGGTGGATAATGCCTCAGTAGTTGTGCCGGTGCGTGACCCTTTTGTGCCTTTGATAAAGGTTTCCTCTTCCGATCAAGGGACGACAGTTGGGAGTCCAAATACTACAACTCCTAGCAACAATAACACAAATCCAAGCGATAATAACACAAATCCCGCTGACGAACAGGAGACAGAAACAACCATTGAAGTGGTTTCCGTTTATCAGCAGGATGGGAAGCTGTATGCATCATTGAGGGATGGCAGCCAGTTGGCTGATGTAACTGTGGGGGATACATTCAACGGGTATCAGGTTGTTGCTATTGATCTTGAACAAAACCAGGTCACACTTGCTCGAGATGGGAAAACAGTGGTTCTCAACAATAACCAAATCACAAAATAGAATAATATTGAAGATTATATAATTAACAAATTTGATAATAGGAGTGCAGCTTTTTGGCAATACAAAGACGTAACTATCTGGGAGATCTGCTGGTACAAATGGGCATAATCACAAAGGAACAGCTGGAAGATGCTCTCAAGCATCACAGCAAGCAAAGTAGTGAAAAGGGTTTGCTCGGCAAAACCCTAGTTAAGCTTGGCTATTGCAAAGAGGAAGATATTGCCAGGGCTGTTGCCCTGCAGAATGATGTTCCTTATATTTCCCTGGACTCATATCATATTGATGATGCGGCAACCAGTCTGATAACTCCAGAGATTGCCCAGCGGTACAGCGCTCTTCCCATTGGCTTTCGAGACAGTAAACTGCTGGTGGCAATGAAATACCCTTCAGATATTATAGCTATTGATGACCTGTGCATTTATACAGGTTATGATGTGCAGCCTGTTGTCTGTCCAGACAGTGAATTGGCAGCAGCAATCGAGAGATACAGCCGCACCAGCACCAGTATTGAACAGGCAGTACCTGAGGAAGAGGTGGACATCGAGGAAACACCCCCTGAGATGGATGATTCCTCAGAGAAGCCTGCTGTTCACCTGGCCAACCTTATTTTCAGCCAGGCAGTCCGTGCCGGAGCCAGTGATATCCACATCGAACCCCAGGAAAAGAGCATGCGGGTTCGTTTTCGCATCGATGGTGTATTGCATGATGCCATGCAGCCCCCCAAAAGGCTTCACCCCTCCCTGGTTTCCCGTATTAAAGTGATGGCCAATATGGATATCGCCGACCGGCGTATTCCCCAGGACGGGCGCATCAGTTTAAAATTGGAAAATAAAGCTGTTGATGTCAGGGTGGCTACCCTGCCCACTGCCTATGGGGAAAAGGTGACTATGAGGCTGCTCGATCGCTCTGCAAAGCTGATCACTCTGGAGGAATTGGGATTTCCTCATCTGGAATTGGAGAAATACCGCAAGATGGTGCATCTGCCCTATGGTTTTATCTTAGTGACAGGCCCTACAGGCAGCGGTAAAAGCACAACCCTATATGCTACTTTAGCTGCCATCAATACTGTGGAAAAGAACATCATCACTGTGGAGGATCCCATCGAATACCGGTTGGATGGTTTAAACCAGGTACAGGTAAATGTCCGGGCAGGGCTTACCTTTGCCAGCGGACTGCGCTCTATATTGAGAAGTGACCCTGATATCATTATGATCGGGGAGATCCGGGATGAAGAAACAGCCCGCATAGCTGTAGAATCAGCACTCACAGGACACCTGGTTTTCTCTACCCTGCATACCAATGATGCCGCAGGAGCGATCACCAGGCTGGGTGATATGGGTATTGAACCCTTCCTCACCGCCTCCTCACTAGTAGGGGTGGTTGCTCAACGCCTGGCCCGTGTCCTCTGCACCAACTGTAAGGAGCCTTATGAGATCACTAGGGATGAGCTACTGTCTAATGTCCCTGATTTCCCACTGGAGGATGGAGAGGACAAGCTGACCCTTTACCGTCCCAAAGGCTGTTTCCGCTGCAGCCATACAGGCTTTAAGGGGCGGATTGGTGTTTATGAACTGCTAACTATGAACGAAGAGATCAGGCGCTTGGTTCTACAGCGTGCATCAACAGCAGAAATCAATAAAGCCGCTGTTAGCATGGGCATGGTTACTCTCAGACAGGATGGGCTGCACAAAGTGAAGCAGGGGATCACCTCTATTGAGGAGATCATGAGGGTTATAGTCTAAAAAGGGTTATTTATTATAGACAAAACATTCAGAAAAAACGAAAAATTTTAACCGGCAGGTGTCTAAAACGGACATGTTGTCGGTATAAAGTATTTAGAACGGAGAGGAGGTGAAATCATGAAGACAATCTGCAAGATGCTGAAAAGGGATAGCAAGGGTTTCACTCTGGTTGAGTTGATGGTGGTATTGCTCATCATCGGTATTTTGGTGGCGATTGCGATACCGGTTTATGGTGCTACACAGCGAAATGCTAAAGAGAAAGCTTGTAGGGCTAACATAAGGACCATTGAGAGTGCTGTTTCACAGTATCATGCTGAACATAAGAAGTGGCCAAAACAAGGTGTAATTGGTGAAGATCATGAACTAAAGTCCTATCTTAAAGAAATACCAACATGTCCTTTTGATACAGATGATGAACCGAGTTATTACCTGGTAGGGGAGAACGGAACAGTTTCTTGTGGTTATAATGATTGCGAAACCAACAAATAAGAACCTGAAGAAACTACCAATAATAGTAGATAATCAATATAACTGTGTATCATTCACTTAATAAAAAGCAAACGGGACAGTTAGAGACTTAAAGATAGGGATC
>ENA-OWPA01000440-OWPA01000440.1-bioreactor-metagenome-genome-assembly--contig:-NODE-440-length-57612-cov-4.391796_pt1 | contig 57612 bp, 56 predicted proteins | sample MGYA00238139_ERZ651803 | MGnify/ENA primary metagenome ERZ651803 (study PRJEB26909, sample SAMN07631231) | bioreactor metagenome | isolation source: Switchgrass digestor | place: USA: Dartmouth...
CATGGCGCGAGGGGTGTTCCAAACTAGTCCAGGCCCCCGTCAGCCTGGCCCCACGTAGACTGTTTTTCCAATCCAGGCCAGCGGACAAAGACTCTCAGCCGGCTGTGCCCGGCTTCCACCCGAGTAACCAGCAGCCTCACCAACCGCCGACGCTCAGAAAACTCCAGGTCTGGGTTCGCCCACCAGCGCTGCACGATCTCAACCCAGGCACGTGGGCGCCCCGCCCCATCGACAGCACAAATCCGGGCCCGCTCCTCCAACTCCCGCTCCCGGGCCCGCAGCGCCGCCTCACGCTCCTGCACGCGCCCCAAGGCCTCGATCAGGGCTTCCGGGTCCGCCGCCCCCTGCTCAAGCGCCCGGATCAAGTTCTCCCGGCCCTGCCTCACCCGCTGCAGCCCCTGCCGGACCTCCCCCAACTCCTGCTCCACCGCACCGGAACCATTTGGCCAGGCCGCGGCCCGCCACAACTCCTCAGGATCGTGCAGCCAGCCTGCCACCTGGCCCCAGACCAACTCCTCCACCGCACTTGCATCCACCCGGAGACCGCAGGCCCCGGGCCGGGACCCCTGGGAACTCCGCCGACACGTATAGACCCGCCGCCTGCGCCCCCATTCCTTAACTTGCTGTCCAGTCATACTGAGCCCACAGCGGGCACAAACCACGAGACCAGAGAGCAGGTACTCCGCCCGGGGCCTTCCCGACCACAGCCGCCGTGCCCGGTCCAACACCCGTTGCGCCTGCTCCCACTGCCCCCGGTCAATAATCGCCGGCACAGGAATCGGAATCCACTCCTCCTCCGGTCGCAGCGTGGGCACCACACGCTCCTCCCTGGGGCGGTGCCGGTTGAGCCCGAGCCCAGCCGTGTCATACCGGTTGGCCCAGAACACCCCCGTGTAGACTGGGTTCCGCAGAATCTGCCGCACCACGTTCCGGTGCCACTGCCCTCCCTTCCGGGCGGGAATGCCCAGCGCATTCAATCGCCGGGCAATCCCGTTTGGCCCCTCCCCCTCCGTCAGCAGCCAGTCAAACATCCGCCGCACCAGTTCGGCCTCCCGCTGGTTCACCACGAGCATCGACGCAGACCGGTCATAATCATATCCATAAGGCCGAAAAGCCAGGGGCAGCCGGCCTGCCTTAGCCTTCTGCCGGCGCCCCCGAGTCGTCCGCTCCCTGATCTTCTCCTTTTCAAACTGCGCAATAGCGCCCCTCACCGCATAGAACAGCTGCCCTTCCGGGGTGTTTCGCCACTCGAAATTGATAAACTCCAACCGGGCTCGGGCTTTTTCAATCTCCTCGGTAATCAGCAGTTGGTGGGAAAGGTTGCGGGCCAGCCTGTCAGGGTCCATCACCACCACCAACTGGATCTCCCGCCCCCGCAGCGCCTCCCGCAGGGCGGATAGGCCAGGGCGCTCAAGTAGTGCGCCGCTGACCCCCTCATCGGCGAACTCCAAGATCTCCGCAGCGCCCAACTGACGGGCCCGCTCTCGACAGGCTTCCCGTTGGGCGGCCAGGCTGTACCCATGTCGGGCCTGCTCTTCCGTAGAAACCCGCAGATAGACAGCTGCCCTAGTCACGTTCCATCCCCAGAGGCCATGTCATCCTCCCTGCCTCTGCCATGCTCCGCAGGATCCACTGTGCCACCAGGCGACGAGCCTCCCATGCCGCCGCTTCGGCCTCAGCCGGTGCGGCATCCGGCACAAGCACCACTTCCCAATTCTGCTGCCTGGGCATGATCCCACCCCCCGTCCGGACTCTATGCACTCCGCCGGAGCAGACAACCCAGTCTCCGGCGGGGTTGCCGGGAGCGGCACGCGTGCCGGGCGTGCCGGGCGTGCCGGGTGTGCCGGGTGTAACGGGTGCCCAGGCAAGCCGGGTGCCCAGGCAAGCCGGGGCAGGGGCATGTCAAGTCTCCAGGTGTGTTGGGACCTGCGGGCGGCCGAGTGTGCCGAGTGCTGCAGTGCACCGCAGCCACGGATGCCGCACACACCCGAGCCACACCTCCCCACCAGGGGCGGCGGACCCGGCCCTTGTGGCCCAATCCCAGGTGCCATGGCAAAATAGCCAGAAGGCGTCCATGCCAGATGGACGCCTGCCTGCTATGATCAAGATACAAGGAAGAAGCTATAGGGGGGTCGCCGCATGACCTTTTCCATGGCAGCCATAGACCGGGAAACCGGCCAGATCGGGATTGTGGTGCAGTCGAAAGCCTTTGCAGTGGGAACCCGGGTTCCCTGGGCCAAGCCCGGCGTCGGCGCCGTCTGTACCCAGGCCAGCACCAACGCACAGTTGGGCCCCGCCGGCCTTGACCTCCTGGCCCAGGGCCTCAGCCCCCAGGAGGTCCTGGACCGCCTTCTCGCCGACGACGAAGGCCGCAAAACCCGCCAAGTAGGCATCGTAGACGCCTCCGGTCGGACGGCCAACTACACCGGCGAACATTGCCTGGACTGGGCCGGCGGCCTCACGGGCGACGGCTGGACCTGCCAGGGCAACATCCTCGCCGGGCCCCAGGTACTGGAGGCCATGGCCGAGGCATTCACCACCTTCGACGGTCCCCTGGCTGAACGGCTGCTGGCCGCACTAAAGGCCGGTCAGGAGGCCGGGGGCGACGCCCGGGGCGTGCAGTCGGCAGCGCTGCTGGTGGTGGCCCCGGACACAGACCAGCCTGAAGGCAGATTGATCGACCTCAGGGTTGACGACCACGACGCCCCTATCGAAGAACTTCAGCGCCTCTACAAAATCCACCGCCGGCTCGCCGACACCTGGAGCAGCGGCTGGGTCAAGTATGAAGGCGACGTGCTTCTCATGGCAGAGCAGGTGATGCGGCTCAAGGGCGTGTCCAGCCTCAAGGCCCTGGCCGACTCCCTGGGAATCCGCAACGCCATCTCCGGCTCCAAGATCAGCCTCCCATTCTTCGAAGCCATCATGCGGGAACGGATGAAATAGTGGGACCCGGCCCAGGTCTCTGTGACCTGGGCCGGGCCTCATCGCTTCAGGGGGTTTCAGGGGCCACACATAGAGGCACCGGCAGCAATATGCCGTCCGAAGGCCTGAAAGCGCTACTGAGAGGGGCGACGCCGCCGTGCGGGCAGAGCCGCCACCGCCGCCGGAGGAAAGCGGACGGCGGACGGCAGCCGCCAGGGCGTCCCAATACAGCACCCAATCGATGGCGAGCCGGCCCTGCAGGTCAGCTCGCTGCCTCGCCTCTAGCAGTCGGGAGCAGACGTCCCGGCTCACACCGGCCGTCCATCCCTTCCGCAAGTAGGACGCTCCACAAGACGCGCGAGTTTCACTTTTTTTCGTGCTGCAGCTCCGCCACCGCCACCGCCACATTCTGCCGGTGCGTCGTGCGATAATAAGCCGAGAGCTGGCCGGCATCCTTCCAGAACCGTTCCACAGGCAGGGCATCCTGAATCTCAGGCAGGCTCATCCCATTCTCCAGCCCCGCCTTGCCCTCCTCCAGCAGCCACTCAATGTAATCCGCATTCTGCTCCAGCAGCCCAGGCCCCAATACCCGGCCGTGGGCCGGCACCACCTGCTTCACCCCTTGGGCGCTCCGCTGCCGCAGCCGCCTGGCCCATCCCCGCAGCGAGCCGGGCACGCCCAGACTGGGGAAGGGATCCTCCGCCGCATCCCCAGCCAGCAGCACCTCCAGCTCCGGCAGATAGACCCAGATGCTGTCCAGCGTGTGCCCCGGCACATGCTCCAGCCGCAGGGTAACGCCCCCGGCATCCACCTCCAGTTGGGAATCAAAGGTAATCTCCGGCACCACAAGCCTGGCGCCCTCAAACCGCTCCGGATACTGCGAACACATCTGGGCCAGCTCCTCCGCCTCCCTGGCGTCCTGGAGCCGCTCCCGGGCCGCACGGTGGGCGATCACCGGAATCCCCGGGAAGGCGGCCGTGCCCCAGCAGTGGTCCCAGTCCGCATGGGTGTAGACCACCAGCGTCGGATCAGCAAACGGCCTCATGTCCCCGGGGCTGCAGAGGGTATCCACCACCACCCGGTGGCGCTGCCCCGCCACCAGCGCCGCCCGCACCGTGTCGGTATCGCCAGGCAGCAGGGGGCACTCCACCAGGGTCAGGATCTCGCTCAAGTGGGCCACGTGCACCGTACCACCTCCTTCGGAGCTGCTGGCTCAGATGTGCGCCGACCCCGCCAGCAGGACCGCAAACAGCAGCGACAGACCGACCTCGCTGAACCCCACCCGCTTCAGGTTGATCGCCGTCGTTACCCGGGCGCACCGGACGGCCCAGACGGCGGGCAGCAGCAGCGCCACCGGCAGCAGCAGCGACGCATCAGCCCAGACCACCGCAGCCGCCCCACCTACCACAAAGGCCACATGAACAGCCACCGAAAGCCGTCCAAAGGGCACAGAGAGCCGCTCCCGGGCCACCGACTTCACCCGGAAGATGGAGCCGAAGAAAAAGGCGAAGCATCCCAGAGTGAGGATCCAGCCCTCCCGCCCCACGCCGCCCGTGACGGTCAGGTAGTAGAGCGGCAGACCTGCCATCAGACCGGCAATTGACAGCGTTTCCGTCAGAATAGTCCTGACGTGCCCCCGGTCCGCCAGGAAATGAACCAGCACCAGCACCGCCCCTGCCACCAGCAGAGGCGGCAGCGCATTCGGACGCAGCAGCACCGTCCAGCCCAGCAGCCCCAAACCGGCCGCACCCAGAATCACCAGCCACCACACTGCCGCTTCCCGGGAGCCCCGGGCCATTCCGGCCCGGCCGGTGGGACCAGCCCCCCGCAGGAGTTCTATGGGCCCCCGCAGGCTGTAGGCGCAGATCCACCCCAGCATCGCCAGGAGCCCCACCCGGTCGGGCCCCAGGGCAGCCACCGCCACCATCACAGGTGTAAGCAGCATCGCCCAGGCGCCGTGCTCCCTGGGCAGGGGCGGTGGCCACCAGCGAGAGGCGGAGCGCTCACGCTTCGCCGTATATGCAGTACCAGCCATGATCATCATCCCCTCCAACGCCCTGCGGCCCGGTCAAGCCACAGGGCCGCCGGCGCCGTCAGTGTCATCAGAATCTCACTGTCCAAAAAGAAGGATTTGGTAAGTTGCAGCCGGAATATCAGAACGAACGCTCCGAAAAGGGGGGACGGGTGGACGCTTGGGATCCGCCCGGCAAGCACCATGAACGGTTCAGAGGAGTTCGAAGCCCTGCGGCGGGAGTACATCCAGAGCGCCCGGCAGAAGTGCCGGGACCTGGAGGAGGCTGCAGCCTCCCTGCGCAGGGGCGATCCAGTGGACCTGAAGGCGCTCCGCCAACTGGTCCACAAGCTTAGGGGGTCGGGTGGCTTTTACGGTTTTCAGGCACTCTCCGCCGCCGCCGGCAAAGCCGAAGACCAGTTGATCCTGGTGCTCGACGGCGAATGCCCGCGGGACGATCAGGCGCTGGCCGGCCTGGTGGAGCAGGTGGCAGCCGAGTTGAAGGCTGCCGGCAGTGCAGAACAGTAAAAAGTCGCCCAAGGGGAGGCAGCAGGCCTCCCCTTTTCCTTGTTCAGGAGCTCTCGCTCCAGGCGCGGCGGCACGTCCGCCGCACTCTTTTATGAACAGAGCAGTTCCCGCACCCGCTCCACGACCTCCCGCTGGAGACCGGGCCCTTTAGTCAAATGCCGGGTCGGACCCAACTGGAGCAGCGTCTTCTCGCCCTCCGTGAGATCCAGCGCCGTCAGTACCAGCAGCGGAATCTGCTGCGTGGAACGCCGTTCCCGGAGGAGTCGGACCAGTCCGTACCCGTCCAGGTTCGGCATCATGAGGTCCAGAATCAGAAGATCAGGCCGCTCTTCCATGATCATCCGGAACGCCTCGCGCCCGTCTGCGGCCAGCCGAGTGTGATAGCCGGCCCTCTCCAGGATCACCCGAACGATCTGCCGGACATCGGGATCGTCATCCACCACCAAAATGGAGGGAACAGTGGTATGGGACGTCGTGTCGCCCAGTACCGAGCGGATGGTCGACACCAGCCTTCCCTCGTCGATGGGCTTGCCGATGACCCCGGCAATGCCGGACTCCAAAAGTTCAGCCGTGTTCCCGGAGGTATAGGCGCTGACGATGACCACGGGAATGTTGGCAGTGGCGGGATCCTTCTTCAGTTCCGCCACCACCTCCAGCCCAGCCAGGCCCGGCATCAGCAGGTCCAGAGTGATGGCATCCACCCTGCGGCTTTTCAGCACATCCAGCGCATCCTCGCCCGAAGTCGCGCCGATGGTCTGGAACCCCTCCTGCTCCAGGGACATGGTGATCAGACGGACGATATCCGGATCGTCGTCCACCACCAGTACAGTTTTCGACCCAAGCTCCACAGGAACCTGCGCCCGACTCAGAGCAGGCTCTGCCGGCAGAGTAAAGGTGAAGGCTGACCCCTTGCCCACCTCGCTCTCCACCCAAATGCGGCCGCCGTGCTCCTCCACGATGGCCTTGCAGATGGCGAGCCCCAGGCCCGTGCCGCCTGTCCGGCGAGTGGAAGCGTTATCCACCCGGTGGAACTTCTCAAAGATCCGCTCCCGGTGCTCGGGCGGGATACCGATGCCCTGGTCTTCCACCCGGATCCAGACATAGCGGTCGTCTCGCCCGGCCGCGATGGTCACTTGCATGCCGGGATTGCTGAACTTGATCGCATTGCTGAGCAGGTTTACCAGCACCTGCTCCAGCCGGTCCGCATCGGCCAGCACCCGGGGCAGATCCTCAGGCAGCCGGGTGTTGATCGTAACCCGTCGCTGATCGGCCACGGCCTGAATCTCCAGGATGGACCGGTGCACCGCCTCGGCCACCGAGAGGGGCTGGGGCCGAATCTCCATCTTGCCCGCTTCCAGCCGGGAGATGTCCAGGATGTCGTTGATCAGCCGAATCAGCCGGTCGGTGTTGTTCTGTGCAATGGAAAGCAGCTCCTTGGCATCCTCCGGGATCTCGCCCGTGGCGCCGCCCAACACCAGGCCCAGCGACCCCTTGATGGAGGTCATGGGGGTGCGCAGTTCGTGGGAGACCGTGGCGATGAACTCGCTCTTCATCCGGTCGACTTCCGTCTCCTTGGTGATGTCCCGGTAGACGTAAATCCGGCCGATCACCCGCCCGGGGTCGCCCTGCACCGGCGCCGAGAATTCATGGAACACCCGGGGCGGTTCTTCGCGGGTCTCCAGGGTCTGGCTCATCACCGTAACCGGCAGCGTGCCGTCGGGTCCCGTCAGCCAGGTGAGCGCTTTGCCGCCGCGGAAAACCCGCCCGGTGCGCATGCGCAGTTCCGCCACCGAAAGGCCGATGATGGCCTCTCCCGGAATCCCCAGCACCTCTTCCACCTGGTGGTTGGCCGCCACGCAGTACCCGTTGGTGTCCAGCATGATGATGGCCTCTTCCACAGACTCGACGATGGAGCGCAGCCGGCTGGCGCTCGCGTCTGCCGCCCGACGGGCCTCCTCGATCACCCGCAGATTCTCCCGGAGATTCTCCTCCATCTTACGGCGGCTGCTGATGTCACGGGAGATTCCCACGTAGCAGGTATGACCGTTCTGCGTGTGGACCTTCGTAATGGAAAGAAAGGAATGCCACAGGCTGCCATCCTTCCGCCGGTTGATCAGCTCGCCCACCCAGCGTCCCTGGGTGTTCAGGGCGTGCCACATCTCCTGAAAGACCGCCAGCGGCGTCTGGCCGGATTTGACGATGCTGGTGCGCCGGCCGATCAGCTCCTCCCGGGAGTACCCGGTAATCGCCTCGTAGGCGGGGTTGACGTCCAGGATCACCGTATCGGCGTCAGTAATGACGATGCCGTCAAGGCTGTTGGCGTAGACCTCGCGCAGAATCTCGCCGAATTCCATGTGGAATCCTTCCTTCCCCTCTCTACTGAAACGCCGCCCAGGCTGCGGTTCGGGAGCGGCTGCGGGTCCATCACTTCGCTCACGGCTACTACCGTAACACATGGATTATCCAATAATGTTATGAGTTCCTCCCGCGCCGCTGCCCGGAGCCGGTGGAGGCCCCGGGCAGCGGCTGGTCATACGCTAATTCTTCTGCTCCGCCTGTTCCTTCTTCTCGAAGGAGCCCTTGGAGCCGCACTGCTGGCACTTCTGGGGCTTGCAGCGCCCTTCGCGCTCTGCTCCGCAAACCTTGCAGACGAATACGGCCACTGGGTACACCTCCGTTTCTGTGACTGGTTTCACCGTAACACGGCAAGAAAGGACCAGGGATGACACGAAAGTGGCGAAAATGCGCTCGGTTCCACACCCGATATGTTCAGGCGAGGCCCAACTGCTTCGCTGCGCTGACGGTCACCTGCCCCTGTAAGTTGGACGCTGTCGCTGCCCGCCGGGGTATCCTCGTGCCGGTGACTTATCATTCCCTTCCCCGGGGCGCCTCCTCCTCCCTCCCGGGTCCTTCTCCACCTTCGTCGCCGGGGCTCTCTTCATCCGCGCCGCCCGGCAGCGGTTCTTCATCCCCTGGACCCTCATCTTCCTCATTGGGGATCTCACCGCCGTTCTGATCCCCCAGTTCCGGAATCGTCAGCCCCACCGGGTCTGAGACAGGCCCCAGCTGCTGGGTGGCCAGATCCACCATGGCGACGCGGTAGAAGTAGGTTCCCCCAGCAGGCGGCCGGTCCGTAAACCCAGCCTCCTGCACAGTGGCCAGCACCTCCGCCTGCTCCAGGGGCGTGTCAGCCGCTGCACTCCGGAAGACCCGGTAGCCCACCGCCTCCTGGGCGCCCCCAGGCCGGTTCTCCGTCCACGACAGCACCACCTCGTCCGGCCGGATACCCGGCAGTACGGTGAGGCCAACCACCTTGACCAACTCTGGCGGCTGCGGTTCCGGCGCCGCTGGCTTGGGCGCCGGCGCCTCCACCACCTGGGGTGCGCCGCCCTGGGGTCCCGGAAAGTCCAGCACGGGCTGACCGGCCAGTGCGGCGCCCACCGCCTTCCGCCAGATGGCGGTGGGATAGGTGGATCCGTTAACACTGCTGGGCAGATAGTGCTCCGCGTCGATTTGGTCATAGCCCAACCAGACCACTCCCACCAGTTCTGGGGTGTAGCCCACGAACCAGGCAGCGGAGTTGCCTTCGATTCCCTCCAACTCCAGGTTCGGAGGCAGCTCCACAGTACCGGTCTTACCGGCCGCAGGCCGGCCGATCTGGGCGCCGGTGGCAGTGCCTGACTGGACCACGGTTTTGAGGATGTCGGTGACCTGGTAGGCGGTCTCGCTCTTCATGGCCCGGCGCACCGTCAGGTCGGTGGGCTGCAGTACGCCGTCCGCCGCTTCCACCCGGGTGATCAGATAGGGTTCCCGGTAGAAGCCGCCGTTAGCGAAGGCCTGGTAGGCCGCCGCCAACTGCAGCGGGCTGACCCCTTCCGCCATGGCCCCCAGGGCCAGCGTGAGGGAGTCGTCGCCCTCTGCAAAGGGAATCCCCAGCCGCTCTGCCATCTGCTTCGCCCTTTGGATGCCCACCATCTCCAGCATCTGGATCGCCGGGGAATTCAGAGAGAGGCGAGCCGCTTCCCTCACGGTCACTTCGCCCCGGAACTGGCCGTCCCAATTGGCCGGCTGCCAGCCATTTATGTTGAGGGGCTTGTCCTCGACGATGCTCTCCGGCGTGAGGCCGGCATATTCAAAGGCGGGGGCGTAGACCATCAGAGGCTTCAGCACAGAACCTGGGGAGATCTTGCCATCCAGGGCCCGGTTGAAGCCGCCCACGGCCTGTCCGTTCCGGCCACCCACCACGGCCCGAACCTGACCGGTGCGGGGATCCAGTGCGACAAAGGCTCCCTCAAGCCCGTCCGGCGCGCTGGTGGGGAAGACCCTGGCCTCCAGGGCCTGTTCAGCCGCGGCCTGCAGGGTGGGATCAAGCCCCGTGTAAATCTTGAGCCCCATCAGGTCGATCATCCGGGCATCCAGCCGGTACCGGGTCTGCAGTTCCCGGCGCACCGCGTCCATGTACCAGGGGAAAGGCTGCTCCGTCTCGATCTGCCCCCGGCGAATCTCCAGCGGCTTGGCCTTCTCCGCCTCAGCCTCCTCGGCGGTCAGGTAGCCGGCCTCCACCATCCGGTCCAGGACGATGTTCCGCTGCCTGACGCCCACCTCCGGGCGCAGCAGGGGGTTGTAGTTCTCTGGCGACGGGGTAATGCCGGCCAGCATGGCAGCCTCGCCCAGGGTAAGGTCGGCCGCCTCCTTGTCGAAGTAGAGCCTCGCCCCGGCACCAACGCCGTAGGCCCCCTGTCCCAGATAGATCTGGTTCAGGTACATGCTGAGGATCTCATCTTTCGTGTAGTGGCGCTCCAGGAGCAGGGCCAGCACCGCCTCCTGAATCTTGCGGTTCAGGGTCTGCTTGGTGGAGAGGAAGGACATCCGGGCCACCTGTTGGGTGATGGTGCTGCCCCCTTCCTGGATCTCGCCCGCCAGGAGGTTGGTGACCAGGGCTCGGCCGATGCCGATGAGATCGATACCGGGGTGCTGGTAAAACCGGATGTCCTCGGAGGCCACATAGGCCTGTGCAAGATAGGGAGGCACTTCCGACAGATCGACCGGAATGCGGAAGATGTCGGTAAGCTGTCCCACCGGAGTCCCGTCCATGGCGTAGACGATGGAGGGCTGGTCCGGGTTCAGCCCCCCGGCAGGAAGGGGCGGCAGCGTCAGCAGCGCATAGAGGACATCCGCCACGAGCCCGATCACAAGGATGGCTGCGCCCCACTTCAGCCACAGGCGAAACTGGCGGATCCACCGCTTTCCACCTGGGAAAGTTGTCGACTTTTTCTCTTTCATATTGATCTACCCCTTTGCACCGGCCCAAATCCAGTGTTCCCCAGAGTAGCGCAAAGGCTTCGATTCCCGCCAAGAAGCGGAACTGCTGCGCCGCCCCGCGTCGCTGAGGGCTGCGCAGCAGTCTTGTTTCGGCAGCAGGACTAGAAAGCGCTCTCCAGCTGGTCCACCAGGCTGCCCACGTAGGCCACCGCCTGGTGCAGCGGCTCCGGCGTGCTCATATCCACCCCAGCCAGCCGGATCAGATCCAGCGGCCTCAGAGTGCCGCCGGCCTTCAGCGTCCGGAGCCAGCGGTCCACCGCCGGCTGCCCCTCTTCCCGGATGGCCCTGGCCACGGCAGTGGCGACGGTGAGGCCTGCAGAGTAGGTGTACGGATAGAGGCCCATGTAGTAGTGGGGCTGGCGCATCCAGGTGAGGCGGGCGCCTTCGTCGATGGTGACCGTGTCGCCCCAGAACTCCTCCAGGATGGCCCCCTTGGTCTCGGAGAGGGTGCTGGCGGTAATCGGCGTACCGGCCTCCGCCAGGCGGTAGATCCGGCGCTGCAGTTCTCCCTCCAGGAGATGGGTGACGAAGTTGTGATAGTAGGTGCCCAGCATCTGCCCGATGACCCAGCGGCGCATCCGGACGTCGCTGCTCCTGCTCAGGATGTAATTGCCGAGGAGCAGTTCGTTGAGCGTCGAGGGCGCTTCGATGAAGAAGCTGGAAGGCCGGGTATTGATCAGCCGCTGAACGGGCTGATTCAAGGCAAAGTGGCCAGCGTGGCCCAGTTCGTGGGCCAGCACGAAGACGGAGCGCAGGGTGTCGTGCCAGGTGATGAGAATGTAGGGATGGACGCCGTAGGGGGATGCGCAGAAGGCGCCGTTGGTCTTGCCGATGTTGTCGGCAAGGTCGACCCAGCGCTCCGTAAGCGCCCGGCGGATCACCTGGATGTACTCCTCACCCATAACGCTCAGGGCCTCGATGATCAGCTTCGATCCCGCAGCAAAGGTGGTCGCGGGGCTGTATGCGGGGTCCAGGGGCGACTTCAGGTCGCAGAAGCGCACTTCGTCCAGCCCCAACACCCGCTGGCGCAGGCGAGCGTACCGGCGCATGTGGGGGGCCAACTCCGCCTGGATGATGTCCAGCTGGTTGTGGTAGGCCTCGAGGCTCACCTGCTGGGGCTGCAGAAGCATCTCTTCGGCAGAGCGGTAGCCCCGCAGCCGGGCAAGCACCACGTTCTTCTGCACTTCGGTGGCAAAGGTGGCTGCACATGTGTGCTGGTACCGCTTGAGTCCCCGGGCGAAGGAGTCGAAGGCCGCCCGGCGGAGCCGCACATCCGGCTCCTGCTCATACTTATCCTCATAGAGCGTGAACGAGACCGGCAGTTCTTGGCCGTTCTCATCACGGATCGGTTCGAAGGTCATATCGGCGTTCTTGGCCCGGTTGTAAATCATGTACGGCGCATCGTGGATCTCTTCCAGGGCCGCCAGGGCCTCCTCCGTCTCCGGCGACAGGGTGTGGGGCTTCTGGTCGGCCAGGTCGGTCAGATACTTCCGGTAGGGCTCCAGCCTGGGCTCTTCGGACAGGTACCGGTCCAGCGTCCCCTCCGGCAGTGCCAGCAGTTCCGATGGGATAAACGAAAGGGCCGCGCTCACCTTCGCACCCACCGACGCCGCCCGGGCAGCCGCGGCCTGGTTGGCCGGATCGCTCCCGTCCGCCGAAACTTTGAGGTCAGCATAAGTATATACCCGGATGTACTGCTCCCGCAGAGCCTCACGGGCTTCCAGGCACTCCAGCAGCACCGCCGGCCCTTCAGCCAGGCGCCCCTTGAACCGCGTCACCGCGGGCAAGTATGCTTCCACCGCCGAAAGGCTCGCCTCCCAGTCCTGGGTGGTGGGAAAGAGATCGCTCAGGTTCCAAGTCAGTTCCACTGGTACTTCCGCACGGGTCAATCGCTTGGACATGGGTTATTACGTGCTCCTTTCTCGGGGCGTTTCGCGGCGCCAGCCTCTTCTTAAAGACTCCTCTTTCGCCACCGGGAATACCTTTTCCCCCCACCAGAGCAAGAAACCGCCGTTTACCCCGGCAGACTGGTAGGAGGGTTACCGGAAAGGCCGGTTCGTGTTACCATAACCCCTGTGTGCGGCGCCCGGATGCCGGCGCGCCAGAGTTTACACAGGAGGCTGTTAAACATCATGCTCCAGAAACTTCAGCAGGTGGCCCAGGAAGGGACCCTCCGCATTACCCACGTCTACCTCGGCCACATCAAGAAAGAAGAAGACCGCAAGGTGCTGGATCATGGGGAGGCCCTTGAATGGGACGAGGTGGAGTCCAGCATCCGGTCCATCCTGGAGCAGCATCTCTACCAGGCCATCGAAGGTCCCCTGGGCGAAGTCAACTTCCCCTGCTACTATACCGGCGATGTTCTTTCGGTGGCCAAAGTAGCTACCGATGAATACGACCGGACGCGGAACCGACCGTCGGTGGAGCTCCTGGAGACCATTCGAGACATGAAAGATGTGGATCCGGAGAGCCTTGTGGCACTGGGAAACGGGCTGGCCTACAAAGTGATGGCCGCAGGGGCGATTCGGAACCACCTGGTCAGCATCCTGAAGTTCAACATCGTACCCGAACTGGGAGCCCAGCCGGTGGATTTCGTCTTCGGTACGCTGATCGACCTGGATGACCGGGAAGAATCGCTCTTCGACGAGGCCCGGGGCAGGTTCATCACACAGGTCCTGAACAACGTCGTAAAGCGAGGAAGCGTTTCGCGGGCAGTCTTCTTCCCCTGCCTGGATGAGGACGGCCGGGAGATGGCAGACCTGATGGTCTACGCCGGAAGCGGCGCCGGGTCCTGGTTCAAGGCCCTGGAAGTCTCTCGCAAGCTGAGCCCCCGCCGGGAAGGACAGGCTCTGGTGCGGATGATAACGGAGCAGAACAGCATGGAAGAGGTTCCCCACGATATTTTCCGCCGGATGGGGGAAGAACTACTGGAGCAGGCGGAAGAAGGGCTGAACGCCGAAGACGTGGTGGCCAGCCTGGAGCGGGCAGTGGGCCACGGTGTGGACCGGCTGGGCTTCAAGGCCCGCTGGGAGTCCGCCTTCGGCGACCTTTCGTACCGCCCGTCCTACCACTCCCTTTTCGGCGGTGCCGAGACCGAGCGCCCCACCAAGCTGAAGATGCAGGCGGGGCCAATTCAGGTTACCCTGACCCCCGCCCAACTGGAGCACTTCCGCCAGGTCAACGTAGGGAAGAAGACCTTCATTCTCTTTGAGGTGCCGGAGATGGCCAAGGTTACCGTCGGGAAGGACCTGGACCTGCGCATCAAGCCGGTGGCCCTGGAGGATCTGGTGGACTGGTTGAAGGGCGAGAGCGGGGAATAACCTCGAAAGGCTCTGGGCATGCTGAAAAGGTCCCGTTCCCAGTATCCTTTGAAGGAGCATGAAGTGAATGAGCAAGACCCTCTACTTTGGGAACCTGCCCTGGGCCGCCACCGACGAGGACCTCACCAACGCTGTCTCGCAGTACTCTGAGGTCCTTTCCGCCCGAATCGCCACCGATCGGGAGACCGGCCGGAGCAGGGGATTCGGCTTCGTGGAGGTCCCGGAAGAGAACGCCCAGGCCGTGATTGACGCCTTGAACGGCGCCGACTGGGGCGGCCGGCCGCTGACCGTCAACGAGGCGAAGCCGCGGGAGGAGCGTCCCCGGGGCGGCGGCGGTGGACGCCGGTTCTAGCACCCATCAGCAGCATCACCATGCCCGGTGCACAGCGCACCGGGCTTTTCGTATACTTCACTGAGCGGATTTGTGTACCGCATCGGAAGGGAAGGCGGGCGATGCTGCGTGCGCGTCAAAGCGTTCCGCCCGGAGGTGGCCACTCAGGTTCTCCGCCAGCAGACCAAAGGGCTGCCCGGCACGGTGGGCGTCACGGTGACAGACCTGCAGTCTGGACTGACGGCCAGCCTGAACCCCATGACCACCTTCAACGGCGCCAGCACCCTGAAGGTGCCCATCGCCATGGCGGTGCTGCAGTTGGTGGATCAGGGGCGGCTGAGCCTGGATCAGACCATTGCGTATCAGGAATCCGACTTTGAGGCCGGCACCGGCACGCTGCAGGGGACCATTCAGCCGGGCGACCGGCTCAGTATTGAGCGGCTGCTGGAGCTGATGATTACCGTATCAGACAACATCGCCCGAAACATGCTGGAGCGCTACATCGGCAGCGAGGCGATTCGAGCCTACATGCTTTCCGTGGGGGCGACCCCGCCCTACGACCCGGAGACCCGGTTGGTTACCCCCTACGGGATGAACCAGGTGCTGCTGGCCCTGGATACGGGGCGAAGCGGGCTCTCGGAAGAGAGCACCAAGCGTCTCTTGGGCTGGATGGAGAACACGATTCACCGGACTCGCATTCCCCGGTTTATGCCAGCGGACGTAACGGTGGCCAACAAGATCGGCACCTGGCCGGGAGAGGTGCACGACATCGGGCTGGTGTACGCCCCAGACCGGTCCTTCGCGATCTCGGTCTTTACCAAGGGAATCCCAGAGGAGCAGGCGGAAGAGGCCATCGGTCGGATTGCCGCTGCCATCTACTGGTACCTGGATTCGCTGGCGGCGCCTGAATGAGCGAGGGGCCGTCCCCAAGTCATCGCAGATGACTCTGGGGACGGCCCCTCTTTCACGTCCAAATCCGGAAAAAGGACGCGCCTAAATCAAACCAGCGTTCTGCAAAAACCTCTCCAGTCTCTCCTCGAGATCGGGAAACATCGAGAACAGCCGGTTATCCACCTCGTCCAGGAACTTGTCAAACCGCTCGTCATCGTCAGGCCAGGAACTGATGATCTGGTTTCGCCTGTAAAAGTCTGCAACCCCCTCACCGAACAGCGCATTCACTCGCTCCACCTGATGCCGGACGTCGTGGGCCCCGAGCCGATCCAGGGCGGCCATGCAGTCATCCACGTGGTCGGCACCACTATTGCAGTAATAACCAACGATTCCGCCGTTCTCGGTGAGGTCAATAAGTGCCCGGATGGTAAACCACACTTTCTCGTCTGCGGTCAAGGCGTCGTAGCCTTGATCCCGCCACTTGTCGCAGAGTGCATACCACTGCTGCATCCAGGCCAGCTCCGTCACGCGGCATCCCTCCAGTACCTGAGATCACGCTGGTCGCAGGTCTCCCCTGTCCTTCGCCAGTCTCAAAATACGCATTACATTCATTTGTACCTACTCCAATTCCTCTAGTATGCGTACGATTGCTCTTTTTCCTGCTGCAAAGCCAACTTTTCGTTTTATTCATGGGCACAATTCTTCGCCTCTCTTACCGCCACACGGAACCGGCGTCCGCCGGAAAACATGGCACCACGTGGAGGGGCTGCGGCACAAGGGTCTGCGCCCATCCTGGCAAGGCCTTCCGCCCCCCACATGACAGCGACATCTCGTTCTCGATGCACCGTGCGGCATATGTAGCCAGCCGGGTTCCCTTGTCCGGCTTAAACGTGCCGATGGCCTTGATAAGCCCCACAGTTCCGATGGATATAAGATCGTCAACCTCTTCACCTGTATTGTCAAACTTCTTAACAATATGGGCCACCAGCCGCAGGTTCCGCTCGATGAGTACCGCCCTGGCCTCTTCATCTCCCTCCTGCAGGCGCTTCAGGTACTTGGCCTCTTCTTCCTCACTCAGGGGCTGGGGAAAGGTGCTGGAGTTGGATACATACCCGGCCACTATGCTGAGACACCGGATAATCGCTTCTGCCAGTGCGCTGAAGATCGAGAGCGCCATGCTCACGCCTCCCCTCTATCTGGTAGGGAACAGCGTATGCCCCGGGGCGCCGGACTGTGAATACAGCCGGCGCTCCCAAACGCATCTGGCATCATTGCCGCCGAGGCACCACCGCCAGTTGGAAAGGAAAGTGGCGGTACACTGCAGCCTCCACCCCAGCTGCCCGGACCAGATCCCGAACCTCGCCGGCCCGGTATGTGCGCAGTGCGGTAAGCGACCGAGCCGCTCCCCAGGTCAGCGGGTGACGCTCCAGGTCCGCAGCCACCCAGCTCCTGCGGGTTATCCGGTCCAGTTCCCGGAGCACCAGCGCAGCCTCCGCTGGAGCGAACTGGTGCAGCGCCCCGCTGCAGACTACCAGGTCAAACTGTCCACCGGCGAAAGGAAGCCGCCGAGGGTCGCCGAGTGCCAGGGCGACGCCCGGCACTGCGCCCGTTCTTTCCCGTGCGATGGCCAGCAGTTCTGGGCGCCAGTCCAGCAGCATCAGCCGCAGCACGGTGCCCCGCCGGGCCGCCCATGCATGGAGTTCCAGCGCCGCCTCGCCCGTGCCGGCAGCCACATCCAGAAGCGTCATGGTTCCCTTCCGCAGCCAGGGGCGCAAGTGCCGCTTCAGGACCCCCAAGCCTCTGAGGCCGCCGCTGACGTCCCACACCTCCCAAAAGCCTCCCACCCGTGCACCTCGAGGCGCTGCAGAGACATCCACCAGTCCGGAACCATCTTTACGCAGCCGCATCCTGCCACCTCCGGGACCTAGCATGCCCCGCGCCAAAAAGGCCCGCCTTCCCATAGATGGGAGGCGGGCCAACCGCGGCAGCCAGGTACCCACTGGCTGCGCCAACTCGTATGAGACCCCTCTTCCTACTCCGTCAGCCGGAGGAACTCATTCACATCTGCTATCACCAGGTCTGCGGCCTCCTGCCAGAAGTCCGGCTTGGTCAGGTCGGCCCCCAGGTGCCGGGCAGCCAGTTCCTCCACCGTCATGCGGCCGGTGTCCCGGAGGAGCGCTGCGTACTTCTCGGCAAAGGCCGGCCCTTCGGCCCTGGCCCGAGCATAGACGCCCATGCTGAAGAGGAAGCCGAAGGAGTACGGGAAGTTGTAGAAGGGATCAGTCGTAATGTAGAAGTGGAGCTTCGACGCCCAGAAGTACGGATGGTACTGGCTGAGGGCATCGCAGAAGGCCCGGCGCTGGGCATTCTCCATCAGCTCGTTCAGCCGCTGAACGCTCACCGCACCCTTGGCCCGCTCCGCATAGAAATCCCGCTCAAAAAGGAACCGGGCGTGGATATCCATGAAGAACGCGACGGCCCGCTCCACCTTCTCCGCCAACAGCGCCACCCGTTCCTCCTTGCTCTGGGCCTCCCTGAGGGCAGCGTCCGACACCAGAGTCTCTGCGAAGGTAGAGGCCGTCTCGGCCACATTCATGGCGTACTGCTGCGCAAGCTCAGGCAGATCCTCCATCAAGCTCTGGTGGTAGGCATGGCCCAGTTCATGGGCCAGGGTGGAGACGTTGTCCGCCGTGCCGCTGAAGGTCATGAAGATTCGGGACTCCTGCTTCAGAGGGAAGCTGGTGCAGAAGCCGCCGGCCTGCTTGCCGGGGCGGTCTTCGGCCTCGATCCAGCGGTGCTCAAAGGCGTGGGCCGCAAAGTCCGCCATGGCCGGGCTGAACTGCCGGAAATGCTCCACCACAAAGGCCGTCGCCTCGTCGTAGGTGAAGGTCCGGGCGCTGCCGCCCATGGGGGCATCCACATCGTACCAGGCGAGCCGGTCCAGCCCCATCAGCTTCGCCTTCCGGTTCAGGTAGGCCACCAGCGGCGCCTTGTTTCGCTCGATCACATCCCACATCGCCTGCAGGGTCTCCGGCTTCATCCGGTTGACTTCCAGGGGCTCCTTCAACACCGAATCCCAGCCCCGATGGCGGTACAGGTTGAGCCGGAAGCCTGCCAGGTGGTTCAGGGCCGCGGCGAAGAGCTCGGCGTCCTTGGCCCAGGCCTCCTCCCACGCGGCAAAGAGGGTGACCCGCACCTGCCGGTCGGGGCTGCGCAGCTTGTTATGGGCCTGCCCCGCGGAGAGGAGCACTTCCTTATCCCCTTCCCGGAAGGGGATAGCCACTCGGCCCACCAGAGTATCGTAAAGTTCGCTCCAGCCGTGGTAGCCGTCCACCGCCAGGTGGCCGGCCAGCTGCTCCCGCCCAGGCTCCATCCGTTCCTGGGCACGCCGGCGGCGCTCCTCCAGCGGATAGGCCGCCGGAACGAAACGGGGATCGGCCAGAAGCGCCTGCCAGGGCTCCGGTGGAACCGCCTGCAGGATGCTGTCGAGCGTGGTCAACGCAGACTCGAAGGCGGCCTGCAGCTGCGTCACCCTGCCGGTCAGCAGCCGGGCGCCCTCATCCTTCACGTTCTGCGCGGTGAGGCAGCCCACAAAGGCGTCCGCGTGGCGAAGCCGCCGGCTCAGGTCCTGCATCCGCTCCAGCAGGCCCGCCAGAGGCTCCAGCTGATCCTTGCTTTGGGGAGGATTGGCGGCGTTCAGGTCTGCCTGAAAGGCCGAAAGGTCGGCCGTCAGCTGCTCCAGATAGGCGGCAAAGGCCGGCGAGGAGCTGCCGCCGGGGAAGAAAACGTCCAAGTCCCATGTCTGCTCCAACGGAGTGCGCATTTGAACCAACTCTTTCCTTGAATGATTTAGTGAAGGGTTGGATGCCCGCGAGCCCAACTCCTTCCACCCCGCCCTTTTTGGCACTGGCGGCCTCTGGGGAACCCGCAGCCCCGGCCGGGCATAAGCTGGAATCGGTCCGCTCCACCTAATATGGTCCACGTAGGAGGGCAAGGTATGAGCTTTGAGGTAGATCAGGTGGTCGGCAGCGGCAGCGTCCAGCAGCTCAACTGTCAGTTCATCCAGCTGGGAAGGCCGGCCGAAGAGATTAAGGAGATACGCAAAACCGTAATCATCGACAACTGTATGCCAGTCTTTGACAAGGTAATCATAGACGGCCGGCTCCGCAAAGACATTATGTTCAAGGAAGCCAACAGCGGCTTCCCCATTCCCGGCAGCGTGCGGGCCTGCAGCGGAACCCAGACCATCATGGGCAACATCGTGGACCTGGACATCGACATCTCCTTCAACGCGCTGATTCCGGTTCCAGGCGCCCGCCCCGGGGACAAGTGCGTCGTGCTCCAGGCCTTTGTGGAGAGCGAAAAAGAAGAGGCGGCCGATATTCAGGCAAACGGAACCTTTATGGCCCTAGTAGATAAGAGCGTTATCTTCATCTGCGTCAAGGTAGTGCGGGAAGTGATCACCAACAACCTGATGGGCAGCGGCATCAGCGGCGTCGGCGGCAGCGGAGACATCACCAACGGCATCACCATCAACGGCAGTGGCCAGCAGCAGATGATCTGCCCGCAGCGCCAGTCGATGGGATTCTTCCCCGGCGGCAACGGCACCATCCCTGCGCCCCAGCGTGGGCTGCTGCCCGGTACCTGGATCGGACCCACCCTCATCTTCCCGGGCGTTCTGAACCCCGGCATCCCCACCACCGTTCCGCTGGCCAACCGGCCGCTGACGAGCGGTGTGGGTACCCAGGTGCAGATTGCCCAACCTGGCCTGGGTGCAGACAACAACAACGGCAGCGGCACCACCGTGTTCTAGGCCGCACCCGCCCCGGACTGCTGGGTCGGGGACTTACTTACCCGGAGGAGGTCGCAATGGGCGAGAGCCCCGCCTACTCCCTTCGCCGGGTCGCCGCAGCCGCGTCCCTGCAGCGGCTGATCATCGCCGATGTTGCCCTGCCGGAACCGGCCCAGGCAGTGCTGGAGGTCCGCCGCACCGTGCTGATCGACCAGACGGCGGTGCTGCGGGGACACGTGCTCCTCAGCGGACGACTCCGCCTCACCTATACATACACGGCCCGCACCGGCGACGGCAGCGTGAAGGCGCTGACCTGTGAGCAGCCCTTTCCTGCGGATCTGGCAGCGCCGGAGGCCGAGCCGGATATGGAAGTGCGGCTGCTGGAGGCCCATGTGACGGACGCGCAGATCGCCATTCACGCCCTGGACCCCCAAGGCGGCATCACCGCGCTCCGAGATTACAGCATCGTACAGCTTACCGTGCGGCTTCTGCGGGAAGAGGTGGTCTCTCCCCCAGCAGGACCTTCTTTCGTGCAGATCCCCTCCCGGGCCGCCCATGAGAGCGCAGCGGCAGAACCGTCTGATCCCCCGATCCTGATCCGCCCGTTCCGCTTCACGCAACTGCATGCAAGCAAGCGAAGCAGAAGCACAAGTATGGAGTAATAGCAATCATTATGGTTGCTTATTCACCCAAAGTGTCATATCATGGTGGTGCAAGGATCGTGATCCACTTCACAAGCTGGTCCCCTGGCCGCTGTGCGGCCGCATCATAAGGAGGGGTTATTTCCGTGGCCACGCGGATTACAGTTGTCGGTGGCGGATATGCAGGCATGGCTCTAATTCGGCGGCTGGCAGGCAGGGAGGGGATCCTTCTCACCCTGATCGACCAGAACCCTTATCATACAGTGCTGACGGAGATCCATCAGGTGGCAGCAGGCAACCGGGAGCCCGAGACCCTGCAGTTTCCCTATGCAGCCCTTTCCGGCTGCCGCTTTATTCAGGCCCGGGTCCACGGGCTCAATCCGCAGGCCAAACAGGTGCTGACCAGTGCGGGCCCCGTGGAGTACGACATCCTGGTACTTGCCCTGGGCGGCGTGGATGCGGATTTCGGCGTCCCCGGCGTGCAGGAGCACACTTTCAGGCTGCACAGCCTGAAAGAAGCCCTGGCCATTCGCAGCCGGCTGGACCAGCTGCCGGAGGATGCGCCGGTGGTAATCGCCGGCGGCGGCCTCACGGGGGTGGAGCTGGCGGCTGAAATCGGCCTTCGCCGGCGGGGCGCCGGCAACATCACGCTGGTGGAGGCAGCTCCCTCGGTGCTGCCCGGCCTGGCCCGCAAGCTGCAGCTGGGCGCCCGGCGCCGCCTGGGCTCGCTGGGGGTGAACGTCCTCACCGGCACCCCCATCGCCCGGGTGGAAGAGAAGATGGTTCACTTCAAGGATGGCAGTGCCCTGCCCTTTGCGCTGATGGTCTGGGCCTGCGGGGTAAAGGGCCATCCCCTGGTGGCTCAGATGGGCATACCCGTAGATGGACGGGGCCGGGCCCTGGTAGACGAGACCATGCAGACGGCCGTGCCAGACGTCTACGCCCTGGGCGACTGCGCCGCCGGGGGGCTGCCGCCCACCGCACAGGTGGCCAACCAGCAGGGGACCATTCTGGCCAACTACCTGCTGGCCCGGCTCCGGGGAGAAGAACGGCCCCTGGAGCAGGTCGCCATCCGGGGCACCCTGGTGGACCTGGGCCACACTTTCGGAGTAGGCAGCCTTGGCGACTCCCTGAAGATGGTGGGTCTGCTGCCCGCCTTCCTGAAGCGGGCCAACGTGGCCCGGTGGATGATAACGGCAGCCGGGTTCAGCGCTGCCCTCCGCTACTTCCTGGGGCTCCAGGACTGGGGCGTGCGGCGGAGCCGCGCGCGGGTCAAGTCAGCTGAATAACCCGACCGCAGTTGGATATCTTTGGGATATCCGGATGCGATGGAATTGGTTCCCAGCCAAGAGAGCGGATCCGGCGCAGCACCGGATCCGCTCTCTGTTCTTTACCACGGTACCAGCCCAGGGCCCCAGAGGCACCGCTGGCAGAATGAGGTTTACGGCAAAGGGTAAGGTGTGTAAAATGAGAGTAACCGTCATGTGGCAAAAGGGGTGGGCATGTGCCGGATCTACCGCTATTTGACGCAGCCGGCTTCTTTGCCCAAAAGATCGGCGAGGTGGAGCAATCGCTGATCAGCAAGAAAGCCGAGCTAGAGATTCTCCTCGCCAATCGCCGGAATCTGATCGCCGCAATCTCTACCCTAGAACAGCTCACCACAGAAGAACTGCGGCCGATCCAGCCGGAGCTGGCCTCCCTCAAGGAAGTGCTGGCCACCACGGAGCGGAACATCGCCGCCATGGAAGGCGAAATTGAAGTGCTCTCGGGCAAATTGCGCGCACTCAAGACGGCGAAGAGTCTTCTCGAAGTCCGGGAGAGCCCGTAGCCCCCTGGCCTGCGGGCTCTTTTTGTTTAGCAAACCACGTAAAAGGAGGCAGCAGCGATGGACTATGGGCTCACGGGCAAGATCGCGCTTGTAACCGCCGCCAGCCGCGGGTTGGGGTACGCATCCGCCCTACAGCTGGCTCGAGAAGGCTGTGACCTGGCCATCTGCAGCCGGTCGGAAGCGGCCATATTCGCCGCCGCCGAGCAGATCCGGCAGCAGACCGGGCGCCGGGTACTGGCCCTGGCCGCAGATGTGCGCCGGGCAGACGACATCCAGCGGCTGATCGATGCAGCCATGGCTGAGTACGGCGGGGTGGACATCCTGGTCAGCAACACTGGCGGGCCGCCTCCCGGGCGGTTCAGCGATGTGGATGACGAGGACTGGCAGGAGGCCTTCGAGAACCTGCTCCTCTCGGCGGTGCGGCTGAGCCGCGGCGTTCTGCCCTCCATGCGGGAAAGGGGCGGCGGCCGCATCATCTACATCACGTCCGGCTCGGTCAAGCAGCCGATTCCCACCCTGATCCTCTCCAACGCCCTCAGGGCAGCAGTCACCGGCATGGCCAAGACGCTGGCCACAGAGGTGGCGAGGGACGGCATTACGGTCAACTGCGTCGCCCCCGGCCGGATCAGCACAGAGCGGATCATCAGCCTGGATATGGACATGGCCCAGCGGACCGGCAAGCCCTTTGAACAGGTGCAGGCGGAGACCGCCGCGGCCATCCCCGCCGGCCGGTACGGCACGCCGGAGGAGTTCGGCGCCGCCGTCGCCTTCCTGGCCAGCCGTGCGGCCGCCTACATCACCGGCACCACGCTGCTGGTGGACGGCGGCAACGTCAATACCCTGGTATAGCCAGGAGCGCCTCAGCCACCTGCCGGAAGACCGGTGCGGCTGCAGCGCCGCCGCCTCCGCCCCCCTCCACCAGCACGGTGATGACGTAACGGGGCCGGTTCAGGGGCAGGAATCCAGCGAACCAGGCGTGGGTGCTCTGCCGCCCTTCCGTATCCACCCCTTCGGCCGAACCGGTCTTGCCGGCCGAGCCCACGCCGGGTATCCAGGCGCTGCGCCCGGTGCCCTGGCCCTCCGGATCCGTCACGGCGGCCAGGGCCTCCCGCACCAGGGCCGCGGTCTCCGGCTTCAAAATCTGCTTGGCTTCCCCCGCCCGAGGTCTGCCAACCACCTCGCCGGCGGGGGTTTCCCATGCCGTCACCAGGCGCACCTGCGGCAGGATCCCCCCGTTGGCCAGGGCCGCATACGCCCGGGCCACCTGCAGGGGCGTCGCCTCCAGGGCGCCCTGCCCAAAAGCCATCTGTGCAAGGCCGCCCTCGTCAGGGCCGGGCACATAGCCCAGCTGCTCATCCGGCCAGGGGCGGCCGGCCCCCAGGGCGCCGGTGGGCTCACCGAACCCGAAGAGCAGCGCCGCCTCTCTGAGCCCTTCGGTACCCAACCGCTCGTAGCCCACCTGCAGGAAGGTGATGTTGCAGGACTGGGCCATCGCCTCCTTAAACGTGAGCTGACCGTGCCCACCTGCGTCCTCCTCGTACCGGTGGCCGTCCAGGTCGTAGTGGCCCACGCAGTAGAACTGCTCGTCGAGGGAAACCAGCCCTTTTTCCAGGGCAGCAGCTGCGACCAAAGCCTTAAACACCGAGCCAGGCGGATAGTCGATGATGGCCCTGTTCAGCAGGAAGGTACCCTCCCCCTCGGCCAGGAGCTGCCCGAGCTGGTCATACTGGAACTGCGGCCGGGAGGCCATGGCCAGCACCTCACCGCTGTGGGCGTCCATCACGACCACGGCGCCTCGCCAGGGCCGTCCCTCCGACGCCTCCTGGTCCAGAATCGCTTCCACAGCCTGCTGCAGCCGGGCATCGATGGTCGTGCGCACTGTGTAGGGGGGCTTTCCCATCTGGGGAACCACCCTGCGAATCCCCAGGCCGCTCAGGGGCTCGCCGGTGCCGTCAAGGTAGGTGACAAGAGCTGGTACAGCATCCCCCGCCAGCTCCCTGTCCAAGGCCCGCTCCAGCCCCAGCTGCCCCCCCTGGCTGTTCACGTAGCCCACCAGGTGCCGGGCCAGGGCGCCCGGGCCGTACCGCTCTCCCAAAGGACCCACTGCGATGCCGGGCAGGCGCATCTCCTCCACCGCCGCAGCATCTTCAGCGGAAAGGTCCGTGGCCAGCCAGCGGGGATCGGTGCCAGCCTCCAGCTTTCCCAGGAGGGCCGTCTCAGAGATCCCCAGCCGCACCGCCAGGGCCCTGGCCACTCCCTCCCGGTCTGCCACTAAAGTAGGGAACGCGGCAATCCCCCAGCTTGGCTGGGGGTCTGTCAGCGGTATGCCATTCCGGTCAACAATCTGCCCCCGGCGGCTGGCCAGGGGCAGCGAAAGCGTCCGCTGTTGGAACGCCATGCGGGCATACCCTTCACCCTCCGCCACCTGCAGTTGATAGACCCTTGCGCCCAGGCCGGTCAAGAGCAGCAGGGCGAAGAGCGACAAACAGAGGATGCGGCGCCCAATCTGGATCCGCATGGAACCACCTCAGAGGGTAGGTTGCCACCGGAGGGCAATATTTATACATTATGTTTGCTTACTCTGAATCTGAATCCTTTGCGGCAAGGTTGGCCAGGTAGCGCTGGATATTCTCCTCCTGCTCCTCCAGGCTCTCCGCAAAGTAGTGCTCACCTGAGCCATCGCCCTTGGCGACAAAATACCAGTAATCGTGCTCTTCCGGATAAAGAGCCGCCAGAATGGAGGCTTCACCGGGGCAGGCAATGGGGCCCGGCGGCAGTCCGGGATACAGGTAAGTATTGTAAGGCGATTCCACCAGCAGGTCTTCCCACGAGAGCTCCTCGCCGGGCAGCTTATCCACCGCGTAGCCCACGGTGGGATCGGCGTCCAGCTTCATGCCGATCCTGAGCCGGTTGTGGTAGACGCCGCTGATGCGGGGGCGCTCGGATGCCACCTGGGCCTCTTCCTCAATAATCGAGGCCAGGGTGACCACCTCGTGGGGGGTCATATCCAGTTCGGCGGCCCGCTCCTTCAGTTCCGGCGTCCAGACCTGACGGAAGCGGTTGACCATCACATTCACCAGTTCCTCTGCGGTGACGCCCCGCCGGTATTCATAGGTGGCCGGAAACAGATAGCCCTCCAGCGGCTGCTCGAGGTCAACATCCGGTGGAAGGAACTCCGCCACCAGTTCCCGGTTGGAGGCTGCCTCCAGGAAGTCCTCCCGGTCCACCACCCCCTGGGCGTCCAGCAGGTCTGCCACCTGCTCTACTTTCATCCCCTCGGGAATGGTTATGCGATGGACCACGACCTGGCCCGTGGTCAGCTTGCGGAGGATCTCGCCCGGCGACATTCCCGGCGAGAAGGCGTACTCCCCCGGCTGGAGGCGGCTGTCTACGCTGCGCAGGCGTGCATAGAACCGGAAAAACACAGGGTTGCGGATCAGCTGCTGCTCATGAAGCATGTCGGCCACCTCAGCCATGGTTGCGCCGGGCTGCACCTCTACCGTGACGGTCTCGTCTGCACCCGGCTTCAGCGGGCGCAGGCTGCCGGCCACGTACAGGGCCGGAACGGCCACCAGCAGCAGCACCAGCGGCAGCAACCAGCGGGCAGCCTTACCACGAAACTGGTTTGACACTTGCGGCACCCACTAACTCCCTTATGGGAAAGATAAGACGGTGACTATTTCTACACACAGGAAAGGAGCCCTCCTTGACGGGGCTCCTTTGTTGGTCAGTTATTCATCATCAGACTGCTCTTCAAACTCGGCCTCGTCCAGCATTTCGTCCCAGGCTTCGGCTACCCGTTCGAACTCTTCTTCGTCTTCGATCTCCACCAGGACATCCTCGCCATCTTCCTGGTCGATGCGGAGGATAACCGCCTCGTCTGCCTCTTCCTCACCCTCCATGGGCAGAAGGATGGCGTAATCCTTCTCGTCTACCTTGATGACCTGGATGATGGTGAACTCATGCTCGTTGCCGTCCTCATCCGTCAGAACGATGATTTCCTCTTCTTCGTGCTCATGCTCATGGTCATGATCGTGCTGGCTCACGGGACCACCTCAATTCGCAAGTTATCCTCATTTTACTGGAGGGCCGTTACCATGTCAAACAAACCCTAAACTCCGTCGGAACTCAGCCGCCGGCGAGCGGCCTGGGCGTCCAGGTAGCCCTGGAGGATCACCGCAGCCGCCATCTTGTCGATCACCTGTTTCCGTTTGGCCCGACTCACGTCTGCCGTAAGAAGCACTTTCTCAGCGACCATGGTAGTCATGCGTTCGTCGTAGGCTTCCACGGGCAGACCCAGCCGCTCCTGGAGTTCGTGCATGAACTCCCGCGTCAGCTCTGCGCGAGGGCCGTAGGTCCCGTTCATGTTGCGGGGCATGCCCACGACCCAGCGCTCCACCCCGTACTGCCGGGCGATGGCCGCCAGCCGGGCCATGTCTTCATCCAGGCTGCGGCGCCGGATCACTTCCAGGCCCTGGGCCGTCCAGCCCAGTTCGTCGCTGAGGGCGACACCAATGGTCTTGTCCCCCACATCGAGGCCCGCTATGCGAATCGCCATCACCTCCCTGGCACTGGGCTCCGCTGAGTCGGGCGAAGCAGGCGGGCCAGTGCAATCCCGCTGAGAAACCCGCTGATGTGGGCCCAGAAGGCAACGTTCTGGGTTACCTCCCGCACCCAGATGGGCGCCAGCCCGCTTACCAGCTGGGTGAGGAACCAAAAACTGAGGTACAGCCAGGCCGGCACCCGAATGGCCGGCACCACGAAGCCCAGGGGCACCAGGGTGAGCACCTTGGCCCTGGGAAAGAGGAAGACGTAGGCGCCAAGCACCCCAGCCACCGCGCCCGAGGCCCCGATGGTGGGCACCCCGGAGACGGGATTGGCAAGGATATGGGCCACGTTGGCCAGGACTCCGGAGAGCAGGTAGAAGAGCAGGTAGCGCCCCGGTCCCAGCAGGTCCTCGATGTTGTCGCCAAAGATCCAGAGGTAAAGCATGTTCCCCAGCAGATGGGCCCAGGAACCGTGCAGGAAGGTGCTGGAGACGAGGGTCACCAGCGGCCAGCCGGCCTCAGCAGCCCAGACTTGGGGGTTCAGCACATCCGTCGGAACCACTGCCAAAAGGCCGATCAGCCGGTGGGCCATGGGCCCTGACGAGGCTTCCACAAGGAAGACAGCCACGTTGAGTGCGATAAACGTCAGGGTAAGCCAGGGGTAGCGGCGCTTCCGCACGCTGTCCCGCACTGGAAGGACCATACCAATTCCCCCCGGAGTGTACCGCGAACCCGGCGGATTGTAAATAGCATGCGCCGGCAGACTCTCAATTCCGCGGCCAGCGGGATGGAATCGCCAGGAATCGACGCGGACTCATAGGGGGCTGGTCAGCCGTTCATCCTACATGAGGATCGTCAGTTTGCGGAGGTGTACGCAGGATGAAGCTGAACCAGATCATGACGCGGGACGTCCGGACCTGCACCCCTGATTCCTCCGTGGTGGATGCGGCCAAGATTATGGCTTCCCTGGACTGCGGTGCCGTGCCCATCGTTGCCGGCGAAAAGCCGGTGGGCATCGTCACGGACCGGGACATCGTCCTGCGCTGCGTGGCCAAGGGAATGGATATCAACCGGGCCAAATGTCAGGACTGCATGACCAGCGACGTGGTCACCGCAGCGCCGGATATGGATGCCCACGAAGCCGCCGACCTGATGGCCCGGAAGCAGATCCGCCGCCTGCCCGTGGTGGAGAACGGCAGGCTGGTGGGCATCGTCGCCCTGGGCGACCTGGCCACCGTCAACATCCACGTGGACGAGGCGGGAGAGGCCCTTTCCTCCATCTCCATCCCTTCGCGGCCCCAAGCGCACTAGTCCACCAAACATTGCATCTGAGAATAAGTCCAGGGCGCCTGCCAACTTGGGGCGCCCTGGGTCTTCCATAGTTTACTGCTGCCGGAGGGTGAGCTGATCCACCGGAACGACCTCACCCCTGCCTGGGTTCTCCACATCGTTCCATGCGACCCGCACTTCTCGAGTCGGGCGGATGTAGGACAGCACCCGGCCTCTGCGGCCCGCCCCGTCCTGCACACAGGGCAGCTTGCCGCGGGCGATAGCTGCCTCGATGGGCGACGGGACCGCGGGTACCGCCTCGCCAGCGATCTCCCAGCTCTTCTTGAAGGGTACGCGCCGCTCCACACGGTGGACCACACCGGTCTCCCGTGCCCTCTTCTTGGCAAAGCGCAGCGCCTGTTCGAAGGTGGCGAAGAAGCCGACCACCTGTGGACCATCCTGGGTACTGCGACGTACACGGAAATTGTGAACCGCCATCGTCTGTCTCCCCCTAAACTAGTCTGGTCCCGACCGCAGCCGGTCAGAGGCTGGTTCACGACACAGCCCTCCGGCCGGAAACCTACGTAAGGGGTTCCACGGCGGCAGCAGCGTTTCCTCTGGAATGTTGAACAAATCCAGGATATCCAACCTTTAGCACACACACGCACTGCATGAGATAGCGGAAATGCCTATGCAAGTATGCACGAAGATACAAAAAGGGAGCGGCAGACTACCGCTCCCCTCCTTCCAGGTATGCCCGAACCAGTTCCTCCAAGAGCTCGTCGCGTTCGAGCCTCCGAATCAGGTTTCTGGCACCGCCGTGGCTGGTGATATACGTGGGATCCCCCGAAAGGAGGTAGCCCACAATCTGATCGATGGGGCTGTAGCCCTTCTCCTTCAGCGCATCGTAAACCTTGCGGAGGATCTCCGCCGGATTGCGATCGTCTGGTTTGTTGCGCCAGTAGACGGTTTTGTCGTTGATTTCGGCCATGGGATCACCGTCCCCACATGAAAACTTCGTCGTGCGGAACCGCCGGAACTACCAGGTGGCTCGTCCTCATCCTCCTCCCTGGTATTCTCCCCCTGCTCAGGGGAATCCTCTCCCCAGCGGGAAGAAAGCGGCCGCCGCTGGCCCCCTGGGACGCACAGATTACTCGGGCGTCCGGAACTTCGCCATCTCGTTGTGGGCTTCTTTGGCAATGCGGGAGAGTTCCTCGGCAGAGGCGGCCATCTGCTGGGTCGCAGCCGCGTTGGACTGGGCGATGCCCGACAGGTGCTCAGCGTTCTCGCCGATGGAACGCAGGGCGGATTCCTGCTGCAGCATGGCAGCGGCAATGCGGGTAAGCAGGTCGCGGCTCTCCTGGGCGGCCCGCTCGATGCGGTCCATCTGCTGGGTAACATCTGTCACCGCTTCAGCCGCATCCCGGGCCTCGCCCACCGCCTGCTTGACCAACTCGTCGATCTCTTTGGCCGCCTGGCCGGACTTGGCAGCCAGCTGCCCCACCTCTGATGCGACCACTGCGAAGCCCCGACCATGCTCCCCTGCCCGGGCCGCCTCGATGGCCGCGTTGAGGGCAAGCAGATTGGTCTGCCGGGCGATGTCGTCAATCACCTTGGTGAACCCGTTGATGCGCCCGCTGCTGGTCTCGATGGCCTGCACCGCACCCACCATCCGCTCAACGCTGGTGCGGCTTTCGGCCACAGCGGTAACGGTCTGATCCGACTTCTGGCGAGCCTGTTCCGTGTCTCCCGCCAGGTGGGAGATAGTAGCCCCAGCTTCTGTGACGGACTTGAGAACCCTGTCCACAATCAGCATCTGCTCCTGTGCGCCGGAAGCCACGGCGTCCACAACGCTGCTGTTCTCGGCAGCGGCCGCGGCCACCTGGTTTACGTGCTGGCGGAGCGCGGCCAGGGTACTGGCCAGTGCGTCAAGGGCCGCGTTGTACTGGGTGACCATGGCGGCCAGCTCGCCGCGGCCCTCGGTTTGAATCGGCCGCGTCAGGTCGAAGGAAGCCAGCGCCTGGGTAGAAACCGCCACCTCCAGCAAGAACTCCGACAGTCTGCCCGCAGCCATGGCGGCGTTGCGCTGCGCCTCTCGGAACTCTCCTTCGGCGGTGGTCTTCACCATCTGCTGTTCGCCCAGGCGGCCCTCTGCCAACGCGGCCAACTGGGCGTTCATGACGCCCACGGTGGAGCCGATCTCCTCAGCAGCCAGGTTGGCTGCCCGGGCCACCCGGGACAGCTCTCCGGGAAGGCTGATGGTAATGCGCCGGTTGAACTCCCCGCGCTTCAAGCCTTCCAGCATCTGGCTGATGTCGGAGACTGCCATCTCGACGGCATCCATGGCCAGGTTGACGGACCGTGCGATCCTGGCCACTTGAGACTGACCGGGCAGGTCGACGCGCACGCTCAAATTGCCGGCCGCAAACTCCTCCATGGCACGGGCGATCTCCTTGAGGGGAGCCGTCTGCCACCGGTGAGTCAGCCACGCCAGGAGGCCGGAAATGGCTGCGCCCAGTGCGGCCGCTGCCCACAGCGCCACCGCTGGCACTCCTGCACTGGCTCCCGCCGCCAGAGCTGCAGCCACCACGGCAGACCAGCCTGCACCCGCCGCCAGGAGCCGGCCGGCGCTCAGCCGCTGGTCCCGGCGCTCCCGCCGGCGCAGGGTGCCCAGGGTGTCCAGCAGCCCTTTCTCGCCGGCGTTGATTCGCCGGTACAGCGCCTCCGCCTCCTCAATCTCCGTCCGGCTGGGCTTGCGGCGGACAGACCGGTACCCGATTACCTCTCCATCTTTCACGATGGGTGAAACAAAGGCTTTTACCCAGTAGAAATCGCCGTTCTTGCAGCGGTTCTTGACCAGACCCACCCAGCGCTCCCCGGCCTTGATGGTCCGCCACATGTCCGCAAATGCCTCGGGCGGCATGTCCGGATGGCGGACGATGTTGTGGGGCTGGCCGATCAACTCCTCCCGGCTGAAGCCGCAGACTTCAACGAAGGAATCGTTGGCTGCGGTGATGATGCCCCTCAGATCTGTCTCAGAAATGAGGCGCTCTTCGGCGGGATAGTCCCGCTCCACCTGGGTAACGGGCAGATTCTTTCTCATGGCTTGATTCCCCCAGAGTCTGCCGAATTCCAACGCCGTGCGGGCCGCGCACATAATCTCGACTCATGCCGGCAATAAGGGTTCTCCAATGGATTTAGTCTCCTATTCTTCGACGCACGTAACGCTATACCTTCATAATGGAACTATATAATTACATGCTTTTGAACTTACTTTTGTATCAACTCCCCGGGAAAGCGAGAGTGCCTTCCCGCAAGGGAGCACACGAAAAGAGCGGGGGACCTGCTCCCCCGCTCTCTCCATGTGCCGGTGCTATTCTACGTCGCCGAGGCTGAAGACCGCCTTCAGGTCCTGGTTCAGTACGTCTGGCGTGTAGATCAGGTCCAGTCCCTTCGCCCCCATGGGCACCTGGAAGGCCACCTGGCCAGCCAGTTGGCCTCCTGCCGGAATCTCCGCCTCCAGGTTCCCCTTCAGGTCCGTCAGGGCCACCCGGTCAAAGGTAAAGCCCTCGCCGGTCATCACCTGAAAGTGAATCATTGGGCGAGAGAAGAATGACTTTTCACCGGTGTTCTCCACTGCGGCATCCACAATCACGTAGGTATAGCCATCCGGAGCCGCCTCGTCGCCTTCGCCCCGGGTATACTGCACATCGCTGACGGTAATCTTCAGGTCACCCAGCGTTACGGTATCCCCCACCTGAGCCTTCTCCACCGCCTCCGGGCCGCTCTGCCCGCCGGCCTCCTCTACCTGCGTCCCTTCCTCCTGGGGCGCCGTCTGGGCAGTGCCGCATCCCGTGAGCACGGCGAGGAAGGCTGCGGTGGTCAGGATGGACAGCGAACGCTTCCGGTTCAACATGCTGCGAAATCCCTCCGAAAACAAAGTGAGAGGCACGTAAAACACCCGTGATAAGACGCCTCCGCAGCCCGTGCCGTTCATCGAACAGCGAAAAAAGTGCTGTTTCCAGCGCCTACCGCACCAGAAACAGCACCCCGATGACGATGAAGCAGAGCCCCAGCAGCTGGGAACTCGTAATGCTCTCATTTAGGATCAGGTGCGACGCCCCGACCACCAGCAGATAGCTGAGGCTCACCAGGGGGTAAGCGACGCTCAGCTTCAGCTGCGAGAGGGCCAGGAGCCACAGCAGTGTGCTGGCGCCGTAAAGCGCCAGTCCGCCCAGCACATAGGGCTGAACCAGCATCCGGAACAGCCGTTCAAGTGCCGAAAGGCCTGCGGCCGTATGGCTGGTCCCCAATTTCAGCATCACCTGAGCCATGGAGGACAGGGTGATGCTGAAAAGGGCGAGGCCGTACTTTCCCATGCTCTCCCATGCCTTCCGTGGGTCAGTCCTGGGCGAGCATTCGGGCCACTGCACCGCTGCGCCGTTCGATCTCACGGGCGATGAACTCGTCCTTCAATACGCCCATCACCAGAATATCGTGGTACCGGCCGTCGCGGGCCAGCGCCTGCCGCCGGGCCCCTTCCCGGACAAACCCGGCCTTTTCGTAGCTCCGGATGGCCCGGTGATTGAAGTCGAAGACGTGCAGTTCCACCCGGCGGAGATCCATAGGACCGAACGCATGGCGCAGCACCACGCGGAGTGCGTCCGTGCCGTACCCCTTTCCCCAGCAGTTCTTGTCGCCGATGAAAATGGTCAGCATGGCGCTGCGATTCCGGTAGCTGATGCGCCAGAGCCGCACGCAGCCGATGATGCGGCCGCTGCGCTCCACGATGGCAAAGTCGGGGCGGCCCGAAAGACGTCCCAGCGCAATGATTATGCCCATCGTGAAGGCCGAGGGCGGCGGGCCGCCAATCTCTTCAAACAGAAGATGAGCCACCTCCGGATCCATCACCATGCGGCGAATGGCGCCGGCATCTGTCGGACTCAGCGGCCGAATGCCCACCAGCTCTCCCCAGAGGACCCCCCGTAGCACGGGCGACCACCTCGATTATGCTTCGGATGCTGTACGCTCTTAGGCCTGCGCCAACTCCTCCACAAGGCCGGGCACAGCCTGGAGCGCCTCACCCAGTTTGGCCGGATTCTTGCCGCCGGCGGTGGCCATATCCGGTCGCCCACCGCCGCCGCCGCCGCAGATCTGAGCGACCTGCTTGATCAACTTGCCGGCATGGACCCGCTTCACCAGGTCCGGGGTTACGGCAGCCACCAGGTTCACCTTCGCATCCCCCACAGAGGCGCCCAGGACCACCACACCAGAGCCGATGCGGCTGCGGATCACGTCGGTCATGTTCCGGAGGTCTTCCATCTCGGCCACCGGAGCAGCGCCGGCCACCACCTTGATGCCGGCTACCTCCCGGGCGCGGCTGATCAGGCTGTCCACCTCGCTGACAGCGAGCTTCGCCCGCAGCCGGGCCAGCTCCTTCTCCAGCTCCTTCACCCGCTCCCGGAGCTGCTCCTCCGCCTGGACGTGGGCCGCCTGAGCCTCCTCGTAGTATGCGATAACCCGGGGGCCAGTTACCGCCTCCAGCCGGCGGACGCCGCCGCCGATGCCGCTCTCGGAGATGATCTTGCAGAACTGGATCTCGGCCACGTTGCTCACATGGGTGCCGCCGCAGAGCTCCCGCGACCAGCCGTCGCCCACCTCAACCATGCGGACCACCTGGCCGTACTTCTCACCAAAGAGGGCCATGGCGCCCAGGGCCCGGGCCTCGTCGATCGGCATCTCGCGCCAGGTGACAGGCTCCGCAGCGCCGATCTCCGCGTTCACCATCGCCTCCACTTGGGCGATCTCCTCCGGCGTCATGGGGCCGGTATGGGTAAAGTCGAAACGCAGCCGGTCCGGCGCCACCAGCGAGCCGGCCTGGTGGACATGATTGCCCAGCACCGCCCGCAGCGCCTTGTGGACCAGGTGCGTGGCGGTATGGTTCCGCATAATGGCCTTGCGCCGTTCTTCATCTACCTGTGCGGTCACCTTGAGGCCCACCTCGAGGAAGCCGTCCTCCACCGTGGCCATGTGCAGGTAGTGGCCCGAAGGCAGCTTCCGGCAGTCCTCCACCCGCACCGTCAGCCCCGGTGCGGTCAGCAGGCCGGTGTCGCCCACCTGGCCGCCGCCCTCCGCGTAGAAGGGCGTCCGGTCCAGTACGATGGTTACGCTGGAGCCCGCCCCGGCACCGGTGGGGGCGCCCTCTTCGTCGAAGACGGCCACTACCTCGGCCTCCGCCGAAAGCCTGTCGTACCCGAGGAACTGGGTCTCGGGCGTCCCTTCCAGGTTCGCAGCGATCTGCGCCAGGGCCTCGGTCAGGTAAGTGACATCGCGGGCGGCCTTGGCCCGGGCCCGCTGCTCGTCCATCGCCCGCTGGTAGCCGGCCTCGTCCACCGTAAACCCGTTCTCGCGGGCCACGTCACGCACAATATCCAGCGGGAAGCCGTAGGTGTCGTACAGGACGAATGCTTCGTTGCCGTCCACCACAGTCCGACCGTCCTGCCGCATATTCCGCAGGATCTCGTCCAGCCGCCTCATGCCCTCTTCCAGGGTCCGGAGGAAGCGCTCCTCTTCCCGCTTGATCTCCCCCTGGATGATCTCCATCTGCTCCCGGATTTCCGGATAGGCATCGCCCATGCTCTCCACCACGGCCGGCACCACCTGGTAGATGAAGGGCTCCCGGAATCCGAGGCTCCGGCCAAAGCGGACCGCCCTGCGGAGGATGCGCCGCATCACATAGCCCCGCCCCTCGTTGGAGAAGCGGACGCCGTCTGCGATCAGGAAGGTGCAGCAGCGGGTGTGGTCCGCCACCACCCGGAAGGGAACGGCCTCGGGCCCATCCTGGTACTTCTTGCCCGAAAGCTCCTCAATCCGGCGGAAGATGGGCTGCCAGATGTCGATCTCCCAGTTGGTCCAGACGCCCTGCATGATGGTAGCCATCCGCTCCAGGCCGAGGCCCGTATCCACGCCGGTGCGCTCCAGCGGCTCCAGGCCATCCGGCGTCTGGTTGTACTGCATGAAGACGCAGTTCCAGAATTCACGCCACCGGTCGCAGCCGCAGGTGGCGATGGAGCAGCCGTCGGGATGGTTGCAGCTGTGCTCCTCGCCCATATCCCAGAAAATCTCCGAGCAGGGGCCGCAGGGCCCGGTGTCGCCCATGCGCCAGAAATTATCCTTCTCTCCCAGGCGGATGATGCGGTCGGCCGGGATGCCTACTTTCTCGTGCCAGATCCTGAAGGCCTCATCATCGTCCTTAAAGATGGTTACCCAGAGGCGCTCCTTCGGCAGGCCCAGCCACTTGGGGTCGGTGATAAACTCCCAGGCGTAGGCGAGGGCATCTTCCTTAAAATAGTCGCCGAAGCTGAAGTTGCCCATCATCTCGAAGAAGGTATGATGGCGGGCGGTAAAACCGACCTCGTCCAGGTCGTTGTGCTTGCCGCCGGCCCGCACACACTTCTGAGCGGTAACGGCCCGCGTGTACGGCCGCTTCTCCAAACCCAGGAAGGTGTCTTTGAACTGGTTCATGCCTGCGTTGGTGAAGAGGAGCGTCGGGTCACCATGAGGCACCAGCGAGGAACTGGCTACATGCGTGTGCCCCTTGGACTTGAAAAATTCGATAAAAGCTGTTCGGATTTCGGCCCCGGTCATGTATTTGGGCACAGAACATACCTCCTCGGGAGCGGTAAATCAAAAGAGACTAAACCCAAAGAACCCCCGCCGCTGGCGCCCGACCAAAGGTCGTGTGGCGTCAGGGGCGAGGGGTTGCGCTCGCGGTACCACCCTGCTTGGTGCTCGATCCAGTGATATCGGCATGGTGGCCGTCCCACCTCGTCGGTGGGCCCCTCTGGGTTGGCTTCGGAACCGGCGAATGCAGGCGCCCTTACACCCACGGAGCGCCCTCTCTGGGCATCGCTTTAGGCCCGTACTTCCCATCATGGGGTTGGTTTCCCAGTGATTATACAAAGGTGCAGGGCGAAGTGTCAAGTTTCCGGCACCTCCTGCCACAGCGCCCGGAAACTATCACGAAAATGCGGCAGGGTTACGGCAAAAAGGCCCGAAAGTATTGACCTCAGGCCGTTCATGGCCTAGTATAATCGATCCGTAAAAGAAACGAAACGAGGCGAAGAGCGTGCAGCCACTGGTTCAGTATCGTCCCGAAAGCCGCCCTGACCCCTGGTACACCCGGTTAGGCCCTTGGGTGGCCCGGCTGCCGTATCTGGCGTTCCTTCTCCTTATGGTGTGCAAGCAGTGGGCAGCGCTGCGGATGGCAGGCCTGGGCGCCAGCCAGAGCATGGTTGCAGCAACACTGGGCACTTTGCTGTTCCTCCTGCCGTGGCTCTTCCTGCGCCCGGGTCGGAGCCAGGTGATCGCCGCCCTTCTCGCAGATATGGTGCTCACCCTAATCGCTTTTGCCGACGTCCTTTATTATCGCCACTTTGGCGACCTGACCTCTGTAGCCACCCTGCGCTTCGCCAGCCAGCTGGGCGACGTCTCCTCATCGGTAACGGAGCTCCTGCAGCCAGGGGACCTGCTTTTCTGGCTGGACATTCCGCTGCTGCTCCTGGCTGCTCTGGTGCCTTCCCGGTGGGCCAAGCGGCTTCTGGGCTCTTTCTGGGAGAGCTTTCGCACAGTGCGGGTCCGGTTGCGAACAGCGGCAGTCGTTGCCCTATTCGGGGCAGGCCTGGCGGCCATCGTGGCGCTGAATGACCCTTTGCTGGGTGTGAAGTGGACAGGCCACACGTGGGTGGCCAGCCAACTGGGGCTGGTGAACTACCACCTGTTTGATCTGGCCAGCTACGGGAGCCGCATGGCGGCCCGCATCGCGCCGGCGGAGCCCGCCCGGCAGGAGGTGCTGGAATGGTTTGACAAGCACTGGCCGGACGAGGTGCCGCCTCTCTTCGGGGCTGCCCAGGGCCGCAACGTGATCGTACTTCAGCTGGAGTCTTTCCAGGCCTTTGCGCTGGGTCTTACGGTAAACGGGCAGGAGATTACCCCCAACCTGAACCGTCTGGCCCGAGAAAGCATGAACTTCACGGAGGCCTACCACCAGACAGGCCAGGGCGTTACATCCGATGCGGACCTCCTGGGCAACTGCTCCCTCTATCCCACCCGCACCGGGGCCGTCTACTACGATTACGCCAGCAACGACTTCCGGTGCATGCCGGAGATACTGCGGGAACACGGTTACACAGCCGTGGCCATGCAGGGAATCCGCCCTGACTTCTGGAACCTGGCTGCCGTATATCCCCAGGTGGGCTTCCAGCGCTACTTCAGCGAACTGGATTTCGACATGTCAGAGAGAATCGGCATCGGCCTCTCGGACGACTCTTTCCTGCAGCAGTCAGTGGAGAAGCTGAAATCCCTCCCGGAACCCTACTACGCTTACCTGGTGACCCTGACAAGCCATGGCCCCTTCGATTTTGAGGGACTGCCGCACACCCTGGACCTGGGCGATCTGGAAGGAACCCAGGTGGGCCACTACCTCCATGCAGTACACTACACCGACCAGGCCGTGGGCCACTTCCTGCAGCGGCTTCAGGAGGAGGGGATCCTGGATAACGCAGTACTGGCGGTCTATGGCGACCACACCGGCGTCAGCCGCAGCAGCACTGGCTTTGCCGAACTGCTGGGCCTTCAGGGCGAGGTGGCCCTCCACCGGGCGGAGAACCGGGTGCCTCTGATGATCCGCCTGCCCGGCGGGGCCGAGGCCGGTAACCGGACCCAGCCTGTGGGCCAGGCCGATCTCGCCCCCACGCTGGCAGCGCTTCTGGGCATTCCCGCGCAGGATACCTATTTTATGGGACAGAATCTGCTGGCCAGTGAGCCGGGAAGGGCCGTGCCCTTCTACACCGGTTCCGCACTGAGCGAGCAGTACCTCTACCTCGCCGACGATGCCGGGGGACAGTGCTTTGACCGGCAGACCGGTGAACAGGTAGATGGAGCCCAGTGCCAGCAGGTGGCTGAAGAGGCCGCCCAGAGCCTCCACATCTCGCGGCTGATGGTAGAGCGTAACCTGATTCCCAATCTGATACCCAGCGCTGGGCAATAGAACAGCAGGGCCGGTGGCACAAGCCGCCGGCCCTGCTTTCACGTTTCCTATTCTTATGTCTCAGTTGGGTACGGGTTCGGGCTCGCTTTCGCCCTTCAGCGTGCGGCCACCCTGCCGCTCCTGGGGGACGTTGCCGTCGCCCACAGCCCCGGCTTGAATCAGCAGCTCGGCGGAACGCTGTGCACCGCTGGTCCGGGCGTAGGTGAGTGCCGTCCACCCGCTGTCATCGGTGGCGTTGATGTCGACCCCCAGGCTGATCAGCCCCCGCACCACTTCGGTCCGGTCAGCGGCTGCAGCCAGCATCAGCGGGGTTACTCCCTTCTCGTCGCGGGCGTTGGGATCCGCTCCGGCTCCCACGTAGGTCAGGATCAGTTCCGGCCGGGTTTTGGCCACGGCCATGAACCCCTCCGGGTTGTAGAAGACGCCCTGCCTCTGAAGCTCGGCCCTGAACTCCTCCTGACTGCCGCCTGCCCCTGCCTTCTTCAGCAGGGCGACCACGTCAGACCAACCGTTTCGCTCCGCGTAGGTAAGTGCGGTCCATCCCGCCTCGTTCCGCACCTGCGGGTTCGCACCAGCGTTCAGCAGGCGCTTAACGCCCTCTAAGTCGCCAGCGGCTGCCATGAGCATCATGACAGTAACGCCGTGCTCATCGGCCGTGTTGGGATTGACGCCCGCGTTTAAGAAAAGGGCCGCTGCTGCCGTATCGCCCATGCGAACGCGCTGGAAGAAGTGTTCTTCGGTGACGGCATCTTCGCTCTGCACCAGCGCCAGCCGGGCTGCCTCCGACGCAGAACCGCAGCCGGAGAGCGCCGCACAGAGAACAAGAAGGATGGTTGTTCGCCATATGTGCATAAAAGGCCCCTCCCGCAGTTGGTCGGTCCGCTCAACTCAGGGTTGTGCAATACATGCCATAAAGTACTTCGATGGCGGTGTTATCGCTTCCTGTTTCTGTTTTGTGGGATTCTGGCTGGATCAAAGGGCCTGGCGGTCGGGCTGAGCACAGGGCCGTGAGGCCCGCCCCAGCCCCCTGCGATGGGCCCTGATTCCTAAGGGAATCTAACTATCGAGACTATGGTACCAAATAAGCCTGCTGTGCACATCGTGACTGTCTAGTATATCGTAAATACAGCCGCACGAGCAGCGTCCGCTGCAGCAGGGCAACCAGCCGCACTACCCAGGTAAACAGCCGCCAGCCGTACGAACCTTTCGGTCCAAACCTTGACGGCAGTTGACCGATCCAGTAGGCTTTTTGGCAAGACTTCCCTAGTCTGTTCGGCAGAAAGGAGCCCAAGACCTTGGCCATCTACGCACTGGGCGACACCCACCTGAGTTTCGCCACGGACAAACCGATGGACGTCTTCGGCCCCCTGTGGAAGGGACACCCCGGCCCCCTGTTTCAGAACTGGGAGGCTACGGTTGCCCCTGATGACTACGTGCTGGTGCCCGGCGACATCTCCTGGGGCATGAACCTGGACGAGGCGGTACCTGACCTCGAGGCCCTGGACCAGCTGCCTGGCCAAAAACTGTTGATTCAGGGCAACCACGACTACTGGTGGGTCTCCCTCAAAAAAATGCGGGCCCTGCCCCTCAAGACCATCCAGTTCATTCAAAACGATGCGGTCCTGCTGCCGCCCGGGGCGGTGGCTGGGGTCGACGGCCCGGTGGCGGTCTGCGGCACCAGGGGCTGGATCACCCCCGGCGACCGGACCTGGGGCGAGGACGAAGCGCACAATCTGAAGATCTACCGGCGAGAGGTGGGCCGCCTGAAGCTCTCCCTGGAGGCCGGCCGGCGGTTGGGGGCGGAGCACTTCCTGGTGATGCTGCACTACCCGCCGGTGGCCGAAGATCACGAGCCCACCGAGTTTACCGCGCTGCTGGAGTCCTTCGGCGGCGTGCTGGGCTGCGTCTACGGCCACCTGCACGGTCCCGGCGGCCGCTACCGTGCCCTGCAGGGAGAGCGCAGCGGCATCTGGTACCGGCTGGTGGCCTGCGACCAGATCGACTTTACACCTGTTCGAATCGCCTAGGTAGTTAAATCGCCACTGCTGGCCGGTGTTGCTGGCCATCCCACCGGATGGTATTATGAAAAAAATACAGAGTCAGGAAAAGAGGGCGGATATGGCCACCCCCAGCATGGAGGATTACCTGGAAAAGATCTATGAACTGATCCAGACCAAGGGCTACGCCCGGGTGAGCGATATTGCGGTGGAACTGAACTGTCAGCCCTCCTCGGTTACCAAGATGGTCCAGCGGCTGGCGGAAGCCGGCTATCTTCATTACGAGCGATACCGGGGCCTCATGCTCACCCCCGAGGGGAAGGCGCTGGGGCAGGCTGTGAAGGGCCGGCACACCATGCTGGAGGAGTTTCTCCGCCTCCTGGGCGTACCGGAAGAGACGCTGCGCAAGGATGTGGAGGGCATCGAGCACCACGTCAGCCCAGCCACCGTGCAGGCCATCCAGGACCTCACCACGTTCCTCCAAATGTATCCGGAACACCGCGAAGCCTTCCGGCGCCATCGGGCGCATCAGCGGTCGCTGGAAGAGAACTAGCAACATCGCCTCCTGTCAGGCCGGGGATCTCAACCCCGGCTTTTTTTGTGCCAATCGGATTGTAGAGCAACTTATGCAAGTGCGGATATGGGTTTCCTGCCAGGATCTCTCAGGAAGAGAACGAACCATGTATTTTCAGCATCTTATTTCCTCCATCTTTAACACACCCCGGGAGGTCCTAACATGCGCAGCACTATAGCGGCGAGACTCACGATTGCGTTTTCGCTGGTGGCTCTGGGCATAACAGCCACCGGGATCTATGCCGGAGAACGTCTGCATAACGCCCTCTCCGCCTACCAAGAGGCCACGACGCGGCTCAGTCCTGCCGATGCCGCAGCCTCCCACATGGTGGCTGACATTCACCGGCAATCCCGCAGCACCTACCGGTTCCTCAGCACCGGCAGCGCCCAGGCACGATCCGAGTTCGCAGCGGCAGTGGATGCCATGGAGGCCCAGTTGAGTTCCTTGGAGCCGCTCCTGACCGAAGAAGAAGAGCAGGCCAAACTGGCAGAGATTCGCACTGCCACCGCCCAGTACCGCCAAGCTGCAGAGAACGCCTTTGGGCTCGCAGAGGCGGGAAAAACGGACCAGGCTCTGCAAGTGATGGAGACGCAGGCTGAACCAGCCCTGGACCGGGCCCTGAGTGCTGCAGAGGACTTGAACACCCAGCTTGAGAATTCCGCATCGGAAGCGGCTGATCGTGCTGGGCTGCTTGCCCATCGGGCCCGGATGATGATTTACGGCTCCCTGGCCGTGGCCTGCGTGGCTGCGCTGGTGATCGGTCTCATCATGGCCCGGCGCATGGCCCGTGGGATCAAGCACGTCTCGGCCACGGCCCGGGCCGTGGCGCAGGGCGACCTGACTGTAGAGGTGGCCCAGGTAGACACCAAGGACGAGATCGGTGAGATGGCCGCCACCTTCAACAGCATGATTCGCCATCTCCGGAAACTGGTGGCTGACGTGGCCGGCAGTGCGGATGAGATCGAGCGCACTGCTCAGGCACTCAACGAAGCGGCAGAGGCCTCCACTGCCAGCGCCAGCCAGACCGCAGAAGTGGTGGCACGCGTCGCCGCCGACGCAGCAAGTCAATCCAACGCGGCCAAGGAGATGCGGGAAACCGTGGAGCAGCTGGCCGTCACCATCCAGCAGATCAGCGAGGGCTCCCAAAAGACCGCCGGCGATGTGCAGCGGGCCGTGGACCTGCTGGGCGAGGTGTGCGAGATACTCGATCAGGTGAAGTCCTACGCCGAAGGGGTGGCCAAGGCTACCGGCGACGCGGCGGAATCCTCCAAAAGCGGTGCCCACGTCATCGAAGAGACCGTGGCCGGCATGGGCCGCATCCGCGACTCGGTGGCCCGCACGACCCAGACCATGGGAGAACTGGCCCAACTCTCGTCCCGCATTGGGGAGATCACCAGCGTGATTGCGGACATTGCGGAGCAGACCAATCTCCTGGCGCTGAACGCGGCCATCGAGGCGGCCCGGGCCGGCGAACATGGACGGGGCTTCGCAGTGGTTGCTGAAGAGGTCCGCAAGCTGGCAGAGCGGTCTGCCTCCTCTGTAAAGTCCATCAACGACCTCATCTCCGACATCCAGGCCCGGACACAGCTGGCGCTGGAAGCGATGGAGTCAGAGCGACAGGAGACCGAGCAGGGCAGCGCACTGGCTGAAAAGGCTGGCCAAAGCCTCGCGGAACTGCTGCGTGTAGTCGAAGGCGCAGTGGCCGACCTGTCGGAGATCGCCGGCTTTGTCGGAGACGTCCACACCAAGGCTGGGGAACTGACCAGCGCCTTTGACAACGTGGCAGCCGTCACCGAGGAGAACAGCGCCGCGGCTGAAGAGATGGCCGCCAGCACGGACCAGGTCACTGCCCTGGTGGCACAGGTGGCAGCCATCTCCCACCAGACTGCCGCAGCCGCTCAGCAGGTGTCAGGAAATATTGAAGCGGTTCGCTCGGCCGCAGAGAAGGTCGTTGAATTGGCCCGCGGCCTCTCCACGGCCTCCGGCACCACCCGCGAGCAGCTGGCCCGCTTCCGGTACTGAGGCCAGCCCGTCCCGCAAGGGCTTGACATTCGAGCCAGTTCGTGGTCATGGTATACCTGTTGGACCCGGGAGTAACCACCTCCGTGGCGGCTCCCGGGCTTTCTTTGCAATACGGATCTGTGAGAGGTTGATGCACGTTGGCGTGGGTCTATCTTTTTGTGGCGGGCATTCTCGAAGCGGGCTGGGCCACCGCCATGAAATACTCTGAAGGCTTCACCAGGCTGTGGCCATCGGTGGCGACCATCGTCATGATGGTGGGCAGCACCTGGCTGCTCGCTCTCGCATTGAAGCATCTGCCCCTGGGCACCGCCTACGGCATCTGGACAGGCATCGGCACCGTTGGCGCCGCGGTGGTCGGCATCCTGGCGATGGGCGACTCCGCCAGCCCGGTCCGCATCCTCTGCATCCTGCTGATCGTGGCAGGCATAGCCGGCCTCAAGCTGACCTCCTGAGGTCGGTCAAACCCCTGAACAGAACCAGTCGGTTTGCGATCCGTTTCACCTATTGGCCGCCCGCCGGCTCCTGGCGGGAGGACCCGGCGGCTATACTGGGAACGAGTTGTGGCCGGATGCCCTTTAGGGCGGAGCCGCTGCCACGGCATATTCAGACGAAACCCCGGGCGCCCAGCAGAGGCGGCCCGGGGTTTTCCCTTCCTATTCCGGGGCGCCCGGGCCAGAGCCTAAAGGCCCGGAATGCCCAGAGCGACCAGCACCGCTACGATCACGAGGGCCGGCAGCATGTTGGCCACCCGAATCTGTGTGGCGCCCACCAAGTTGAGGCCGATGGCGGCCACCATGAGGCCGCCGGCGGCGTTGATCTCGGTGATCATCGCATCCGTAAGAATCTGGCTCAGGAAACCGGCGCCCAGGGTCATGCTGCCCTGGTAGATCAAGATCGGCAGGGCGGAGAGGATGACGCCGGGCCCCATGACGGAGGAGAACATGGTGGCGCTTACCCCGTCCAGCATCGACTTGGTGTAGAGAATCAGGGGTTTCTGGCCCAGTCCGTCCTGCAAGGATCCGGTTATCGCCATGGCGCCTACGCAGAAGAGCAGAGTTGCCTGGACGAAGCCCTTGGCAAAGTCGCCCCGCCGGGCAAAAGGCAGCCGCTCCAGCTTCTTGGCCATGCGGTTCAGCCACGCTTCAATGCCCATCAGTTCCCCCAAGATGGTCCCCAGGGCCAGTGAAATCAGCACCGCCAGCAGATGCTGGGTGCCCCATGCCATTTGCAGGCCCATCAGGATTACGCCGATGCCCACCGCCTGGATCGTCGCCTGGCTGACATGCTCGGGAATCTTGGGGATCACGAAGCTCCCGAGAACGCCTCCCATTACCACTGTGCCCACGTTGGCCAGCGTTCCCAGTCCGATCATACCTGCGCCTCCATGTCGTTCCATCCATGAATCAATTGTGTACAGAATATCAACCCCGGAAGAGAAAGGCAACGGGTGAAGGCAGGGCAGCAGATTTGCTTGACATGGGACAGGGCGCCCTGCATATCAATAATCCGAGTTTTTCCCAGAGCACAATCTCTTTCCCGGGTTCAACAGGGGGCGTCCACCGCCCCTCTCATCTGGCCCAAAACTTGCCCTAGGGAAAAACTCTTGGCCAAGGACAACGTCTCGAGGGGGGAAAAGACGCCATGCGCTGGTGCGGATGGGCGGCCCTGATTCTGCTGGTCACCACCCTGGTTAGCGGCTGTGCGCCGCCGGATGCAGCATCCGGCACGCCGGACGGGCAGCGGCTGCAGGTGGCGGCCACCACGGGCATAATCGCTGACCTGGTCAGGAACATCGGGGGAGACCAGGTGGAGGTGACTGCCCTCATGGGCCCCGGAGTGGATCCGCACCTTTACAAGGCCTCGGAGGGCGATATCGGCCGGCTCTCTCGTGCCCAGGTGATCTTTTACAACGGCCTGCACCTGGAAGGGCGCATGGGAGACATCCTGGTAAAGATGGCCCGCACCACCCCCACAGTGGCGGTGGCCGAACGGGTTCCCCCGGAACTGCTGCTGGTCACAGAGGATGGCGTGGAAGACCCACACATCTGGTTTGACGTCACCCTGTGGATGGAGGCCGCCGCAGCGGTCCTGGACACACTGGTTGAGGTCGACCCCGCCCATGCTGAGGCATACCAGGCCAATGCGGAGGCGTACCGAGCGGAACTGGAGGCGCTTCACACCTACGCCAAGGAGCAGGTCGCCTCGATTCCTCCGGAGCAGCGGGTGCTGGTGACGGCTCACGACGCCTTCGCCTATTTCGGCCGGGCCTACGACATTGAAGTGCGGGGGCTGCAGGGGATCAGCACCGCGGCCGAGTACGGGCTGGCGGACCTGCAGGAGCTGGTGGATCTATTGATTCAACGGCAGATCAAAGCGGTCTTTGTGGAGTCAAGCGTGCCCCGCCGTTCCATAGAGGCACTGGTGGAGGGTGCGGCCGCCCGGGGGCACCAGGTGCGCATAGGCGGGGAACTCTACTCAGACGCATTGGGTGCGGAAGGAACGCCGGCAGGCACCTACATCGGCATGGTGCGGCACAACGTAGACACCATCGTGGATGCGCTGAAGTGAGGAGGGTGAACCACGTGGAAGCACTGGAGGTGCACGGGCTTACAGTGGGCTACCACGGGCAGCCGGTGCTCCAGGATGTCAGCCTGCAGCTGCCTGCGGGCCGCCTGATCGGCGTTGTGGGCCCAAATGGTGCGGGCAAATCAACCCTCCTGAAGGCCGTGCTGGGAATGCTGCCTGTGAGCTCGGGCGAGGCCCTGTTTTTCGGCCAGCCGCTGCGCACCGTCAGGCGATGGGTGGGATATGTGCCCCAGCGGAATTCGGTGGACTGGGACTTTCCCACCGATGCCCTGGATGTGGTGCTGATGGGCCGCTATGGCCACCTGGGACTGCTGCGCTGGCCGGGCCGGCGGGACCGGGAAATCGCTATGGAGGCGCTTCGCCAGGTGGGGATGGATCGCTACGCCCGCCGTCAGATCAGCCAGCTTTCGGGAGGCCAGCAGCAGCGGGTCTTTCTGGCCCGAGCCCTGGCCCAGGAGGCCCGCCTCTACCTGATGGATGAACCCTTCGCCGGCGTGGATGCGGCCACAGAGCGGGCGATTATCGCACTGCTCGGCCGCCTGCGGGCGGAGGGAAAGACGGTGGTGGTGGTCCATCACGACCTGCAGACCGTGCCGGAGTACTTCGACTGGCTCGTCCTGCTGAACCAGCGGGTGGTCGCAGCTGGTCCTACGGACGCCGTCTTCACTCGGGAGAACCTCCAGCAGACCTACGGCGGGCAGTTAATCAGCCTGCCGCCGACCGCGGCGCCCGCGTCCGGCACCGCCCCTCCCGCCATGCAGCCGGCAACGCACGTCACCCCCCCTGTAGATCCCGGTCCACGCCGAGCGACATCGGCCTCTGAGCCTCCACACATCGCCCAGCCTGCCGCCGGAGGTGATTAGGATGAACCTCCAGTGGCTCTCCCTGGCAGACGCCAACACCCGCTGGGTGCTGACCGGCTCCCTCCTCCTGGGGCTGAGCTCGGGCGTTTTGGGCGCCTTCGCCCTGCTGAAGCGGCGCAGTCTGATGGCGGACACCCTTTCCCACGCCGCCCTGCCCGGCATCGCTGGGGCCTTCCTTATCACTGGAACCAAATCCGTGGGGCCTCTCTTCGCAGGCGCAGCAGCTGCAGGAGTTTTGGGCAACCTCCTGATTACCTGGATTACCCGGTACTCGAAAGTGAAGCAGGACGCCGCGATGGCCGCGGTGCTCACCCTCTTTTTCGGCCTCGGCATTATGCTGATCAACCTCATCCAGCGGACGCCCGGCGGAAACCAGAGCGGCCTGGACCGGTTCCTCTTCGGCCAGGCCGCCTCTCTGGTGGGGCGGGATGTGCAGGTGATGGCGGCTGCGGCGGGCTTCCTCTGCCTGATCACCTTCCTGCTTTTCAAGGAGCTGAAGCTTCTGGCTTTCGATCCTACCTTCGCTGCCCAGCTGGGGCTGCCGGTGGCGCTGCTGGATCATCTTCTGAACCTGATGATCACCCTGGCCGTGATCACCGGCCTCGAGTCTGTAGGCGTCGTACTAATGTCTTCTCTGCTGATTACCCCAGCTGCGGCTGCCCGCTTTTGGACGGACCGGCTGCACATCATGGTGCTGCTCTCCGGCCTTTTCGGCGCTGCCTCCGGCACGGTGGGCACCCTGCTTTCGCAGGCGGGCCCCCGCATGCCCACCGGTCCCCTCATCGTGCTTGCCGCTACAGGGCTCTTCCTCGCCTCCCTCCTCCTGGCGCCCCGACGAGGCATCCTGGCACGCGCCATCCGCCTGATCCGCAGCCAGCAGCAGCGGCTCCGGGAGAAGGCGCCGCGGGAGGTGGTCTAGATGGCGCTCTACAGTGCAATCAGTATTGTGGCCATCGGTGCGCTGGTGGCGGGCTCCGCCGGCATGGTGGGCTGCTTTCTCATCCTGCGCCGCCTGGCCATGCTGGGAGATGCCATCAGCCATGCCGTGCTGCCCGGCATCGCCATCGCCTTTCTACTGACTGGCGACAGGGCGGGACCCGCCATGCTGCTGGGGGCCGCGGCCCTGGGGCTCACGGCCACCTTCCTGATCGAGACACTGGGGAACGCCGGAGTCCAGGAGGATGCGGGAATCGGTGTCACTTTCACGGCCCTGTTTGCCCTAGGGATTCTTCTGATCTCTCTCTTTGCGGGTCGAGTCCATCTCGATCTGGACCATGTGCTCTATGGAGAGATCGCGTACGCCCCGTGGGATCAACTCATCGCAGCAGGCAGGGCACTGGGCCCCCGCTCGATCTGGATCATGGGGGCTGTTTTCCTGCTGGACCTGGCAGTAATCGGCCTTTTTTTCAAGGAACTGAAACTCTGCGCCTTCGACCCGCAGATGGCGGCGGTGGCCGGCATTCACGTACCGTTCTTCCACTATCTGCTGATGGGGCTGGTGTCCGTCACCACCGTGGGCGCCTTCGACAGTGTCGGAGCGGTGCTGGTGGTGGCGATGCTTGTGCTGCCGGGGGCCACGGCCTACTTGCTCTCCCAGCGTCTCACCACCATGCTGGCGCTCAGCCTGCTGCAGGGGGCGATCAGCAGCCTGCTGGGCTATCTGCTGGCCTGGGCCCTGGATGCCTCAATTGCCGCGTCCATGGCTGTGGTGTCGGGAACGCTCTTCCTGACAGCATTCCTACTGGCCCCGGGAACTGGCCTGCTCAGCCGGCTCCGGCAGCGGGCAGCAGGTTCCGGCAAAGGCCGTCTGGAACTGCGGTGCGGGGCACAACATCGAAGGGACTGACCCATCTATGAACCTTGCGGGTGTCTATACCCCCGACCGGCCCCAGGGGGGCGCCGACCGGGTAAGGGATTGGGCGGCAGCGATTCGAAGTGAACTCCAGGATCCACTGAACAACCGCCGGGAGACATCCTGATCTCCCGGCGGTCAGACTATGGACAGGGTCCGGGCACCCCCACGGGTGCCCGGTCTATCATGCTCGGTGGTTGCAGTAGCTCAGCCACCATGTAAGAATCCCTGCCGCTCCAACCAGAAGGAGCAGGCCGCCCGCCCAGGGGAGCCAGTCCCGACCTGCGGTGGAACTTGCTTCTCCACCGGGCGCGGTCCCATCCTCAGGCGCCGGCGGTGCAATGCGGCGCATCCCTTCGGCCAGCAGCCCATCCACATGGGCCTCATCCAGGGCGCTGCCGGCATTTTCGGCCACCCAGGCAGAGACCGCATCTTCTGACGGAAACGATTCAGGCATTGCGTCGGCAAGGACCGCTGCGATGGCCTCCTGGGTCTCGCCTGACCACTGGCGGCTTCGCAGTTCTACCAGCAGCCAGGGGCGCCAGTTCTTGAGGTCAGTGGCCGGGCCGCCGCCCGCGTTATACCGGTGCAGCTCCTGGAGGAAGAAGGCGAGCCGCTCTTCGCTGAGCACCTCAGGGCCGTCCAGGCCATAGTGGACCGCCGACTCCCGCAGCAGGGAAAGGTAAGCGAGCCAGACCTCCCAATCTTGCGGATGCAGCGCCATATGAACCTGCCACGCGTCCATCACGCTGGGCAGCAGGCTTTCTGCAACGTCCTTGGCTGACACGCCGCCCCGCACGTCGGCCCACTCCCCCAGTCTGCCGCCTGCAAAGAGCGCCCTGGTACCGTCCATGGCCTTCAGCAGGGTGGTGCGGTCGCCGGCTGCCGTCTCCAGCAAGCTGAGGATGTCCGCCTCGGCGTCCAGCCAGTACGGGTTTGCCATCACCAGGGACAGGTTAAAGTCCGGCTCAACGTTCTCCCAAACCCAGGAGAGTACACCATTCTGGAGCGTCCACCCGGGGGTCGTCCTCCGCTCCGCAAAGGCGCCCTGGTCGATATCTGCCGCCCGTATCGGCTTGTCCATGCTGATGACAGCCTCTATCCGTCCGATGGGGCCCGCCCAGAGGGCGCCGGTCTCCAGCACGTAAGCGATCCAGAAAGACGCCGCCTGGCTTTTTCCGAAGGGCTCGGCAGGCATGCTGTAGCGAATCACCATCTCCGAAGGCTGGCCTGCTCGAAAGGTCACCGGGAAGGTGGCCCAGCTGCTGTTGGCTCCTTTCGCTTCTTTTCCCCAGACACCACTCCGCACCTCGGCGGCCACCTGCTGCCCGTCGACCTCCACCGTAAGGTCCTGAATCGGGGCGCCCATAATGCCCTTTTCTTCATCCACCACAAACAGCGGAAAGCCGAGTTCCAGCGCTTCATCCATTGCGGGCACGAAGCGGAACCAGATGCGGTACTCCGCCACGGCATCCCAAGAGTAGCGGGATGGCCCGCTTTCGGCCCGGCGCAGCTGAATCTCGATTCGCTCCTCGGCCAGACTCACGGTGGTGGATGCCATGGGCTGCAGATGCGCACCCACCGGCGCCACAGGAGCGGCATCGGCCCAGACGGGCTGGGGAATCGCCAGCATCAGCAGGAGCAGCACGGCGAGGAAACGGCGCATCGACGGACACCTCCGAATAGATGCACTGGATAGCGCTGCGCTTTCGTCAACTGAGCGACGAACAGGAGCCGGAATTGGTTCCGCCGCACCGGGACGCTCCGGCAGCCTGGGCAGCCTCCTCTCGCCTCCGGCCCAGCAGTCAGCCTTGCAGCATCAGCTGGTAGAAATGGACATCCTGCCAGGCGCCAAACTTGTACCCTACCTCTTTGAGACATGCCACCTGCTGAAAGCCCAGCTTCTGATGCAGGCGGATGCTGCCCCGGTTGGAGCCGGTGATGATGGCCAGCACAGTGTGATAGCCCAGTTGGGCAGTGCGCCTGAGGAGCTCTTTCATGAGCAGCGTTCCAATGCCCTGCCCGTGGTATTGCTCATCGATGTATATGGAGGACTCGACGGTCTTGGCATAAGCCGGCTTGGGCCTATATGGCGATATGCAGGCGTATCCCAGTACACCACGGTGATCTTCTGCTACCAGCAGCGGGTAGCGCGGGCCGTGCTCCAAGAACCACGCCCTGCGCTCTTCCGTGGCGATCGGTTCCAGGTCGAAGGTGGCGGTAGTGTTTACTACGGCCTGGTTGTAGATCTCAACCAGCCGCGGCAGATCGTCCAGCTGCGCTTCTCTTATGGTAACCATTGCGACTGTTTCCCTCCCCATCCTGTTTACGTATGAAAGAGCTTCCGTGTTCTATATTTTCGGCTGCCTATCCCTGCGAGGCTGGTCACCGGATGGTTCGCCTGCGTCCACGGTCCCGCCGCACCGGCCCATGCCGCACCTGACCCTGCCGCGCCTGGCCTTTGGCCGCATCTAGCCCTCGCGCGCCTGGCCCTTGGCCGGCACCAGGACCTTTCCCTTGCCTGGGCTCGGTCGGGCGCCGCAGGCTTTGTTGTTTGCTCCAGAAAGATGTCCACGAATGGGTACGGCCAGATCCGCCTGCTGAACCGAGTTTCCTGAACAGCCGGGTGCAGCGCCGGTGTTCAAAAAACTCAGATCGAAGCGCAGGAAGCTCGGTCTGAGGGCCTAGTTGTCCCGCTCCTGGGCAGATCAAATCCCCGGGTGGATCTGAATCAGCCTGTGCTGGCCGATGAACGCAGACTCTTGAACACCGCCAGGGGACGCGGCTGTTCAAAAAGCTGGGATCAGCCGTCTGAAACGAGCTTTTTGAACACCTGAGCCTGGCGGAGCTGTTCAGAAAACCCAGATCGACCCCCCTCGGGGCACCGAACTGAGGGAGGATCCCCCCTCGTTGCGGTAGACACATGGTCCAGCAAGGATCGGCTGCCCTACGAACCGAGTTTTTTGAACTGCTGAGGCTGCGTCAGGTGTTCAAGAAACTCGGATCGCCCCTGTCACCTTTTCAGCAGGGGATCTAACTGACCTTTCCCCCGGATGGGATCGCTTCCGGAGAGCCCAATTGTCCGATGAGCCGAGTTCGTATCGATCATGGATCAGTGCTCGACCAAAGGCCGCGTGGGACAGGAAGATCCGCACGGGCCAGTGGATGCCACTGCAAGAAAAGCCGGAGGCAACGCCTCCGGTTCTCAGTTAGCAACATGTGTGGCCCAGCTGCCGCATCACAGCCTGAATTTCCAGCGCCGGTTCAGTCAGGACCCCCAGACCAATCGGGTTTTCCCTCACTGACATCAACCAATCCCCGGCTTCTGCTGCTGACACACCGTACATGTCGGATTCGGAGCGAAGTGACGCACCCTCCCACAACCCATTTTCAGAACACCGCATAGCATGAGCAGCAAGCCACATTATGTCGCCACAGCGAGGTGAGAGAGTGGCCACATTCACGGTCATCAACACGAATGACGCGGGACCTGGCTCGCTCCGACAGGCAATCGTGGACGCCAACGGTAATTCAGAACCTGACCTGATTCTGTTCGCCGTAGCGGGTACCATCACGCTGGGCAGCCCCCTGCCCACGATCACAGAGGACCTGGTCATCGCCGGGCCTGGTGCTGCCTTCCTCACGGTCAACGGAAATGGCACGGGACCGGTTTTGTTCATCGAGTCAGGGATAACGGTACTGGTTCAGGACCTCACCATTCGGAACGGATTTACTCCCGGTAACGGAGGAGGTTTTTACAACCGGGGCAACTTGACCCTGATTCGCACGCGTCTCTCTCAAAACCGCGCCACCGCTGGGGGCGCGGTTTGGTCAGATCTCGGTTCAACCGTCTCCATCCAGGACTCCACTTTGGAGCAGAACATCGCCGAGTTTGGAGGCGCTCTTGACAGCGCCGGGACGACCCTGGTTGGAAGATCTCGCTTCACGGGCAACACTGCAGAACTGGGCGGCGCCATCGTCATTACGGAACTCGGAGCCTCCGGGGACATCCGCGATAGTGTGTTCTTCGGAAACACCGCCACCTCGCTGGGCGGCGCCCTATTTTGCAATGTCGATACCATGCGGATGGTGAACACTACGCTGGCACAAAACAGCGCTGAACAAGGGGGAGCTGCACTGTTTGCCAACTTCCTCCCGGGTGACCAGGTATCGCTCAGTTTCGTCACGATTGCCGACAATGCGGTGGGATCCGGGGCAGCCCTGGGCTCCTTTGGAGAAGCCTCTTTCCAAATCAAGAACTCGATCATCGCCAGTACCGCAGGGGGAAGCAACTGTGCGGGCAACATCACCGACCTGGGCGGCAACCTGTCCACCGACGCCACCTGTGGCTTCACCGTTGTAACCCGCGAGCAGCTGAACCTCGGACCCCTGCAGTTGAACCCGCCGGGCACCACCGAAACCATGGCCCTCCTCCCAGGCAGCGCCGCCATCGATGCAGCTGTTGATTGCCTTGATGCGGACGGAATCCCCGTCCTCACAGACCAGCGGGGTGTACCCCGCCCCTTCGGCTCCAGGTGTGATGTGGGGGCTTACGAGTTTCAGTTCCGCCGCCGCTTTGCACAGATCCAGCAGCCGCTTTTCGAAAGCCGCGGCACCTGCCAAGACCAGCGCATCCGCCGGCCCTTCCAGCGGCGCTGAGAGCTGAGACCACTGGCCCTGATCTCCTCATAGACGCGCAGGAACGGCCCGAATTATCAGGCTATGCAGGCAGCCTGACCAGCCCAAGGAACGCCGTTCGGCGGCACAGCCGGCATCGTCCATCCAGTGCAGTATTGTACAGACCGAAACCCTATACCTCTGCGCCTTGCGCGAAGCCGGGGGCCTGCTCCCGGACATGCTGGAATGGTACTGTCACCGGCGGACGACAGTCCAACTCCAAGGCACTGCATAGCATAAGGAAAAGCCAGATTATGTTCCCGGGGAGAGATGTGATAATGGCTACGCTCTTGGTCACGAACACGAACGACTCAGGACCTGGTTCCCTCCGGGACGCGATCCAGACCGCCAACGCCAACATGGAGCCCGATGTAATTCAGTTTGCGGTGACAGGCACCATCACGCTGAACACCGCACTGCCTCTGATCACAGAGGATCTGACCATCGAAGGGCCTGGTACAGGTTTGCTGGAAATCAGCGGAAACAACTCGGTCAGGGTTTTCGACATCGGCGCAGGGGTAACCGTTCAGATTCAGGATCTGACGGTAGCAAATGGCTCAGCGGCGAACGGTGGCGGATTCTTCAACCGCGGAAACCTGACCTTGATTCGCACAAGGGTTGCCGGGAACACCGGCGGCCTAGCAGCCGGGGCTGTCTGGTCAGACTCGGGTTCCGTCCTTTCCATTCAGTACTCTACCTTCGAAGGGAACCACTCCCCTGACGTTGCGGGTGCCATCTACTCCGACAACAGCACGCTGATCGTAAACGCGTCTCGCTTTGTTGGCAACACTGCTGCTAGCTTCGCCGGCGCCATCCTCTTGGATGGGGGAATGCTCACCATCACTGCCTCCACCTTCCTTGAGAACTCGGCTGGGGACCAGATAGGAGCCATTGCTGCCTTCGATGGTCTCATGGAGATCCGTGACAGCGCCTTCATCCGAAACCGTGCGGGCTCACTAGCCAGTGCCATAGCCACCGGCGTTGGCGCCAGCACCCGGATCATCAACACCACGCTGGCAGAAAACATCAGTGAAACCGCGGGCGCTACCGTGGCTGCCGGCGTCAACAGCTTCATATCGCTCAGCTTCGTCACGGTTGCCGACAACGCCGTGGAAGCGGGCGCAGCGCTGGAAACCTTTGGTGGACAGATACTGGTTAAGAACTCGATCGTCGCCAGCACCACAGGCGGAGTTAGCTGTGCGGGCAATATCGTCAACCTCGGCGGCAACCTCTCCACCGACGCCACCTGCGGCTTCACCGTGGTGACTCGAGAGCAGTTGAAACTGGGCCCCCCAAAGCTGAACCCGCCCGGGATTACCGAAACCATGGCCCTCCTCCCCAGAAGCGCTGCCATCGACCGTGCCCTGGACTGCCTGGATGCCGAGGGCAACCCCGTCCTGACAGACCAGCGGGGCGTCCCCCGGCCACTCGGCTCGAGATGCGACGTGGGAGCCTTTGAGTTTCAACCCCGGCGCCGCTTTCCGCCAAGCCCTCGGCCGCTGTTCGAAAGCCTCGGCACCTGCCAAAACCAGCGCATCCGCCGGCCTTTCCAGAGACGCTGAGAGGTGAAGCAGTGGCTGCCTCCTGACCGGCCTAAAGGCCCTGCAGCGTGGTACAGCCATCTCCTTCCCGGCAGACAGTCCGCTTCCGAGGTGCGGCATACCATAAAGAAGAGCGCATTATGTCACGACCAAGAGGTGAGTCGATGGCCACCTTTTTCGTGACCAACACGAACGACGCAGGGATGGGTTCGCTTCGGCAGGCCATCCTGGATGCTAATGCCGACCCAGCAGCCCCGCACCTCATCCAATTTGACAACGTAACGGGGACCATCAACCTCGACGGCCCACTGCCCACCATCACCCGGAGCATGACCATCGCTGGCCCTGGTGCGGCGCTGCTTACTCTGAATCAAGCCACGGCAGGACGGATTTTTGACATCGACCTCATGGTCGAGGTTTCCATTCAGGATCTAACCGTGCAAAACGGGTCCGAATCGGACGGTGGTGGCATCTTTGCCCGATCAATAATCAATCTGCTTCGCTGCACCTTCGTGCAAAATCGAGCTGGGTTTCAAGGCGGTGCCATCTGGACTGTAGCCCCGTGTACGGTTGAAGAGTGCACTTTCAGAGATAATAGCGCAGGAACTGACGGCGGAGCGCTCTTCCTCACAAATGGCGGAACCATCACCAACTCCGTCTTCTTGAACATAAATCCTCCTTGCCGCCCGTCTTCTGTGTGTTAGACCACGGTGCGCTTGCTCACCTAGAATCTCAACTGCAGTGCAGACACCTATCAGTTTCACGCCAAAAGCCAGCATCCGCCGAGCTGCCCGTCGGCACCTCCAGACCCGGCCACTGCGTGACCTCTGATGGTCACACGTCCACGGAAAAGGGGACGCGCATGGGGAGGTACGAATCCATGCTTGAAAGAATGGACCTGTTCTTTGAGCGCAGGCTGTCTGGCTACGATGCTCATATGCTGTGCGACATTTTTGGGGCTTCCGAGTTCTATCCATTCACCGCGAAGCAGCTGCCGCTTTCCCCCGGATGCAGGGTACTTGACCTCGGCTGCGGCACCGGCCTTGAACTGGAATACTACTTTGCGCTGAACCCGAAGGCGTGTGTGACCGGAATAGACCTATCCGAGGCGATGCTGAAATCGCTGGCCTCCAAGTTTCCGGATAAAGACATCACCCTGATGCACACTTCCTACTTTAATGCGGAGTTCGGTACCCAGGTGTACGACGCTGTCGTATCCGTGGAATCCCTTCATCATTTTCCTTTCGAGGCGAAAGTGAGGCTGTATCAGAAACTGTGCAACGCGTTAAAGGATGGCGGGCGCTTCGTTCTCACAGATTACTTCGCCGAGTCCCCTGAAGAAGAGAGAAGGAACTTTGAGGAACTGGCCAGACTCAAGCGGGAGCAGCATCTTACAGACAAGTTCTTCTACCATTACGATACACCGCTGACCGCTGCACATGAGATGGAGGCCCTTTGTGCTGCAGGCTTCTCGAAGGTCAGCATACTACATCAGTGGAAAAACACTTACACGCTTCTGGCTGAGAAATGATGCATCGGCGCCCTGCGAAACCTGCTCCGCTGGCAAACCCTGACGCTCCTGCGTTGCGCACGAGCTATTGTGAATTGTGATGAGTATGATCGCCGGACCGCACGCCACCGGCGACTAGTGACAAGTCGGCCGTGTTTGCACACACAGCACGGACCAACAAGAGGCGCCGTCCCCCGATCGCCAGGGGGCTGCGCCTCTGTCTTATGACCCATCCTCATGATAGAAGTGGCGTGCGTGTACGCTGCTTGCCGGCTGCACAGCAGTTCGGTGCCCGCTCAGGGAACCACCGCACACGCGTAGTGCAGATGCTCCGACGCATGGTATCCATCAGACCGGTTCGCATAATAGCGCGCCTCAATTCGGTCAGGATCCAGGTCCTCTTCAAGCCTCAGGCCAACAGCTGCAAGTTCATCGGCCAAGCTGGAAGGCTCAAAACCCAGCAGCCATGGCTCGCTGATGTGCTCAAGAATCTGGTGTGTCAGCAGGACAGACCTGCCGGCCCTCTCAGGAAGATATGCATCACGCTCCATGTAGTCAAAGAGAATCGTACTGCCGCTGGGCGCCAGAGCAGTCAGGGTCCGTAAGGTCTCGAGTACAGCGGTCCGGGACAGATACATGGTTCCCCCAAGCCAACTGACAAAGGTCCGCTCTTCCTGGTCGTACCCGGCGCCGGTCAGCTTCGCTGCCAAGTCATCCCGAAGGAGATCGACGGCAACAAAACGCAGTGCCGCCGGGATCGGCCACTGCAGTTCCTGCAACCGGTTGAGCTTCCAAGTCTGCGTGGCAGGATGGTCCACTTCAAAAACCTGAAGGCGTTTCAGCAGCTCCGGACGGCGAAACCCGAAGGTATCGAGCCCAGCACTCAGTATCACGTACTGTCGAACCCCTCGGGTCAACTCTGCCTCCAACCGGTCCTCAGCGTACCGGGACCGGCTCAGCGTCGTACTCATCAGCTGGCGGATGACCCATCCCACCTTCGCAGTTACATCGGTAAACTCTGCTGCCTTCTGCGGATCTATCATCGGGGCGAGTTGAGTCAAGTTCCGACCGATCTCGTCGTACTCCTCCGCCGACAAAAACTGCCGAGCCAAAAAGTCATTAAAGATCTTCGGCTGGTCGTGAAGCGCGTGATGAGCACGGACGTACGCTGTCAACTTTGCGGTGAGGCTAGTCTGGTTCTGTTCCATGTGAACTCCCAGCCTTTCAGCTGCGATGGGGCAAAGTCGGACGCATATTCTCTATAACACCGCCAGCCGCAAGATGTCAACAAAATTTTTATTGTATCATATTTTTGCCCGTTTGTCAATAGACTAAGGGCGAGGTTTCTGGGAGAAATGTGCGTCCAGACGCGGATCCGAGGCAGAAGAAAAGTCTCAGCTGCCGCACGTGCGGGGCAACCTGTCAACCGTCAGTGATTCTGTCACTCCAAACTCGTCGATGAATTTGTCACCGTAGCTGTGGTACAATAGGCCTGCTTGGGGATCATCACTGGTTTTCGCCAGGGATGGTCGGCAGCGGG
>ENA-OWPA01000441-OWPA01000441.1-bioreactor-metagenome-genome-assembly--contig:-NODE-441-length-57381-cov-4.658261_pt1 | contig 57381 bp, 40 predicted proteins | sample MGYA00238139_ERZ651803 | MGnify/ENA primary metagenome ERZ651803 (study PRJEB26909, sample SAMN07631231) | bioreactor metagenome | isolation source: Switchgrass digestor | place: USA: Dartmouth...
ACCTTTACTTTGCCGGATTTTATATAATAAAAGGCTTCACCCGGCTCACCTTCCATAAAAACCACCATGTTCTTTTTATAATTTCTCTCTATGGCTATGGCGGCAATTTTGGCCAGGTCTTCTTCCTGAAGGTCTGAAAAGAATGTGAATTTTTTTATGTAATCCGTGTTTTTCATCCGGTTTTGCTCCTCACCTATACAATTTTCAAATAGTATTATAGCAGATATATTTACAAAAGCATAGTAATATGATAGGAATTCTGATAATATATTTTGTCTGCAATGCCCGTATAAAGGGAAAAATTGCTTGTTAATATTCTTGCCAATATTTTTAACAGTATCATTTCCCTATACCATTCAACTATCCATTGCAAATCTGTAGATAATCTCAAAGGATTAATAGCTTGATGCCTATAGGGGGAATAATGGCTGCCATTTTCCTCTATTTGTGCTCCAGTCTATTTTAACAGGCTCTTACCAACCATCTCGAATTTACCCATCGGCAATTCCGATTTTAATATATAATAGTAAGGTGATATAATTTTATGTTAAACTAAGAAAGGCTTTTTGATCCGGATGCAGGAAGGACCGATGACCCGGAAGATAAAAGAGCTGGAAATAGATTCAGAGTCTATTGCCTGACGGATAACAGGGGGATGAGGAAATGATTACAACGATATCGCTCAGTCCGGCCGTGGATAAAATATACTTCGTGGAGAATTTTGAGGCCGGCAAGCTGTACAGGGTACGGAATGTGAAAACATCGGCAGGCGGCAAGGGCATAAATGTGGCCAGAGTTGCGGCAATACTGGGAGAAGATGTGTGCACCGCAGGTTTTAAAGCCGGAGGGACGGGTGAGTGGCTGGAGGCCAGGCTGAAAGAAATGAAGGTTAAAACGAATTTTGTTCAGGTGGAAGGTGAATCCCGTACAAACAACAACATAATTGACAGGGCAAAAGGTACTGAAACGGAGATTCTTGAAATAGGACCGCATATTACCCAGGAGAAGGCCGACGAGTTTCTCGCGCTGTATAAGACCCTACTGCCCGGTACGGATGTGCTGGTTTGTTCCGGAGGCCTTCCCGATGGCGTCCCGACGGATTTTTATGCTAAAATGATAGAGTTGGCCAGACCTTATGATATAAAAATAATACTGGATACCAGCGGTGAGACCTTAAAGTCAGGCATTAAGGCAAAGCCCTATATGATCAAGCCTAATCTCAGGGAGTTGGGCGAGTATGCAGGAAGGCAGCTTGTGGATTTGGATGATGTGATTGCGGCATGCAGGGATATACTAAAAGAGGGCATTAGTCTGGTGGCGGCTTCCATGGGGAGCAGGGGTGTGCTGCTGGTGTCGGAGGATAAAGTGCTCTATTCCCGGACACCGGAAATAGAGGTTGTAAATACTATAGGCTCCGGGGATTCCATGGTGGCAGGTCTGGCTGCAGCGCTATCCCAAGGTCGGGGACCGGAAGACATGCTGAGGCTGGGAACCGCGTGTGCGTTGGCCAACACTCAGTTTGACGAGATCGGTTTTGTTACCCGGGAAATGGTCGAAAAGTTTATGGAAGAGATAATAATAGAAGAATTTTAGATAAACTTATAGCGGGAGGTAAACTATATGGGAGATATTATCAATCAATTAATCCATGAGTTCAATCTTAAGCCCTTTCAGGTTCAAAATGCAGTGAAGCTGATAGATGAAGGCAATACCATACCCTTTATAGCAAGATACAGGAAGGAAGCTACCGGGGAACTTAACGACCAGGTATTGAGAGAGCTTCACGAAAGGCTGGTATATCTGAGGAATCTCGAAGAGAGAAGAGAGGACGTAAGGAGGCTGATTGACGAGCAGGGTAAGCTGTCTCCGGAAGTTTCCGAGGCTCTGGACAAAGCTGTCAGCCTTCAGGAGATAGAGGATATATACCGACCGTACAAACCAAAACGCAGAACCCGGGCAACAGTGGCAAAAGAAAAGGGCTTGGAGCCTCTCGCCCAGATAATTTATGCCCAGAAAATAAAGAGCGGCAGCATTTATGATATTGCCGCTCCCTACGTCAACCCCGAAAAAGGTGTAAACACTGTTGAAGACGCTTTAAACGGAGCTATGGACATTATTGCCGAGGATATATCCGATAATGCGGAATACAGAAAAGCCATAAGGGATATGTTTTTTAAATCAGGTGTGATCGTATCCAAGGCTAAAAAGGAAGAGGATTCGGTATACAGGATGTATTATGATTTCAAGGAACCGGTGTCCAGAATCGCAAAGCACAGGATACTGGCCTTGAACCGGGGTGAAAAGGAGGAATTCCTTCAGGTAAAAATAGATGTTCCCACAGAGCAGATAATCAATTATCTGAAAGCTCGGGTTGTCGGTAAAAACGTGTCCGTCACATCGGAATATGTTGCCCGGGCGGCAGAGGATTCTTACGAGCGCCTGATCGCGCCTTCCATCGAGAGGGAAGTGAGAAATGAGCTGACGGAAGCAGCTGAGGAACAGGCTATGAAGGTTTTTGCCGAGAATTTAAGAAACCTCCTGCTGCAGCCTCCTGTAAAGGGACATGTTGTCATGGGGCTGGACCCGGCCTACAGGACGGGCTGCAAGATCGCCGTGATAGACGAAACCGGAAAGGTGCTGGATACAACGGTAGTGTATCCTACACCACCGCAAAACAAGGTGGAGGAATCCAAAAAGGTTTTAAAGCATCTGATAGAAAAGCATAAGGTGGACCTGATATCCATTGGAAACGGTACCGCATCAAAAGAGTCGGAGATATTTATCGCCGATATGCTCAAGGAGATAGACAGAAAGATTTATTACATGGTGGTAAGCGAAGCAGGAGCGTCGGTTTATTCGGCGTCCAAATTAGGCGCTGAGGAGTTTCCCGATTTTGATGTGGCGCAGAGAAGTGCTGTTTCTATAGCAAGAAGGCTTCAGGACCCCCTTGCGGAATTGGTCAAGATAGATCCTAAAGCGATCGGAGTAGGCCAGTATCAGCATGATATGAATCAAAAAAGGCTGGGTGAGACATTGGGCGGAGTTGTGGAGGATTGTGTCAATAATGTGGGAGTGGATCTCAATACCGCTTCCCCTTCACTTTTGTCCTATGTTTCGGGCATCAACGCCACCCTTGCCAAAAACATTGTGGAGTACAGGGAGAAGAACGGAAAGTTCAGAAACAGGAAAGAACTGAAAAATGTGAAAAAGCTGGGGGAAAAGGCCTTTGAACAGTGCGCCGGTTTCTTAAGAATACCGGACGGCGATAATATCCTGGACAATACTTCAGTCCATCCGGAATCCTATGAAGCGGCACGAAAGCTCCTCGAGATAATGGGATACACCTTGGAGGATGTAAAAAACAAAAATCTCGGCGACCTGAAGCAAAAGGTTGAGAAAAAAGGCATCGCAGTTGTAGCGGAAGAGGTGGGCGTCGGTGTACCTACCCTTACGGATATAATCAATGAACTCCTGAAGCCGGGCAGAGACCCCAGGGATGAACTGCCCAAGCCGATACTGCTGACGGATGTAATGCATATCGAGGATTTAAAACCCGGCATGGTGGTGACAGGCACGGTCAGAAATGTTGCCGATTTCGGAGCGTTCGTGGATATCGGTGTCCATCAGGACGGCCTGGTGCACATATCGGAGCTTAGCGACAGGTATGTAAGAAATCCCATGGAAGTGGTGTCGGTGGGCGATATTGTTAAAGTCAGAATCCTGGATGTGGATGTGCAGAGAAAGAGAATATCCCTGAGCATGAAAGGAGTATAAAATTAGGGAACAAAAAGCCTTAAAAACCAGTCTATATAATACGTATACTTAAAATCTGCTATCAGGAGTTGAAATTTACATGAGAAGAATTGCAGCCTTATCTTTAGCAGCAGTACTGGCATTAACCGCAGCAGGATGCAGTTTTAAAGATGATATTGCAAACAACGGTTCCGCCGGAAAAAGCATCACAGGAGAGAGCAGTCCGGGAGAAACAAGCAATAAAGGAAAATCAGGCAGTGCTGCGGAAACGGGCAATGCTGGAGGGAGCAATACTTCGGTATCCGAAAATACCGGGAAGGAAAGCAATGAGAGCGAAGACAGCGCGGCTGTGAAGCCAAGCCTGGCAGGTATAAGCCTGGGGGATTCAAAGGAACAAGTTGTGGAAGTCTTGGGGAAGGATTACAAGGAAACGTATTATGAAGAGCCAGGACATTTCCCTGAAACCTATTATCACTGGAAATATGATACAGGGATTTCCGTATATATAGGAAAGGATTCATCGGAAGTTCTTGAAATAAGGGCTACCTCCCCTGAGGCGGAAACCAATCTTGGAGTAAAGGTTGGTGACGCCGCAAAGACCGTTTTTGAGACCTATAGGCCTAAATACATTGAGCCGGAAAGCATTCATGGAGGTAAGCTTATAGGATGGTTTAAGGTGGAGGGAGGCGCTGCCATGGCCTTTAATTTCGACATCGATGACGGCATGACCAATCCGGCGGAGATAAAAGATGATGATAAAGTTAAGGAAATAATACTGACATATCCGGCACATGTGGATGACAGTTTTTAAAAACAATGATGTAACCAATTGGCTTCCTTATAAGGTGAATTGGTGCTGCTTGGAAAATAGGGACGGGTATTTTACCTATCCCTATTTTTCTGCAAATATTTGGACTGCAGTGGTTGATGCGATGATGGAATACGGTCAAAGCCATGATAAAAATTCACATTGACATCATATCATGAATATGATAATATGAACTAAAATCTTGAAACCTATGAAGGGGAAGTAAAACCGCAAACCAGCCTCACAGAGAGTCGGGGTAGCTGGGATCCCGGCAGGAAACGGAGCGGACAAATGGGCCCCTGAGGGCGGGGCGAAAGGGCGTTGCTCCCAAGTAGCTTTCGACGCGCAGCCGGCGTTAATGGCAAGGGGTGTGTTGGCACCCTGCAAGAGGGGATGCTTTGAGGCGACTCAATGCATCAATTAAGGTGGCACCGCAGGTTATTACACCTGTCCTTGTATTAGGACAGGTGTTTTTTGATTTATATGCGTTGATACCGACTTGAACCTTTTACCCATAACTGCAGGTGGGTAAAAGGCTTGCAGGGAAGATCCCTATTATATCGAAACTTCGCTGAAACGGAGCCGTTCATGGCTGCCAGAAGGGAAGTTTTATGGACCACGGCCATACCAAAAGCTCCAATCTGATTTATGGCCGGTTCAAATACGATTTATAAATATTTAGGGAGGTATCTTCAATGAAAAAAATCAAAGTATTGTTAACTGTAGTTTTGTCAATTTGCTTACTGGCAGGAACTTTATTAACCCTGTCGGCGTGTTCTTCAAAAGAAAAGGATGATTCATCGGCTTCCAAAGATGGCAAAAAGAAAATAGGCATTATTCAAATAGTTGAGCATCCTTCTCTTAATACTATTAGAGAGACCTTTATCGAGCAATTGGAGAAGAATGGCTTCAAAGATGGTGAAAACATAACCATAGACTACCAGAATGCGCAGAATGACCAGACAAACTTAAAAACCATAGCGAAGAAGTTTGCTACCAATAAATATGACCTTATTGTTGCTATAGCTACACCGTCAGCTCTGGCGGCTGCAGGAGAGACAAAGGATATACCGGTGCTTTTCTCAGCGGTAACAGATCCTGTTTCCGCACAACTGGTGAAGAGCCTGGAAAAACCGGGCGGCAATGTTACCGGTACGTCCGATGCCGTATCGGCTGCAAAGATAATGGAACTGGCAATGCGTATAACTCCGGAAATAAAAACGATTGGAGCTTTATATAATTCCAGTGAGATAAATTCGATTTCTGTCATCAATGATTTGAAGGAATTTGCAAAAAGCAATGGCTTGACGGTTGTGGAAGCGACGGTTACAAGCTCATCCGAAGTGCAGCAGGCTGTACAGTCCCTGGTGGGGAAAACTGATGCCATATTCTCTCCTATTGATAACACCGTAGCTTCGGCCATGCCTGTGGTGGCTCAGATTGCCAACAAGGCGAAAATACCGGTATATGTAGGAGCTGATTCCATGGTGAAGGACGGCGGACTGGCGACTTACGGCATTAATTATCCTGTCCTGGGAAGGGAAACAGCCGATATGGCCGCAGAAATATTAAAGGGCAAAAACCCTGGGGATATGCCGGTGCGGATAATGACCGAAGTGGATATATATATAAACAAAGCCACGGCCGATGAGATAGGACTTACAATTCCCGAAGATGTGCTCAATGAAGCGGCAGAGATTTTTGGTGAATAAACCTGGAGTATATATACTATGTAAGATTGCTTGAATTCAGCTAATAATGGATGCATTGATTGTTATGTGCCTTGAATCCTTTCGGAACAACAATCATCCATTTCAATTGGCTGAATTCATTCCTAAGCTATATAATTAATACCCAAAAGAGGTTATGTCAATGACATTAGAGGCGCTAATTGCTATTTTACATGGATCTATAGAGATGGGCATCATATATGCGATAATGACGCTGGGAGTTTTCATCTCCTTCAGAACTCTCAATATGCCCGATATGACAGTGGACGGGAGCTTTGTACTGGGGGCCGCCATATCGGCGGTCTTGTGCACAGGCGGTTATCCCGTCCTGGGCTTGATTATTGCATTTATTGCCGGAGCCGGGGCAGGCAGTATTACTGCGCTTCTTCACACGAAGCTCAAAATACAGCCGCTGCTGGCAGGTATACTTATGATGCTGGCGCTGTACTCAATAAATATAAAGGTGATGGGAAAAAAATCGAACATCCCGCTCAACAACAAGCCTACAATTTTTACACCCTTCGAAGGCACCGCTTTGGAGGATAACATTTACCTGATAATATGCACCGGAATATTGCTGGTATTGCTTATCTCCCTTTTCCTGTTTCTGAGGACGAGGCTGGGTTTTGTCTTACGGGCAACCGGAGATAATGAAGATATGGTGAGAGCCCTTGGGGTGAATACCGACACCACCAAGCTCATAGGACTGGCTATCGCTAACGGCCTTACGGCGCTATCCGGAGCTATCATAGCTCAATACCAGTCTTTTGCAGATGTGGGTATGGGCATAGGCATGGTGACCATAGGCCTGGCTTCCGTAATCATAGGGGAAGTGATATGGGAAGCGATTTTCGGTATAAAATCATTGCTCCGCAGGCTTTTAGCGGTGGTACTGGGAGCTATTATCTACAGGCTTGTAATAGCCTTAGCGCTGGAAATTGGCATGCCTGCGACGGATTTGAAGCTGATTTCAGCCATAATAGTTGCATCAGCATTATCAATCCCTGCAGTAAGAGATCGTCTGAACCTGATGAGAAAAAGGATAGCGGCTGCGAGCAAAAATAAGGGGGTATGATTCGGATGCTGAGAATAGAGCAAGTCAGCAAAATCTTCGGCAAAGGCAGCATAAATGAGAAGCTGGCGTTGGACAATGTGAGCCTCACTCTGGACGAAGGGGAGTTTATAACCGTGATCGGGGGCAATGGTGCAGGTAAATCCACCTTGCTCAATTGCATATCCGGAGTGTATGACATAGATAAGGGCAGGATACTGCTGGATTCGGAGGATATCACCTTCAGCCCGGAATATAAGAGGTCAAGGTATATCGGCAGGGTTTTTCAGGACCCGATGAAGGGAACTGCTTATGACATGACCATAGCAGAAAACTTGGCCATAGCTTATGCAAAAGGCAAGCCAAAGGATTTAAGCGCAGGGATAAAAAAATCCGATTATAATATGTTCAGAGAGCGGTTATCCCTTCTGGGATTAGGATTGGAAGACAGGATGACCCAGAAAGTCAGACTGCTTTCCGGAGGGCAGCGCCAGGCTCTTACCCTTCTTATGGCCACCATAGTAAAGCCGAAGCTCCTTCTGCTGGACGAGCATACCGCAGCCCTTGATCCGTCTGCAGCAGCCAAGGTATTGGAGCTTACCCGCCGGATTGTTGCCGAGGAAAAGCTATGTACCATTATGATAACCCACAATATGCGGGATGCGCTGGATTACGGCACAAGAACGGTAATGATGCACGAAGGCCGCATTATACTTGACATATCGGGCAAGGAGAGGGAAGAGATGACTGTGGAGCGGCTGATAGAGCAATTTGGCAGCAAGAGCGGCACGAAACTGGACAATGACAGAATGCTGCTGGGATGAACATGATTTGCCCTGGCAGGTAAAATATATTGCATATTTCAATGATTTCAGCTTTTAAATATGAAAATCAGCTTGAGAGATTTTGAATGAGACTGAATATTTGGACCGGACTTAATAAAAAAGACTTAATACTTTAGAGACTTAATTATTTTAGGAATATCGACTGCAAAGGATGCTTGGAAGCAGTTACCCACAGGATTTTTGATCAAGGAAGAACTTGCTGGTTTGATGAATGCTTATTCCCACAATAATTTTGCATTTTCTCATTGCCGCCGGGCAGGAAATGGTTTCCTGCTCTTTTGTTTTGAAGACACCGGGCTTTCTATCTTTTGTTTTGCTGTCCTGTTAGCGCAAATTCTTAAATATGCAGCAGAATCATTCTTTGTTGTAAATAATTGTTTTGCTTTAAATTTATGATGGTGTAAAAAACTATAATGTGATAACATTATGTAGGTGGGTCATTTTACTAAAAATGTTGATAAAGGAGTCGAAATGAAAGAGCAAATATTAACTAAACTCAAAAAATACAATCATGCGCTTATACTTTTGTATTACATTGTAATTTTAGCGTGGTTTAGGCTTTTGGAGTATTTTAATACCGCGCCCAGACATATTATGTATTCCAAACTTGATGACTATATTCCTTTTGTAAGCATATTCGTCATTCCGTATTTTTTGTGGTTTGCTTATATAGCCGCAGCCATGGTATATTTCTGCCTCAGGTCCAGGGAGGATTTCCTTAAGTTGAGCATTTTTATGTTTTCCGGAATGACCATCTGCCTTATCATTTATACGCTGTTTCCCAATGGTCAGAACCTTAGACCTGAAGTTGTTGGAAATGACATCTTTTCGTTGGTGATAAAATGGCTGTATGATTTTGATACACCGACCAATTCTGCTCCCAGCATGCACGTGTTGAATTCAGTGGCTGTTCATATTTCAATCGCGCGATATAACGGATTTAAAAAGAGCAGGCTTCTGAAATCCGGTTCGTTCATTCTCATGGTGCTTATCATATTGTCGACGGTATTTTTAAAGCAGCATTCAGTCATGGACGTCATGTATGGCCTGCTGCTCAGCGCAATCTTATATGTGCTGGTGTATAAAACAAAGTTCAAAGGGCTGCAGAATTTATGGAAGTCCTACGAAGAGTCGGACTCAGTATAAAAATAAAAACGGATTCATGCATCAAAAGAAGCATAGCAAAATCGCTATGCTTCTTTTTTGACATATTTGGAGAGATACATTCTGTATACATTCAAAGCAACAGCTTTCACTGCCGCATAGGAAGGTATTATTATAATCAGGCCGAGAAGCCCGAACAATGAGCTTCCTCCCAACAGCAGAAGAATTACGGTTACGGGGTGGATGTTCAGGTTTTTCCCCATTATCTGGGGTGATATGAAATTGTTATCGATCTGTTGGACTACCAGCATAACGATAATCACCTTAAGCAGCATAACAGGCCCTTCCGACAAGCTTACAAAGGCAGCCGGAATAATTCCGATCCAAGGGCCGAAGTAGGGGATTATACATGCTACAGCGGCGAAAATTGCCATTACCAGAGGATATTTCAGCCGGATGATGCTAAATCCTATGAACATCATCACTCCTATGGCTGAGGCCACAATCAGCTGGCCGGTTATGTAGGATGAAAGCGCTGTATCCACATCCTTCAATATAGTCCTGATATTTTGAGCATGCTTATCCGGAACCAGCTTCAGTATGTATTCCTTAAACTGGAGATCATCCTTTAAAAAATAATACAACATGAAAGGAACTGTAAAAAGCGCTGTGCCGAAATTCGCCAGCCTTGATAAAAAGTTGAAGGTGATGGACGTCAGACTGCGGGTGAAGTTTTGAGCAAAGGATATCAACTTGTTCTGCAAGTCTTCAAGATTGATATATTGATGCCATGGACTGTCCATCAAATCCCTGGTAGCCTGTTTGATCCATTCGTAACTCTTTGGGAAATCCCTCACCAGCTGATTAAGCTGGCTTGTCAGGATGCTGCTTGTATAAGTGCTGGTGAACACGATGAAGGCGATCACTATGACAAAAGTTGCCAAAATGGCGGCCCATTTCGGAAGGCGTATTTTCATAAAAAGCTTCACCAAGGGGCGGCATATATAATATAAAAACACAGTTGCCAGAATTGGATAAAAAATCGTCGCTAAAAACCTTCTGAAGGGGGACAGGAAGAAGTCTATTTTACTTAACATAAATATGATAACCAGTATCATGATGATTGCAGTCGCATACTTGTAGAATTTGCCCTTATACCACATGCACATATCCTCCTGTTTTACAACACGTTTTTTGCCGGCAAAGCTATCTCCGAAAAGGATGCAGCTTTGCCGGCGGAATAGTTTGGGTTCCTGAAATTGTCACCCCAAAAAAGGGAGAGTTATACATACCTGCCCCAGAAGGGAGTATCCCAGCAACCGGTAAATCGCCAATCCGCATACAAGCAATAGAACTTCCAATGTTTTATAGTCCGATTATAGCATGATGCGTTTAATGTTTCTATCACGATTTAAATCATGATGGCTCCTTTTATATCACAAATCCAGAATAATGTCCTCCAGTTTTCTTTTGGGAACATGGTGCACCTGGTTTTCATCCCTCCAGTATTTTATATCCCCTGAGGCGTCTATCTCTTCTAAAACCACGATTTCCTTCGGTTTTCCCAGTGCTATGACCAGCAGGATTTCATATTTTTCCGGTATATTCAATGCCTCGGCCAGGTTCTTTCTGTCTACAGAGCCGAAAATGCATCCCCCGAGACCTTTTTCACAGGCTCCCAAAAGAATGCTCTGGCATGCGATTCCCGGATCCCACATGTAGTTTTTGGAGATATCCTTGTCCCCAAGCATTACTATGTATGCCGACGGCCTTTCCCCTTCTACAGGACCATCCCAGTCCTTCAAGTAACCAGCCCACCTTAAATGGGGGAATATAAGGCTGTTTTTTTCCTCATCCCAGGAAAGCACATATTTAAGAGGCTGCAAATTGGCACCGGAGGAGGATAAGCGAGCCAGATCGATCAATTCCTCCAGGGTCCTTCTTTCGATCCTAACATCCTGATAAAACCGTCTGTAGCTGCGATTCTTTTTAACCAAATCACGTATCATTAATTACACCATCCTTTTAAAATTACATGAATGAATATATTTTATTCAAAAATGCAATCGTAGTACTTGAACTCTAAAGGCTTATCACAGTCCAAACCTGTGGAAAAAGAACGGTTGCCGATGATATCCACGGCTTTTTCCGGCGAAATGTTCCCGATGACACAGTTGTATATTGCATCACACAAATGAGCGGCTTCAGAGGAGGCACTGTCGAACATCTCAATAAAAGAGGAGTCGCTTTTGGCATCTATATCCCAGGGAAGGCTCCACACAGCTTTCTGCCTGTTCAGGTAATCACGGCTGTCGTTTAGCTTAAGGGGATGTACCATGCTTGATACAGGGTGGTATTTTCCGATCACTGATTCAACGGCATAAACCAGCTTTCTTTTCAGGCCGGTTCTGTCGCGGAACAGCGACATGGCGATACCTATCTCTTTTGCAGCCCTTTGAACCTGCTCAACGCTGATATCTATACCCATAACATCTTTAAGCAAGCTTCTGTACATGCATCCAACGGTATAATATTCGCTGCTGTCCAGCCGGATGAGAGATCTGCCGTTGATTTCAGCCGGCTTGCATCCGAGTTTTTCGCTTACCATCAAAAAGTCTATCGTTGTTTCAAACAGCCTGTGATAGCAAACATATTTGGAAGTATGCTTCTCTCCTTTTCGGACAAAGCCTGTTTTATAAAATATATAGGGGTGGGTATTGCAGTCAAGGGAGTAGTGGCAGGCATATCCGCACAAATATGAGAGCAGGGCTTCCCTTTCGGAAGTCTCCCTTTCCGATATATATTTTAACGCGCAGGAGAAAAAGCTTGCTACCTTCTTTGCATGCATTTTACTGCCTGTGCCTTTGACCTTTTTTGTTTCAGCCGATGGCAGATAAAAGTAAAAGAAAAATATATCCGGGCCTTGTAAACCGAGATTATATAGCTGCCTATGCTTGACGATGATGTTTGCAATTTCCTGGCTGCTAATTTTTTCAAGAGCTTCGCGACCACACAAATAGTGAGTGTAAAAGCCGGGCATGTTCATCCCTTCTTCCTGTCATATTGATGGACTAGTGGTCAATATAGTTTAACAAAGTGCCAAAATGTTTCATGCTTCTTCCGGTGGAGGCTTAATAGACACTTTGTCGAGGCTGCTTTAATTAATATTATTATTCTACCATCAGAATTATATTTCAACAATATAAAAGAGATGTAGAGTGTAAAATATGCCTATTGCATTGGTATCAGATAAGGCAGGTTTGTGGTAAAATAGCTTTAAAGGAGAAAATTTAATATTGGAGGTTGAATATAAAATGTTTCTATTGCCGATGCCGAAAGAAATACACATTCAAGAAGGGCGTTTTTCATTAAAGCCAGGAGCAAAAATTGTTCTGGATGCAGGCTGCAATTTCAACGATCTCGATGCGGCCAGGATTTTGCAGGAGGAAATCTTCAAGACGCTTAAGTTCAAGGTTGATGTTACAAAATCGTACAGCAGCGAAGATGGCTGTATTTATTTAAAAAAATCCAAGGGAAAGGCAGAGTCGTATAAGCTGTACATATCCGGGAAGGGAATTGAGCTTATCGGAGCCGATGATGCGGGATTGTTTTATGGTGTGCAGACATTAAGACAGATAATCCGCAATAACGGAGCAGGTATTCAGTGCTTGGAAATCAATGATGAGCCATATTTCCCTAACAGGGGATTCTACCATGATGCTACAAGGGGAAAGGTTCCCACCTTGGAAACATTAAAGGAACTGGCCGACAGGGCATCCTCGGTAAAGATCAACCAAATACAGCTTTATATAGAGCATACCTTCGCCTTCGAAGGCTTCAGCGAGGTGTGGACAGGGGCAGATCCCCTTACGGCAGAGGAGATACTGCTGTTTGATGAATATTGCAGGAAAAAGCATATAGAGCTGGTGCCCTCTCTCTCGACCTTCGGACACCTTTACATGGCTTTGTCCACCAGAAGCTTCAGCCATTTGTGTGAGCTGGAAAACAGCCAGGATATGCCGTATTCATGGGTGGGACGCATGGAGCACCATACCCTCGATGTATCAAATCCCGGAAGCCTGGAATTTGTTGAAAATATGCTAAATCAATTTATTCCTTTATTCTCATCCAACAAGTTCAACATCTGTTGTGACGAGACCTTTGACCTGGGTGAAGGCAAGAACAGGGAACTGGCGAAAAAGCTGGGCAAGGGCAAGCTTTATGTGGATTTCCTGAACAAGATCATCGATATTGTAAAGAAGCATGGCAAGAAGGTCATGTTCTGGGGAGACATCATATTGAGCCATCCGGAGTATTTTGACCAGATTCCTAAGGACACTATATGCCTGAATTGGGATTACAGCGCCAACCCCAGCGAGGAAAAGGTAAAGGCCTTTGCAGAAAGCGGCATCAGCCAGTATGTTTGTCCTGGGGTAGGGGGATGGAATCAATTGATGAATGCGCTGGATTCATCCTTCTCAAATATAAGAAAAATGGTGGACTATGGAATGAAATATAACGCCTCTGGAGTTCTGAACACAGACTGGGGAGACTATGGACATATCAATCTTTTCGGAAATTCAATACCCGGAATGATTTATGGCGGCGCCCTTTCATGGAATCCGGAATACAGGGAAGAAGTTTCAGCGGTGGATGAAGCCATTTCCAGGCTCGAATACGGTGACACTACAGGAAGAATCACAGGGTTGTTGAGAGAACTGTCGAGGCAGTATGTTGTAGGCCACTCCTTAATTACTTACTGGAGGGAAAATAAGTTTATTGGATATCCCAACTTAAGCGCCGATCAAAAGGAAAGGCTTTTGAACCTGCCGGAGAAGGAAGTGATTGAAGCTCATGACAAGGCTTTGAAGATCGCGGAGGAAATAGCAGGCATAGCTCCTCATATCAACGCTGAACTCAGCCTTGATATGAGGGAATTCTATGTATCTGCCAGAGGAATTGCCCTTTACAATGCTCTGGGGCTTGTCATCAAAAAATATGACTTCAATAATGGGGCCGGGCAGCTCATCTATCCTCCAAAGCAGCTGGCAGGCCTTCTGGAATGCTGGTTGGCAGATTATATGCAGGTTTGGAGGGCACGGAACAAGGAAAGTGAACTGTACCGCATAAGGGAGTCCATCGTACAGATATGCAAGTACCTGAGGGATATAAAATAGTGTAAAGAAAGACTTTGACTCCGGGTATATGGTTTATATAAGGCCGCTGCTAAGGATGAACACATCCGAAGCAGGCGGCCTTTATCATAATGGGAAGCTGGGCTTTAGACGCCGGTGCGAGGCATCTTAAATCAGCTCAAATTCTACAACAGTATCTGTTTCGTCGGGCAGAGGATAGGTAGCTGTAGGGTTGGGTCCAAAATTGATGAAGGCATAATCCGGAAACTCCTTAATGTTCCAGGTATCGATCAGGTTCATCTCCGAACCGTCCGACAGAAGGCGCACCTTTTTCACCTTGCCTTTTATGCCGGGAACGGGCAGAGCTCCTATATTTCCATCAAATACATGGGCATAGAGGAATTTTCCGTTTTGCGTGAAATATCCCCATTCAGGTTTTTCAATGGAAGCCTTGCCGCAGTTGTAAATGCTCTTGCTGTTTTTCTTCATCCATTTTCCTATTTCGGACAGGATGTGGAGGGATTCATCGGGAATCCTGCCGTTAGCATCGGGACCGACATTGAGAAGAAGATTTCCGTTTTTGCTGACGCATTCCACAAGCTTTCTTATGATGAGCTTGGGAGATTTGAACATCTTGTCGGATGCGCAGTAGCCCCAGTTGTTGTTCATTGTGATGCAGGCTTCCCATGGGATGGGATCTCCGTCAACATCAGTGATGCCCTGCGGGGGTATGATTTGCTCCGGAGATGCAAAATCCCCGGAATAGACACTGGGATTTTTTGTTTTGATAGAGCCGGAGCTTTCTCCGCTGGCTTCCAGCCTATTGTCAATAATTATGCCCGGCTGCAGTTCCCTTACCATGTTTACCAGTTCGGTAGCGCGCCACTTCTCTCCGCGCATATCATCATAGGAAAAGTCGAACCAGATGATATCTATCTTCCCGTAGTTGGTGCACAACTCCCGAACCTGTCCGTGCATGTATTCGAGATACCTGTCAAAGTTATGCTGCTTGTTTTTGAATTCCTCATTGTCGCGCATGGGGTGGTTGCGGTCGCCGTAAGCCGGGTAGTCCTCATGATGCCAATCGATGAGAGAATAATATAAGCCGACTTTTAAGCCTTCGGACCTGAAAGCGTCGATATACTCCCTTATGAGATCCCTGCCAGCTTTGGTATTGGTGGATTTATAATCCGTCAGCTTTGAATCAAAAAGGCAGAAACCGTCATGATGCTTGGCAGTCATAACAGCATATTTCATGCCGGCTTCCTTTGCGGCCTTTGCCCAGCTTTTGGGATCGTAATCCGTGGGATTGAATTCCTCAAAATACTTGTCATATTCTTCAACAGTGATTCTTTCCACGCTCCTCACCCATTCTCCCCGGGCAGGTATCGCATATAGCCCCCAATGGATGAACATGCCAAATCTTGCGTCCATAAACCATTTTGTGCGCTTTGCTCTTTCTTCAATAATACTCATTCTATGTACGCCTCCTTACGACAAGGTTTTGTTTAGGATTATATAGGATATTAATATATGTTCTGATTTATATTTTATATCTTTTCATGTATAATATCGATGTACGATGATAACTTCCTTTTGTAGTAAATTAACCTGGCGGCATAATATATTCTTACTGGTATCGGGGTAAATATGGAGGATAACAGAAAAGTTCTTATAAAGGAGTTCTTTGCAAATCTTAAGGTGGAAGTAACCCAGGCTGAGTATTCAAAGGTATGGCCTGGCTGGCGCGACATGGATTATATCCCTGGCTACAATAAATTCTACTTTATCTGCGACGGAGAAGGATGGCTTAAAATCGGAGATGAGGAGTATTATCCCAAACGCGGGCAGATGTTTTTGATGCCTGAAGGGGTGATACAATCATATTCGACCATAAATTCCAATACTTTTACCAAGTATTGGTGCCATTTTACGGCAAAGATAGGGGACCTCAACCTGTTTGATATCATCAAGGTTCAGGATTATATTGAAGTCAAGGATTATGTGTATGTTGAGAATCTCTTTAAAAAAATGATATCCAGCGGCAAAGGGTATGGAATAGCATCGGTTTTAAAAGAGAATTCTGCACTCCTGGAGCTTATCATTTACTTTATAGAGAACTCCACCGTAGAGAGAAAAGTTCCGGTAAAATCGGAATCTCTCATGCGCCTGAAAGCTATAACGGATTATATAGAAAAAAAGCTGAAGGAAAATATTACAATTGAAGAATTAGCCCAGGTAGTGCATCTTCATCCCAATTATCTGATAAGGTTTTTCAGAAAGCATCTGGGCATGCCGCCAATTCACTATATCAACCGAAGAAGGATAGAGGAGGCAAAGAGGCTCATCATTGCCAGCAGTGATGAAACCCTGGCGGATATTTCCTCTAAGGTCGGCATTAATGATATTTATTATTTTTCTAAGCTTTTTAAGGAATATACAGGCTTTTCCCCCACCCAGTTCAAAAAAATGGTGAACAGCCAACCCGGGCGTATTCAAAACACTTAACCGAAAGCTTATGGCTTTAGTCGTTGGAGTGAAGGCTTTTGCTGACCAAAGATAATTGGATATTTGATGTAGAAAAATGCTTGTATTGTATGACCTTCTTATTTTAGCGTTGATTTTTGCATAAAATGTGGTATACTATAAATATAAAGATATGTTAAAAAATAAACAATGAGTTATGATCGTGCTGATGCACAAGGGTTCGTCCCGAGTGGGAAGGCGATAGAATAGCGTTGATATCAAGAATACATCCTTAGCCGTATTAAGGCTGTGAATTCTGCATGCTGTCCTTATGCCCGCCGGGCATAAGGATTTTTTAATGCCCAAATAGACTTTTATCCCGCTTGTCAACATGGCGGCGGTATCTCATAAGTTTGGCGCAGGGTTTAAAGCCGGGAAGGATGTAGAACTTAATATCCGATGGATTTATAAGGCTGCTTGAGCATTACACAAGGCAGCAAATGAGCAGCTCCATATCTCTCAATCTGCTTATCCGGAAAGGACGGGCGGAAGAACGGCCCCCAGTTCCCGTGCGAAGTCAAAAACGCTATCATCCATGCTTTCCCCATAATTGATGGAAAATTGATGGAAAAAGGTGTGCTGTTATGAAAAATCTGATTGACAAACTGCAAAAGCAAAGAGCTTTGAGCAAGGAAGAGTTTGTATTGCTGCTTGGCAATATAACCGAAGAAGCAAGCGAATACCTGTTTGATATTGCCCGGGCAACCGCTCAAAAATATTTCGGCAACAGAATTTATGTGCGTGGACTTATCGAGTTTACCAACTATTGCAAAAATGACTGTTACTACTGCGGCATACGAAGAAGCAATCATAAAGTGGAACGTTACAGGTTAAGCCGGGAGGATATTCTGGCCTGCTGCAGCCAAGGATACAAGCTGGGGTTCCGTACCTTTGTGCTGCAGGGCGGTGAGGACCCCAAGTATACCGATGATGATATATGCGGCATTATAGCCGATATAAAGAAAAATTATCCGGATTGCGCCGTTACGCTGTCCATAGGGGAAAAAAGCTATGAATCCTATTTGAAATATCATGAAGCGGGAGCCGACCGGTATCTCCTGCGCCACGAAACCGCTTCCCCACAGCATTATGCCAGGCTTCATCCCAAGGGTTTGTCAGCCCTTGAAAGGCAGCAGTGCCTGTATAACCTGAAGCAGATAGGTTATCAGGTAGGAGCAGGCTTCATGGTGGGCTCACCTTACCAGACAGTGGAAGATATAGCGGAGGATCTGCTCTTTTTAAAAAGGCTGGAGCCTCATATGGTTGGCATAGGGCCTTTCATTCCCCACAAGGAAACTCCCTTTGCGGATTTCCCGGCAGGAAGCTTGGAGCTTACCTTATTCTTGATAGGTATAATAAGGCTCATGCTTCCTAATGCTCTGATACCGGCGACGACAGCTCTCGGCACCATCCATCCTAAAGGGAGGGAGATGGGCATTTTGGCAGGTGCCAACGTTGTTATGCCCAACCTGTCACCGGTCAACGTGCGGAAAAAATATGAGCTGTATAATAACAAAATCTGTACCGGAGAAGAGGCGGCAGAATGCAAAATGTGCCTGCAAAACCGCATCAATAGCATAGGATACCAGATTGTAGTTGACAGAGGCGACTTTTGCCCCGTTGAAATAAATGTGTAAAGGAGATATCGACAATGTATAATTGTAAGTCAAAGGTGGCAACAGAGTTCATCAGCCATGAGGAAATTTTAGATACCCTTGCTTATGCCGAGGCCAACCGAAGCAATCGGGCGCTGATAGACAGCCTGATTGAGAGGGCAAGGGACTGCAGGGGTCTGACCCATCGTGAGGCTGCGGTGCTTTTGGAGTGCAGTCTGGAAGACGAGAATGAAAAAATGTTCAAGGTAGCAATGGAAATAAAGCAAAAATTGTACGGCAACCGCATTGTGATGTTTGCTCCCCTGTACCTTTCCAATTATTGTGTAAACGGGTGCGTATACTGCCCATATCATCATTCCAATAAGCACATTCCCAGGAAAAAGCTCAGTCAGGACGATATCCGCCGGGAGGTGATAGCGCTTCAGGATATGGGCCATAAGAGGCTTGCTATAGAATCCGGTGAAGACCCGGTAAACAATCCCATCGAGTATATTCTGGAGAGCATAAAGACTATTTACGATGTCAAACACAAAAACGGATCGATCCGGAGAGTGAATGTAAATATAGCGGCCACCACCGTTGAAAATTACAGGAAGCTTAAGGAGGCTGGCATCGGCACCTATATTTTATTCCAGGAAACCTACAACAAGGAAAATTACGAGAAGCTTCACCCTACAGGACCAAAGCATGATTATGCGTATCATACGGAGGCTATGGACCGGGCGATGGAAGGCGGAATTGACGATGTAGGGCTGGGAGTTTTATTCGGACTCAGCACATACAAATATGAGCTGGTAGGCTTACTGATGCACGCTGAGCATCTGGAAGCCACCATGGGAGTAGGTCCTCATACCATAAGCGTTCCCCGCATCCGTCCGGCTGATGACATAAACCTGGAAAGCTTTAAGGATTCCGTTCCCGATGACATTTTCGAAAAAATAGTGGCAGTGATCCGCATTGCGGTACCATATACGGGCATAATTGTATCCACCAGGGAATCGGCGAAAATGCGCCGGCGTTTGCTGCAGGTGGGTGTTACGCAAATCAGCGGCGGCTCCAAAACCAGTGTTGGCGGATATGCCGAACACGAATCGGAAGATGACGGCTCGGCACAGTTTGACGTCAATGACACCCGTACCCTCGATGAGGTGGTCAACTGGCTGGTGGATTTGGGATATATACCCAGCTTCTGTACAGCCTGCTATCGTGAGGGTCGCACCGGAGACCGATTCATGAGCCTTGTGAAATCAGGTCAGATTGCCAACTGCTGCCAGCCCAATGCCCTTATGACCCTTAAGGAGTATCTGGAGGATTATGCTTCACCGGATACGAGATTAAAGGGAGAAGCCTTGATAGCCCGGGAAATGAGCAAAGTTCCCAATGAAAAGGTTCGCAGAATCGCAATGGAGAATCTGAAAGCCATCGAAAAAGGAAAAAGGGACTTTCGTTTTTAGAGCGAAGGATTGGCGGCATAAAAGTGCCGGATATAATGATGAGGCCGTTGTGTATAGCAGTGTGTATAGTAATTGTCTTTAAAGTCAAAAACGGCATATCACAAACAGTAATCCGGCTTATGCGCTCCCAGGAATGTAAAAAACAGTCATAATACTGTTTATGTCAAGTTGATATAACCTTTAATATAAATTATATTTAACGGAGGTAATATATGAGTTTAATAGACACTCCCAGAGCCAACCGGCTGCATATAGGGATTTTCGGAAAACGCAACAGCGGAAAGTCCTCCCTGTTAAATGCACTGACAGGCCAAGACATCGCACTGGTTTCCGATGTGGCGGGTACGACAACCGATCCGGTCTATAAAGCCATGGAGATTTACGGAATAGGCCCGTGTGTATTTATAGACACAGCCGGGTTTGACGATGTGGGCGAATTGGGGAAGATGAGGGTAGAAAAAACAAAAATGGCCGCTGAAAAAACGGACATAGCGCTGGTGGTTTTCAGCGGAGATGATTTGGATGAGGAAAAGAAATGGATTGACATGCTGAAAAGCCGTGGCACCCCTGTTGTACTAGTGTTGAATAAGGTTGACATCCTCGCCGGCGCAGAGGAGATCGCCGAAAAAATTGAGAAGGAATACGGACTTAAGCCCATATTAGTCAGCACCAGGGAGAAAGTCGGAATTGAAAAAGTACACGCAGCAATCATTGAACTGCTGCCGGAGGGCTATGAAGTAAAAAGTATCACAGGAAGGCTTGCCGGTGAAGGGGATCTCGTATTACTAGTGATGCCCCAGGATATACAAGCACCGAAAGGCCGTCTTATCCTTCCCCAGATGCAGACATTGAGGGATTTGCTGGACAAAAAGTGCGTAGTGGTAAGCGCCACCACCGATATGCTGGATCAGGCGCTAAAAGGACTGGTTAAGCCACCTGAACTTATAATAACCGACTCTCAGGTGTTTAAGACTGTTTATGACAAAAAGCCTGAAGAAAGCAAGCTTACATCCTTTTCCATCCTGTTTGCCAATTATAAAGGGGATTTGGATTACTATGTGAAAAGTGTCGAAGCCATCGATAATCTGACGGAAGATTCAAAAGTGCTTATTGCCGAAGCATGTACCCACGTACCGCTGGAGGAGGATATCGGCAGGGAAAAACTCCCGAGGATGCTGCGAAAGAGGATAGGAGAAAAGCTCACGGTGGAAGTGGTAAGCGGCCAGGATTTCCCTGAGGATCTGTCGGGCTATGATCTGGTAATCCAGTGCGGAGCCTGCATGTTCAACAGAAAGCATGTGCTGTCCAGGATTGAACGCGCCCGCTCTCAGGGTGTTCCCATGTCCAACTACGGCGTTGTTATTGCATACCTGACCGGGATATTGGATAAAATTGATCTGCAGATTTGAGCTCCTTATCAAGGCTTGCTTCTGGAATCGCAGAGCTGAATGGCACGATAGAATGCAAAAACCGACGCTGGCTGCCTTATAAGCGCTGCCTGATTTATAGACGAAAATGACAGTGGATGACCATACCATTATGACAGAGGATTCCGGTTCCTGAGGCTGCGTTTTTGGATAGGCTGACTGAATGCGACAACGAGCTTAATCTGATATGTTTGCAATTTTTTCCTCAAATGGAGGAAATTATTGTTAACTCATGTTAAACAGTTAAAAAGCGGGTGTTCGCAAAATAGAACAGGCAGAATTATTGACTTTCAGGCGAAAATCAGATATTTTATTATTGTAATGAATTCGACAACTTTTCAGATACCAGTTTTGCCCGCAGCTTGACAACTGCGGGAACTTTTTTTCTATGGATTATTGAAAAACCCAGCTCTCAAGCGCATTTAAGCGCAAGGCTTTTCATTGTATCTTTCCGGTTCTATCATGGCTGTAAGTTGGCTTTTTTCTATCTTCATGTATATTATATGAATAAAAGCGTCAATATATGTAATATTTTTGTGGTTTACATAATACTAATCAGCTTTTAAAGCAAAACATGAAGATGAACATCACCGACAAAATTAGACAATAATATTAAGCAATTAATATCAGGCAGTAAACAATGCAATCATATAATTGCATAACTGATATATTACCAAGGTATTACCGAGCTTTTCACTGCTGCCGAGTATTTCTTATCCCATTTTCAAAAAACTCAAATATCCGGTGGCATTCTGCCTTTTCTTCTGAGTCGCATATGTTCGTCTTAAGCCTTTGGCAAATTCTTATGGCCTATATCTGGAGATTATTTCAGAGCGTTTCCTTTCCACTCCATACCTCTTATGTTCAGCCATCTATTCAGTTATCCATTCAGTCATGAAATTATCCCTTGGTACGCTGTTCCCTCATGCTTTTACCAGGACTTTTGAGCTCCAACAAATATATTTACTTTTTTTAAATTCTAAGATAATATACAAGTAGAATGGAATGGGTACGGCGGGAGGATATAAAATGGAATTCAAGCTTCTTTCTGAACATCTAACGAAATATTACTGTGATAGAATACTTATGCCTGAAGGCGCTACTGAAATATTGGTGGAAATTGCCCGGAAAATAAACGGCGATGAGAAGCTCCTTGAGATATACAAAGATTTTTATTCGAGCTACATAGACAGCGGATACTGGACGACAGTGTGGGAAAATTTAGCGATTCATCCTTATGTGGAAACGGTTTTTGGGAACCATGCATCGCTTTTCTATCTGCATGCCGCCCTTGAAAAATTACCCTTTACGGAGAAGCGATATGCCGAGCTGGGCATAGGTGACGACATTTTTGTTGATACTTTGAGGGACATCGGAGTATGGGTTCAGAACGCATATAACCTGGTGGGATATTATTGCATCAGAAATTTCAGTTGGATATGGAGACATCTGGAAGCGAAGCTGTTCAGGCTGGGTAGGTTGCAGTATATGGCCGTGCCCTTTAAAGGAGATGTGAAAGCCTTTTACAATCAAGAGAAAAACATGATTCTCCTTTTGTGCAACAGCGGCATGGAACTCAGGGCAAATGGAGACATGCAAGGCGTTTGCGGTAAGGAAAAGACGGACGACGGATTCGTTACGGAATACCGGGAAACGGAGGAGTTTTATGAGGGAACTCCGGTAACTCCCTACGGAAAGGGTTTACGCCAGCCGGTCAGGCTTAAAAAAAGCGAGTGGAAAAAGGTGCTGGATGAGGGCGACATCATGCTGGAAATCCATATACCGAGGGACAAAAGCTTCAGGCCGGAGGATACAAGGGAATCTTACCTGATGGCAAAGGAGTTTTATAAGAAGCATTTTCCGGAGGTAAACTATAAAGGCATGTGCTGTCATACATGGCTGTTTACACCCCAGCTTCAGGAGATTCTGCCGAAAGATAGCAATATTGTGGCTTTCCAGCGTCAATTCTATCTTTATCCTACAGCAGGTTCGGTGAGATTTCTATGGAATTTTGTGTTTAACGACCTTACGGAAAGAAAAGACGCAAAGCCCGATACTTATTTGAGGAAAAAGGTGCTGGACTATTTGGATGAAGACCGGGAGATATTTGATATGAGAGGCATCTTTCTGGATGTTGGAGGAAGCTTTGGCAGTTCATCCTATATGGATAAATACGATGCGGGAGAATATTCCTTCTTGAGCAATATCCTTCCACCTTCTTACGGTTCCCATACCTGAAGATGTGTGCTGATATCTTAGACGAAATGTTATATTATGTATAGTCAAAAAAACGGCTTAATGCTATTAATATTTGAGGTCACATATGATAAAAACCTTGAGAGATACCATTGCAGTTTTGTATAGAAGATTTAGAAATAGTCTTACTACCGATGATGAAGTAACCATAAGCAGAAGATATGTAGCTGCTTCCAACTATGCTGCAGGAACCGTAAACAATCTCATTGGAGCTAACTTCCTGACAGGCTTTCTGCTTCTGCTCAATGCGGATGACAGCTTCATGGGCCTCGTCACCATGGCAGGGTTCGTGGGCAACCTGCTGCAGATATTATCACCCCTTCTGCTGGAACGTTTTCAAAGCCGCAAAAGGATGCTGATATTCAGCAGGGCTATAATACATTTTTTCAATATTGTGGTAATCAGTCTGATCCCGGTATTGCCTTGTGCCAATCCGGTAAAGCTCATGCTGATACTTGTAATCATCCTGTTGGTCAACCTGATTAACGCAGTTACTGCTCCAGGCTTTACAGTATGGCATATAAAGAGCATACCCGATAATGTGAGAGCCAAGTATTTCTCCACTTTCAATGTGATGAACGGGGTCATAATATATACCGTAGTGCTGGCGGCAAGCAAAATTGCCGATGATTTTAAAGCCTCCGGCAATGAGATGCGGGGGTTGCTGGTGCTCAGGGCATTGGCATTGATTTTAAGCATCGTGGATATCTACTTCCTGTTTAAAATAAAGGAATTTCCGAACCAAAGCTCCGGCACAAAGGTAAATTTAGCCAATATCCTGTTGAATCCATTCAGGGAGAAGAAATACCTGATTACCGTGACGATAGCATGCCTGTGGTCTTATTCGGCAAACATACCGGGACCATATTTCAATATGTACATGCTTAAGGATATGGATGTCAGCTACTCTTTCCTGAATATCATAAACATGTTCAACATACCGGCTTTAATTTTTTTGGCGCCTTTGTGGAGGAAAAGGGTCAATTCGACTTCATGGTTTAAAGTCCTGTACCAGTCGATGGGTTTGTATCTGCTGCACTATATAGGGCTGGCTTTTGTAACCAGGGGGAGTCTGTTTTTATATCCTGTTTCGGTAATATATGCATTTATGATTGCACCCGGAATAAACCTGGTTTTTGGAAACATACCGTTCATTAACATACCTGAAAAGGATCAGACCATTTATATAGGCTTTTATTCTTCCATGAACAACCTGGCGGCGTTGCTGGGGGTTCTTACCGGCAAGGAGTTTATTAGGGCAACGGAAGGAAAAACCATGGCCCTGGCTGGAATAACTATGTATAACAAGCAGTATGTTTTGCTTTTGACAGCAACAGCCATGCTGATTTCTGTAATACTTATTTATTATTTGCAAAAAATATCTCAGGAAAACGTAAAGGTAAGCGCTACAGAGCAAAATAAACCGTTAAGCCAAGTATTGGATTGTGAAGGCAATTAAATTTTTAAAGCAGCGGAAAAGAGGTGAAATGCTGTATGAGTAAATTCATTCCTGAAATAGACGGCAATTTGAGACGGCATATGGTCAGGGTGCCGGATGTGATCAATGAAGCCAGCGGCATAAGGATTTTTGGAAAGCTCATAAAATCGCTCATTTTTTCGACGGATGTTGCGATAATAAAGAACTGCAATGCTCATGCCGTCATCGCAGTATATCCTTTTACGCCCCAGCCTCTTATAACCCATTCGATAATAACCGCTTCCGATATCCCTGTTTTCTGCGGCGTAGGAGGGGGCACCACCACAGGTAAAAGGGTTGTAAACCTTGCTCAGGACGCTGAGTTTCAGGGAGCGATAGGTGTTGTTGTTAATGCTCCTACTCCCAATGATATTGTGCGGAAGCTGAGGGATAAGGTGGATATACCTGTCGTGGTGACTGTGGTTTCGGATAAGACCGACTTTAAGGCCAGGATAGAGTCCGGCGCCACCATACTCAATGTGTCCGGCGCTGCCAATACCGCTAACATTGTAAAGAAAATAAGGGATCAGTTTCCTGAAGTTCCGATAATCGCAACGGGAGGGCCATCGGAGGAAAGCATATTGAAGACCATCGAGGCCGGAGCCAATGCCATAACCTATACTCCTCCCACCTGTGCGGAAATATTTAAAAGCCTGATGAACAAGTACAGGATTGAATCGGATATTATATAGCCTATCCTGATATGTTGGAATTTTTAGGTATAAGCCTCGGCTTAAAAGCAGAAAAAAGCTTATGGGATGTATTTGAGAAAAAGAAGTGAAAAAGTAATGGGAAGCCGGATTGAATATCCTGTGAGAATCCTTAATGCGAATTTATAAGTTAGGCATATAAGCTTACGAAGGAATTATTGGGCCAAGAGCCCAATTTTTTATATTAAATACACAGCATCCTTTGCATTAAAATTGACTTATTATCCTGATTCTGTACAATAAAATTAAACAACACAACATACTCCGAATGAAGTTGTGATGCGAGGAGATAAAAATGCTTTTATGTATTGATACCGATCATCTTCCGGATATATTGAACTTTGGCCATGTCAATTATAAAGAGCCTTGGGTTCACTTTCAGAGAATAACTGATGAGCATATATTGTACATAGTCATAAGCGGGAATCTATATGTAAAAGAAGGTACGGAGGAATATTCCCTGTCAAAAGGCGATATGCTCATACTTGAGCCGAATATCCTTCACAAAGGTTATAAAGCTTCCTGCTGTCATTATTTTTACATACACTTCAGGCATCCCCGCATCTGGAGGGTAACGGACAGGCCGGACGAAGAAGTGCATAAGGAGATGCTCCAAAAGCGCATTTTATCTTTTACCAGTGATATTGCGTCGGAGGATGCGGGCACTGATTCCATATGCCATATACCCAAGCATTACAACCTTGAGAAATTTGAATATTACATGCAGTTTTTATATGATACGGATAATGACTATTTCGGCAAATATGAGCATTATAAAAGACTGGTGTCATATAAGCTGATGGAGCTGTTTATAAGGATAGGGATCGACTACCTCAACGAAAAAACCTCGCTCATGACTTCCGCTTTGCCGAAGGCTTATTTAAAGGCAAGGGATATCATGGGATTTATTTTGTCCGAATACAGGAGAAAAATTTCCAGCAAAGAGATTGAAGACAAGTTTGAAATAAGCTATGACTACATCAATAAGATATTTCAGAAATCCACCGGGCATACTATCGCCAACTATATAAATATTATTAGGATAAGAAAGGCAAAGGAACTGATTGAAACCACATCGCTTAAATATGCGGATATAGCGTATTTTGTTGGAATAAACGATCCGTACTATTTCAGCAAGCTGTTCAAAAAATACACCGGCATGACTCCATCCCAATATTCATTATTCTATAGCAAAATTCGCAGAGATGAATAAAATGATTATTATTTGTATTCTAAATATAAATGCCCGGGGTAAATCCCAGGTATTTTGTCATATATGATTGATTTGATTTCAGCTGATTGCACTGGATGGTTGTTGGTTCTAAGGGATTTAAAACCTATATGGTATTCTTTGATTTTTTTCGTCCAGATAGAAATATTACAAAGAATCTCGCCATTATACATTTATCTGTGCTTATTTAAATGCTAATATTAAATCGACCCTGCGATGAAGAGCGGAACATGATTATAAGCTCAATTTGCAGGGGATTTACTGTCGTACTGATTTTTTCACATATCGCATTAATTCAAAATTTTCGTGATTTCAGCAAAGGAAGAAAGGTGAAAATAATAATGGAAGCCTATGGCATCAAATTATTGTTGCTCATGGTAACGGGCACATTTCTGTTATCCGCATGCAATTCCGGATCTATGAAGAAAGGTGCTGCCGAGCTTGACAATGTGGCATCAAAGCAGCTTTTTACCCCTGAGCCTGCACATACAGTAAAAAAACCGGAAGATATTGAGAACCAGGGACGATATATAAAGGACATTTATACCGATAAGGGCTCTTACAAGCCTTCGAGGAAGGTCGTAATCACTTTGGTATTGCATAATCCCGATACAAATCCTCTAGAGGGAAGTATAAATCTAAAGATAAAAAGGTTGGATGAAACAGTTTATGAAACAAATAAAGATTTTTCCCTTGAGGTTGACCGGAATTCCGAGATGGATTTTACATGGAAGGCTCCTGAAGACGATTTTACCGGCTATGCTGTAGAGGTCTGTTTATATTCCGGCGAAAATCTCTTGGATTATGAAATGACGGCTATAGATGTTTCTTCGGATTGGAATGTGTTTCCCCGCTTTGCTTACCTTACCGACATGGGCAGGCGGTCTTATGAAGAAAGCGAAAGAATCATCCGGAATTTATCAAAATTCCATATTAACGGCCTGTTTTATTACGATGTGATGGATAGGCACGACAAACCTTTGGCCGGTACCGCTGAAAATCCGGAGCCAAAATGGAATACGATAGCAAATGCATTGGTTGATGCCAATACCTTGAAGGACATGATAGACATAGGTCATAACTACAATATGAAATCCTTTTTCTACAACCTTATATTTGGGGGTTACTCCACCTATGAAGAGATAGGAGTAAAAAAAGAATGGGGCTTGTTTAAAGATAAAAATCACAGTGTTCAAGACTGCCATCCGCTGCCTGAATCATGGGAAAGCAGTATTTATTTGTTCAACCCGGCCAATAAAGGCTGGCAGGATCATTTTCTCAAAGCCCATAAAGAATTTCTTTCTGTATATGACTTTGATGGCCTTCAGGTGGATTCCCTCGGTAACAGGGGCCAGTTATACGACTATGACGGAAACGCCATCAAACTGGATGATACTTATGCTTCACTTTTAAAAAGGATACCGAAGGAGTTAAACACCCGCGTCATTTTCAACGCTGTTGACCAGTACGGACAGTACCAGGTGGCCTCCGAAGTGGATTACGACATACTTTATGCCGAAATATGGCCGCATAAGGCCAGGACGTACAATGCCCTTAAAGGAATTGTGGACAGCATGCATAGAATGTCCGAAGGCAAGCGGGGCATAGTTATTGCCGCTTACATGAACTATCAGAAGGCTAAGTCCGGCGGCAAGTTTAACACTCCGGGCGTGAATTTCACTAACGCCACATTATTGGCAGCCGGGGGAAGCCATCTGGAGATAGGCGATCTGGGTATGCTTTCCAGTGAGTATTATCCTGCACGGCATCTGGAGATGGACTATGATTTGCAAAAAAGCATCAGGAACTATTATTCCTTCATGACAGCCTATGAAAATGTCTTAAGAGGCAGCGGATTTGAGGAGATAAGCACGGCTACATATGTGGATGGGGAACTTACTTCTTATGACGGAAGGGCTGGAAAGATATGGTCCTTTACAAAGGTTAAAAAGCCTGAAAATTTTGAGATCATACACTTTATAAATCTTAAAGGTGCATCTCACTCGGAATGGGTTGACGATTACGGAACTCAAACAAAGCCGGTTGCTTTAAAAAATATAAAGGTCAGACAGTATACCGCTGCCAACGTAAACAAGGTGTTTATAGCTTCTCCGGACTACTGCGAGGGTTTTCTCAGGCAGGTGGAATTTAAGAAAGGCAGCGATGATAAAGGGGAATACATTGAGTTCAGTCTGCCCTACCTGGAATACTGGACGATGGCGATACTCAAATAAAACATGTCGTGTTAAAGGCAACAGCCCATCTTGTTGCTTTTATATAAAAGAATAAGGGAGGAAAAGAAAAATGAGGAAAAAGTTTTTATTGGTTTTTCTGGCAATTGCTATGATTTTGTCAATCATGACAGGCTGCGGAGGAAGCAATGATGTTGTTCCTGAAGACAGCTCCGGACAGTCGGAAAGCACGACTAAAGACTCAGGAGACACAAAGGTTTCGGAAGATGACAATAAAGAGGATAAAAATGATGCCCGCTATGAAATAAGTGGTACTGTAAAGCTCGCCATAGAAGATGGTAAGTTCCCGATAATTGAACCGGTTGTTGAGAAGTTTAAAGAGCTTTATAAGAATATCAATGTTGAAGTTGATCGTTACACGGTAGGCACGGCAGAATATCTCACGGCAAATGCTTCTACCGGCACCATGCCGGATGTTGTGCTTGATGACGCAGGGCAATTGACCTATTATGCTTCCCAGGGCTGGCTATATCCCCTTGATGAGTTTATTGCAGGGGATCCAGATATTCAATATGTTCCGGAGAACATTCTGAAAAACTATACTTTTGGCGGCAAATTATATGCTCTCCCGTATAGGGCAAATTTTGAGACCATATTCTTGAATCTCGATTTGCTTGACCAGCTAAACCTGGATCATCCCGAATTGGACTGGACTCCCGAAGATTATGCCGAACTGTTGAAAGCGGCAACTACCAATGAATACTCCGGAACTGAAATTCTCTGGGGAATGGATGAGAGTTTTGCAGGCTCTATGAGCAAAAATTACGGCAAATATGCTTATGACTTTGATACCCAAACCTACATGTTAACCGATACATGGGTCAAAGGCGTCAACCTCATGAGGGAAATGCGCGAGTATCCGGGGCTTGAAGCATGGACGCTTAGAAACTCAGGAGTCAACGGGGATACCAACGACTATATAAAAAAGTTTGGAGAAGGAAATACCGATGATCTCCACATGGCGTTTAAAATGGGGAAGATCTTGAGCGACCCAAGGGGAACATGGGATGTGGCATGGCTCAGAGACTTGAAGTTTGAATGGGAGTTGTGGCCGTTTCCCCAAGGAGAACAGGGACATTTGCCCATGCATATCGACCATAACTTTATGATTTCCTCATGCAAAGACCCTCAAGCCGCTTTTGAGTTTATAAGGTTCTTCTCCTACAGTCCTGAAGGAAACATAGCAAGGCTTGATCAATATGAAGATGAAAACAGGGATGATGAGATCACTAAAGATCTGTTTTATATACCGGTTACCAATCATCCTGATGTGAGCGAAAAGTTTAAAGCGCTGCCCAATGTTACGGAGGGCATAGCCTATATGTATGACAACATAAAGAATTCCTTCAGGAGCGATTTGTCAAAGATAATACCTAATTACGACCAGGTCAACAATGAGTATTTGAGCCCGAGAGGAAATGAGGTGCGCGACGGTATTGCCGATGCGGCTTCTGTAGCTGCCGAGCTTCAAGATGTGGCTTCAAAGGCTCAGCAGGCATATTGGAAGGAGTTTGAAGATATACTGAAGAAAGTTCAGGAGGAGTTTGACAGCAAGCATAAGTAGTTGAAGCTGTGAAGGTATGGGGGTACTTGCACTCGTCCCCCATACCTTTATAAAGGCCTATGATGAGTTTTTGTCTTTTTTTGATTTCATTACCCATCTGTAATTTTTTTATTGCGTTTTATATTTTTGTGGGGTGTTTGATCCGATGAAAGTTTCAGGAAAGATAACGGCCGTAATTTTAATATGCGCTTTGGCAATAGGCTCTACCAATGTCATCGCCAACTATGAACAGCAATACGAGCCCCAAGAGGTGCAAAGGGATGTAAGCTTTGCGGCTTCGAGGTGGACGGCACCGGATGGATCAGGGCCGATACAGGAAATTGCTCTGCAAAAAGCCAAGATTAACGGTGAAGAGATTAGAATTAGCGATGAAGGGCTTTTTCTTAAAAAGGATGATTTTCTGACCTTTGATATAAACATCGCTAAAAGCGGTGTATACAACCTGGTTTTGGAGTACAAGCCCAAAAATGCCAGGGTTATGGACAGCATGCTTACTGTAAAGATTGACGGTATGGAGTATATAGCATCCATTCCTCTCCTATGGGGTGACGCTCAGTATGAATACAAGAAGGATGCTTATGGAAACGAGCTTTCTCCCGAACAGGTAAGCATAGAAGCGTACATACGGAATCCTATAATAGATCATTCCAGGCCTGGCAAGCCATACCTGGACTTATCCCTTGAAGAAGGTTTCCACACCGTTGAATTAACGAGCACTGTGCAGGATCTTGTTATAAAGGATATAAGCCTTGTGGAAAAGCAAAGCAAGAAGTCTTATGATGAGTACATGGCGGATATTGGGGAAAAAGGTGATTCCGGAGAAGGTCTTGTGATCATTGAAGCAGAAAAATATACAGCAAAATCAGATCCCTTTATCCGGGGCAAAGGAATAAAGAATCCGGCATTGTACCCTTATAACACATATAAAAGGCTGATAAACACAATAGACGACAATTCGTGGTCGCAAGCAGGACAGAAAATTATCTGGGAATTTGAAGTGGAAAAAGACGGCTTTTACAATATCGCCTTCAGATATTCCCAATATTCGGAAGTTAGCAAAACGAGTTTCAGAACGATAGAAATAGATGGCAGGACTCCTTATACCGACTTGGAAAATGTCTCCTTTGCCAATACGGGCTTATATGAATATAAAAACTATACGTTAACCTCGGAGGATGGAAAACCGCTGACCGTCTATCTTGAAAAAGGAAGGCATACCCTTGCCATGAGGGCGGAGATTGGCCCTCTGGAGGAATGTTACTTTGATTTGATTGAAACAATGGATAAAATAAGCAGCGTGGGCATGGCGCTAAAAAAATTGACTGCCGGCACCAACGATGAGAATCGGACATGGGATATGAGCGTCTATCTTCCGGAGGCTGTGCCGGAGCTTGAGAAATGTGCGGAGAGAATTGATGCCATATATAAGAAGCTCTGGGACATAGGAGGAAGGGAACCGGTGTATGCCAACAACCTGGTATATGCTGCCGAGACGCTGAGAAAGCTCACAAAAGTGCCGAGAACCTTGCCAAATAAGACCAACATGCTGAACGAAGGGGATAATTCCGTAAATCATACGCTGGGAAGTGTTTTGTCCAAGCTTATAAAGCAGCCCTTGAGCCTTGACAGGATTTATATTTATAACACTAAAGAATTGCCTCCTGATAAGGTTTCATTTTTCCGATATGCCTGGGAGTCGGTAAAATCCTTTTTCCATTCCTTTTTACCCAGTGCGGCTGCGGACAATTATGCGGCGACTTACGAAAAGAACAGCAAGGAAGTTCAAGTTTGGATAAACAGGCCGATCCAATATGTTGAGGTTTTACAGCAGATAGTCGATTCGGACTATAATTCCAAGTATGGCACCAACATACGGCTTTCCATAATGCCCAATGAGCAGAAGCTAATCCTTGCCAATGCGTCCGGAACAAACCCCGATGTGGTTCTTGGTGTGAATTACTGGAATATCTTTGATTTTGCAATAAGAGGTGCAGCCAAAAACCTGCTGGAATTTGATGACTTTTTAGAATTCTACAACGGGCAGTATAATCTGGAAGCTTTAGTGCCGCTGTGCTACAACGATAATGTTTATGGGGCGGTGGAAACTCAGGATTTCTATGTTTTATTCTACCGCAAGGACATCTTGGAAAATCTGGGGCTGGCTGTGCCGGATACCTGGGATGATGTAAAGACCATGATGCCCCAGCTTTTACAGTATTCCATGAATTTCAATATTCCTCTGGCAAATAGCCTTGGATTCAAGCCTTTCAGCACCACTTCCCCCTTTATATACCAAAACAAAGGGGATTACTATTCGGATGACGGGTTTAGCACTGCTATTGATACCGAGAACTCTATAGAAGGTTTTACAGAAATGACGGAGATGTTTAAAATCTATGCTGCCCGACAACATGTGCCGAATTTTTATAACAGCTTCAGGTACGGCGAGGTACCGATAGGAATTGGCAATTTCTCAACATATATACAGCTTCAGGTGGCGGCTCCGGAGCTTACGGGGTTGTGGGATATAGCTCCTGTGCCTGGTGAGAGGCAGGATGATGGGAGCATCTTGAGATATCAAACGGCCGACAGTACCGCCTGCATGATATTCGAGGATACTAAAAAGGCGGATGAGGCTTACAGGTTTTTAAAATGGTGGCTGTCCAAGGAAACCCAGCTTAAGTATGCCTATACCCTTCAAAGCACCTTCGGGCCGGAATTCAGATGGAATACGGCCAATTTGGAGGCTTTCCGGGAGCTTCCGTATCCGGAAGAGCACATGAAGGTTATCCTTGAGCAGTGGGAAAACCAGAAGGAATGCCCAAGACATCCGGCAGGATATATGGTGGAAAGGGAAGTCAGCAATGTATGGAATAATGTTGTAGCAAATCATAAAGACCTGATAGAGTCCATCGATAAAGCAGCTTTGAACTCCAACAGGGAATTCATCAGAAAGCTCTCGGAGTTCGGATTCTGTGATAAGGACGGTAACATTATCAAAGACTACTCTGTCCAAACAATAGAAAAGCTGCGAAAAAAATTGGGAAATGAGAGGGGATCAAATGATTAAAAGATATCTGGACAAATATTCCACGGCAGTGCTGCTATTTCCTTATATAACCCTTTTCATCATTTTTATTGTCATCCCTGTTGTGGCTGCCGTGGGGCTGTCCTTCACATATTTCAATACGATTGAATGGCCTAAGTTCATAGGCTTGGACAATTACATCAATCTGTTTACAAAAGATGAAGTCTTCATGCAAAAGGTGGTGCCCAACACAATAGTATATTCCATATTTGTGGGCATAGGTGGCTATCTGCTGTCGTTTTTTCTGGCATGGTCTTTGTCACAGATCTCCAAGCTTCCCCGGACCATTCTGGCAATTATAATATATTCGCCGTCCATGACGGGCGGAGTGCTGCTGACAACTGTTTGGAGCGTTATCTTTAATGGTGATAAAAGTGGCTATCTGAACTATATACTGCTTAAGTTCAATGTGATAAAAGAGCCTGTGCTTTGGCTCCAGTCCGATAAGTACCTTTTGGTCATCATGATTATAGTCACGTTGTGGAGCAGCATGGGAGTAGGGTTTCTTGCAATACTTGCCGGTATTTTGAACATAAATGAAGAATTATATGAAGCTGCTTACATAGATGGCGTTAAAAACCGTTTCCAGGAAATAATCTACGTCACCATACCTTCTGCCAAACCACAAATGCTTTTCGGAGCGGTTATGGCACTGGTCAACACATTTCAGAGCAGTGGCATCGGGGTTGCTCTTTCCGGCGCGAATCCCACTCCCAATTATGCCGGACAATTAATAGTTACCCATATAGAGGACTACGGATTTATCCGTTATGAGATGGGATATGCGGCTGCCATATCCGTCGTTTTACTGATTATAATAAGGTTTTCTTCCGTAGGGGCACAAAAGCTTTTCGGAAATTCTGATTATTAAAGGAGAGGGATGGGCTTACGATGAATGGTGTTAGAAGAAAAAAACGGACATCTGTCCTCCGGGGGAGCGGAATCAACCCTAAAGGCTTTCACAGAAGCCAATTGAAGTTTTATGCTTACCTTATGCCCATAGCTGCATTTATGATGCTGCCTATAGTCTTTATTACAATTAGCGCCTTTAAACCGATAGAGGAGCTTTTTGCATATCCTCCTAGATTTTATGTAAAGCGGCCTACACTTAACAACTTCATCATGCTTTTGGGGCTTTCGTCCAATACCAATATTCCGGCTTCCCGATACCTTTTCAACAGCATTGTGTCCACGGCGGTGGTGGTACTCCTCAATTTGATTATTACATCCTCGGCGGGATATGTTTTTTCAAAAAAGAAATTTAAGCATAAAGAGCTGCTTTTCAACATCAACACCTTAGCGCTCATGTTTGTCCCTGTGGCAGTAGGCATACCGAGGTACTTTATAATAGTGTATACAGGCCTTTTGAATAGCTTCATGGCTCATATCATACCGGTTCTGGCCATGCCGGTGGGGTTGTTTCTGGTAAAGCAGTTTATCGACCAGATTCCCGACTCCATCATTGAGTCAGCGGCCATAGAAGGAGCCAGCAGTTACCGCATATTGGGAAGCATAGTGATACCAATGATTAAACCGGCGCTTTCCACTGTTGCTATACTGTCTTTCCAGGCATCATGGAATTCAGTTGAGGCTTCAACCATGTATATCAATAATGAAACTTTAAAAAACTTCGCCTTTTATATGTCAACCCTTTCAAATTCCACGGGAAATATCGTGGCAGGCCAGGGTGTAAGCGCTGCTGCTTCTCTTATTATGTTTCTTCCTAATCTGATAATATTCATAGTGCTCCAGTCCAGAGTGATGAATACCATGGCTCATTCGGGGCTTAAATAGGAGGAGGTTGCCAATGGTAAAGAAAATAGTGCTGTTTCTTTTTGCCTTCAGCATTCTATGCTCAAACGTCTATGCCAGTGAAAATACCACTTACACCTACACCATTTCGGTGGACGGAGAATGGATAAGGACGCAGGACGCTTACATGCCGGGATCTATATATTTGAAGGGCAAGGGGTTAAAGAATCCTGAAGACCTGTTTATACGCAATGGGCTTATATATGTTGCCGATACGGGGGGCGGCAGAATTGCCATTTACAACCCTGAAGACGATTCGATAAGATTCGTGGGTGAGGGAGAGCTCAATTCGCCTACGGGGATTTTTGTCACCGATGACGGCACAATGTACATAGCCGATTATGGTGCAGAATGCGTGACAGTCCTCTCGCCCGAAGGCAACGTCCTGATGAGGATTGGTCGCCCTGACAGCCATCTTTTCAGTCAGCGGAGCAGGTATAAGCCCAGGAATGTGGTGCTGACTTCCGGGGGCAACATTTTTGTGGTTGGCGAGGGAGCTTATGAAGGATTGATGCAGTTTAACAGCAAAGGAGAATTCTTGGGTTATTTCGCTGCCAATAAGAGGGAAAAGACTTTATTGGAGATAGTGCAGGATATTATTTTTACTGAGGAACAGAAGGAAAGGATATTTACCCGCATTCCCCGGGCGATACAGAACATTGACATATCGGACAGGGATCTGATTTACAGCGTAACCCAGGATGCAGGAATCTCTTTTGCCTGGAGGGCAGCGGAAGAATCTACCGACAATAATGTCAAAATGCACAATATGGCCGGAATAGATATTCTGAGAGAAGAAGGCACAATGGTGGATGAGTGGAATTTCGTGGATATTGCCGCAGGTCCCTATGGAAACTGCTATGCTCTTACCTTTACAGGACTGATTTATGAGTATGACAGATCGGGCAACCTCATATTCTCCTTTGGAGGACGTGCGGTTTCCAGTGAAAGGACCGGATTGTTCACCGTGGCTTCGGCCATTGATATTGATGATAATGGTTTTATATATGTTTTGGATAAAGAGCGGGCTCTCATACAGATGTTTTATCCTACGGAGTTTTCAATGAGGACCCACAAGGCGATCCATTATCTTGAAAAAGGGAATTACAGGGAAAGCGGAGAGATCTGGAATGAGCTTTTAAGCCTAAATGGCATGTCCAGGATTGCTCACCTCGGCTATGGGAAAACCCTCTTTCATCAGCAAAAGTATGATGAAGCATGCAAGCATTTTAAGCTGGCCAATGAAAAGACAGGATATTCCGAGGCTTTCTGGGAAATACGAAATGACTGGATTAACCGCAATATAGGCATTATATTGATGCTGACCATTGTTATGTACGTCTTGTGGAAAGCGCTTAAATATATGGATCGGGAATATGGTTTTTTTGAAGGCATACGAAGCTTCTGCCGCAATATTCGTGCTTCAAAGAGTATTGTCAGCGATGTGCTGTACCTTAAGAACCTGATAAGGCATCCCATTGACAGCTATTATTATCTGCGGCGCGGGGAGAGGGGCTCCTTGGCATCGGCTACAATCATTTATATCATGGCGTTCCTGGTATTTGTATGGGATATGTTGTTCAGAGGCTTCACTTTCAATCATGCTCGCGCGGAAGACACCCCTATACTGCTGGTAGCTGCATTGTTTTTTGTGCCATGTGCCTTATGGGTAACAGGCAACTACATGGTAAGCTCCATAAACGAAGGGGAAGGTTCGTTAAGAAATGTATATATAGGCACTGCTTATGCCCTTGCCCCCTATATTATTTTCGTGCCGTTCATTCTGGCAGCAACCCATGTACTGACTCTTAATGAAGCGTTTATAATTAATTTTTCCTGGCTGTTCTTTGTTTGCTGGTCAGGGGTGATTTTATTCATAGGAATCATGGAGATTCACAATCTCATCATAAGAGAGGCTGTCAAGAATATATTGCTCACGCTGTTTTTTATGATTATTGCGGTGGTTGCCTTTGCAATGCTCTACCTTATATGGGGCCAGGTGGCTAACTTCGTCAATACTGTATTGGGAGAGGTGAAATATCGTGTGCTCTACTAAAAAATCCGCCGTTGTCTTGGTTTTAATTGCTGCTTTTCTCGGAGCAATTATGACCTTTGCCCAAAGGAATGAGAATGATGCTTTTATACTTCCTGATACTTCTTCCATCGAAGTGCAATCAAACCGCCATACAATGCCTGAACCTTCCGGCAGTACGGTTAAAAACAGGCTTTCTACGGAAGGCTATGAGAAAAAGATGGAGAATGAAAGGTTGGAAATCTGGTTTAATGAAAAGATAGCGTCAATACGAGTAAAGGATAAGGCCAGCGGCTACATATGGGGCTCCTTGAAAGAGGAAAAGCCAAAAAATCTCAATAAAACCTGGTCGTCGATGGCTAACTCCTTATGCACGCTGGAATATTTCAACCAAAAGGACTCGGAAAAAAGAATAAGCTTGTATGACAAGGAAGTGAAGGCCACTTATAAATGGGGCAAGAATAACATGAAATGTCTGGTGGACATAGAATCCCTTGGCATTAAAATTGCATTTACAATGCAGCTTAAGGGAAACAGCCTGAAATTCTCGGTGGATGAAGGAAGCTTTGAGGAAACCGGCGATTTCAAGTTGAAATCCTTGTATTTTGTCCCGTTTTTAGGCTGTACGGAAGCTGATGAAGTGGACGGCTATATATTTGTACCGGATGGTCCCGGCGCTTTGATAAGGTTTCAAGAAAGCAGCCAGTATATTTCGAGGTTTGAAAAGAAAATCTATGGCAATGACATGGGAATCGACCTTCTCTCCGAGGCTAATGACCTTATGGCAAGCAGGCCTAATGACTACCTGGTGGAAGTGCCGCAGATAACCATGCCGGTTTTCGGACTGGTTCATGGTGCAAAGCAAAATGCCGTATTTGCAGTAGTGGAAAAGGGAATTGAATATGCGACCATAGTAGCCAATGTCGCCGGTATGGTAACAGACTACAATTGGGTAACAGCAAGGTTTGATTACAGGCAGATGTATATGCATCCCACAACAAAAGAAGGAAACGGGGTATACAAGCCCCAGGATGAAGCCAACAGGATAAATCCTGAGATAAGCTTTTATTTCTTGAGTGGTGATGAGGCCGACTATTCAGGAATGGCCGTATTGTACAGGAATATGTTGAAAGAGAAGGGTGTTTTGGAAAGGGAGAGGGTGGACCGGAACATACCTCTTAAGATTGATGTTGTAGGTGCGGATGTTAAAAAAGGGTTTTTGTTTAACACCCTGTCGGTGTTCACTAAAACCGACGAAGCTGTCGGGTTTGTGGACGAATTGGTTGAGGACGGGATAAATAATCTAACTATGGTATACCAGGGATGGCAAAAGGGAGGATTGAACGGTTCAAAATACGGTGACTTAAGATTTGAGAAAAAAGTCGGCAGCCTATCGGATTTTGAGAAATTAAGGGATAAGATAAAAGCTGGCGGGGGAAGGTTTTACTTAGGGATCAATCCTATTACGGCAAACAAGGATCAGATCAATGCCACCAGCCACTCAGCCACATCCCTTTCCAGGACCTTGGTGAAATTTGTGAGGCCGAATACCGATGTAATGTATTATGAGAATTATGTAATAAAGCCCAAACTCGCTGCCAATTTAGTCCAGGAAAGCTATAAGAAACTGAAGGGTTTTGATCTGGCCTTTGATCAAATCGGTTATAGGTTATATGCGGATTATACAAGAAATAAATATGTTTATAGGGAACAGACAATGGATCTGTTCAAGCAGGCTCTTTCAGCTTCCGGTAACGAAAAAGCGGCATTGAACGCCCCTAACGAATACCTTCTTGGGCAGACAGGCGAATATTTCGATATGCCCACTGTATGCAGCCAGTATTTGTTTGAGACCGATACCGTGCCTTTCCTTCCGATGGTCTTAAAAGGAAGCATTGATTATTATGCACCCTATAGCAATATGGGATTTTACTCAAATCACAGCATTCTTAAAATGATTGAGTATGGGACATATCCTTCCTTTATAGTGTCGGGATCGGAGAGCTACGAACTGGAGGATACGCCTTTGGAGGATCTCTTCTCTATAAACTTCCATGATTGGAAGCCCATAATAAAAAGCGTTTACGATAAGGTTGATTCAGCACTTTCCAGTGTTGAGGGCAAAGCGATTGTCGAACACGAAGCGCTGGCCCAGGGTGTTGCAAAAGTTACCTACGAAGGCGGAACGGCGATATATGTGAATTACAATGATAAAGATTATGTAGCAGGCGGTATTATAGTTCCTGCCTTAGGATATTTGGTGGAAAGGGGATAGAATATGAAAGCTGCAAAAAATAAGAAGAAAGGATTTACTGTAAAACAGCGCAATGCTCTAGCCGGGTACATCTTCTTTTCACCATGGATCATAGGCTTTTTTGCATTTACTTTTTATCCTGTAATTTATTCTCTGATACTCAGCGTAAACGCAGTGCAGATCAAGACCGGGGGAATTGCCATGACCTGGAAGGGGTTGACTTTTTACCATGAGGCTGTAAATATAGATACCAGCTTTAAAATCGCCCTTGGGGATACCGTAATGTTCATTGCATGCGCTACTCCGTTAGTTTTAGTATTTTCTCTTATTGTTGCCCTTTTGCTGAACGGAAAATATCCCTTGAGGACTTTTTTAAGAGCTGTCTTCTTCCTCCCGGTTATAATAATGAGCGGGCCTGTAATAAGTGAGCTTCTAAACAAGTATACCGCTGATTTTACCAATTCAGATCCTAAAATTCTGCTTTTTCTTTACGGCCTGCCGTCGTTTATCCAAAAGCCTGTACTGTATGCCTTAAGCAATTTGGTTTTGATACTATGGTTTTCAGGCACACAGATACTCATTTTTCTCGCGGGCCTTCAAAAAATCGGAAGAGACATCTATGAGGCAGCGGAGATTGACGGAGCAAATTCATGGGAAAAATTTTGGAAGATTACTTTACCGTTTATAAAGCCAATGGCCATGATAAACGCCATATACACCATTGTGGAAATCGCCAACTTTGCCAATAATGAAGTCAATAAAAAGATCTCCGGTCACTTATTTGAAGTGAATAGGCCTTACAGTTTCTCTGCCGCCATGTCATGGATATATTTTATAACTATCCTGCTTATTCTACTGGTGGTATATGTTATTTTTAGCTACTTGGAGAGGAGGGAGCGAGCTTGAAAAAAAGGTTGACGGCTGAAAGAATAAAGGTGAGCTTTAAAAAGGTCGTGCTGGGCAGAAATGATCACATGGGTTTGGCAAAATTAGCAGCCACCTATTTCATACTTTTGGGCATAGGCTTTATCTACCTGTATCCTGTGATTTACATGATAATAACCAGCTTCATGTCTCCTGATGACCTGGTTGACCCTGCTGTTACCTGGATACCCACCCAGATCTATTTTGGAAATTTCATAAAGGCTTATAATGTCCTGGATTTTTTCAGGAGCTTTATAAATTCTCTGTATCTATCTCTTGGACCTGCCGTATTGCAGACCTTATCGGCAGCCATTATCGGATATGCTTTGGCAAGGTTTGACTTCCCTTTAAAGAAAATATGGCTTATACTGATTATAGCTACATTCATCATACCCTCACAAGTTACCCTTGTACCCAGGTATATGATGTTCCACAGCTACAAGTTTATTAACACGCCTTTGCCGTCTTTTATACCTGCGATTTTTGGACAGGGGATAAAAAGCACTATATTCATACTTATATTTTACCAGTTTTTCAGAGGCTATCCGAAGTCGTTTGACGAGGCGGCCGAATTGGATGGAGCCGGAAAGTTCAGAATTTTCTGCAAAATAGCGTTGCCAATGGCATTGCCGGCTCTTGTGGTTTCCATCTTATTTTCATTTGTATGGTACTGGAATGAAACAGCTCAATCCGGTTTGTATTTTGGCAGCGCTATCCGTACATTGCCAATGAAGCTTGGCAGTTTTGCCGACCAGTACAAAAGAATCTATGTTAAAACGGATGCTCACACGCTGAACTCGTTAAATGAAGCCATAAGCATGGCAGGGACATTCCTTTCCATTATCCCGCTCCTCATTATGTATATTGCACTGCAAAGACAGTTTGTTGAAGGAGTGGAACGGTCGGGAATAACGGGGGAATAAACTGTTGGAGGCTGTAAGCCCTCATCGGATCCCAGTCAAAGCAATTTTCTTAATTAATTTTATAGAAAGGAAGGATGAAAAATGGAAAAGAAATGGTGGAAAGAAGGAGTGGTATATCAAATATACCCACGGAGCTTTAAAGACTCAAATGGAGACGGAATAGGCGATTTGAGGGGTATAATAGAAAAGCTGGATTATATTAAGGAACTGGGGGCTGATATAATATGGCTTTGCCCGATATACCAATCTCCCAATTGCGATAATGGCTATGATATAAGCGACTACAGAAAAATTATGAAGGAATTTGGTACCGAAGAGGACTTTGAAGAGCTGCTCCACGAAATGCACAAAAGAGGCCTAAAGCTGATTATGGATCTGGTGGTAAACCATACTTCCGATGAGCATGAGTGGTTTGTTGCCAGCAAAAGCTCCAGGGAAAACCCTTATAGGGACTACTATATCTGGAGGGACGGAAAGGATGGCAACCCTCCAAACAACTGGGGCTCATTTTTCAGCGGTTCGGCATGGAAATATGATGAAGCCACAAACCAATACTATCTGCATTTGTTTGCGGAAAAGCAGCCGGATTTAAACTGGGAAAACAAAAAGGTCCGGGAAGAAATATATGATATGATGAGGTTTTGGCTTGATAAAGGAATCGATGGTTTCAGGATGGATGTAATCAATCTGATATCAAAGGTTCCGGGGCTTCCTGACGGAGAGAAAGGGGAGGGAGCCCTCTATGGCAACGGATTTCCTTACACTGCCAATGGACCCAGGGTGCATGAATACTTGCAGGAAATGAACAGGGAGGTTTTGAGTAAATATGATATCATGACCGTCGGTGAGACTCCGGGTGTGGATACGGAATCGGCAAAGCTCTATGTAAATAGCGACAGAAACGAGCTGAACATGCTATTTCAGTTTGAATTGATGGATATAGACTCGGGGTGGGGAGGCAAATGGGATGTAAAGCCATGGAAGCTGAGCACCTTCAAGAAAATCATGTATAAATGGTATGAAGGTTTAAAGGAAAAGGGGTGGAATTCCCTTTACCTGAACAACCATGATCAGCCCAGAATGGTATCCCGGTTTGGAAACGATAAGGAATACAGGCAAGAGTCAGCCAAAATGCTTGCCACCCTTCTTCATACATGGCAGGGGACACCATACATATACCAGGGTGAAGAAATCGGCATGACCAATGTGCGGTTTGAGGATATATCCGAATACAGAGACATAGAGACCTTGAACATGTATAACGAAAAAATCCGGCAGGGTGTACCGGTGGAAACCATAATGAAATCCATATATGCCAAGGGCAGGGATAACGCCAGAACGCCAATGCAGTGGGATGCTTCGGATAATGCAGGCTTTACTGAAGGTACACCGTGGATTAGGGTAAATCCTAATTATAAGGAAATAAACGTTGAAAACGCATTAAAGGACAGAAACTCGGTATTTTACTATTACCAGAAGCTCATAAAGCTGAGAAAAGAGCACGAAATAATCGTCTATGGCGATGTGAACCTGCTTATGGAGGATGACGAGAATATTTTTGCCTACACCAGAAGCTATAATGATGAAAAATTGCTGGTTATACTCAATTTCTTTGAGAAGGAAGCGGAATTTAAGCTTGATGAAGGCATGAAATTTGATGGAGCTGAGCTGTTAATAAGCAATTATGAGGTTGATAATCCCGAGCTTAAAAACATGATTTTAAGACCTTATGAAGCGAGGGTGTATAAAACCCGTCAGGGCTTGTGATATTGTTAAAACATAATGGCGGTTATAATTAGGATAAAGGCCGATGCTGCGGCATATGCGGCGTCGACCTATTGTTGTGCAGCTAATAATTCCATGCTGCGAGTCTGATTCCGGAGTTTGACTTGCTTCTGCTAGGTTTTCACCAGTCAGTTTTCGCTGTTCAGCTTTCACCGGCAAAGTGTCCGGTAGGTCTGTTGCTGAAGTAGAACCATAGAATCAGAAGCCCAGTTAGTACAGATTGCTATGGTGTTCTGACCGGCGGGGGAATTGCAGCCCCCGCCTAATCTGCGGACGAAGCGAGCTGGATGCGTCATTTCAGGCATGTTCTCAAAGACTGTGGGCTTCGTCCAGTATGGTCTTTTTCAATTCCAAATATCGGTCTTTCAAGGAGGGCTCCATCTGATTCCTCATGCCGGCGTTGACGGCGATCAGCGCATCCTTGTAAGCCCCTGCCTTTTCCAATGATTCGGCAAGGTTGTACCATAGATGAACGTCCCCGGGTGCTTGCTTTACCTTTCGGAAATAGTAAGGGGCAACCCGGTTATAGTAATAAGAGGCAGGGTTTTTCACAGGCACCAGCTCAGAGCCGTTCCACCGCAGGATTTCAATGTCATAGGAGTTTTCATCCCTTTTATTCCATATTGCCAGCCGCACCTTATCATATGTATTTCTCGTTTTTTGCGCCGGTAGAACTTCGAGCCTGTCATAGCTTCGGGCAAATAGCTCGGTAAACACACCATCACTCAGCGAATACGAGTACAGGGTTGGTATCTCATTTCCGGAAGAGACACCGAGCAATAGCTGTTTTTTGCCTTCACCGGTCAAATCGGCAGTGCCTCTGAAATCCAAGGTATCGAATCCGTAGCTGCTGACCTCAGCTTCCTTATACCACTCTTCACCCTTCTTTTTCAAGTATAGGGTTCTGATTTCATTTTCCAGTTTGAAGGATGCTATCAGCCCATTTTGCGAGCTGCCGTCAAGGTCTGCAAAATGAAAACCTGCGGAACCTGATGGGCGCCTTGGAATTAAAAGCTCCGCATTATCAGGCATAAAGCTTTTGACTACAGCGTTGTAATCCTCTGTTCTTTTTGACATCTGGGACGTTATCTGAGACGTTATTTGGGACACTGCTCCGGTCAGCCCGTTGTACAATGCTCGTATAGCGGCTGAAGCGTCAGGTATCGGCACTCTTGAAGGAACTGCCCGCAGAGGAAGTATGCTTTTTGTATTTCTTTTACCCAAAAAGGGGGAAAGGTTATTTTTCACGCTCGGCGAAGAGAAACTACGGCTTTTCGGAACCAGAGCCCGTCCGACCAGAACAAGCCCGGCCAGTTGTATTGGAAGCATTATTATCTCCCCTTTAAAATTACTCTGTTGATATTATATGCCGCAGTTATAAAAAGGTTATATCCTTTGACCAATCTCTTTGGTATGTTATAATGTTACTGCCACAGGAGTTATGTGAGTTTTGTGTTTAAAGCTTTCATCCGGGAGCATAAAATACGGAAAGCAGGGATTGTTGCTTAAATACATAAGAAACAATATTCATTGATGCAAAATATTGGCAAAAGGAAAAATAAATCTTCCCGGAAGGCAAGAAAATCATACTTACAGCATATTTGCCTGATTTGCAGTTAAGCCATATTATTGTGTTTGATTCATAAATAAATCATATTATATCAATGTTAATCGATGAAAATATACGGAGCAAAAGGACAAATTATCGGATGAAGAGAAAGTTTAAAAAAATCTATATTGAGATTACCAATATATGCAACCTGTCCTGTGAATTTTGCCCGAAAACAGCACGCAAAGCTCAATTTATGGACAAAAGCATGTTTGAGGCAATTCTTGCAAAAATCAAAGGGTATAGTGAACACCTTTATTTCCATGTCATGGGTGAGCCGCTGTTGCATCCAGAAATAGGGCATTTCCTGGAATTGTGTGGCATACATGGATTTAAGGTGAATGTAACCACCAACGGCACCCTGGTGGAAAAGGCTTCTGACAGCATTATTTCAAAGCCTGCGTTGAGACAGGTGAATTTTTCCCTCCACAGCTTTGAAGCCAATGCCAGGGACTACACTTTGGACAGTTACCTGGATGGTATTTTCAAGTTTATAAACAGAGCCTGTAAGGAGAGGCAGCTTCTGGTCAGCTTAAGGCTTTGGAACCTCTCGGAGGGAGGTAAGAACAGGGAAAATAAATATATACTGGAAAGGATTAGGAAGGAGTTCGGACTGGATTATGAGCTTGAGGATAAACTGGCTTCCGGCAGGGGCATAAAGCTTGCGGAGAATATCTTCTTAAACCAGGCTCCGAGATTTGACTGGCCGGATATAAACCGGGAGCACATATCGGATAGAGGTTTTTGCTATGGACTTAGGGACCAGGTGGCTATACTGGTGGACGGCACTGTGGTGCCCTGCTGTCTTGACGGAGAAGGCAGGATAAGCTTAGGCAACATCCTTGAGCGGGATTTTGACGACATATTAAACAGCAAACGGGCGCGGGATATCTATGAAGGCTTTTCCGGAAGGAAAGCCGTGGAGGAATTGTGCAGAAAGTGCGGATACAGGACGCGTTTCGGTGGATAAACTTGTCAAAGGGTACACTTTCTTTTGTGGCACATATAATATATTAAGTTATAAGGCCATAGGGAATAGAAATTGAGTTAAGTCAATCATGGGTGTATCAACTGCTTAGAAAGGATGCTGCTATTCGAAGCTTATTAAATTTTTAACGCGAAAGGGTGACAGGCAGTGCCATATATACCGCAGCCGTTTTTTACAAGCTCTTATCCCGTGCAGCAGGCCTATGTTCCAGCCGGTAAGGAATGCATAGATTACCACGCATGCAAGATGAAAGTTGAGGGTACCGGGATAGTCCGTGTCCAGCCGGATATAGCCACCGCTTCATTGGGAGTGGTTACCGAGAATGTGCAACTGAGACAGGCACAGGCGGAAAACTCAAGGATTATCACCGCCGTAATTAGTGCTCTAAAGGAGTTGGGTGTTGAATCAGGGGATATTCAGACGCAATCCTATACTATAGAACCGCAATATGATTTTGTCGATGGAAAGCAGGTTTTCCGGGGATACAGGGTTCGACACATCCTGGAGGTCACTATCAGGGATATCCGCAGAACAGGGGAGATAATCGATGCCTCTGTAGCCAGCGGTGCAAACATCGTAAATAATATCAGTTTTTCGGTCTCTCAGCCGTCAAACTATTATCAGCAGGCATTGAAGGCAGCAATTGATGATGCTTTTGTGAAAGCTGCGACCATAGGGAACAGGCTGCAGGTAAGAGTAAATCCGGTGCCTGAAAGAATTGTTGAAGAAAGATATGAGGCTCCTCCCATGCCTTTCCTAATGCAGGCGGCGGATACATCCACACCGATACAGCCGGGACAGATAGAAATAGCAGCGAGAATTGAAGCTGTATTTAGGTACGTTTGCTATAGGCAGCAGGAGAATTAATGTTAAATAGCTCAATTTGCAAGACTTGCGGAAAAGGCAGGTCTTTTTTGCTGCTTACTGATGAATAAATCAGCAAGCAATTGAAGGATTTTGTAAAAACATACCGAACATTTGCTTTAAAGGGTAAAATTAGTACAATGGCAAAACATCATGGCAAATCGGAAATAAAATCGCTGTAAGCCTGAATATAAGGCAGATAATGCATTATATGGCCATACTCAAATGGACGTGAATCAAACCAATGATTAAAGTATATCAAAAAATACATAAGCAAAATTGTTTTCGGAGGGTTTGGTGTGAAAAAGATACTGATTTTAGCACTCTCAATGCTATTGCTTTTAGCGGCCTGCAGCAAGAAGGAGGTTATCAGCAACCATCAGCCTGATGATGCTGATTTTGACGGAGCCGTAATTGAAGAAAGCGCAGGTAATGCCATTGAGGCTGATACCGTGCGCATTTCAAAAATTCGGATAGAGTACTTGTATGACGGCAGCAATGCGGAACATACGGACAGCGCATTGATTAGGGAATTTTGCGCTCTGCTTGCAGGACAGACCTATTCCCCCACTGACACCGGCTGGGATGAGGACTATGGTTATCGGGTGGAGCTTTTCGACGCCGACGGGAATAAGATTACTACATTGGTTACTTATGGATCGTTTGTGTCCTTTGACAGCGGTGTAACAGTTGACGGAAAAATGGTAAAAAAGGGTGGCTATGATGCCGGCCAATGGATATCCGAATATGTGAGAGAATATTTGGAAGGAATGGTGGTGGACCCTGTTTATCTGCAGTACCCTGCCTCCATAAGCATTCCTGACAACATATCCTATCATGAAATAGCTGATCATGGAAGCAGCAAAATCAACACCTATGAAACCATTGAGAAAACCTATGGGTTTTTGAACAACTCCGTTGCCAACAATGAATTTAAAATTCTGGAGGGCAGGAGGTTGTTTGACTATAGGGAAATAGAGGCCGAGGTGGAAAGGGTAAAAGCCGAGGGAAGGTGCATACAGATTGAATTTAACTACAGTGAAACTTTATTCCCAATAAGATCTTCCGGTGAGGGAGAACTATGCGCCAAAGCCCATATTGCCGCACTTGCCTCCGTGCCTGGCAAGCCAGGAGTATATAAGCTTATAACAAATTCAATGATATTTGAGATAGAAGGCGGCAGGGATTTCGATGCGGAGTTTGATGCCATTTTCGAAGGCAATAAGGGCATATCAAAGGATTTAACGCCGGATGACATCAAAAAGCTGTACGAAGAGAATGATCCCTACAATGAAGGAAATAAACCTTACTACATGGAGTATATTTGCAAAAATCTAGGGACTGACATGTGGTATGGACACCCGCCTCAAAGGATTGAAATAACAGAGAAGAAGCTTAGAAAGGATGAAGACAAGTATACGGTAGTAGCCTTAAGCAATTATGATTATATCCGGCTGCATGTATTTAAGCGTGTAGACGGACAATCATGGAAATTTGTCGATTATATAGACTTTGGCGGGAGAAATGCAGGCACCGAATACCGGATGGAATCGGATGGTAACCATATCTGGATGGCGGGAAACAGCTGCCGGGGTCATGGAACCGGGGAGTCAAGGTACTATCAGGACTGGTATGAGCTTACGGATGAAGGAAAAAAGCTTGTGCTGAGCTTCCCCTATGATGAATATTCCGAATATCATATGGGTGGATATAACATTGAAGCCAACGCTGTTAATGTGGAAACTGACGAAAAGGCGAAGGTTTTGGTGGATTATACAATCACAAAGATATATCCTCTCCCGCTGGATATTGCGGATGAATATGGCAGGGTCAGCGTACAGGCAAAGAAGCGCGTGGAGTTTACATGGGATGAGTCTGTTGGTAAATTTGTATCGGAGCATGGTGTTGATGATTCCGGGCTTACAATAATTAGGCCGGAAAGTCCTGAAATAACCGAAAAGTGCGATAAAATACTGGAGAAGTATTATGATGAGCTTATGAACAGCCTGACTGAAGCAGAGGCTGGAGAAGAGGAAAATAGCTTTAAGAGAGACTCAAGGGTTGGGGCATTGAAAAGGTTTTTGGATGACTGCAGCGATGGGGATAAGAAGATGAAGCTGATGAAGGCAGTAGAGGGCATGGAAGAATAGAAAATGTAAATCCCATTCCATGCCGGAAGGGTATAAGGTTTACTGCATGCAGCAAGGTTTCCTATTGTAATTTATGACAGAAGGTCAGTGTTGTTTCAGCATCTTTGCGGAATACTTGACTTATATTCTTGCATAATATACCATGAAATTGCTTTTATAAGTTGTGTGCTCGCATGGCCTTGAATTTCTGCATGATATTATTATGCTAAGGGTTCTTAACGAGTACCGGGGAGGTCTTATGGTGAAAAAGAGAGTATTTCTTCTTGGCGGTATGACAGCTTTAATGCTGATGGCATTATCAGGATGTGTACCGGGGGACGGTACAAATACAGCTAATGATCCGGCAGGTTTTTTCTGGGGCATATGGCACGGGTGGATTGCTCCCATTTCCCTTATTTTAGGCTTGTTCGATAAAAATATCAGACTCTATGAAACGGCAAATTCAGGCTGGTGGTATGACTTCGGCTTCTATATTGCTGTTATCAGCGGATTTGGCGGATTGTCCCTGTTCCGCAAAAAGAATTCAGGTAAAAATGGCAAGTAGTCATATATGCCGCGAGCTTGTTTGCGGTATATTGACTTGATTAAAAGTTTTTCATTCTTTGCTGAAATTCATGTCATTTATCAAATTTTGTGCTGCAATGTGAAGCCGGATATCTGGATAAAAAGTAAACCGTGAAATGGCAGGGTGGTCGAAATGGAATTTTTGGACTTTAAGGCATTGGGTGCCGATTGGATATGGAATGAAGGCACAGGTTCGTTAAACAGTTACGCTAAGTTTATCCATGAGTTTGAGGTGGAGGAAATTAAGGAAATTCGGCTTATGATATCGGCAGACACCGATTATGTGGTCTATGTGAACGGCCGGATGGCAGGCTATGGTCAGTATGATGATTATCCCTTTTATAAGGTTTATGATGAAATTGAAATCGGCTCGTTAGTGAAAAAAGGCAGAAACAGGCTGTGCATCCGTGGATATTACCAGGGGGTGGACAGCTTTCAATACTATAAAGCGGATGCCGGGATTATTTTTGCAGTCCTTTGCGGCCATCAGGTGCTGGCATCCAGCGGGGAAAATACATGGAGCAGCCCATGTCCGGCTTATGAAAGCGGCCCTATGGAGAATATATCCCCTCAGCTGTCCTTTACCTTCAAATATGATGCCTCAAGGGAGGATGACTGGCTGGATGAAAATTATAAGACAGGCAACTGGAGAAAAAGCGTAGTGGTTAACAAGAACAGCAAGCTCCATCCAAGGCCGGTAAAAAGGCTCATTACCGGGGAAAGGATACCTTCCAGGCTGTGCGCCCAGGGATTGTTTATGAGGGATAAAGAGGATGGGGATATCGGCCTTCTGATGCTGAGGGACTACCTCTCTGCCAGAAGAATAATGGAGATGTCCGACGGGAAGAAAGATGATATAGTGCTTTCCGGCTCAGAACCTCTATGCATAAAGCAGGACTTGACGGAAGGAAAAGGGGTATACCTGGTCTTTGACCTGGGAAGGGAAGAGGCAGGCCTGCTTGACATGGAGGTGGAGGCTCTTGAGGGCACTGTTTTCGAGATAGGGTATGGTGAGCATCTTGATGATCTCAGAGTGAGAAGCTATGTCGGTGCAAGAAATTTTGCCTGCCGGTATGTGAGCAAAGAAGGCAGGCAGAGCTTTACCCATTACTTCAAGAGGCTGGGCTGCAGGTATGTGCAGCTAAATATCAGCAATATCAAAGGCGACATAAAGATATATTATGCAGGTGTTTTGCCGGTGAGATATCCCTTGACCTGTCAGCCTGTCAATATAAAGGACAAGCTGCATAAGAAGATATATGAGGTGGCTGTAAGGACTCTGGAGCTTTGCATGCACGAGCACTATGAGGATTGTCCCTGGCGGGAGCAGGCGTTGTATGCCATGGATTCCCGCAATCAGGCCTTATGTGGGTATTACTGCTTCAAGGAGCTGGACTTTCCTCAAAGCTGTATAAGATTGCTGGCTTTGGGCCTGCAGGAGGATGGACTGCTGGAATTGTGCGCCCCTGCCAGAGCTCCGATAACCATACCGTCTTTTACCTTCCTATGGGTCATGGAACTGTATGAGTTCTGGAAGCATAGCCATAGAACGGAATTTGTCAAGGAAATGTTCGAAACGGTGGAAAAGATATGCAGCTCTGCTTTGAAACGCATGGAGGGCGGGTTGATTCCATGCTACCGCGAGACCAGATACTGGAACTTTTATGAGTGGGCGGAAGGCATGGATGGTACGCCTATTCAAAGGACGGAAGCTCTGGAAAAAAGATTTGACGCTCCCCTCAACATGCTTCTGGTCATTTCCTTAGACAGCGCTGCACAACTGGCCGGAGCAATAGGTCAGCAACAGCTTTTCAGATACTGGTCGGAATGTGCGGATAAATTGAGAAAAGCTATCAGAAAGCATTTTTATGACCACCGGTCCGGCTTGTACTACACATATATAAAGGATGAGAAAGGCTACCATCTTTCTGAGTTGACCCAAGCCCTGGCTGTTTGCAGCGGATGTGCCCAAGGCGTGGAAGCCGATAGCTTGAGAAAGGTGCTGGCCGGTGAAAATAACGGTCTGGTTCGGATTACCCTAAGCTACAGGGCGTTTAAATATGATGCGCTGCTCATGGATATAGAAAGATACAGACAATGGGTTGTGGATGATATCGCTGAGATTTGGGGCAGCATGCTGTTCCGGGGAGCGACAAGCTTCTGGGAGACGGAAAAGGGAGCCGCAGATTTTGATAATGCCGGGAGCCTGTGCCACGGATGGTCTGCAATACCTGTATTCTATTATCATAAGCTGGGCATTGCTGAAGGGAAATGACGGACATTTTTCCTGGTGCTGCTTAAGCGGCATAAGCGTTGAGCTTAAGCAGAAATAAAGGCATGGATATTTTAAAGAAAAGCTTAGAGCTCTATGTTAAAAATGATAATAATAGGCATGGAAAAAGCCGCCGTTTGGCGGCTTTAAAATTATACAAACAAACTGGAACCGGTTCCGCACCATTTCTCACGGAGTTTTGGTTTTTCAATCTTTCCGGTAGGATTGCGTGGAACCTTGTCAATGATGAACTTCCATGGCCTTTTATACTTGGGCAGAGCCTGGCAGAATTTTACAAGCGCCGATTCCGTCACTTCTTTTCCCGGCTTTGGCTCAACGATGGCCAAAGGCACTTCAATCAGACGGTCATGGGGCATCCCTATAACAGCAGCATCCTTTACTCCGTCACAAGTCTGCAGAAAATCCTCGATTTCCACAGGGAAAATGTTCTCGCCGCCGGAAATGATCACATCCTTTTTGCGGTCAACCAGATATATAAATCCGTCTTCGTCCATGCGGGCCATATCTCCGGTGAAAAGCCATCCGTCTTTTAAAACCTTTTCGGTGGCTTCAGGATTTTTGTAATATCCTTTCATGACACCGGGGCCTTTCACACAAAGCTCACCCACCTCATTGCAGGCAACGGGGTTTCCTTCCGAATCCACTATCTTGACTTCCCAGTTGTATCCGGGGACTCCGATGGCTCCGACCTTGTGTATATTTTCAATTCCAAGATGCACACATCCGGGGCCGGTGGATTCGCTGAGACCATAATTTGTATCATACATCTGGTCGGGAAAATATTCCTTCCATCGTTTTATCAGGCTCGGAGGCACAGGCTGCGCTCCTATATGCATCAATCTCCACTGCTTGAGATTATAATCTTCCAGATTTACATCCTTGTTCTCTATTGCGCAAAGTATATCCTGGGCCCATGGGACCAAAAGCCATACTATGGTTGCCCTTTCCTCCGAAACTGCCTCAAGGATCCATTCCGGCTTTATGCCGCGCAGGATAACAGCCTTAGAACCGGTATAGAGGCTTCCAAACCAGTGCATTTTAGCTCCGGTATGGTATAGGGGCGGAATGCAAAGAAAATTGTCATCATGGGTTTGCTTATGATGCTGGCTTTCGGTAATGCAGGCCGAAACAAGGTTGGCGTGGGTCAGCATTATGGGCTTTGGAACACCTGTGGTGCCGGATGTAAAGTACAATGCCGCATCATCGTCATCGGAAATTGCTATATCCGGGGCATGGTCAGGGAAGCTGCTTATCATGCTGTAAAAGCTTTCTGCTTCCTTGGAAGGACAATCGCCTACAAATACCAGACTCCGGGTATATTCCAGACTGTCGGCGATCATATCTATTTTTTCCTGAAATTCCGGGCCATAGATAAGGAGTTTGGATTCGGAAGTATCCAGGCATTTTTTTATTTCATCGGCGGTGAACCTGAAATTCAAGGGAACAGCCAGCGCTCCGGTTTTCAATATGCCGAAATAAACCGGAAGCCATTCCAGGCAATTCATCATAAGCAGTGCCACCTTGTCACCGCTACCGATACCTTTTGACAAAAGTGCATGAGCAAGCTTGTTGGACATGCTTTCAAATTCCAGCCACGTGATCTCCCTGCGGCTGCCGGACTCAGGTATGCGCTCTATCAAGCTTACTTCATCCGGGTACAAATGCGCGTTTCGGGAAAGCATTTGTGTAATGGGCATGAAAAAAGACCTCCATTCTACCATTCTGCATATATTTAATTGACATTTATATTTGAAACAATGCATTAAAACTTGTATCTACCATGCCATCCATACTGCTTGGATATAACTTTACACATAATCCATATTTGCCGGATTATTCCCTAAAGATATATTATTATATGTTCAATTGATGTGTCAACTATGAAATAGATGCTAAAGTTAAGACCAGTGAAATAAGGGGTGAAACAGCCGATATTATCGGGACATATCCACAATAGTCCATGATTCAGACGGATATGTTTAGACCGGGTATTTGCTGTGATAGAACCTACAAGACACTTTCTTGATGCCACTGCAGCTTGGCTGGAAAGCATGTTCTTTTGTTAATGTTGACAAAAAATTCCTTCTTAGCAATAATTATTTCTAATTATTGCTAAGAAGGAGTATTTTCTAACTACTGTACATAAGATTTTTTACGTTGTCATGGAATAATTATTCTTCTCATACAGGATTAAAATTTACTGCCAATCAACATTAGGTACACCAGAAGGAGGTAATGGAGTTGTTGCAGTAGTACTTTTAGCAGTGTTTGTGGCACTCCATGCTTCATTATTGCTTACCCTCTTTTCAACGTTAGATCCATATACGGCTCTATCAGAATAGGTTGTAGTTCCATGAATAGGATCATGAGTTTCTGTACGCCAAACACCAATATAATCATACTTACGCCAAACTATATAGGGTCTAAGACACCAAACAGTCCATGCGGGAACAACTGTAGAAGTTGAAATAGAAGCTGTTTGCGAAGTTTTGTAGGCAGCAGTAAATCCAAGCTTATTTTTAATCAAGGAATCTCCAGTGAATCCTATTTCTTTTTCAATTGTGTTTATTGCATAATATAATTGGACAAAGTTGCAAAAAGAATTCCCCAATTTTGCAATAGTAAATTCCACATAATTGCAAAAGGCCATTGAAGGCACCACCCCAGAATAATATCCTTGTAGTTAGTTGGGGAAAACGGCTACAAGGAGGAATGGAGGATGCTATCAATGACCCAAATTAAGGATATCAGAAAAATGTATTTTGAGGAAGGGAAAAATATTAACCAAATAGCCAGAGAAACTGGTTACGACCGTAAGACAGTAAAGAAATACCTTGATAAAGATGACTGGAATAAAGACCAGTCAAAAGTAAGGGAAAAAACTACATTTCCAAAGCTTGACCCATACAAGCCGGACATTGATGCTTGGCTTTCTGAGGATAAAAGAACCAGGCGTAAACAAAGACACACAGCAAAACGAATATATGAGCGGCTGTTAGAGAAGTACAAGGATGACTTTGGCTGCTCCTACAGAACTGTTGCAGGATATGTGGCAGTAAAGAAAAAAGAGATCTTTGGTAAAAACAAAGGTTTTCTACCGTTAGAACATATACCAGGAGAAGCACAGGTAGATTTTGGTGATGCCGATTTTTATGAAAAAGGTAAGTTATACAGCGGTAAATACTTAAACTTATCGTTTCCATACAGTAATAAAGGATATATCCAAGTTTTCAAGGGAGAAAACCAGGAATGTCTGTTTGAAGGCTTAAAAACGATATTTGAACACATAGGCGGAGTGCCACCAAGGATATGGTTTGATAATGCAAGCACTATGGTTACCAAGGTAATGAAAAACAGAGAGCGGACTCTGACTGATGACTTCTTGCGGTTTATGGAACATTACCGTTTTGAAGCAGCCTTTTGTAATGTGGGAGCCGGACATGAAAAGGGTAATGTAGAAAACAAGGTTGGATATCATAGACGAAATATGCTGGTTCCGGTACCACGGTTTGAAAGTATCAGCAAATTTAATAAAGAGCTTCTGCTTCAATGTGAAGAGGATGCGAAAAGAGAGCATTACCGTAAGGAAAGGACAATTGAAGAGTTATACAAGGATGACGCTGCATCCCTTTTGGAACTACCCAGAGTAGCCTTTGATACAAGCAAATACATAAATGTAAAGACAAATGGATATGGTAAATTTCTGATTAACAATGGCTTACACGAATATTCTGTAGCACCTAAATATGCAAATACATATGTATTGGTTAGGCTAACTGCCTTTGAGGTAATAGTGCTTGATGAAAACTATCGTGAGATAGTGCGCCACGATAGGCTTTACGGTGACCATAAACAACAAAGCATGCAGTGGTTGCCTTACCTTAACCAATTGGCGAGATGCCCAGGCGCATTGAAATACACAGGCATATATCAAATGCTGCCACAGCCTGTAAAAGAGTATTTAGAAGATTTGAGCAAGCAAGATAAGGGAAAGGTGTTAAAGGCCATTGCCAATCTGACACAGAAAAGCAGCTTTGAAAAAGCAGTAGAAACAGTAAGCACTGCACTATCCTACGGCGCCGCTGATATAGACAGTTTAATAAATCTACACAGCCGGCTACATGAAAAAGTATTGCAGCTTGAACCGGTGCGCCTGCCTGATCATATACCGCAGTTAAAAAGGTATGAGCCAAATTTTATGGTCTACGACGAGAGTCTTAAGAAAGCAGGTGTAGATGGATGTTAGTATCTGATATTGCTGTTTGCTGTAAGAGACTTCGCTTAAGCAAAAACATCGTGGAAATGTCGGGCAAAATACAAGCAGAAAGCCATCAGGAGTATTTGCTTAAACTACTTCAAGCAGAGATTACGCATCGTGAAAAAGTAAGGAAAGATAAGCTGATAAAGAAAGCTGGTTTTTATACCATAAAGACATTTGAGAGCTTTAGGTTCGATGAAGTAACACTTCCTGGTGGTATCACGCCAGAATACCTTAAAGAATGCGAGTTCATCACAAACAAGACCAATATTGTTATGTATGGCAATGTGGGTACTGGCAAGACCCATCTTTCCATTGCATTAGGAGTAGAGGCATGTAAGAAAGGTTTAGAAGTTAGGTTTTTTAGGACATCGGCACTTGTAAACAAACTGGCAGAGCAAAAGAAAGCCGGAACATTATCTGCTTTTTTAAAAGCACTTAATAAAGCCGACTTATTGATCTGTGATGAGTGGGGTTATGTCCCTCTTGACCGGATAGGAGCGCAACTCCTGTTTGAAGTAATATCTGAGTGCTATGAACGAAAGTCGGTAATCATTAACACCAACATAGAGTTTTCAAGGTGGGTAAATGTGTTTTATGACGAGCAGATGACAGGAGCTATCATTGACCGGATACTTCATCATTGCCACTTGTTGCTCTTTCCTGGCCAAAGTAATAGGCTGAGGGAATCAACATTAAACACATGAGAATTTAGCAGATAAAACTACTGGGGTTAACATAAAAATTCCACATCGGTGCCTGAGGAAAAAATTTTGCAAAAGTGAGGAATTTTCTCTTGCAAAAAACATAAAGTCGGTTCTAAAATTCCATATTTTCATTCCATTTAATAACATTTATTCCTTAATTCTTGTAGTAATTTTTAAAATAAAGTCGGTTC
>ENA-OWPA01000442-OWPA01000442.1-bioreactor-metagenome-genome-assembly--contig:-NODE-442-length-57345-cov-7.370416_pt1 | contig 57345 bp, 69 predicted proteins | sample MGYA00238139_ERZ651803 | MGnify/ENA primary metagenome ERZ651803 (study PRJEB26909, sample SAMN07631231) | bioreactor metagenome | isolation source: Switchgrass digestor | place: USA: Dartmouth...
TATTGAGCCAGTTCTTCAACATCCTCCTGAGCAAAAGTTCTGATCATAATCCCATCCAGGTACCGCTCCAGTGTACGGGCGGTATCAGGAAGAGACTCCCCTCTGCGCAGCTGGATATCCTGAGCACTGAGGAAAAGTGCATAACCACCAAGCTGATACATGCCCACCTCAAAAGATACCCTTGTTCTGGTCGAGGGCTTGGTGAAAATCATTCCTAGAGTTTTGCCCTGTAAAACAGGATGGGGAATTCCCTCTTTTAATTCTTTCTTTAAGTCATGGGCGGCATCCATTATCAGCCTGATCTCCTGGCTGGTAAAATCGGAGATGGTTAAAAAATCCCGCCCCTTTAAACTTTGATCAAGATAAGCTTTGGCCATCTTCTTCTCCCCTTCATAAAATAAGTTTTATAATTTTTCAGCAGACCGATCACTGGAATGGTTCTGCTTGGATCAACAGGTTATGAAAAAAACTTTTCCAGAGCTTTCTCCAATATTTCCATTGCCTCATCGATCTCTTCCCTTGTTGTGATTAAAGGAGGCAAGAAACGAATCACCCGCTCTGCAGTACAGTTGACTAGGAGTCCCCCCTCCTGGCAGAGATTAACCAGTTTGGCAGCAGGCTGCTCCAATTCCATTCCCAGCAGGAAGCCCATACCCCGCACCTCTTTGATGGGGTATCTGTCCTGTAAGGCTGTTAAGCGGTCTTTCATATACTCTCCGTTTTTGGCTGCCTGCTCTACAAGGCCATCTTCCTTTATTACCTCAAGCACAGCCTTTGCTGCTGCACAGGCTACAGGATTGCCGCCAAATGTTGACCCATGGCTCCCTGGCTGAAAAACAGAAGCCACTTCTTCCCTAGCAACCGTAGCACCGATAGGCAGCCCCCCACCCAGGGATTTGGCAAGGGTCAGCACATCTGGTTTGACACCATAGTGCTCAAAAGCAAATAGCTTTCCTGTCCGCCCCAAGCCGCACTGCACTTCATCAAAGATTAATAGGATTCCTCTCTCCCGAAGCTCCCCTAAAGTATCCATCAATTCCTGAGTTGCAGGATAGACCCCGCCTTCCCCTTGAAGCGGTTCCAACATAATAGCTGCAGTCTGTGGACCCACAGCCTTTTTCAATTCTGCCACATTGTTAAAGGCAACGTGGCGAAAGCCTTCAGGCAGGGGTGTAAAACCCTGTGAAAACTTCTCCTGCCCTGTGGCAGCTAAGGTCCCCAGAGTTCTGCCGTGAAAAGACCTGGTGAAAGTTATGATCTCCGGATGCTCTATGCCACGGCTATAAGCGTACTTACGCACCAGCTTAATCGCGGCTTCATTGGCTTCTGCACCGCTGTTGCAAAAATATACCCGATCAAGCCCGCTTAAAGTTGCCAGTTCTTTTGCTAAAACCACCGGCGGCTCAAACCAGTAGAGGTTAGAGCAGTGGATCAGTTGTTCCGCTTGTTTTTGGATCGCTGCAACAACCTTTGGGTGGCAGTGCCCCAGAGCATTAACCGCTATTCCGCCCACAAAATCCAGGTAGGACCTGCCTTCAGCATCGTAAACCCGCACTCCCTGCCCCCTGCTAATTACCAGGGGAAGTTGGGCATAATTTTGCATCAGATATCTCTTCCCCATTTCCATTATCTGAACACTTGTCAAAACTTTTCCCCCTTAACATCAATTTGCGGCCTGCCAAAACCATTAACCAAATCCCAAACAATTATTTCACAACCATAGTACCGACACCCTGATCAGTAAAGACCTCCAAAAGGATGGAATGAAGGATCCTGCCATCGATGATATGGGTTCTCCCAACACCATTATTCAAGGCATATACACAGCACTCCACTTTGGGGATCATGCCACCTGCGATTACCCCTCTGTTGATCAAATCAGGAACCTCAGCTGCTTTGATCACCGAAAGGAGGCTGGATGGATCATCCCGGTCAGCAAAGATCCCTTCCACATCAGTGAGCAAAACCAGCTTATTTGCTTTTAAAGCCGCAGCAACCGCACCGGCCACATAGTCAGCATTGATGTTATAGCTGCGCCCGTCCTCGCCCACACCTATGGGTGCAATAACCGGAATATAACCCTCATTTATTACTGTTTCAATAATCTCAGGATTGACCCTTTCCACTTCCCCTACATGGCCCAGGTCAACCCCTTCACTTGCAGCCTCCGGAAGCACCTTGGGGCGGGCAGTGATCAGCCCTGCGTCTTTACCGCAGATCCCGATCCCCTTCCCCCCCAGCTGGTTGATCAGAGAAACTATCTCTTTGTTCACCTTGCCAGCTAACACCATTTCCACAATTTCCATTGTTTCATCATCTGTAACCCGCTGGCCGTGAACAAATTTGATATCTTTACCAAGCTTTTTCAGCATCTCATCAATGGCTTTGCCTCCGCCATGGACAATAACCGGGTGGATGCCAACCAGCTTCAGTAGAATACAGTCAGTGATCACCCCGCGTTCCAGTTCTTCACTGACCATTGCTCTCCCACCATATTTAATCACCACAGTGGCACCGGAAAACTTCCTGATATAGGGCAGAGCCTCTACTAATATTGAGGCCTTTTCCAGAGGTGTTAAAACCATCTCTTTTCTTCCCCTCCCTCAAGTGCGGTAATGGGCATTAATGCGCACATAATCGTATGAAAGGTCGCAACCCCATGCTATTCCAGAAGCATTGCCATTATGCAGGTCCACTGTGATGGTTACTTCACTTTTCTTGAGAATGGATTTAGCCTCTTCCTCATCAAAGGAGATTGCTTTCCCCTGAGCTGCTACCTGTAGATCCCCCAGATAAACATCTACTTTATCGGGATCAAATGGCACTCCAGCAGCTCCTGCAGCTGACAGAATCCGGCCCCAGTTGGCGTCTTCACCATGCAGAGCGGTCTTAACCAGACTGGAACCTGCGACCTCACGCGCAATGGTGCGGGCCTCCTGTTCACTGGCCGCGCCCTTGACCTGCACCTCCAAAAGTTTGGTTGCTCCTTCCCCATCCTGGGCGATCATCTTGGCCAATTCAGTGCAGACGAGCAAAAGGACATCCCGGAAGAGGCCATATTCCTGGTCAGCTTCGGTCAGCAGCTTGTTTCCTGCCTGCCCGTTCGCCAGCATAACAACCATGTCATTGGTGCTCATATCTCCGTCCACAGTTATGGAATTAAAAGAGCGGTCCACTGCCCAGCGCAGAGCGTTTTTTAGCGCCTTCTGCTCAACATTGGCATCAGTGGTAATAAAGGCCAGCATAGTGGCCATATTGGGGTGAATCATTCCAGAACCCTTGGCCATTCCCCCGATCACAACCTCTTTCCCACCTAGGGTCAGCTTAACTGCAAATTCTTTGGTGGTGGTATCGGTTGTTAAAATGGCCTCCGCAGCAAACATGCCGCCATCCCGGGAGAGAAGTGTTGCGGCAGTTTTAATCCCTTTTTCAATTTTATCCATCGGCAGATACTCCCCGATCACCCCTGTTGATGCCACAACCACATCCTCGGGAGCGACACCGAGAGCATCTCCTGTCAATTGGGCCATTTTCTGGGCATCAGCAAGCCCCTGCTGACCTGTGCAGGCATTGGCGATCCCGCTGTTTACTACCACCGCTTGGGCAGAGCCATTAGCCAGGTGTTCCCGAGTGACCAGCACCGGGGCAGCCTTAACATAGTTTTGAGTATAAAGGCCAGCAGCTGCTGCAGGTGTTTCCGAATAAAGAAGAGCCAAATCCCGGCATCCCTTTTTTCGCACATCTGCTGCAATTCCTGTTGCTTGAAACCCTCGTGGGGCGGTAACCCCGCCTGCTATGACTGTATATTTTACCCGTTCAGACAATTCAAATCCTGGTTCCCCGAAAAACTAAAAAACTCAACTCTAATGCAGGGAACACAGGCACCTCCTTCCCTTGATAGATATGAACAAACCGCGCAGGAACGGTTCTGCTGAGCGGTCATTGATCATTAGATAAATTGTTTATCTTTGCTGGCGTAGCAGCATTGGGTCCGGGACAAACAGAGAGGAACCATCCTCTATTGCGCTTACGGATAAAGGCTCAGCTGTTGCAAACCAGTATTCTCCGGAAGTTCAAACAGCAAATTCATATTCTGTACTGCCTGACCTGCTGCTCCTTTAACCAGATTATCGATCACCGATACAATAACAGCCATGTTTTTATTGACCACTACCCCTAAAAAACACCTATTGGTCCCCACTACCCACTTGGTTTCCGGCATTTCCCCCTCGAGAGCAACCTGGACAAACTCCTCACCTGCATAAAAATCCTGGTAGATCTCTCTCAGTGAACAGCTGTCCAGAGCTTTGCTGAGCTTAGCATAAACTGTGCTGATAATGCCTCTGCTTACAGGTATCAGGTGGGGTGTAAAGATGATATTAACAGCTTCCCCAGCCAGCACCCCGGCATAGTGGGCGATCTCTGGGGTGTGGCGGTGTGAGCCTACCCCATAAGCCTTCATATTCTCATTGCATTCTGCAAAAAGGCTACCCAATTTTAATGACCTTCCTGCCCCAGACACTCCCGATTTAGCATCGATGATCACAGAAGATCTGTCCACCAACCTGTTTTTCAGAAGAGGCGCCAAAGCAAGGAGGGCACTGGTGGGGTAACATCCCGGATTTGCTACCAACCTTTTACCTTTGATCTCTTCACGGAAAAGCTCAGGAATCCCATATACCGCTTCCTTTAGCAGTTCAGGTGCGCCATGCTGCGTTTGATACCATTTCTCATAGACCTTTTGCTCCGGAAGGCGGAAATCTGCAGCAAGATCGATCACTTTTTTCCCCTTACCTATAACCTGCAGGGCTACTGGTGCAGACACCCCGTGGGGAAGGGCAAGAAAAACCACATCAGATCTGTCTATCAGTTCATCCAGCTTTTCCATCCCCAAAATTTCAATTTCTGCATGCCCCCGCAGGTAGGGATAGACACGATCCAGAGCGGTTCCCGCGTACTCATTTGAAGCAGCAGTTATTTCACTCACCTCAGGATGATGGCAGAGAATGCGCACCAATTCCTCTCCCACATACCCTGTCACACCAACAATACCTACTTTTAAAGCCATAGCCGTCTCCCCTATTTCATTTATATTTATTCCTGACTGGTTATATTAACCCTGCTCCAATAAACCGCTCAAATATTGTAAGCAAGCAATATTTATTGCTTGCCCCCTAAATCAATTTCTCATTATTATACGACGATATGCATAAACATGCAATAGCTTTTTACCAACAAGATAAATCATATCCACCACTGCTTTTTTATACTTTTCACTATTACTGCCAAGCAGGCCTATTATCTCTTTATAACACTATAACAGGTGAATTTAATATCAACGGAGAAATATATTTTTAACGCAGGGAGAACTAGGTAGTTTCATTGCAGAGCTTGTTTATTCTCATGAGGTAATATGGCCGCTTTCAGATGTTATGTAGAACTGCCCGATAAACGGCGAAGGATACATTATTTGTATATCTGATTACAGACCTGGGGTAATCAAATGAATAAACTGCAGGGTTTTTATGAATTAAAACATGTGGGAATACCTTCTGTCCCCTGGAAAATATTTACTGGGAATGAGATATTGGATCCCAATATGCTCTGTACTATCAGGGTGGCCGTGGAATTTGGTGAAGATATTAACTTGCCCCGTGCTGTGGGAGTAACTGCGGAGGAAGCCCAATTAAAAGGCCAGCAATATTTAAAAGAGTATAGGGAAAGGGGACTTGTAATCTATTACCCTTATTTTATAGCATTAAAAAGCGGAATTATCGAAGTAAAAGAAAAACAGGTAGTAATAGAAGCTGTCAGAGGAGACCTCTGGAACCTGACAAGTAAAGGATGTAGGGATGTCACAATCATATATGACATAAACCCTCCCAGAAGCAGATTTTTTGGAAAGCCTGATTTTTTAAAAGAACATGAAGTTCAAGAACTCCATAGATATGCCGCCAGGGTGCGGGTAAAATACAAGGACTACATCTTCGATAGGAATTCCATAATGCTGGAATGGAGTTATGCAGTTAACTCCGATATCAAAAAAAGGCCCATCGGGGAGAGCTATTTGGTGTTTTATGAATTGAGGATGCTGAGTTCTTGATTTAACGTACAATGCAACAAATTATAAAAAATATATATAAAGGGTGAAGAAAATTGATTAAAGTGAAATTATGGTCGTTAAATAAAGATGATCAAAACCAGCTAAATCCTGTTCCTCTGGATGAGGTTGGCGAAACCGAAACCGAAAAACAATTAGAAGAAATTTTAGTAAGGAATCCCGATTTACTCATGCCTGGCCTGAAATTAATAGGAAGGCAAACAACAACAGATGGGGGACCTCTTGATTTAATTGGTGTTGACGAAGATGGAAACTTAATAATTTTTGAATTAAAGAGGGGCACATTAGCAAGGGATGCAATTGCTCAGGTAATTGATTATGCTTCTTTTTTGGATGAACTTGATAAAGAGACACTATTTAAACACATATCTGATCGCTCTGGTTATAACGGAATAGAAAAGATAGACTTTGAGAGTTGGTATCAAGAACAGTTTTCAGGAAATATGGACGCATTAGATAACCCCCCTAAAATGGTGTTAGTTGGCTTAGGAGCAGATGATAGGACTAGGCGGATGGTAAGTTTCCTTTCTAAAAACGGTGTTGACATTTCTCTCATAACTTTCCATGCCTTTAAAAAAGATGATCAGATTTTCTTAGCAAAACAAGTAGAAGTTGAGCTTCAAGAAAAAGAGGCAACTCAAAAGCATACCTACACAAAAAAATCCAACGAAGAGAGCTTAAAAAGATTGGCTGAAAGGCTCCATGCCACAGAAATATTGGAAAAGATAACGAATATAATCAGGAAAGAGATGGGCTCTGCATACGAATGGCCGGGCAAAACTGGTAGGAGCTTTGCATTCGTAGAAAAAACAGATGAAGGAAGACCTACATATAGAGTTTATTTAAGCATATATTTATCTGAAAACCGCCCTAATAGTGTACAATTGTATTTTCAACCGCGAGCAATTGATGTGGCAAAAGAAGCATTTGATAAGCTAAAGAAAAATTATAAGGAGCTTACTTTAGATCCCAGGTACGATAGCCTTCATATTTGGCTGAAAAAAGGAGAGCAGCTGGAAAGATTTTGTGAGGACTTAAAAGAACTAGTCAAAGAAATAGAAACAGGTTGGAAGAATAAACAGATGCAATCAGAAGCGGATTAAATGAGGTATAGCAAGGGGACAGTCCCGGTGATCGACCCGATCAGTCAACCAGTCCCAGTGATCGCGCTGGGACTGTCCCCTGAAAGCGGTCAAGTATTCATCTTTTTCCCATGATCTCATCGATCTTGGCTGTATCTGCAGTCACAAAGTCTCTTCGCATTTCACTGGTCAGTGCATGTCCGGATTCCAATAAAGAAAGGGCGGTTTCAAACCTGTTGACCAGGAGTTGGTTGATCTGGCTGTACATCTCACCTGCATTCTCAGGTTCTTTCACCCGCCCGCTCCAAATTCCGTCCATACGGTTGAAAACGGTGTTCGTCAAGCGGCGCATCAGGTCAGCTAAAGCTGCCACACCTTCATCACGGTAAGGTGTTGTCCCCTCATAAAAAGAATTAACATTCTGCAGCCGACCTTCATTTTTGAGCTGTTGGAAAGCCGGGGTACCCATCAGGATAATTTGGTGGTGGTAAAGCACATTGGCAGTGACCGCCAGGTTTTCAAGCAGATGATTTCTTTTCAAAAACTCGAAATTTGTCCTGATGTCTTCTAAGGTAGAATCCGGTTCAAACATGATAAACCCTACATTAGGCTCAATTCCGTTGTTCCTGAGGATCTCCAATGCCCGTTCATTCTGGGCGACTGTAGTCATCTTGTTCAGTCTCTGCAGTGATTCATCACGGCCGCTTTCCAGCCCAATCAGGATGTCGCGCAGTCCGGCGTCCACTAATGCCTTGATTGTTTTATCATGGATATCATTGACTCGGGCTTCAATACCGAAAGTGATATTCCGTTCTTTGAGCAAAGAAGCCAAATGCCGCGCTCTCCGCTGCCCCCGTTCCCCTGGCCCGAAGAAGTTGGGATCGGTAAAATAGAACTTCCGTTTTCCCCACTTTGCTATAATCTCATCGATCTCTGCCACGATGTTCTCCGGGCTGCGTCCCCGCCAGTGAGAGCCATGCCCGTAAAAGGGGTTGATATAACAGAAGGTACACCTGCCGTAACAGCCCCTGCTCCCCTGCAGGTTCACCTCAGAGAGACGCATCATCGCTTCTGTGCGCACCGGAAAGGGTAAGCTGTCCAGATCTTCAATCAATTCTCGCCTCCTGCATCGCACCCCTGTACCATCCCGCACAGCAAGGCCAGCCAGATCCTGCGGCTTCTGGCCACGGCGTAAAGATTCCGTCAGTTCAGCAAAGGTCATTTCCGGTTCCCCCACCACCACCGCATCCACTGCCTGACAGTTTTTCAGGATCTCCTCAAAAGCAAAGGTGGGGTAATAGCCGTAGACAACTATATAAGGAACACCTTCTTTTTTCAGTTTTTCCAGGAAAGAAAAGAGTTCCTGATCTCCCTTCCAGTGATAAACCATATGCACGCCCAGCAACTCAGGGACAAAAGATGTCACCTCCTCCTCGATCTCTTGATAGGAAAGGTTGTCAAGATAGCCTTCAATAATAGTGACATCGTGGCCCTTATGCTGAACCACTCCTGCTATTGATCCGGAGAGGAGACAAGAGGAGAGAGGAGTATTGGCGATATCATTGCAGCGCTCAGCTGCAACAGTCCGCGGGTGTTCTAACAGCAGTACCTTCATTTATCTTCAACTCCCTTCCACATGAAGACATTTTTGCAGAAATGAAGTGTTTCCAAACGGTAGCGCAGGGTGTCATAGGGCTTAGGGTTATAATAAACAGGGTAAAGCAGGTCAGTATCGGCTGTGACTACCCCCTCTTCCCTGGCGATCTTCTCTATCCGAGTGCCTGGCATAATGCGGATATTGTTGAGCACTATCGTGCCCAGATTTCTTTTGGGAGCATGGAGTTCATAGATCCTCTCCAGCATCTGCACACTTTTTTCAATGGTCCGCTCATTCTCCCCAGGGACATTGACCATGAAATGATAAACGCTGAGCGCATCGCGGCTAGCAGCGAGTCTAGCCGCTTTCAGGATATCCTCCTCAGTCTCCTGCTTTCCCAATACATCCAATGCTTCCTGACAGAGCCCATCTGGGGAAAAGGAAAAACACTCACATCCCGCCTCTTCAAAAAGGGCAATATTCTCCGCATCTAAATGGTCTTCGCGGAAAAAACCATCCCACCTGATTTTCAGCTTTCTCTTCAAAATCTCTCGGCAAATCCCCTCCAGATGCCCCCGCGGGATATTGATCACAGGATCATTAAAATGAAACTGTTCGACTCCATACTCTTTGTGCAAAAACTCCACCTCATCCACCACATCCGCCACATTTCGGCAGCGCAGGCGTCTCCCCTGCAGCTGTGGGTAAACACAGTAGGAGCAGTTGAAGGGACACCCCCGCTTGGTTTCGATGCCGATGGACGGAGCGTAGCTGTTGAGATCCAGGTAGGGTGTAACATCCCACAGGGTGCGGTCCGGTGCAATATAGCCGGCCATATCAAAATCTGCTGCAGGAGGCAGTAGCTGTACCTTTTCACCTTGACGGATACAGAGGCCTGGCAGTGGTCCAGGGCTATCTAATGACTCCAGAAGGGTGGGAAAAACGTGCTCCCCCTCACCTACGATTCCATAGTCCAATTCCGGCAGTTCTTGCATAATCCGCACGGGGAAAAGGGAAAAACCCGTCCCTCCAGCAACCAGCCGTGCCTCCGGAAGAATACAAGCAGTGAGCCGTACTGCAGCAACAAACTGGGGGAGCAGTGATGTATTCTTGTTACCCAAGGGATCGATGTTGCGCAGAGAAAAGCCAACAACCTCCGGCCTAAAGTCCAGCAGCTTTTCCTGCAACACCCCATAGGGGTCCTGGCCCAGGTTAAGGTCAACGATCTCCATCTGATGCCCCTTTTTTTTAAGAATTCCTGCTAGCAACACAATCCCGATAGGGTAAACCCTTTCCGAGGTAAAGGTCTCAACAGAAGGCGCTTGTACCATTAAAACACGCATCTCTATCACTCCAATAGCAGTAGTGCAAAATATTTTACATAATCATCCCTTGCGGCTAAGGGACGCAGATAAAAGCCCGCCTGTCTGGCTGTGGCAAAGACATCGATCCCTGAGCCCTCCATAGAAGGTCTGGCATCACGGGTATTGCGGCACTCACCATCAGGGGCACACTCCTGGCAGAGAGAACAGGGACCCGCCCAATAGACAAAAGCCTTGTAGTAACCAGCCTCAAAGGCTGTTCGTTCCGCCTTGAGGGCAAGTTTTTGAAAATCCCTGGTCGGCGGCTCCCCTTCGAGAAGCAGCCCTTTGCTAAAACCGGCAAGTACTCTCCTGGTTTCCTCCGGTGTTGGCGAATGGGGTGGACAAGAGGGACTACCATAAGATGCACACCCAAAGCGGCAGCGCAGAGGAACCCAGTCAGCGATCACCACATCCCTGGGAGCGATAGGAACAACCTTGCGAAAACCTAAGAATCTGATTTTATGTATGAGCCGGTCTACAGGAGCAATAGCCAACCTGTCAAGAGCAGAACTTTCCCTGGAGGCGATGATCACACCGGTATCTGATGGCAGGGGGATTAGGCCAGTTGACTGCAAGCCGTTTTTTTGCAACTGCTCCACCACCCAGCCAGAGGGAAAGGTTCTGCCGTTATAGGTATTAATGAACATATTGAGATCAAAGAGCGCTGCCTTATCAGGAGAATGCTCCAGGAAAAAGTCATGGATTAAGAGATAACCGTCAGGCTTCAACACCTTAGCGGCCTTGCTCAGGACTTGTGAAATCTCCCTCTCAGAGTAGGCATGCACAATATTGGACAGGATCACTAAAGCAAATTGCTTTGGCGGCAGCTTCCAGTCTTCCAGGATATTAGCCTCCTGGAACTGCACCCGTTCTATAAGCCCCCGCTCTTTGATCATCTCTTTGGTCACCGGGATCACCTGCTGTAGATCAACCAGTATGCCCTTCATATTTGGAAAGTGCTCCAAAAAACCAGCAGTGATCGCCCCAGAACCGGCCCCTAGCTCAAGGATCTCCCCCTCATCAAACAGTCCGGCAAAGATCGGTATCATTTCCTGAACTTTGGCTCGGGCTACATTATCCATTGCCCTGATATACTTCCTGATGCGCTGCATGAGTTCTAAACTGTCAGCATCATCCACATAGGAAATCCTTCCCCCAGCTTTGAGGCAGTCAGCAAGCTGACGCCATCCTGTGCTCAGGTACTTCCGCCAGAGGATCGATTCCCCTTGATAATACTTCTTCCCCTGCACCAGATAGTCAGCGGCCAGAGCAGTATTGGAGTACTTCCCCTCATAATGACACAACAACCCTAAGGAACAGAGGGCGCGCAAAAAACGCTCTGTTCCTTGCGGATCCCAGTTCAAACGCTCCGCCAATTCATGGGAGGTCATACCCTTATCATCCAATATGGTGAACAGGTCATGCTCCAAAGCTGTAAACAGCATTTCAGAATACCAGTAAGCTGTGGCCAGGTCCTCCAGGTACTGGGGACCCGCCTCTTGGGGCTCGAAATTTTGAAAAGGCAACATCACTGCTCATACTCCTCCGATTTATTCCTGGCAACACCGCATTCCTCGAAGGTCAGCATCTTGCCCATTACCGCTGCAGCCCCCTCGATAATGCACATAGCCAAGGCTGCACCTGTTCCTTCACCCAGGCGCATTTTCAGATTGAGCACCGGAGTCAGCCCTAACTCTTTAAGCATCTTCTGATGGGGGTATTCCATCGAACAGTGGCCGGCAATCATGTAATCAACAGACTGGGGCGCAAGACGCTGGGCTAACAGTGCCCCGGCAGTAGAGATAAATCCATCAATCACAACAGGCACCTTATGGTAGGCAGCACCGAGAATAACCCCAGCAATACCGCCGATTTCAAAGCCTCCCACCTTCGACAGTACATCTAAGGGATCAGCAGGATCGGGTTTATTGACCTGAAGCGCCCTCTCGATCACCTCTATCTTGTGCTCCAGAACCTGTTCACTGATTCCGGTGCCTCTCCCGGTAGTTTCCCGCACTGGGAGGCCGGTAAGGGCAGCAAAAATGGCGCTGCTCGGGGTTGTGTTCCCAATTCCCATATCCCCAGTGCCTAATAATTCGTAACCTTCCTTAACAAGACAGCTGGCAACCTTGATCCCTGCCTCCAGGGACTGGACAGCCTGTTCTCTCGTCATCGCTGGCCCTTTGACCATATTCTGTGTCCCATAATCTACTTTGTGGGAGAGGATCTTGCCTGCCGCAACCAGATCTGCGAAGTCCTGAGCGACACCCATATCCACCACAACCACTCTCGCCCCAGCTACCTCAGCCAGAACATTGATCCCTGCTCCCCCGATCACAAAATTGTAAACCATCTGGGCAGTGACCTCCTGCGGGCAGGTGCTTACCCCCTCAGCCACAACACCATGGTCACCAGCCATAGTGACAATAGCTTTCTTTTTCACAGAAGGCTGTAAGGTCTCCTTGATCCCTGCTAACTGTTCAGCCAGATCCAGCAACTGTCCGAGACTGCCGATGGGAATAGCCAGATTATTCAGTCGTTCCCTGGCTCTTTTTCTCCAATCCTTGCTCACCGGCTTGATCCCTTTAATGACCTCCTGAAGTTGTAAAACCACCTGCTCTCCCTCCCTTTATTCCTCTGCTTGAGCTGGAACTTTCACAGAAACAGCAGCATCTTTCATTTTCAAAATACCTAAGTAAAGCATCCCGCTCACAAGCATGCTCAAAAAGTAACTGATATCAGCTCCCCCCATATTCTTAGCCAGGGGCCCCACATAGAGCGCAGAATTCATAAAGGGAATTGATACTGCTACACCGCAAATAAAAGAAAGGATCCCAGCCCAACCATTTGAGCGGGCAAATTCCGGCTTGCGCTGGCGGTAGAAGAAATCGCTCAAAACTACTCCAAGCCAGGGGGCCACCCAGTAGGAGAGAAGCAGCAAAAAGTTGCTGTAGGTATCTGCCAGCTTACCATAGCCAAAGGAGATGAGCAGCATTGCTGTTCCACCGATCACAACCGCAGAAAGCCACCTTTTGATGGGAATGCCCAAGGCCTGCATCGCCAAACCGCCACTGTACATGGCAACTGCGTTAATGGGAAAGATGCTGAGGATAATGGTCAGCAGAGCGGGGATCATAAAAACCCCCATCAAAGTAGAGAAGAATTCCATAGGGCCTGTTTGTGTCCCCAGAGATGCAGTCAAGGCACCGAGAATCTCCAGCCAAGTGGTAACAGCCAACATCCCCAGGTAGGTGTACAACCAGACCTGCAACTTCGATGTATTTTCCGGCAGATATCTGGAATAATCGGCTCCGATGGGGGTATAGCTGATCTGGTAGGAAAAAGTAACAGCAATAGCAAGGATAAATATGCCCCAACTAAACCCGCCGGAGCTATGTCCACTTACTGCAACAATAGTTGGTAGGTTTTTCAAAGCTACCGCAGTCACCATCACAAACAAACAACCTACAATAATCGACATCCAATGTGTAAAGGTGTGAATAAAGTTGTAACCGTAAATGGCGATCAACAGACTGGCCAGGGTCAAAATAATCAGTGCGCTATGATAACCGAGAGGTAATAACTTCTGCAGTGCCATCACTGCCAGCGCCAGGTTGACTGCCAACCAGCCGGTGTTATTCAATAAATTGAATACCGACAGCCCGGCAACCCCCTTTTTACCGAAAACACGCTCGCTGCCAGGTATCACCGGCTGCCCCAGACCGGGACCCATTGCTGAAATCATGGCTAAGAAGGCCGCGCCAAGAACATTACCGATGATAATAGCCAGAATGGCATATTTCAGCGACAGCCCAAACTCAACACCCAGAAACCCTGTAAACCAGGTCACCACATTGAGATTGGTGGCAAACCAAAGGGTAAACATCTGCTTTGGCTTCCCATGCCGCTCTTCCTTGGGAATCTTTTCGACTCCAAAGGGCTCGACTTCCATTACCTTTTCCTGATAAACGGTCATTGCTCATTCCTCCATTCATTGATTTTTAGAATAAAAAAAGTCCACACTGATATCAGCGTGGACTTTACCATCATCCAGCTTACCACTACCCCACCGCGAGGCGTGATTAAGTTTTTTCAGGCAGGTCTCCTGACTCGCAGCTTAACCTCCCCTGGCCCTTCCCGGAATGGTGAACCACCCAGTGGATATGCCAGGATCGTATCTGCTCACAGTGGCGGGTCCGTCCGGGATTCTCACCCGGTTCCCTATTCTCCCCATTGGGGCACCTGAAAAAATTATCATATTCAGTTTTGTCTATCATTATATTGATAAGTTCGATTATGTCAAGAGTACATGTGGATATAGTCCCGGTGATCAGTCGGTTTATCCCTGCTTAGCGCAAATCCTTGATAAAGATTGTTACTTGCCCTTGACATAGGAACAAATAAAGGCAGTCAAAGGGAAACATTGATGTTGAGCTAGGCAACTGTGCGCAAGGGAGCTATCACAGGAGTCGATTGGGTGTTTTTTGGGAAAGTATATGGGCAACTTCAACAGAAGCTTAGGTCGCAAGCAGCAGGGATAAAGCTGATGGATGGGAATACTGAGTGATCGGTCGGCGGTTTCATTGAAATTCAAACAGGCATTAACTAAACTAGAGAAGACAGAAGATATGCCATCGGTCAAGTGGGACAATCTTTAGAATATGGCACAGCGTGGCACATGAGGCGCTTTACGATGTCCGGTCGGCTAGAGCAAAACAGCATCAATAACCGCTTGGTTTCGGAGGAGAGGACATGCAAAAGGTGATAGTTGTTGGCGGTGGACCAGCAGGGATGATGGCAGCGGCTACTGCAGCTGAGAATGGTGCAAAGGTAACCCTGCTAGAGAAAAAAGAGCAAAGCTTAAAATAACCGGAAATGGCCGCTGTAACATTACTTCGGCTTTAAAAGAAGAGCATTTTATTTCTGGTTATGCAAAAAATGGACGTTTTCTCTACAGCGCCTTGAAGCAGTTTTCCAACCAGGACTTAATTAACTTCTTTAATAAAGTAGGGTTGAAAACGGTTATTGAAAGTGATCAGCGGGTCTTTCCTGCCAGTGGCCGAGCAGAGGACGTGGTACAGGTCCTTTACCGGAATATGCTAGATAATGGTGTGGAAATTATTTGTAATTGTCGGGTGCGGGGTGTGGATATAGAAGCATCCCAGATCAAGGGAGTTAAGACAGAGCAAGGCTTTATTCCCTGTGACTCCGCCATTATTGCTACAGGAGGCATGTCATACCCCAGTACCGGATCCACCGGGGATGGATATGATTGGGCGCGAGCTGCCGGGCATCGCATAATCCCACCCCGCCCTGGATTGGTCCCATTAGTTGCCAAAGAAAAATGGGTCACAGAGCTGCAGGGCTTAAGCCTTAAGAATATAGAGGCCACTGCCTACCGGTTAGACGGCAGCCGTATTAACCAGAAGTTTGGCGAAATGCTGTTTACCCATTTTGGTGTATCAGGCCCAATTATTTTGAACATGAGCAGAGATATAAGTGAAATACTTTATAACCAGCGGGAAACAGTACGACTGTGCATAGATTTGATGCCAAACTTAATTGAGGAAGAACTAGATGAGCAGTTGCAGCATGAATTAGCTATCTATTCCCGGCACTTGTTAAAAAATTCGCTGAACCGTCTATTACCTAAAAGATTGATCCCCGTAATATTAGCATTAAGCAATATTGACGGAAACAAGGAGAGTAGTCAGGTGACCCGGGTAGAGCGCAGAAAATTGCTGCCTCTGTTAAAGGGTATGGAAATAACGATCACTGCAACCCGTCCTCTTAGCGAAGCCATAGTTACTGCTGGGGGAGTAGATATTAAAGAAATTAATCCCAAGACAATGGAGTCAAAGCTAGTTAAAGGTTTGTACTTTGCTGGTGAAATACTGGATGTGGACGGCTATACCGGAGGGTTTAATCTGCAGGCCGCATTTTCCACCGGCTACCTGGCAGGCAAGTCTGCTGCTCAAAATGTTGATGGTTAATTGGCATCATCTGCTACAAGAAACTAAAAATATTAGTACATTTCAGGATAAGTCAACCGTCTCCAGCAATAAAATGCATTCGCAGTACTGACTGTCATCTGCACAAAAGAGGTGTTATGGTAATGAACTACAACACACGACCTGCGAAGGTTGTTACTTGCCGTTGACGAAGGAATAGCTAATGACAGCCAAAGGGAAACATGGATGTTGAGCTAGGCAACTATGCGCTATTGAAGCGTCATAGGGCGCAGTTTGCTATAAAGCGATGCGTCTTAGGGCAAATTAAACCGAGTTAATGTCGCCAGCGCAGGGTTAAACACTACTTAGAGAGGATACTTTTCACAATCACTCAAACTCTCCCCTTGCTCAAACAGCGCAACAATCCCAGAGATAATGAGGGGGGACTACCCCCACTTATCGGTGTCCCCCTGATCAACCCTGATAGGTCAGGCTAAACATTGCCTAAGTAAACATATTTCAGCTTTTTCAGAGCGATCTCTTTTGCCCTTTTCAGTGTATCGATAGGTGTAGGAGGCAGGTCGAACTTATACCGTGGGAAATAACGGGATAAATGAAGGGGGATCGATGGATCCAGAGAGGCTATCCAGTCCACAAGTGAACTGATCTCTTCCTCGCTGTCATTCATCCCAGGCACCACCAAAGTGGTAATCTCCACATGGCAATACTTGTGGGCAAGTTCTACAGTTCTCAAAACCGGGTCTAGCTGACCGCCGCAGGTTTTGCGGTAAAATTCATCTGTAAAAGCCTTAACATCTATATTCATCGCATCAATGAAGGGGAGCAGTTCCATTAAGGGCTCTTTTTGCACAAAACCATTGGTAACTAAAACATTTTTCAGCCCCTCTTGGTGCGCCCTCTTTGCTGTATCATAGACGAACTCATACCAAATCATGGGCTCTGAATAAGTATAGGCAATACCGATAGAGCCTGCTCTCCTGGCATCCAGCGCGATCCCCACCAGTTCTTCAGCTGTAACTTCTTTTGTTGGGGGATCCCCATGGGCGATCTCCCAATTCTGACAGAAACCACAGCGGAAGTTACAGCCAAAGGTGCCCACAGAAAAGATCATAGAACCCGGGTAAAAACGGTGAAGAGGCTTTTTTTCGATTGGGTCGATCCCCCAGGAGGTTAGTCTACCGTAATTCAAAGTATAGAGAAGCCCGTCTCGGTTCTGGCGAGCCCGGCAGATCCCTTTCTTCCTAGGCTTTATTTTGCAGTTCTGGGGGCAGAGATGGCACCAAACCAGCTGATCATCCAGTTTTTCATAATACCTAGCTTCCTGCATCAAACCACTCCTCAATGGGTCCAGTATAAGTCACCAATCTCCTGTCATCTGCCCTCTTTGTAGCGGATCACTTCAAAACGATAGAGCTTAACCGGCTCCCCAGGCGATATCCCCGCCTTGCGGCAGGCTATATTTATCTGTTCATCAACACTGTCCACACCTTCCAGATCCGGCAGTAAAAGACCGGTACGCCCGTGGCTTTTAACAATAATTCCATAACGCTTGGGATCCAGCTCATCTTTTGATACTACAGCTTCCGGTTCAGTCAGCACATCAACTGAAAATTCGATCTCTGGCAACTCTTCCAATTCCACCGGCCAGAAGCGGGGGTCATCCACCCCAGCAGCTACTGCATTATGGATGATCTCTGCTGCCACATTTTCCCGGTAAGGCTCAACTGTACCGATACATCCGCGCAGTTCCCCTCTTTTCTTTAAAGAAACAAAAACCCCTGCTCTCTTTTCCAAACCTTCAGGGACAGGGCTGGGAACAGGCATTATTTTACCAGTAGTTAAATAATACTTCAGGCTCTCTTTGGCCAACTTCACCTGGATGGGCTCTTCCTGTGATTCCCCATCCTGTTCCCCTTTCCTCTCAGATATACTGATGCCAGCCACCAGGTAGCCAACACCAAAGGGCCCTTCATAAGAGTAAATATGTGACTCAGCTGCAAACAGACTGACAGCTCCCAGCAGCATAACAATAGGACGCAGACCGCATTCCCCCGCATCCTCAATCAGATCTTCTGGAAGCTGCAGCAAAAGCCCCGCATCAAGCTTTTCTAACGCCTCCTGGATCTTTTGGTCAAACTCCTTCCCACGAGGGCTGTAACCTGCAGGTGCGCCTGGTTTTAAACGATGAGAGAGATCACCGCTTGCAATGAAGCAGACACGCCTGGGATACTGATCCAACAATTTACCCAATGCTTGTCCAAATCGATAAAGCTTATCTAAAGGGTGGAGGCTGATGCCAAAGGCCACCAACTCCGCCTTAACTCCAGCCTTTTGCAAATAATAAAGAGGTACAGTAGTACCATGATCCAAACTACCGGGACGATAGGCATACCAGTAATCAAGATTGACACCGACAGTATCTATACCCAACTTGTTGGCCTCTGCTGCTACCAGATGAGCTAGCTTCAGATCATTCTTTAACTTAAAAGAAATATCAGGGGCACCGAAAGCAGCCAAGTCCCCTGTTAAATCCTCATCATCCAAGTAGGCCATCTGGCTGTGTGCGAAAACACCATGAGGACTGATAAAAAACAGCACCTCAGGATCCATGTCCGCTATATGAGATGCCCATTCCTTCATTGCAGTTACTGTCTTTTTTACTTCTACCAGTTCATCCCTGCCGATCTCGGGAATAATAATAGCAGGGTGGGGAGACACACCACCACATACCAGCATGTAATACACCACCTTTTATTCTGGTATTTTTGATCTCAATCTAGCTTGGCAAGCCTGCTGACTGGAAATATTCAGCAGTCAACTCAATGTTTACTCACATGTTATATTTCAGCAGATATGGAAAGAATCCCTGCTATAGTATCCCCTTAGCAGTACTAATTAATATCGAACTATTAATCCATATATGCCGGCTCTTTGGGAAGGGGGTCACCGGCGAAAAAGCGGACTATCCCAGCATAGATGCACCAGGCCAATTTGTTCTGATAATTAGGGTCCCGGAGCAGTGTCTCTTCCCGTTTATTAGAAAGAAAGCCTGCCTCCACGATGACAGCTGTGTACTTGTGGCTTCTTAAAACAAAGAAATCTTCAGGTTTGATCCACCTGTAGCTTTCCCCGAGGTTATCAATTAATTCCTTTTGTATCAAACCAGCCAGGCGTTTACTCTCCTTGGAACTGGGATGGTAAAAGACCTGGGCGCCCCAGCATTCAGTAAGGGGGATGCTGTTTACATGAATACTGATAAAAAGATCTGCCTGATATTTTTCCGCCAACTCCACTCGGGCCATTAAATCATCTCTGTGACGCAAACCTTTGGGAGCTTTCCCCTCTTCACCCAGGTCATAATCCCCCTCTCTGGTCAAAACAACAACAGCACCAGCCTGTTTTAAAAGAGCGGCCAGCCTTTTTGCGATAGCCAGATTGATATCCTTTTCCTGAACCCCGCTGCTGCCTACACACCCGGGATCAATACCACCATGACCTGGATCAACCACCACCACCTTGCTGGCAACAGACCAGGAAAGCACTTCTATGTGTTTTCGTTCCCGGTAGGATACATAAAAGGGATAAAGGGCACACCCCACCAATAGGACAATGATCAAGGCATAAATCATATGTTTTTTGAACCTGAACACCCGGAAAAAAATAAAACTCCGCAAAACCGCCCCTCCTTGCTTACTCTTCTTCAAAAATGTTATGCAAAGAGATGAACAATTATCCGGAGTAAAGTAAAATTGCATCTTCTGTTTTTTGCAAGCCCAAATTCCTCAGTTGGACATGCGGACAAAATCTTGGACTCTAAAAGAAACAGAAGGAGTCCGTATGTATACAAAAGAAGAACGTAAAAAGGCAATTAAGCTGTACGTCATGTATGACAAATGTGCAGCAGATGTCATTCGTGAACTTGGTTAACCGGATCGAGAAACGTTAACAAGCAACATATTTAGAGACCGGGATGTTTTGGAAACAGTATTCACGACGCCCTAAATTTTCACCTGAGCAGAAAAAGGCTGCAGTCAAAAAACAAGTTAGTAGAGAATGAACAATTTAAATGCAATGAATACGCTATATAATCTTAAAAAGTATGCGCTAATATAATGATTATGATCTTTGCATAATGTGCTTAAATATTATTTCTGCGGCTTCTTTGGCAGAAATATTGCTTACATCAATTTTATTTGTATCCATTAGATAGTAATTTTTTAATCTTGATATACTTCTATTGATAACATCTTCAGTCCTTATTCCCATTTTTATATCCTTTGTAATTCGTGAAATTAATGCTTGTTCTGAACATACTAGAGAAAACTTATATAATTTATAATCACGTTTTTCTAACCTAGACAGCACATCATCAATAATGCTTTCCTCATGCATTACCCAACAAAAAATAATATTTTCATACACTGAGCATGAAATAAAATTATTTAAGAGATGACTAATATTATCAATTACCATATTTTTGGTTTCATCATTCACAATAAAAGGAGACATGTCCCAACACCAATCACCATCCAGATAGACACAATTTTGTAAAAGTTTTTGCAATTCTCTGCTTATTGCTGTTTTCCCTACGCCCATAGTACCATTTATAAAAATTAGATTTTTCATTTTATACTCTCCAATCTCTAAAACATAAATATTCCCTAATTCATCAAATTCTACAACTGGACAGATTTCCTGTCTAATATAATATATTATTATTAATTCACCAAAAATAAGAAACCGCCAAAGGTATTTAAACCCATGACGGTTGGCGCTTGCGAAAAGCAAACTTTATTATAGTCACGTTGGTATTATATTGTTCCATCTCTTCCCAAGTTAAATATCCATTTAAGGCTGCAGTAGAAAACCACATTGTCTCAGCCAGATATTTTAACAAGGTACATTGATCAATTTCTTTTCCCTTTGAGTCTGCAACAGTAAATTTTGATATGTAAAACTGCCCCCATAAAAAGTATACTACTGCGGGATATGCTCGCAATAATAACACTACTCAAAAATAAAAATCTCCTCAATTGGCACTTTTAGAACTCGTGAAATATCAATGGCCAATTTAAGTGATGGGTTGTACTTGCCTGCTTCCAGCCTAATGATAGTTTCTCTACGAACTCCAACTAGTTGGGCAAGTTCCTCTTGTGTCAATCCTCTAAGTTGACGATATTTCTTTAAATTACAAGTAAACTTTTGGATAGAACTCACCCCTTTTAATGTTTGTCATAATACCAAAAAAGAAAAGCATACGATATTATCGTAACCGCCCATCCAAAAGCACAAGTCAAAATAATTAGTTCTTTTGTAATAAAAGGAAACCCCGCGCAAAAACCAATAATAAACAAAATGACTAAAGGAATGTTAGCAGTTTTTAATTTTGCTTTTTGACCGTTCTCAAAATAACGCTCATCCGGCATTTCGTTTGCCATTTTCGCTATAAAATAATAGGCAAAAAAACTAAAAAAACTGAACCAAAATAGCGATAATGAGTTGCCCGTTTTAAAATATGTGAAACCTTGAAATCCTAAGAAGCCAAGAAACCATAAATATTTGATGGATTTTGGACCTCTCTTAACCTTCATAATAACCTCCTATGTGATATATTTATCACTTTGTTACAAATATATCACTATTTCCATGAAGTATCAATACCATATGATAAATAAAATAACAGATTATATTACAAATCTGCTAATAGTTATTTATATAATTTTGTTTCGCTTTTATCTACAACTACGACATATAAGAATGCCAAAGTTTGCTCGTGGAAGGTTTACTCATAAAATGAGTATTCATACGCAGGGTATAACCTACGGGAGGCAGGTTTTTGAACACAAAAAAACCGCCAAAGGTATTTAAACCAATGACGGTTGGCGCTTGCGAAATGCAAACTTTGTAAGTTTGAACAAACTCGATTGTAAACAGACATATTGTTTTGTTGTCTAAAAATAAAAGTGACGGAAGGGATCCGCCACTTGGGGTTTTTATCTCTTGGAGTACTGCGGAGCTTTGCGAGCCTTCTTGAGGCCGTACTTTTTCCTCTCTTTCATCCTGGGATCCCTTGTTAAGAACCCTGCCTTCTTCAGTAAAGGTCTTAGGTTCGGATCTGCCTTCAGCAGGGCTCTTGCTAATCCGAGGCGAATAGCTCCCGCCTGACCGCTGATACCACCGCCGTTCACATTGGCAAAAATATCAAAACGCCCAGTCATCTTGGTGAGTTCTAAAGGCTGTCTGACCATAATCTGGTGTGAGGTTGTCTTAAAATAATCATCAATAGGCCGACCATTGATCACTACTTTTCCTTCACCAGGTACAATCATAACCCTTGCCACCGACTTTTTCCGTCTACCGGTCCCTTGATAAAGCACCTGAGCCAAGTAATTTACCCCCTTTCTAACCATAGATATCTATGGGCATTCTCATCTTCTTAGTCAGCTTGCTGCTCCCATTACCCTGATATTTCCCAAACTTCCGGCTTTTGAGCTGCATGTGGGTGCTCAGGGCCGGGATATACCCGCAGTTTTTTGAAAACTCTTCTGCCGAGACGATTGTGGGGGATCATTCCCCAGACAGCCTTCTCAATCACCTGCTCTGGTTTGCGCCGCAGCAAATCTGCAAAATTCGTTACTTTAATACCGCCAGGATAGCCTGTATGACGATAATAAAGCTTATCGGTATATTTTTTCCCGGTCACCTTTACCTTTGCTGCATTGATGACGATCACATGATCCCCGGTATCAACATGGGGAGTATAAATAGGTTTATGTTTGCCGCGCAGGATACGTGCCACTTCGGTTGCCACTCGCCCGAGTGTTTTGCCATCGGCATCGATCAGATACCATTTGCGCTGCACTTCCCCTGCTTTGGCCATATATGTGCGCACACTTATACCTCCTCTTCTACAGGTCTTGCCGGCCATAGCTAATCCGGTCAACTGCAGTCAAAATCTCTTATTATTCAACAGGTTTATTCTAGGAGATTGGCAAACCGCTGTCAAGACAGTCCCCTTTATTTACTTCCTCATCAGCCCGATAGTAAACCTTAACCAGGTAGAGTCCTTGTGGGGGTACTGCAGGCCCACCACGGCCCCTCTTTCCCTCTTCTAATATCTGCTTGACCTGAGCCGGAGATAATTTCCCACGCCCCACTTCAAGCAGTGTTCCTACCATCAGCCGCATCATCTTGTAGAGAAAACCATCAGCAATCGATATAAAACTGATCCATTCCCCTTTTTTTTCTATATCCATAGAAAAAACCTGTCTTACCGTGCTCTTGACACTGCTGCCCACTGCGGAAAATGCAGTAAAATCATGCTCTCCAACAAAGACCTGCGCACACTCTTTCATTGCAGACAGGTCTAAAGGAGTAGGGAAATGGTAGCAGTGATGGCGCCAAATTGCCACTGGTTTCCTGCTGTTGAACACCAAATAACAGTATTTCTTTTTCAAGGCATCATATCTGGCGTGAAAGGAGGCATTAACAGCCGCGGCCTCCAGTACCGCCAGATCAGAGGGCAAATGCCCATTCAATGCTGCGGGGAAACGATCCACAGGAATAGTTGAGGATGTTTCAAAGTGCACCACCTGGCCGAGTGCATGTACCCCGCTGTCTGTCCGGCCGGCACCCACCACATTAATTTTTTCCCCGGTCAGCTGGAATAATGCTTCTTCCAGAACACCCTGTACCGTACGGATCTTACCGGGTTGCTTTTGAAAGCCGGCAAAATGTGTACCATCGTATTCCAAAGTCAGTTTGAGACGCCGCATAGCAGCTAGACAAGCTCAATCATGGCCATAGGAGCACTGTCTCCCCGCCTGTACCCGGTTTTAAGAATGCGGGTATACCCGCCGGGGCGCTCCTTATACCGGGGTGCAACTTCATCAAACAGTTTTTTAACAACAGATTCATCTAGCAGGTAAGCCAGTGCTTGTCTCCTGGCATGCAGGCTGCCCTGTTTTCCCAAGCTGATCATTTTATCGGCCAACCGCTGGACTTCTTTTGCCCGGGTTAGTGTTGTCTCGATGCGCTCTTCCTTGATCAGGGAAGTGGTCATGTTCCGCAACATCGCCCGCCGCTGATCACTTCTCAAACCCAGCTTCCGCACCATAATCACCTCTTTCTACTCCTCACTCTTCTTTAAAGAGAGCCCTAATTCAGCTAATTTCTTTTCTACTTCTTCGAGGGATTTTTTCCCGAGGTTGCGCACCTTCATCATTTCCTCCACGGTCCGCATAGTCAGGTCTCCCACAGTGTTGATGCCGGCCCGTTTCAAGCAATTAAATGAGCGGACAGAGAGTTCCAGTTCCTCAATAGGCATTTCCAGAACTTTATCCTTCTCATCGCTCTGCTCCTCTGGTTCTGGCTCTGTTATCTCAACCCGGTCGGTCAGCCCCACAAACAACTGCAGATATTTGATAATGATCTGTGCAGCCTGGCTGACAGCCTCATCTGGAGGAATAGCCCCATTGCCACTAACCTCAAGAATCAAGCGGTCATAGTCAGTCTGCTGACCAACTCGAGTATTCTCGACTGTATAGTTAACTTTATAGATGGGAGAAAAAATAGAGTCCACCGGTATATCACCGATTACTTGCTCCGCCTTCTTATTCCTCTCAGCCGGGACATACCCGCGCCCTTTTTCCACGGTCATCTCCATAAAAAGACGGCCATCAGGTTCTAGAGTCGCCAGGTATAAGTCGGGATTCAGGATCTCAATATCAGGTCCTGTAATAATATCTCCCGCTCTGACCTCTCCCTCACCTTCAGCTTCCAGGCGAATGATCTGTGGCTCATCCCCGTACATTCTAAGGGCTAAACCCTTTATATTGAGGATGATATCTGTGGTATCCTCCCGCACCCCTGGAATAGTGCTGAATTCATGGAGCACACCCTCAATCCGGACTGATGTTACAGCAGCTCCTGGAAGGGATGACAGAAGCACCCGCCTCAAACTATTCCCTAGTGTAGTCCCATAACCCCGTTCTAACGGTTCAACTATGAATTTTCCATATTTACCCTCATCATCCTGCTCAACGCACTCAATGCGCGTTTTTCCAAGGTCAACCAGCATCAACAACTACCTCCTTCCCCAAAACACCTGCCAACAAGATCATTAACGAGAATACAACTCCACAATCAGGTGTTCCTGGATGGGGACATCAATATCTTCCCGATTTGGCAATCCCAAAACTCGCCCTCGCATCTTCTCTAGATCAACTTCCAACCATACAGGAGGAGTTTTTTGTGCTGCAGCCTCGATGATCTCCACAAATAAGGGCAATTCTCTGCTCTTTTCACTGACGGCAATCTCATCACCGCTCCTGACCAGGAAAGATGGGATGTTTACTTTCTTATCATTAACGGTAAAATGACCATGCCGTACCAACTGACGGGCTTCAGCACGGGAGCGAGCAAATCCTAAACGGTAGACAACATTGTCCAATCTTCTTTCCAGTAGCCGCAGCAGGTTTTCACCGGTAATGCCCTGCTGTCTTTCCGCTATATCAAAGTAACGGCTGAACTGCCGTTCTAAAACTCCATAAATTCTGCGCGCCCTTTGCTTCTCTCGGAGCTGCAATCCGTACTCGGTCACCTTTTTACGCCCTTGAGCCTTTTGACCGGGGGGATAGTTCCTTCTATCTACAGAACATTTCTCTGAATAACAGCGGTCCCCTTTGAGGTAGAGTTTCATCCCCTCACGGCGGCATAAGCGGCATACGGGACCAGTGTATCTTGCCATAAGTTTTGTCCCTCCTTAGTTATTTCATTAGACGCGCCGGCGTTTCGGCGGCCGGCAGCCGTTATGTGGAATCGGGGTTACATCCTTGATCATACTTACTTCTAAACCTGCAGCCTGCAGGGACCTGATAGCTGCTTCCCTACCACTGCCCGGCCCTTTAACATAAGCCTCCACCTGCTTCATCCCATGTTCCATAGCTGTTTTAGCCGCTGCTTCAGCAGCTAATTGGGCAGCAAATGGAGTGCCTTTACGTGTTCCTTTAAACCCCATGGCACCGGAACTGGCCCAGGCTACAGTATTACCATTGGGATCGGTAATAGTTATAATAGTGTTATTGAAAGTTGATTTGATATGGGCAACTCCATGTTCAACATTTTTGCGTTCTTTACGTTTTGGTCTGGATTTAGGTCTTGCCACTTTCTTCCTCCTTTCCTATATCTTCTTCTTATTTCTTTCTCTGGACCCCGACGGTCTTTCTCGGACCTTTACGGGTGCGCGCATTGGTCCTAGTACGCTGACCCCGGGTAGGCAGACCTCTGCGGTGCCGCAAACCACGATAGCTTCCAATCTCAATCAAACGCTTGATGTTCATAGTAACCTCGCGGCGCAGGTCACCTTCTACCTTATACTCCTTGTCTATAACCTCAGTTATCTTACCAACTTCTTCTTCTGTCAGATCCTTTACCCTTGTGGCTGGATCAATACCCGTTTTTTCAATTATTTCCCGAGCGGAGGTTTTGCCAATACCGTAGATATAGGTAAGGGCAACATCCACCCGTTTCTCACGCGGCAAATCTACTCCCGCAATTCGAGCCATCTCTTAACCTCCGATCCTAACCTTGCTTTTGTTTATGTTTAGGGTTTTCACAAATGATCATAACTTTACCTTTACGCTTGATAACCTTACATTTTTCACAAATCGGTTTTACAGAAGCGCGAACCTTCATCAAAACTCCTCCTTCTCTGAGGCCCTATTCAGCACCACGCATGAAATCGACAAACAGGGTTACATTACTTATAACGATAGACAATCCGTCCCCGGTTTAAATCATAGGGTGACAACTCCACAGTAACCCGGTCACCCGCCAAAATTCGAATAAAGTTCATCCGAATTTTTCCGGAGACATGAGCCAGCAGTCGATGCCCATTATTAAGTTCTACACGGAACATTGCGTTAGGCAGCGCTTCAATAACTGTGCCTTCGACTTCAATTACATTTGGCTTTGATTTGGGCATATAATTTATCTACCCCCTTGTCTCAGACTCCTGCTCAAGCAGATTCTGCTTGAATTGGGCAATTATCTTGCGCACTTGACTATTTCCCGGGTTTTTTCCCGCTTCCCATTCCTGGGCAAGTTCCTCAGCAACAACAGGGTACACTTTTAAGTGCCTGATGTTCTTCGGTTTAGGATTATCCATCCTTCGCTTCTCTCCATCAACCAAGTAAACAAAAGTGTCATCTTTTATTTCCAGGACAAAATAAAACCTTCCCCTATCGCGTCCCCGCTTAGAACATACCAACTGGCCGACTTTTATTTGATCAGTCATCAACCATCCCCAACCCTTTAGAGCCGGGTCAAAATTTCCGGCTTTCCTCCAGTCACCAATACCGTATGCTCAAAATGAGCAGACAAACTACCATCTTTAGTCACAACAGTCCATTTATTTGGCATAATGGCGACATCATAGGTGCCAATATTGACCATCGGTTCAATCGCCAGGGTCATTCCAGGTTCCAGCCGCGGACCGCGACCAGGTGTCCCAAAGTTGGGAACCTGGGGATCCTCATGCATTTTTTGTCCAATACCATGACCAACAAAAGCCCTCACTACATTGTAGCCATTGTCTTCAACAAAGGTTTGAATTGCAGCCCCAATATCTCCGATACGGTTGCCGCTTACTGCTTTCTCAATCCCTACATATAAGGACTGTTTAGTTACTTCAATCAGTCTCTCTGCTTCAGGAGAAATGTCACCAACCGGAAAAGTATAGGCAGCATCTCCACAGTAACCTCGATAGAATGCTCCAACATCAATACTAATAATATCCCCGTTTTCCAGTTTTCTTAAACCGGGAATACCATGTACTACCTCATTATTAATTGATGTACAGATACTTGCCGGAAAACCCTGGTAATTGAGAAAAGCAGGAACACATCCGCATTTACGGATAAATTCATCTGCAAATTCATTGAGTTCTCCTGTGGTCACCCCAGGTTTCACCCTTTTCCCTAATTCATAAAGTGTTTCGGCAACAACCTTCCCTGCTTGCCTCATATAGGTAATTTCCTGGGCTGACTTTAACACAATCATCTAGCAAGTCTCCTTATCACTTGTTCAATCTCTTTAAAAACATCATCAATCGATTGTTCCCCATTAACCTCAGCGACAATCCCCCGCTGCTGGTAATATTCCAAGAGAGGCGCAGTCTGCTTCTGGTAAACCTCCAGCCTGTTGGATACGGTCTCTACAGTGTCATCACTTCTCTGATAGAGTTCCCCACCACACTGGTCACATACTCCCTCAACACGAGGGGGTTGATTAACAACATGGTAGGTAGCTCCACACTTCTGGCAGACCCGCCTTCCGGTCATGCGCTCCAGCAGCACTTGAGGGTCAACCTTGATATTGATCACCAGATCCAGGGATCTACCCATCTCCTTTAAAATACCATCGAGGGCCTCTGCCTGAGGGATGGTACGGGGAAAACCATCAAGCAAAAACCCTTTTTGGGTATCTGCCTGTTGCAGGCGTTTTTTAATCACTTCTACTGTAACCTCATCAGGCACCAGTTTGCCTGTATCAAGATAACTCTTAATCCTTTTACCGAGTTCACTGGCCTGTTTAATCTCAGCCCTAAACATATCTCCAGTTGAGATATGAGGGATCTCACAAAATGAAGCTATTCGTGTCGCCTGTGTCCCTTTCCCCGCACCTGGAGGTCCCATTATTAAAATGTTCATCCTGTTCCACTCCTCTATTTCATAAAGCCCTGATAATGTCGCATCAAGAGATAAGACTCAAACTGTTTCATCGTCTCCAGAGCAACCCCAACTACAATCAACAAGGCTGTTCCCCCAAAATAGAGGGTCGGAATATTGGTCAGGGCAATCATGAAGTTTGGCAGAATAGCAATCAAAGCCAAAAATATTGCACCAGCCAGGGTCAGCCTAGTTAATACACGGCTGATATATTCCCCTGTGGGTCGGCCCGGCCGCAGACCGGGAACAAAACCACCATATTTTTTCAAGTTATCGGCCACATCCATAGGATTGAAGACGATAGCTGTATAAAAATAGGTAAAGAAAATGATCAGCAAGGCATATAGCACAGAGTTAAGCACAGTGCCAAAGGCCAAGGATGATTCAATCGCTCGCGCCCAGGGATGATCAATAAACCTGGCAATCTGAATCGGGAAGAGCAAAATTGACATGGCAAAGATAATAGGAATCACCCCTGCCTGGTTAACCCTTAAAGGAATATGAGTGCTCTGCCCTCCATAAACCTTCCGCCCGGTAACCCGTTTGGCATACTGAACAGTTATTCTCCTTTGTCCTTCATTAACAGCCACAACACCGGCTATAATCAGTAAGCCCAGTACTATCAGAATCATAATACTGCCAACATTGATTGTACCTGCACTTAATTGCTGTGCTATACTTATTAGCCCTGAAGGAAGACGAGAAACAATTCCCGCAAAAATGATCAAAGAGATTCCGTTACCGATTCCCTTTTCAGTGATCATTTCTCCGATCCACATCAGTAAAGCGGTTCCTGCAGTCAGGGTCACAATTGCCAGCAGATAAGAGCCAACTCCTGGGTTTACAAAGATACCCTGCCTTCCCAATGCCACAGTAACACCTATTGCCTGGATAAGGCCGAGGAGTACTGCACCATACCTGGTATACTGGGCAATAACCTTGCGCCCCGACTCACCCTCTTTTGCCAACTGTTCCAGCCTGGGAATGACAACCTGGAGCAGACTCATAATAATCGAAGCATTAATATATGGTGTAATACTCATGGCAAAGATCGAGAGTCTGCGGAAAGCTCCTCCAGATATCACATCAAAAATCCCAAACAACTGACCCTGTAGCAGTTTCTCCAGAGCAGCGGGGTCAACCCCTGGTACAGGAACATGCGCACCGATGCGGAAAACAAGAAACATCAACAGGGTAAAGCCAACCTTTTTTCTTAAATCAGTAACCTTCCAGGCACTCCTCAGGGTTTCGAGCACCTAGATCACCTCAACCTTGCCGCCTGCTGCTTCCACCTTCTCAGCGGCTGCCTTGCTCACCTTATGCACCTTAATGGTTAACGGCCGGTCTAAATCTCCTTTACCTAGAAGCTTTATCTTGACACCCTGTTTCTTAACTAATCCTTCATCATATAAAAGCTCCGGTGTCACGACCGAACCCTCAGTAAAGCGGGAAAGGTCTTTGACATTGACAATAGCAACTTCTTCCTTAAATATATTGGTGAAACCCCGCTTGGGCAATCGTCTGATCAAAGGCATCTGTCCACCTTCAAAACCGCGTCTGACCCTTCCTCCAGAACGGGCTTTTTGCCCTTTATGTCCTCTACCTGCGGTTTTACCCAATCCTGATCCGATACCGCGGCCTTTGCGCTTCCTCTCAGCACGCGCACCCTGCCCCGGTGATAAGTTATGGAGTTTGATCATTATACTCCCCTTCCTTCTCAGCCAATTAGTTCTTCTACCGTCTTTCCTCTTAAATGGGCAACTTCTTCGGCACGCTTCAAATTCTTAAGTCCCTCGACAGTAGCACGCACCATATTATTGGCATTGGATGAACCCAAAGACTTGGTCAGAATGTCCTGGATCCCTGCGGCCTCAAGAACTGCACGCACAGGTCCACCTGCGATCACACCTGTACCAGGTGCAGCAGGTTTAAGCAGAACCCTTCCTGCTCCGAACTCCCCAATTACTTCATGGGGTATTGTTGTGCCTTTCATAGGGACAGTGAACATATTCTTTTTCGCATCCTCAACACCCTTACGGATCGCTTCAGGCACTTCACCTGCTTTTCCATGCCCTGCTCCTACGTTCCCTTGTCCATCCCCTACAACAACCAGAGCACTAAAACTAAATCTGCGTCCACCTTTAACAACCTTTGCAACTCTATTGATACTGACGACTTTTTCAGTCAACTCAACATCAGGTTCAATGCGCAAAACAAATATTCCCTCCTTTCTTCTAAAACTCCAATCCATTTTCCCTAGCAGCATCAGCAAGAGCAGCTACACGACCATGGTAAGGGTAGCCTCCCCGATCGAACACAACCCTAACAATACCCTTGGCACGAGCTTTTTCAGCAATCAGCCGCCCTACGATGCGAGCTGAATCGATGTTTTTCTTCCCACCGACTTCATCCCTGATTTCCGGAGAAAGGGTGGATGCAGCAGCAAGGGTTTCCCCTTTTGTGTCATCAATTAGCTGAGCGTAGATATGATGTAGGCTTTTATAAACATTAAGCCGCGGCCTCTCTTGTGTACCAAGAACCTTCTTGCGAACCCTTAGGTGTTTCCGTTTGCGCTTCATTGCTCGCGTTTCTTTTGGCATTTTTTCACCCCTTACTTCCCTTTGACACCCGCTTTACCAGCCTTACGCCGGATCACTTCATTTTCGTATTTGATGCCCTTGCCTTTATAAGGCTCAGGTTCTCTCACAGCTCTTATTTTGGCGGCCAGAGCACCAACCTTTTGCTTATCTATCCCTTTGACAATGATCTTATTAGCTGCGGGTACTTCAATTTCCAATCCGTCTTCCGGTTCAATCTCCACCTGATGTGAGTACCCTACTGTCAGGACCAGCTTCTTCCCCTGTAGTGCAGCACGATATCCTACTCCCACCAATTCAAGGGTCTTACTAAAGCCCTTGGTTACACCATCCACCATATTCTGCACCAGAGCTCTGGTCAAGCCGTGGAGGGCCCGGTGCTGCCTATTATCAGAGGGACGGGTCACAAACACTTGACCATCCTCAACAGAAACCTGCATATCTGGATGAATTTTATTGATAAGTTCCCCTTTTGGGCCTTTGACAGTTACCAGGTGATCATTGACCTTTACTTCGACTCCTGCCGGTACTGTTACCGGAAGGCGCCCCACTCTAGACATGGTACCACCTCCCTACCAAATATAGCAAACTACTTCACCGCCCAGGCCTTCCTTTCTGGCCTGTTTGTCAGTCATTAAGCCATTGGATGTGGAAATTACAGCCACTCCAAGACCACCAAGAACTTTAGGAATCTCATCTTTCTTCACATAAACCCTTAAGCCTGGTTTACTGATCCGTTTCAACCCAGTCAGTACCTTGCGCTTATTGGGGCCGTATTTCAGGTAAAGGCGCAAAATTCCCTGTTTCCCATCATTGATGTATTCGTAATTTTTAATATATCCCTCATTTTTCATTATTTCCGCAAGTGACTGCTTCATCTTGGAGGCAGGAATTTCTACCCACTCACGGTAAACCTGATTCGCGTTGCGAATCCTGGTCAAAAAATCAGCAATGGGATCTGTAACCATTCTTCAACCTCCTCTGTGCCGTTTTTACCAGCTGGATTTGACAACACCAGGGATCTGACCTTTATATGCCAGTTCGCGGAAACATATACGGCACATTCCAAATTTACGCAGATAGCCCCGAGGTCTGCCGCAAAGTGGGCACCTGTTGTAGGCTCTAACTCTGAATTTTGGCTTTCTCTGCTGCTTTGCTATCAGCGATTTTTTGGCCACCATCTTCCCTCCTTTTGCACTCAAAGACTACTCCCGGAAAGGCATTCCCATCAATCTTAAAAACTCCCGGGCCTCTTCATCGGTTTTTGCTGTAGTGACCACTGTGATATCCATGCCGCGTACTTTATCTATTTTGTCATAATCGATCTCTGGAAAGATAACCTGTTCCCGCAAACCAAGAGTATAGTTTCCTCTGCCATCAAAGGATTTCGGTGAAACACCCCGGAAATCCCGGACTCGGGGCAGTACAATATTAATCAGCTTTTCCACGAAATCATACATTCGGTTCCCCCGGAGGGTCACTTTGCAGCCGATCTTCATTCCAGCACGTAATTTAAAAGCTGCAATAGATTTGGTTGCTGTAGTGATTACCGGTTTCTGCCCGGTAATCATCTGCAGATCGTTCACCGCAGCCTCTAAGGCCTTGGGGTTCTGTACCGCTTCACCGACCCCCATATTGACAACAACCTTCTCCAGCTTGGGGACTTCCATGACATTTTTATAATTAAACTTTTTCATTAATTGCGGTATAACCTCGCTGCGGTAGTGTTCTTTCAGACCCAATTTTGCTCACTCCTTTACCGTAGCCACTACTTATCAATGATTTCCCCGCATTTTTTGCAGACCCGGTAGCGGCGATCGTCAACGATCTTCCTGGCAACTCTTGTGGGCTTATTGCACTTACCGCAGACCAACATAACATTGGAGCTGTCGATGGGTGCTTCCTTTTCCACAATCCCTCCCTGGGGCATTGCCTTGGTTGGGCGGCTGTGCCGCTTCACAACATTAATACCCTCAACGATCACCTTGCGCTTGGAAGGGATGGCCTGAATAACCTTGCCGCGTTTACCTGCATCTTTTCCGGTTAATATATAAACTGTATCTCCTTTACGTACATGCAGTTTGGGCTGTGTCATCATTTCACCTCCACTCCAAGACCTACAATACCTCAGGAGCAAGGGAAACTATCTTCATAAAATCCTTATCTCTCAGTTCCCTGGCTACCGGGCCAAAAATACGTGTGCCTTTGGGGTTTTTCTCATCACTTAAGATCACTGCGGCGTTTTCACTGAATTTGATGGTCGAGCCATCTGGCCGCTGAATCCCTTGGCGGGTTCTGACAACAACTGCCCGCACAACATCACCTTTTTTAACCATCCCACCCGGACTTGCTTCCTTGACAGAGGCAACAATAACATCTCCCACAGAGGCATAACGCCTTTTTGCGCCTCCCAACACCCTGATGCACATCAATTTTTTAGCTCCGGTATTATCTCCAACTTTAAGTATTGTCTGCTGCTGGATCATTTACTTCCGCCTCCTCTACCGGCGAATCGAATACAATCCCCCGCTCGATAATTTCGGCCACACGCCACCTTTTTTCTTTGCTCAGGGGACGTGTTTCCATAATCCTCACAGTATCACCGACTCTGCATTCATTATGCTCATCATGGGCTTTAAATTTCTTGGTTCTTTTCACAATACGGCCATAGAGAGGATGCCTTACAGCTGTTTCCACAGCTACCACCACGGTTTTATCCATCTTATCGCTGACAACTTTGCCTATCCGTGTTTTGCGCTGATTCCTAGTCACCATACCGACACCCCCTAACCCTTCTGGCCTGACTCAATATTTTTCCTGCGCTCCCTAACCATTTCTCTCTCACGAGCTATGGTTTTGGCTCTAGCAAAATTTCTTTTTACCTCTCTAATCCGCATTGGATTTTCCAGTTGCCCGGTTGCCAGTTGGAAACGCAGTCGAAACAGTTCATCTTTTAAATCTATCAACTTCTTTTCCAATTCTTCATCGGTTAATTCCCTGAGTTCCTTAACCTTCTTCACCGGCCTCACCACCTGCTTCCTGCCGTTTAATAAACCTTGTTTTCACCGGCAATTTGTGGCTTGCCAAACGCATAGCCTCCCGAGCCACCTCTTCTGGTACTCCTGCCAGTTCAAACAGAACACGCCCTGGTTTTACTACAGCTACCCAATAATCTGGGGCGCCTTTACCGCTGCCCATACGGGTTTCCGCTGGTTTTGCGGTGACCGATTGTTGGGGAAAAATCTTAATCCATATCTTGCCACCACGCTTAACATAACGGGTCATGGCAATTCGCGCTGCTTCAATCTGCCGGGCACTAATATATCCGGGTTCTAAAGATTGGAGCCCATATTCCCCAAAAGCTATATCATAACCCCGTTCAATTTTACCGGATGGAATTTTTAAATGTGGCTTTCTGTATTTTACCCTTTTGGGCATCAGCATTTAACCCTCGCCCCCTTCCGCAGCATCATTCCTGTTGCCCTTTTCTGGGAGTACCTCTCCTCGATAAATCCACACCTTGACACCGATCTTACCGTACTGTGTATTTGCCTCAGCAAAACCATAATCGATATCGGCACGCAGTGTATGGAGGGGAACTTTGCCTTCGCTGTACCATTCGGATCGGGCCATTTCTGCTCCAGCCAGGCGGCCGCTCACAGCAATCTTGATACCCTGTGCGCCCATACGCATTGTGCGGGAAACCGCTTGTTTCATTGCTCTCCGGAAACCCACACGGCGCTCCAGTTGGGAGGCAACACTTTCAGCAACTAACTGGGCATCCAGTTCAGGTTTTTTAATTTCAACTATATTGACATTAACCTGTTTACCTGATAGTTTTTCCAGATCTTTACGCAGCACTTCCACCTCTGTGCCCCCACGGCCAATAACAATGCCGGGCTTGGCGGTATGGATGGAAATGCGCAACCTGTTGGCAGCCCTCTCGATCTCTACCAGGGAAACACCTGCTAGATAGAGCCGCTTTTTAATGTAATCACGCAGCAGGATATCCTCATGCAATAATTCACGGTAGTTTTTTCTGTCGTACCACCTGGAATCCCAATCCTTGATGATGCCTAAACGCAGACCCTTGGGATGTACTTTTTGACCCACTCTTACCCCTCCTTTCTTTCAGCAACTATAACTGTTATATGACTGGTTCTTCTGCGCTTAAGATCAGCTCTGCCACGCGCCCGCGGACGGTAGCGCTTGATGATAGGACCTTCATCTACGAAGATCCTTCTGATATACAGATCATCCCGATCAAGGTTGTAGTTATTTTCTGCATTGGCAGCAGCAGATTTAATTACTTTTGCAATGGGAACCGCTGCTTTGCCGGGCAGATATTTTAATATGGCCAGGGCATCATCAACAGATTTACCCCGTACCAGGTCTGCTACCAGCCGCACCTTGCGTGGGGGGATCCATATATAGCGTGCAACAGCCCTTGCTTCCACCACATTCACTCCTTCTATTTGAGTGCCGTTGAGCGTTCTGTATGGGCACCATGGCCGCGGAAGAGGCGTGTGGGAGCAAATTCACCCAATTTATGCCCCACCATTTCCTCAGTAATATAGATAGGAACATGCCTCCGTCCATCATGGACAGCAATTGTGTGTCCAATCATTTCAGGAAAAATTGTCGAGCGCCGCGACCATGTTTTAATTACCCGTTTTTCGCCCTTCTCATTCATATCTATAATTTTTTTCAATAGTTTCGCATCGCAATAAGGCCCTTTTTTGAGAGAACGGCTCAAGCTTTAATACCTCCTTGTGCCTCTTACTATTTACGTCTCTTAACTATCAGTTTGTCAGAGGCCTTGTTCTTCTTACGTGTTTTTGCACCAAGTGCCGGTTTTCCCCAGGGTGTTACCGGGTGTCGGCCAGCAGTTGTTTTACCTTCACCACCACCATGGGGGTGGTCAACTGGATTCATCACAACACCACGAACTGAAGGCCTCCAACCTAAATGACGCATCCTACCGGCCTTACCATAAGTGATATTTTCATGGTCCAGGTTACCTACCTGGCCAACAGTTGCCTTACATTCAGCGTGAATCATCCTCATTTCCCCGGAAGGCATCCTCAAAGTGGCATAATCTCCTTCTCTGGCCATCAACTGGGCAGCAGCCCCAGCTGAACGCACCAATTTACCGCCACCTCCGGGTGTCATCTCAATATTATGCACCATGGTCCCTACAGGAATATTGCGCAGGGAAAGAGCATTTCCCGGTTTAATGTCCGCATCCTTACCGGAGAGCACTGTCTGCCCTACCTTTAACCCCAGGGGGGCAAGAATATACCTTTTCTCCCCATCTGCATAATGCAGCAAAGCGATATTAGCTGACCTGTTGGGATCATATTCCAGCGAAACTACCTTTGCTGGAATTCCATCTTTATCCCGCTTAAAATCTATCACCCGATAAAAGCGTTTCTCTCCTCCGCCGCGATGACGCACTGTGATCCGTCCAGTGTTGTTGCGGCCACCTTTTTTACGTATTGGTTTAAGCAGGGATTTTTCTGGCTCAACATCACTTAGTTCCTCATTTACAACAACACTCATAAACCGCCTGCCCGGGGTTGTCGGTTTGTATTTTTTGGTTCCCATTACTTTCCCTCCTTCCGCTGCCATGTAATATCCATCGATTTAGGAAAGCAGTCCTTCGAAGATATCTATTTTGTCGTTTGGGCTTAAAGTAACAACCGCTTTTTTGCGTGCAGCTGTCATTCCCTCATGGCGGCCGACCCGTTTCTTCTTACCTTTCACATTCATAGTATTGACCGCCAGCACCTTAACCTTGAATAGTTCCTCAATGGCATTTTTGATCTCGATCTTGTTGGCTTTCCTATCCACATAAAAGGTGTATTTATTCTGCTGCTGGGCAAGATTGACAGCCTTTTCTGTGACCAGTGGTCTGATGATAATATCATGAGGGCTTCGCATCACTCAGCACCTCCTCTATTTTTGCCACTGCCGGCCGGGTGATAATCACCCTATCTGCAGCCAGAACATCATATACATTCAAACTGTCCACCTTGATAAAGGTTATCCCCGGGATATTGCGTACTGCCCGCAGAATTTCCGGCTGTTCCTCATGGGTTACCAGCAGTGCAGTTCCCGTCACATTCAGGGACTCCAGCAGTTTTACAGCTTCTTTTGTCTTCGGTTCTGGCAGTCGCAGTTCTTCAATAACAATCAGATTCCCCTCATCTGCCCGGGCTGATAGTGCTGATTTTAGAGCCAACCGCCGCATTTTGCGCGGCATAGCTTGCTGATAACTGCGCGGTTCAGGTCCAAATACTGTACCGCCACCTCGCCAAAGGGGAGAGCGAATGCTCCCCACCCTTGCTCGGCCAGTACCTTTTTGGCGCCACGGTTTGCGGCCGCCACCCCGGACCTGGCCACGTGTCTTGGTGGCAGCAGTTCCAGCCCTCTGGTTTGCCAGGTGACGCACAACAGCCTGATGGAGGAGACTTTCCTTAAGGGGAACCCCGAAAACATCATCTTTGAGGTCTACATCTCCAACCTTAATTCCTTCTGGATTATACAATGCTGCTTTAGGCATCTTTTTCCTCCTTTCCGGCTAGCACAGTGCACTCCTGATAAAAAGTAATCCTCTTCTTGGGCCTGGAACTGCACCCCGTACCAGCAGAAGATTCCGGTCCGGAACTACCTTAACTACCTTGAGGTTTTGAACAGTTACTTTTTCTCCACCATGCCTACCGGGTAGTTTCCTTCCCTTAAAAACCCGGGCTGGCCCTTTCGCTCCTAGAGAACCAGGGCGCCTGTGGTATTTTGAACCATGTTTCATTGGTCCACGGTGGAAACCATGCCTTTTGATACCACCTGCAAAACCCTTACCTTTACTAATACCCTGGATATCTACACAATCACCGGGGCTAAAAATATCCACCTTTATTTCCTGCCCCTCAGTATATTCATCCAGTTCACTTTCCTCCAAACGGATCTCTCTAAGAAAACGGAGCGGTTTGACATTATTCTTTTTAAAGTGGCCACGCAGGGGATTGTTTAGTTTCTCCCTGCGCACCTCCTCAAAACCAACCTGCAGAGCTGTATATCCATCCCGCTCCGTGGTTTTCTTTTGCACCACATAACAGGGGCCTGCCTCGATCACTGTAACTGGTACTGCCTTTCCCTCTTCATCAAAAACCTGAGACATACCAATTTTGCGGCCGAGAATGCTTTTTCGCATCTTCTTCACCTCCTAATCCCTTACCATCCGGCAGCTATAGCTTAAGCTCAATGTCAACACCGGCTGGAAGGTCGAGACGCATGAGGGCATCGATTGTTTTTGGTGTTGGTTCTAGTATGTCAATCAGTCTTTTATGTGTGCGCATCTCAAACTGTTCTCTCGAGTCCTTGTTAACATGAGGAGACCGCAAAATTGTTGTTATACTCTTCTCAGTTGGAAGAGGAACCGGCCCTGAGATCAATGCACCTGTGCGCCTTGCCGTTTCGACGATCTTTTGTGCTGACTGATCAAGTATTTTATGATCAAATGCTCTTAACCTGATGCGTATCTTTTGGCGCGCCACTCTCATCCCTCCTTAAGCAGACCTCGCCACTCCTGGTCGTCGCTGGTCTAAGGGATTGTCTATTCGATAATCTGGGTAACAACACCCGCGCCTACTGTACGGCCGCCCTCACGAATAGCGAAACGCAGTCCCTCTTCCATAGCGATCGGAGTGATCAACTCAACTTCCATATTCACATTGTCACCAGGCATAACCATTTCCACACCTTCAGGCAGCTTAATAGTACCGGTTACATCAGTGGTGCGGAAGTAAAACTGTGGTCTATAACCCTGGAAGAAAGGTGTATGACGGCCTCCCTCTTCCTTGGTCAGCACGTAAACCTCTCCTTTAAACTTGGTATGAGGTTTTACAGAACCTGGTTTGGCAATAACCTGTCCGCGCTCTACCTCATCACGGTCAACACCGCGCAGCAACACACCGATATTGTCACCGGCCTGACCCTGATCAAGGAGTTTCCTGAACATTTCCACACCTGTAACAACTGTCTTGCGAGGCTCCTCCCTCAGTCCGACGATCTCCACCTCATCTCCAACCTTGACAACACCGCGTTCAACCCTACCAGTCACAACTGTACCGCGGCCGGTGATGGTGAATACGTCTTCCACAGGCATCAAGAAAGGCTTGTCAACGTCCCGTTCCGGTGTGGGGAAGTACTCATCAACAGCCTCCATCAGCTTATGGATAGGCCCACAGTTTTCGCAATCCTCTTTGCCGCAGCCACACTCCATAGCTTTAAGAGCACTGCCGGTTACGATCGGAATTTCGTCACCGGGGAATTCATACTCACTCAGCAATTCCCGTACCTCTAGCTCTACCAATTCCATCAATTCAGGGTCATCAACCATATCTGCTTTGTTGAGGAATACCACGATTCTAGGCACACCCACCTGACGGGCTAACAAGATATGCTCCCTTGTCTGCGGCATAGGGCCATCAGCTGCGGAAACTACCAAAATTGCGCCATCCATCTGGGCAGCACCAGTGATCATGTTCTTGATATAGTCAGCATGACCCGGGCAGTCCACATGGGCATAGTGCCTGTTATCGGTCTCATACTCAACGTGTGAAATAGCAATGGTGATCCCGCGTTCTCTTTCTTCTGGCGCTTTGTCGATCTCGCCATAATCTGTTGCCTGAGCATACCCCTTCTGGCTTAAGATCTTGGTGATCGCTGAAGTCAAAGTTGTTTTTCCATGGTCCACATGACCAATTGTCCCAATGTTAACATGCGGCTTAGTGCGCTCAAACTTTTGCTTAGCCATTTTTCATATCCTTCCTTTCTTATTGATATTAATTAGCTAAGTTATTATCTTAACCCAGTCCTTCTGTGTCGTTCAGAAGTTCCGGGCAGTTCCCTAACAACTTAACATACATAGCCATATCCCCGGCTCTTAAAAAGCTCTTCCAAAACATCAGGGGGGGCTTTTTCATAATGATCATACTGCATCACATAATTCCCACGACCCTGTGTTAAGGAACGGAGGTCTGTTGCATAACCAAACATTTTAGCTAAAGGTACATATCCTCTGATAACTTGATAATTACCAACCGGCTCAGTACTTTCAATACGGCCCCGGCGGGCTCCAAAATCTCCGATCACATCCCCTAAATAATCCTCAGGTACAGTGATCTCGACCCTCATGATCGGCTCTAACAGGACTGCCTTTCCTCTATCTGCAGCCTCACGGAAAGCCATAGCTCCCGCTATCTTGAAAGCCAATTCAGAGGAATCTACTGGATGGTAGGATCCTCCTACTACTACTGCCCGGACATCTACCACAGGATATCCAGCCAGTACACCACTCTCCATAGCCTCTTTGATACCCATTTCAATAGCTGGTATGTATTCCTTGGGTATCAAGCCACCGGTGGTGCGATCCTCAAATTCAAACCCCTTCCCTGTGGCAAGCGGCTCCAACTCCAGGATCACATGACCGTATTGCCCGTGCCCGCCGGTCTGTCTGATATATTTCCCTTCTCCCTTGCATTTGCAACTGATGGTTTCTTTATATGCTACCTGTGGTTTACCGACATTGGCCTGCACATGGAATTCCCTGAACAGACGATCAACGATGATCTCTAGATGCAGTTCACCCATGCCAGAGATCAGTGTCTGTCCGGTTTCATGATCTGTATAGGTGCGGAAAGTTGGGTCCTCTTCAGCCAGACGGTGCAGAGCCGTGCCAATCCGGTCCTGGTCATCCTTCGTTTTTGGTTCGATAGCTACACTGATCACCGGTTCTGGGAATGTTATAGCTTCTAAGATAATGGGTTCTTGATTCGTACACAATGTGTCACCGGTAGTGGTTCCCTTCAGTCCTACAGCTGCAATTATCTCTCCAGCAAAAGCCTCATTAATTTCCTGACGGTGATTGGCATGCATCCGCAGCAGGCGCCCGATGCGCTCCTTTTTCCCTTTGGTGGCGTTAAAAACTGTGTCCCCGGTTCTCAAAGTTCCTGAATAAATGCGCAGGAATACCAGCTTACCTACATAACTATCGGTTTGAACCTTAAAGCTTAATGCAGCTAAAGGCTCATTATCATCTGTCTTCCTGATAATATCCTCTCCTGTTTCAGGGTGTTTACCTTGAACCGGCGGTATATCAAGGGGTGAAGGCAAATAATCAACAATTGCATCCAGCAACGGCTGTACACCCTTATTATGAAAAGAGGTACCGCAAAGTACAGGAACAAATCTGCAAGCCAGCACACCTTTGCGGATAGCAGACTTAATATGCTCCACAGTTATCTTCTCGCCATCCAGATAGTTCTTCAGCAGTTGGTCATCAAACTCAGCCAGTGCCTCCAGAAGCTGTTCACGGTAAAGCCTTTTTTCATCCACCATTTCCTTAGGCACATCGGTTTCAATATATTTTGTACCCAGTTCATCCTGATAGATGATCGCCCGGTCTCTAACCAGGTCGATGACACCTACAAAAGAGTCTTCACTCCCGATAGGAAGTTGAATAGGCACTGCATTGGCCTGCAGTCTTTTCCGGATCATTTTAACTGACCGGTGGAAGTCAGCACCGACCCGGTCCATTTTGTTGAGATAAGCCAAGCGGGGGACATTATAGTGATCTGCCTGACGCCAGACAGTCTCCGACTGGGGCTCAACCCCAGCAACCGCGTCAAAAATCGCAATCGCTCCATCCAGCACCCGCAGTGACCTTTCTACTTCTGCAGTAAAGTCCACGTGGCCGGGCGTATCAATAATGTTAATAATAAAATCACGCCACTTACAGGTAGTCGCAGCGGACATAATAGTAATACCCCGCTCCTGCTCCTGGGCCATCCAATCCATGGTGGCAGCGCCTTCATGTACTTCACCCATCTTATATACTTTGCCTGTATAAAATAGGATGCGTTCAGTTGTGGTTGTCTTTCCTGCATCAATATGTGCCATAATCCCGATATTGCGTATTTTATCCAGGGAAACCTCACGACCCATGCACTCATCCCTCCTTTCCGCGCTGATTTTCTACATCAGACTACCAGCGATAGTGTGCAAAAGCCTTGTTGGCTTCTGCCATTTTGTGAGTATCTTCTTTTTTCTTCACTGAAGCACCTGTGTTATTGGCAGCATCCATAATTTCTGCAGCAAGCTTTTCCTTCATACTCTTGCCAGCCCTTGCCCTGGCATAGTTTACCAACCACCTGATACCGAGGGTCAACCGGCGCTCAGGGCGTACTTCCACAGGCACCTGATAGTTTGCCCCTCCTACACGCCTGGCTTTAACCTCCAGCACCGGCATAACATTTTTCAATGCCTGCTCAAATACTTCCATGGGGTCCTTTTTTGTTTTCTCTTTAATCAGATCAAAGGCCCCATAGCAGATGTCTTCAGCCAAGCTTTTCTTGCCATCCCACATAATTTGGTTAACAAGTTTGGTGAAGACCTGACTTCCGTAGACGGGATCAGGCGGTAGTTCACGCTTAGCAACATTACCTCGACGCGGCACTTGGATGATGACCTCCCTTCCAAGTTCTTAAGCTTTTGCTGTTTTCGGTTTCTTTGTACCATATTTGGAACGCCCGCGATTTCTGCCCTGCACACCTGCGGTATCCAAAGTACCCCGGATAATGTGATAACGCACTCCCGGAATATCCTTCACACGGCCGCCCCGCACAAGAACCACCGAGTGTTCCTGCAGGTTATGCCCGATGCCAGGAATGTAGGCGGTAACCTCGATTCCATTGGTCAGTCGAACCCTGGCTACTTTGCGGAGAGCAGAATTCGGCTTTTTCGGAGTTGTTGTATAAACCCTTGTACAAACTCCACGCTTTTGCGGTGAGTTTTTCAAGGCTGGAGCATCCGACTTTTTAGATGTTACCTTGCGACCCTTGCGAATTATCTGATTAATTGTTGGCACCTTTACCACCTCCTTCTCTCTGGTCATCCAGGCATAATACCCGGGAACTTAATATTATTTCAAAATTGAAGCTGATGCAGCTCCTACTTTGATACCACACGCCTTACCTAATTCCTGCATCGAATCTACATAAACAATCTCTATTCCCTTTTCCTGACAGCATTTTTCCAAAGGCATTACTATGTGTTTCTCGGCATCTTGCGCAATAAATACAACCTGCGCTTGATCCCTCTCTACAGCTTTGAGGGTCTGTTTGAGCCCTACAGTTTTTCTGGCTGCATTGAGCAACCTCTGCATTCTCCACTCCCTCCCTGGAATAAAGGTGAAAATGGAGCTTTTGAGGCAGTCATGAAAAAACCACAGTGATGATTTTATCACCTAGACAAGAACCCTGTCAACTTTTTTGGCAATCATAATGCATATTTTAAAACACCTATCTCGCCACAGATATGAAATATGTTTTTCCGACACTGCTCACAACTGCCTTCAAACTCCAGTTTCAACCCCTTTTAAACCTACAATCGATCAATCAGCTAATTAGTAGCTGTATCTGTAAGGGTACCCCTCTCTTCAGGCACCGTATTTGTTACATCTCCCAGATCATGATCAGACCCTTCTTCTGTCTTAGCTTCTTTTTCTTCACTGCTTCTAACCTTAATATTGCGATAGCGGGACATCCCAGTTCCAGCTGGTATCAGTTTCCCAATAATCACGTTTTCTTTAAGGCCAAGCAAGGGGTCCACTTTACCCTTGATAGCAGCATCAGTAAGGACCCGGGTGGTTTCCTGGAAGGATGCCGCTGAAAGGAATGAATCAGTAGCCAGTGATGCTTTGGTAATACCCAAGATCACCGGTTTCGCTGTGGCCGGCTTCAAGCCTTGAGCGATAACTCGTTTATTTTCATTTTCCAGTTCGAAGGCATCGATCAAACCGCCGGGCAGCAGTTCTGTGTCCCCCGGATCTTCAATTTTAACTTTGCGCAGAATCTGCCGGATCATCACTTCAATGTGCTTGTCATTGATATCCACACCCTGCATCCGATAGACCCGCTGCACCTCACGCAGCAAATAATCCTGTACAGCAGTTACACCCTTGATCTGCAGCAGTTCATGGGGATTGATCGATCCTTCTGTAAGTTCCTGGCCGGCCTCTACATAATCTCCATCCTGAACCTTGAGCCTTGAACCAAAGGGTATTTGATAAGTACGCCTTTGCCCTTCTTCACCCAATACCTCTACCTCACGGGTACCTTTATTATCTTCATAAATTTTGATCACGCCATCAATTTCAGAAATAATAGCCTGGCCTTTTGGTTTGCGTGCTTCGAAAAGCTCTTCAACACGGGGAAGTCCCTGGGTAATATCCTCCCCGGCCACTCCTCCGGTGTGGAAGGTACGCATGGTCAGCTGGGTACCCGGTTCACCGATAGACTGAGCTGCCATAATACCCACCGCTTCACCGATCTCCACAGGGAATCCGGTAGCCATATTCCTGCCGTAGCACAAACGGCAGGTGCCATAACGGGTCTTGCAGGTGAGTACGGATCTGATCTCTACCTTAGTGATTCCAGCTTCAACAATCTTCTTAGCATCATCTTCCTTGATCTCAGTGTTGGCTGGAACAATTACCTCACCGGTTTCCGGATGGATAATGGGACGCAAAGTGAACCTGCCAATAATTCTCTCCTCCAGGGTCTCGATTACATCATCCCCATCTTTAATGGCTTCTACTACAAAGCCTGTGGTGGTACCGCAGTCATTCTCCCGAACAATAACATCCTGAGCAACATCCACCAACCGTCTGGTCAAATAACCTGAGTCTGCAGTTCTCAAAGCGGTATCAGCCAAGCCTTTGCGGGCTCCATGAGTGGAAATAAAGTATTCCAAAACTGTCAAACCTTCCCTGAAGTTTGACTTAATAGGCAGATCGATGATCTCACCTGATGGGTCAGCCATCAAACCGCGCATCCCTGCCAACTGTCTGATCTGCTGGATACTACCCCTTGCTCCGGAGATAGCCATCATATAAATAGGATTCAAACGATCCAGGTGAACAAGCAGGGATTCTGTCACCTGATCCGTTGCCCTCTTCCAGATGCTGGTCACTCTTTCATAGCGTTCATCCTCTGTGATTAAACCTTTGCTGTACTGCTGTTCCACCTTTTCTACTTCATTCTCAGCATCAGCAATAATCTGTGGTTTTTCCGGAGGAATGGTGACATCGGTTACCCCCACAGTAATTCCGGCTTTTGTCGCATATTTGAAACCAAGTTTCTTGATACCATCCAGCATTTTTGCTGTTGCTTCAAATCCATTACGGCGATAGCATTCCCCTATAATCTCTGCAACTACCTTTTTATCAATAACTTCATTATAGTAGCCCATATTTTCAGGAATTACCTCATTGAAGATCAGCCTGCCTACTGTTGTTTCCATAAATTGGCCATTATGCCGCACCTTAATCCTGGCATGCAGGCCTACATAACCGCTCTCATAGGCGAAGATAGCCTCATCTTTATCATGGAAGACTTTACCTTCACCTTTTTCCCCTTCCACTTCCAGGGTCAAGTAGTAGCACCCCAAGACCATATCCTGGGTTGGTGTCACCACCGGCCGCCCATCTTTGGGGTTGAGGAGGTTGTGTGCTGATAGCATCAGAATGCGCGCCTCAGCTTGAGCTTCAGCTGAAAGGGGCACATGTACTGCCATTTGGTCCCCGTCAAAATCAGCATTATAACCCGTACAAACAAGGGGGTGAATCTGGATCGCTCTACCTTCTACCAGAATAGGTTCAAAAGCCTGAATGCCCAGTCTGTGCAGTGTAGGGGCACGGTTTAACAAAACAGGGTGCTGTTTGATAACCTCCTCCAGCACATCCCAAACCTCTGGGCGTGCCCTCTCAACCATACGCTTGGCACTCTTGATATTATGGGCAAAATCCCTTTCCACAAGGCACTTCATCACAAATGGCTTGAACAGTTCCAATGCCATTTCCTTGGGAAGCCCACACTGATGCAATTTCAAGTTCGGACCAACAACAATAACCGAACGGCCGGAGTAGTCAACCCTTTTACCCAGCAGGTTCTGGCGGAAGCGGCCTTGCTTCCCTTTCAGCATATCACTTAATGATTTGAGCGGCCTGTTGCCCGGGCCTGTTACCGGACGGCCTCGCCTGCCATTATCGATCAACGCATCTACTGCTTCCTGCAGCATGCGTTTCTCATTGCGGACAATAATGTCAGGGGCTCCCAGATCAAGCAACCGCTTAAGCCTGTTATTACGGTTAATAACCCGCCTATATAGATCATTTAAATCAGAGGTGGCAAACCTACCGCCATCCAACTGAACCATAGGCCTCAGTTCCGGTGGAATCACCGGAATTACCTCCAAAATCATCCACTCGGGCCTATCCCCGGATTTGCGGAAGGCCTCCACAACCTCCAGACGCCTAATAGCCCGCACTTTACGCTGTCCAGTGGATTCCCGAAGTTCTGTCCGCAGTTCCTCACTTAATTTATCCAGATCAATTTCTTCCAGCAGTTCTTTGATAGCTTCTGCTCCCATTCCTGCCCGGAAACGGTTTCCATACAGTTCTTTCAGTTCCCGGTACTCAGACTCATTGAGCAGTTGCTTTTTGGTCAGATCAGGAACATCACCAGGATCAAGCACAATATATGAAACAAAATAGAGCACCTTTTCCAAGGTACGGGGAGACATATCCAAAATCAGTCCCATCCGGCTGGGTATCCCTTTAAAATACCAGATATGGGATACAGGTGCAGCCAGTTCGATATGCCCCATCCGCTCACGCCTGACCTTGGATTTGGTTACCTCTACCCCGCAGCGGTCACAGATAACTCCTTTATAACGTACCCGTTTATACTTACCGCAGTGGCATTCCCAGTCCTTGGTAGGGCCAAAGATCCGCTCACAGAACAGACCGTCCCGCTCGGGTTTAAGTGTTCGGTAATTGATCGTCTCCGGTTTTTTCACTTCCCCGCTGGACCAGGACCTTATCTTTTCCGGGGAAGCGAGCCCGATCCGGATGCTCTCAAAAACGTTATTACTGCTGGCAGTGGCATCAGACAAAGACAATCGCTCCTTTCTTAGACCTGAGCCTCAAGAAACTACTCATCTTCCACATCAAGCGTTTCATCAAGGACAGAAACAGTCTTATTACCCGTTGCCTGGAAGCGAAGTTTTCTCGAACTCTGTGAAATGCTATCTTCGTCTTCCATAGGAGCAAACTCTTCATCTTCACTTATCTCACCGTTTTCAGAAGAGTAGTCCTCTAACCCCATATATTCAAAAACGTCATCAGGAACTGTTTCTTCAGCATCACTATCTTCCTCTATATCCTCTACCGGCAACTCCTCTTCATCATCCTGATCATTATCTTCATCATCAACTACTGCTGATGATTTCTTACTGGCTTTAGATGGGGTTACACCGCTATCCTCCAACTCCAGTTCCCTGGCGGTTTCCCCGATATCATCCTCATCATCCCGAATTTCTACTTCTTCATTAGATTCTGATAACACACGGACATCCAGAGCCAGGCTCTGCAGTTCCTTAATCAAAACCTTGAAGGATTCGGGAACTCCCGGTTCGGGAACATTTTCACCCTTGACAATTGCTTCATAGGTTTTTACTCTTCCCACAACATCATCTGACTTAACTGTTAGTATCTCCTGCAGGGTATAGGCAGCACCATAAGCCTCCAGCGCCCATACTTCCATTTCACCAAAACGCTGTCCTCCAAACTGCGCCTTTCCACCCAAAGGCTGCTGGGTAACAAGGGAGTATGGGCCTGTAGAACGGGCGTGGATTTTGTCATCCACAAGGTGAGCCAATTTCAACATATATATATATCCAACTGTGATCTCATTGTCATAGGGCTCCCCTGTGCGTCCGTCATAAAGCACTGTTTTCCCGTCCCTAGGTAAGCCCGCTCGCTCCAGTGTGTCCATGATGTCATCCTCAACTGCACCATCATAAACCGGGGATGCAGTATAAATACCCATTTCATGGGCCGCACGCCCCAGGTGGCATTCAAGGATCTGGCCGATATTCATACGGGAGGGTACCCCTAAAGGATTGAGAACGATCTCCACTGGAGTACCATCAGGTAAAAAGGGCATATCCTCTTCTGGGAGAATACGGGATATAACACCTTTATTCCCATGCCTACCTGCCATTTTGTCCCCAACAGAGATTTTTCTCTTTTGGGCTACATAAACCCGTACCAACTTATTAACACCAGGCGGCAGTTCATCCCCATTCTCCCGGGAAAAGACCTTCACATCAACAACACGCCCCGACTCCCCATGAGGAATCCGCAGGGAAGTATCTCTTACCTCCCGGGCTTTTTCTCCGAAAATTGCCCGGAGCAGCCGCTCCTCTGCTGTCAACTCGGTTTCCCCTTTAGGAGTTACTTTGCCTACCAGGATATCACCGGGGCGTACTTCAGCACCAACCCGGATAATCCCTCGTTCATCAAGATCCTTTAATGCTTCATCCCCCACATTGGGAATATCACGGGTGATCTCTTCAGGCCCCAGTTTGGTATCCCGGGCATCACACTCATACTCTTCAATATGAATAGAGGTAAACAAATCCTCTTTTACCAGCTTTTCACTGATCAGAATAGCGTCCTCATAATTATAACCCTCCCAGGGCATGTAGGCCACCAGCACATTTCTACCTAAAGCAAGTTCCCCTCCGTGTGTAGATGGCCCATCGGCAATCACCTGATCTTTCTTAACGCGCTGCCCTTTCCAAACAATAGGTTTTTGGTTGATACAGGTACCCTGGTTTGACCGGGCAAACTTGGTCAAATGATAAGTGTATACTTTGCCCGAATCGCCTTTGATCCTTATTTCATCAGCAGTGACCCTCTCCACAACTCCTGCTTCCTCACTGGTCACCACAACCCCTGAGTCACGAGCTACCCTGTATTCGATCCCTGTGCCTACTAAAGGGGCGTCAGTACGCAGCAGGGGTACAGCCTGACGCTGCATATTGGCACCCATCAAGGCGCGGTTAGCGTCATCGTTTTCCAAAAAGGGAATCAGGGCAGCTGCAACACTCACTACCTGTTTAGGAGAAACATCCATATAATCAACCTGGGAAGGGGGTACAGCAACAATATCTTTGCCATCCCGGGCATCTACTCGGCTTGTGATAAAATGGCCTTCCTCATCAAGTGGAGCATTAGCCTGAGCGATCACATACTCATCCTCAGTATCAGCAGTCAAATATACTATTTCATCAGTAACTATTCCCTTTTCTTTGTCTACTTTTCGGTAGGGTGTTTCAATAAAACCGTATTTATTTACCCTGGCATATGTACTCAAAGAGCCGATCAGACCGATATTGGGACCCTCCGGTGTTTCTATAGGGCACATTCTTCCGTAGTGGGAATGGTGAACATCACGCACCTCAAATCCAGCCCTCTCCCGGCTCAGTCCACCGGGCCCCAGAGCACTCAAGCGCCGCTTATGGGTCAGTTCCGCCAGCGGGTTGGTTTGGTCCATAAATTGAGATAACTGGCTGCTGCCAAAGAACTCTTTAACAGCTGCCACAACAGGCCGGATGTTGATCAGAGCCTGAGGAGTAACAGCATCAACATCCTGGATAGTCATCCTTTCCCTGACAACCCGTTCCATGCGCGCCAAACCGATACGGAACTGATTCTGCAGCAACTCCCCTACTGAACGCAATCTCCTGTTCCCTAGGTGGTCAATATCATCTACTGTCCCTTCACCGTTCATCAGTTTGAGAAAATAATCGATCACAGCGATGATATCCTCTGGTGTAAGGCATCTGCTGTCATGGGAATCATCAAGCTTAAGCTTCTTATTTAACTTGTAGCGCCCCACCTGTCCAAGATCATAGCGTCGCGCATCAAAGAAAAGGCCCTCCAAAAGCGCCCTGGCACTCTCTATAGTAGGAGGTTCCCCTGGCCGCAGGCGTTTGTAGATTTCCACCAGGCCTTCCTCCATTGATTGAGTGCTGTCCTTTTCCAATGTGTTTTTCAAAAATTCATTATCGCCAAAACGCTCTAAAATATCATGATTGGTTGAATAACCTAAGGCACGAAGCAATACAGTGACCGGGAGTTTGCGCGTCCGATCAATACGCACATGGACAGAATCATGAGCATCTGATTCCAACTCCAACCAGGCACCGCGATTAGGTATAATCGTTGCACTGTAAATCCGTTTACCAGACGGGTCCGTGGCAGCGTGATAATAAACACCTGGTGAGCGCACCAACTGGCTGACCACAACCCTTTCCGCACCATTGATGATGAAGGTACCTTTACTTGTCATCAAGGGGAAATCCCCCATAAAAACATCCTGTTCCTTGATCTCACCGGTTTCCCGGTTAGTCAAACGCACCTTCACCCTCAGGGGTGCGGCATATGTAACATCTCTTTCCTTGCACTCAGCAACAGAGTATTTTGGTTCTCCCAGCGAATAATCAATAAACTCCAGGCTCAAATTACCTGTAAAGTCCTGTATCGGGGATACATCACGAAATGTTTCCCTCAAACCTTCCCTTAGAAACCAGTCATAAGATTGTCTCTGAATCTCAATAAGATTGGGCATCTCCAGAATTTCTTGAATACGCCCATAACTCCAACGCACTCTTTCTCCGACCTGAATCGGTTTTGGATTAGCCATCACTCACCATCCCTTATCGTACTCGGTTTACTGTTACGTTTCTCCAATCAACCGAAAGCAGTGATGGTATCTACATTATACCCTTACCCAACAAGTTTCAACCGCCCTTCTTTTCATAATCATGCCAAACTTGTTCCAATAGACATTCTTAAAGAATATCATGGAAATAATTAATTGTCAACAAAAAAAACAAAAGGAGCCCTTTCAGGAACACATTTTGCAAAGGGCTCCCTATCCTCCAGTTTTTTGATCATATGCATGCAACACTTATTTTTAAGAAAACACTTCTGTAAGCAGTGAAGAAAAACACTCTGATATTACGAAACTAGCTGATTTCGACCTCTGCACCTACTTCGGTAAGTTTTGCCTTAATCTCCTCAGCTTCTTCCTTGCTTACATTTTCTTTAACTGGCTTCGGAGCATTGTCTACCAATTCTTTGGCTTCTTTTAGACCAAGCCCTGTAATCTCCCTTACAGCTTTGATAACTTTGATCTTCTCATTACCAACAGCCTTGAGAACCACATTAAACTCTGTTTTCTCTTCTTGAGCAGGTGCTTCAGCTGCCGCAACCGGACCAGCAGCCACAGCCACAGGAGCAGCGGCAGTTACACCGAATTCCTCTTCTATGGCTTTAACCAATTCTGCAAGCTCCAGAACAGTCATTCCCTTTACTGCTTCAATAATCTCTGCTACTTTACTCATTAAAAAAACCTCCTTAATATTTTAAAATAATTTTTTTGAACTCATAGATTAAGAAGCCTCTTTTTGCTCTTGAACAGCTTGTAAAGCATAGATTAGCTTTCTTATTGGGCCCTGCAGAACACTGCATAAATTGGTAAGGGGAGCATTAAACGCGCCCAGTACCTGGGAGAGCAGCACCTCTCTGCTCGGGAGATCAGCGAGGGTCTTTATCTCAGCAACCCCCATTAGCTTTCCCTCGACAAGCCCTCCCTTGATCTCAAAATTTTTGTTCTTTTTCGCAAAATCCATCAAAACTTTAGCTGGAGCAACAGGATCTTCTAACCCGAAAGCAATAGCAGTGGGTCCGGTCAATAACTCATTGAGCCCTGAAAAGCCGCTGTTGTCAGCAGCAATTTTTGCCAATGTGTTTTTGACTACCTTATATTCCACACCAGCATCCCGGCAGGCTCTGCGCAAACTTGTAACATCCTCAACCGTGATGCCCCGATAATCGGCCAGAATCGCTGCTTTTGATGACTTCAATTTCTGTTCCAGTTCAGCAACGATTTCTTTTTTCTTCTCCAGGGTAAACATTTCACGCCTCCTTTTTAAAAAATAAGGCCCTCCGCAAACAGCAGAGGGCCAGGATAATCCCTTGAAAATCCTTCAACCTCGGTAGGCGTATACTTTAAGCCCTGCGGCACCTACTGTCTACGGTCACTTTTATAGCATAGCAAAGTATTATTTTTAAGTCAAATTAATATTAGCCTAAAGGCTTTACCGGATTTATTTTTACACCAGGACCCATGGTCGATGAAACAGTAATACTTCTAATGTACTGCCCCTTCGCAGCAGCAGGTCTGGCTTTGATCAAGGTCTCTATCAGGGTCGTATAGTTCTCCTTCAAGCTTTCCAATGAGAAAGACACCTTGCCAATAGGTGCATGGACAATACCTGTTTTATCAGCGCGAAATTCGATCTTACCCGCTTTGATCTCCTTGACTGCTCTTTCAATATCAAAGGTTACTGTGCCGGTTTTCGGGTTAGGCATCATTCCACGGGGGCCCAGTATCTTACCAAGCCTCCCCACCATACTCATCATATCCGGGGTAGCCACTGCCACTTCAAAATCCAGCCACCCTTCCTGCACCTTTTGGACCATTTCTTCGGCACCAACATAATCAGCTCCAGCATTAGCCGCTTCAGTAGCTTTATCACCCTTGGCAAACACAAGCACTTTCCTTGTCTTGCCCGTCCCGTGAGGAAGCACCACAGCTCCCCTCACCTGCTGATCTGCATGACGGGGGTCAATCCCCAGCCGTACAGAAACCTCAACAGTTTCATCGAAATTGGCAGGAGCAATTTCCTTGATTAAATTTAATGCCTCATCGGGATCATACAAATGATTCCTATCGATCTTCTCAAGAGCATTTAAATATTTTTTACCTCTCTTTGGCATGATTCATCCTCCTTTGTGGTTTAGCGGATCCAATCCTCCCACTGTCTGTCCCGGTTATATCAAAAACAGGCGGGATAACTTAATTCACAATTTCAATACCCATACTGCGAGCTGTTCCCTCAATCATGCGCATAGCGGCTTCGATATCCATAGCATTGAGGTCCCGCATCTTCAGTTCAGCGATCTCCTTTACCTTAGCCCTCGATACCTTGCCAACCTTGCGCCGGTTTGGTTCACCGGAGGCAGTTTCCAGACCCGCAGCCTTTTTTAAAAGAACAGAAGCCGGCGGGGTTTTGGTAATAAAACTAAAGGTACGGTCTTGGTAAATGAAGACCTCCACCGGAATGATCAAACCAGCATCCTTAGCTGTCCGCTCGTTAAACTCTTTGCAAAAGCCCATTATGTTGACACCATGGGGGCCAAGTGCAGAACCAACCGGTGGTGCCGGTGTAGCTTTTCCGGCTTCTACCTGAAGCTTAACCTTGGCAATTACTTTTTTTGCAGCCATGCTGGATACTCCTTTCTCTTATATTTCTTTTACAACTTCTCTACCTGTGTGAACTCCAGTTCAACCGGTGTCTCCCTACCAAACATGGATACTAACACCTTAAGTTTACTCTTCTCCGGATAAATCTCCTCAACAGTGCCGATAAAGTTCTCAAAGGGACCGGCAATTACCCGGACACTTTCACCGATATCAAGATCGATCTTGATCGGAGCTTCTGCCAGACCCATCTTGCGCATTATGTTTTGTACCTCTTCATCCCTTAATGGTATGGGTTTGCTCCCCGAACCCACAAAACTGGTTACACCGGGTGTATTGCGCACAACATACCAGGAATCATCGGTCAAGATCATCTCGACTAAAACATAGCCTGGAAAAATCTTTTTCTTGTTGACACGCCTTTTGCCGTCCTTGATCTCAATTTCATCTTCCATAGGAACAAGAACGCGAAAAATTTTGTCCTCCATATTCATGGAGGCAACCCTTTTCTCCAAATTTGCTTTTACCTTGTTTTCATAACCAGAATAAGTATGAATCACAAACCATTTCTTTTCCATAAAGTAAGGGACCTGCTGGCCCCCACCTCCCTGGTATGTTTACTTAAGCTGAACCCTTTTATAGATTCAGCAGCAAATTAATCAAAGCACTCAAAGCAGTGTCAGCGATCCAAATCATAGCAGCCACAAGAACTACCGATGAAATTACTACCATAGTATAAACAGCAATTTCTCTCCGGCCGGGCCAGTGCACTTTTTTCAGTTCGCCCCATGCACTCTGAAAAAACTTAACTGTGGCCTGAAAAGGCTTTCTTTTAGGTTTACCACTTTCCCTGGTGCGCGGGGTTCGTTTTGTTTTTTGTTCTAAAGCTTTCTTCTTATCGGCAGCACTCTTCTTCACTTCCGCACTTTCAGCAGTTCCTTTATCTTCTACCTTCGCCTGAGCATTTGGCTTGATCAAGCGTAAAAGGGAATGTGGTTTTTTTTCAGCGGCAGGTGTGGCTTCTACCAAGCTCTGATCCTGCTCCTGTTTTACTTCTGCTGATGCGGCCTTTTTTGAGCGTGCCCTGCCACCCTTTTTGGCCTTTGCTGCACCGGGTTTTTTGGCCAACTGGCTCACATCCTTCATCCTGCCACCATTTATTTAGTTTCACGGTGAACAGTTTGTTTTTTACATTTAGGGCAATATTTTTTTAACTCCAACCGCTCAGGGTTGTTTTTTTTGTTTTTCTCTGTTGTATAATTGCGGCTTTTGCAATCAGTACATGCCAAAGTCACACCTACTCGCACTATAGCCACCTCCTACTGCCTCAACAACAAAAAATAGTGCCAAATACAGCCATAAAAAGTACCTGTTATACTTTAGCATAGTCCCCTATTCCCTGTCAATAAAAAAGGCTGTTGGTCCTTTAATAGGCCATAACTATTTTTTGTTTCTCTGCCCCATTATATCAATTAATTCCACAACTTGATGGAGTTATACATCAAGGGGCTGAGTTTATCCCAAACTTCAATAAGGAGGTAGCTAGAGTGAAAAGATATCCTTTAATTATTCTACCACATTATGGTATACGCCATACTTTTTTAGCTGCCTTTGTTTCTCAAACTGAAATAAGGAAATTTATTAAATTATTCCCTGGGCTATCATAGCATCAGCTACCCTAATAAACCCGGCGATATTAGCACCTTTAACATAGTCGATCTGTTCCTTTTCTTTACCATAAGCTACACACTGATGATGGATGTTTTTCATTATATCCTGTAGCTTAGAGTCAACCTCTTCCGCACACCAGCAGATATGCTGACTGTTCTGGCACATTTCCAGTCCGCTGACAGCAACACCACCTGCATTGGCAGCTTTACCCGGGGCAAAAAGAATGCCAGCAGATTCAAAAACCTCCACAGCCTCAGGTGTGCACGGCATATTTGCAGCCTCTACCACACATTTGCACCCATTTTGAGCCAGATTCTTTGCCCCCTCCAGGTCAAGCTCATTTTGAGTAGCGGTAGGAACTGCAATATCGCAGGGAACCTCCCAGGGTTTCCGTCCCTCAATCCACTTCAAGCCAAATTTTTCCGCAAAATCCCTGGCCGGCCGGCGATGCACAACCCAAAGATCCTTTAAATACTCCAGTTTTTCACCACTGATTCCCTCGGGATCGTAAACATACCCCTTATCATCTGCAATAGTAACAACCTTTGCCCCGTACTGGAGAGCCTTCTCAATAAAATAACTGCCCACATTTCCATAACCCGAGATAGCAATAGTTTTCCCTTTGAGGTCTTCCCCTTTAGCCTTTAGCATCTCCCGTAAAAAATAAACAACACCATAACCGGTAGCCTCTGGACGTATCAAACTGCCACCCCAGCCAAAACCCTTTCCGGTGATAGCCCCATCAAAAGAGTTCCGAATTTTTCTATACTGGCCAAAAAGATAGCCTATCTCCCTGCCGCCAACCCCAATGTCACCAGCAGGGACATCTGTATCAGGGCCAATATGGCGGTAAAGCTCATTCATAAAGGCTTGGCAGAAGCGCATAACCTCCTGATCCGATTTGCCCCTCGGGTCAAAGTCTGCCCCCCCTTTGCCTCCACCCAAGGGTAGTGTAGTCAGTGAATTTTTAAAGACCTGTTCAAATGCTAAAAATTTCAAAACACTTAAGTTAACAGAGGGGTCAAAACGGAGACCACCCTTATAAGGGCCAATAGCGCTGTTCATTTGTACACGATACCCACGGTTGACCTGGATCTCCCCATTATCATCAACCCAGGTAACGCGAAACATAACCACACGTTCAGGTTCCACTAATCGCTCCAAAATCTTTGCCTTCTTATATTTAGGCTCTTGTTCTATAAAAGGCATCAAAGATGCAGCCACTTCATAAACTGCCTGGTGAAATTCCTTTTCTCCTGGATTCTTAGCAATAACTTCACTCATAAAACTGTCTAGCTGTTTTGACATAGTTCATCCCCCATATGCAATAGACTCATAAAAATATAAAAGTAAATTCGTTACAATAAATCATTATCCTGCAAAAAACTAATTGTATACAAGTATACATATAATATATCATAATTTCAAAAAAGCATTTATCCACCGAAGCAGCGGAAGCAGCGAGACCTTCTTTTTGCTTCTTTTTTCCTCACCGAGGTGACAAGGGACAAGGAGGTCTCACGTAACAGGGTGACACGGTGTGGCGCCCGACACGGACTGGAGGATGGACACATTCTGAAGCAAGGGGACCTTCTTTTTGCTTCGTTTTTGCTTCGTGGGAGTGACAAGGGGAAAAGGCGTCAGCTGACAGGGTGACAAGGGGTGGCGTGTGAAACGGACAGGAGGATGTCAGAAAATCCGAAAGGAGTTTTCACACAGTCTGACGTCCCCTTGACTCATTTGACTCACACCTTGACTCTTTGACTCGCCAATAAAACAAACAGGCAGAACATAATGTTCTGCCTGTCTATGGCTCCCCGGGCAGGATTCGAACCTGCAACTCTCCGGTTAACAGCCGGATGCTCTACCGTTGAGCTACCGAGGATTATATAAATTCTGGCAGCGACCTACTCTCCCGGAAAACCAGTACCATCGGCGCTGGAGGGCTTAACTGCCGTGTTCGGGATGGGAA
>ENA-OWPA01000443-OWPA01000443.1-bioreactor-metagenome-genome-assembly--contig:-NODE-443-length-57336-cov-11.354879_pt1 | contig 57336 bp, 71 predicted proteins | sample MGYA00238139_ERZ651803 | MGnify/ENA primary metagenome ERZ651803 (study PRJEB26909, sample SAMN07631231) | bioreactor metagenome | isolation source: Switchgrass digestor | place: USA: Dartmouth...
CATGTTGGGGTGAAACCCCTTTTTGTATCTATTAAATTTTAGTAAAATCAATGGTTAAGAAATATGAAATTTACTCAGATAATAAGAATGAGAGGAGAAAACTTATGAAAAAGATAATAATTGATGAGATGGAACTTCTAGTAGAAAACTACAATAGAGATTATATAAAAAGTGATATTACAGGAAAAAACTTAGTTAGGATAAAATGTGAAACAACTCTAAAAAATGAGGATAATGATAAACTAAAAAAACTTTTGGACAAAGAAAGTTTTGAGTTGAGAATTCCAGACGAGAAATTTGATTTTCGTGCAAGAAAAGGCGAAATAACTTATTCCTATACTCATGGGAATCCTTTTAAAGACGAGAATATAGAATATACTCATGTATTAGAAATAATAGAATATGAAGAGAATAAGGAAATAGAGCCAGATAAAAGGGCTTCTCTAGAATTAGAATTAGCTAGGGTAAAGAAAAGGTTATCTATTATCGAGAGGGCGCTTTTAACTAAAGGTATTATATCCAAAGATATTTTAGAAGAGATTATGACAGATAAATTAAACCGAAATTCTATTTAAATATACATATGATTAAGGAATTATATATAATAAAATGCAGAAAGTGGCATAATAAAATAAGGTAAGTGGCAATGGGGGATAAATTATGGCAAAGCCAAAAGTCAGATACATATGTCAGGAATGTGGATATGAAGCTTACAAATGGTTAGGAAAATGTCCATCTTGTAATCAGTGGAACTCTTTTGTAGAAGAAGTAATTGATAGAGTCTCTAAAGTCCCTAGCATGAGTACAGAAGCAAAAATAGAGAAAATTATAGACATAAAAACTGAAGAGGAGTATAGAATTACAACAGGGCTTGAGGAACTCGACAGAGTATTAGGAGGGGGACTAGTTAAAGGTTCTCTCGTTCTTGTAGGGGGAGACCCTGGAATTGGGAAGTCGACTTTACTTATACAAGTTGCAAACAATATTTCTAGAGAAGGATTGAAGGTATTATATGTGTCAGCTGAGGAATCTTCAAGACAGATAAAATTGAGGTCTGATAGACTTAGTGTACAGGCTAAAGAATTATATTTATTATCAGAAACTAATATGGATGTTATAGTAAATGCAGTAGATAACTTAAATCCTGATTTATTGATAATAGATTCCATACAAACAGTATATAGCCCTAGTTTAGAATCAGCTCCGGGAAGTGTCAGTCAAGTCAGGGAAGCTACTACTATATTGATGAAGATTGCTAAGACTAGAGATATTGCCACATTTATAGTTGGACATGTGACAAAAGAAGGCTCTATAGCAGGACCTAGAGTTTTAGAGCATATGGTAGACACAGTTTTATATTTTGAAGGAGAAAGACATCATACTTATAGGGTTTTAAGGGGAGTTAAAAATAGGTTTGGCTCAACAAATGAAATAGGTATATTTGAAATGAGGGATATAGGCCTTGTTCAAGTTAAAAATCCTTCGGAAATGCTTTTAGCGGGAAGACCTTTGAACACTGCTGGAACTATAGTAGTTCCTAGTATGGAAGGTACTAGACCTATGCTGGTGGAAGTTCAGGCATTAGTAAGTCACACTGCTTTTGGAATGCCAAGAAGAGTGGCTACAGGAATAGATTACAATAGAGTAGTACTTATGCTTGCAGTACTTGAGAAAAAAGCTGGCCTTCATATGCAAAGCTATGATGCATATATTAATATAGTAGGAGGTATACAGATAAGAGAACCTGCTCTTGATTTAGGAATAGTGTGTGCACTAGCTTCTAGCTTCAAGGATATTGAAATTAACCCTAAAACTATTGCTATTGGAGAAGTAGGACTAACAGGAGAATTGAGGACCGTTAGCTTTATAGAAAAAAGACTTAAAGAAGCAGAAAAGCTCGGATTTAATACAGCAATTGTCCCTAAATCTAATCTTAAGGGGTTGGAAAGTATTAGAAATATGAACGTTATAGGAGTAACTAACATTGTTGAGGCTTTGGATAATGTACTAGGAGGATAACTTCAGATGAGGGATGAAGTAGTTAAGAGGGATTTAATTATGGAATCACTAAAAATTGTGGCACCTGGAACTGTGCTTAGAGACGGATTAGAAAATATAGTTAGAGCTAGAACAGGAGCGCTAATAGTTATTGGAGATAAAGAAGCAGTAATGAATATTGTGGACGGAGGCTTTAAAATTAATAGTGACCTAACTCCTGCTAATTTATATGAACTTGCAAAAATGGATGGAGCAATTATATTAAGTAATGATGCAAAAAAAATACTTATTGCAAATGCACAGCTTGTACCTGACCCTACTATTTCTTCTAGAGAAACTGGAACGAGGCATAGAACTGCTGAAAGAGTAGCAAAACAGACTGGTGAGTTAGTTATATCAATCTCCCAGAGAAGAAATGTGATTTCTCTTTATAAGGGAAATGCTAAATACGTTCTTAAAGATGTAAACGAGATTTTAAACAAAGCAAATCAGGCTATACAAACTCTTGAAAAGTATAAAGTAGTACTAAACCAGGCAATGATTAATTTAAGTGCGTTAGAATTTGAAAATTTAGTCACAGTGTTTGATGCTACTAAGGTCTTACAGCGAACAGAAATGGTTATGAGAATAGCATCAGAGATTGAAAGATATATTTTAGAATTAGGAAATGAAGGTAGGCTCATAAAAATGCAGTTAGAAGAGCTTACTAATGATGTAGAGGAAGATGGAATAAATATAATTAAAGATTATTGTGTAAACAAGGAAAATATAAGTCTCGATTCTATAATAAATGAGATTAAATCATTGAGTTCTGAAGAGCTTTTAGATCTGGCAACAATAGCTAAAGCTTTAGGATATGATGATGGGATAAATGCTTTGGATCTGACAGTTTCTCCAAAAGGTTATAGAATACTAAGTAAAATACCTAGAATTCCTTCAAATGTATTGGAAAATACAATACAGATGTTTAACTCATTAGAGAATATACTAAAGGCTTCGATTTCTCAACTGGATTCAGTGGAGGGGATAGGAGAAGTTAGAGCGCGTTCAATTAAGGAAGGTCTTAGAAGATTACAAGAACAGTCTATGGTAGATAGACATTTATAAGCATAAAGAGTCTGTTGCACAATAAACAAGTAAAACTCATTGGGCTTCAGCTCTTTTTCAATTTATAAAAAGAGAAGCATCGCTGACTACTTATTCAGTAGTTTTGCGGCACTTCCCTTTAAGCTTATAATAAGCTATAAATACCTAAGGTTTTTAAATTACTTATTTCTTTTGAAGTAATTTCTTCTAGATTTAAGTCTAAAGTATTACATAAAGAAGCTATGTAAAACAAATGATTGCCGATTTCCTCTTCTATTTTTTCTCTGCAATTATCGCAAAGGTTTCCTTCTACATGGCTTTTTAGAGAATTTTTAATATCTATTAAAGAGTCTTTGCTATAGTCTTGTTTTTCTGCATTTATAGATATGCATCCGCAGGAAGTCACAGACTTAACTACGGCTCTATTGATTCTAGAATTAGATTCCTCAAGCTTAGTTATTATATCTAAAATACTTTTGTGGCGTATTAAGACTTTAGAAACAGCTTTCTGGAGATTATTGTAAGTATTACTACTTTCCATAGAATCACCTCTATTTTACTTGTTTTAGTTATATTTAATTATACTTGCATACTTATTATTTTGTCAATTCACAAATTATAAAATCGAGTTGACAAACTTTCAGACAATGTGGTAAAATAATTGATTTGACATAATGAAGGTAATAATGTATACTATATAGTAGGACGTTTATGTTATTTATTCGTCGATTTAACTAGTTAAAGGATATGTATGCGTTTATCCTAGCTAAGTTTCACTTCATTTTAGGAGGTGTGCTTTATGTTTAATATAGGCGATAAGGTTGTCTACCCAATGCATGGAGCAGGGATAATAATTGCAATTGAGGAAAAAGAGATATTAGGCAAGAAGAGAAAGTATTATATAATGAAGATGCCAATGGGAGACATGAAGGTAATGGTTCCTATAGATAGCGTTGAAGATATAGGCATAAGAGAAATAATAAGTGATGAAGAAATCGATCAAGTTTTTGCTGTATTAGGAGACCATAAAACTAAGATGCCGCAGAATTGGAATAGAAGATATAGAGCTAATATGGATAAGATTAAAAGTGGAGATATCTATGAAATTGCGAGTGTAGTTAGAAATTTAATAATTAGAGATAGAGAAAAAGGACTTTCTACTGGTGAACGAAAGATGCTTAACAACGCAAAACAAATGCTAGTAAGTGAAATCGTACTTGCAAAAAACATAGAACAAGATGAAGCTGAAGATTTAATTGAAAATAGTGTAAGGTAGGCGTCTTATACACAGGCGCTTGCTTTTTTTATAAAGCAATTCTGCTTTGTTTTTATAAAAGGATTTATCCTGATGAGCTTTATCAGGCTGCTGAAGTTTTTGATTTACTTAGTTCATTTGTTTGTGATCCAAGAAAATGTTTTTTTGATTTTAATGCTTTTGAAAATGTTTTTTTGCACAATTTAGCTGCTATATATTTTTTTATTATTAAATTTTTATAAAAAAAATAGAATAAACGAATTTATTAATGTAATTTATGATAAATTAGTTATAGTATACTAATATTGTGGTAATAACTATAGTAGGAGGTGAAAATCAAGTGGTAGATAAATCAGTAATAGTGACAAGATTCTTGAGATTTATTTTAACAATCCTTGGGATATCTTTAGGAATAGGTATAATGGCCTTATTAGATTCTATAGGACTTCTTAGCTTTGTAAAAGATTTAGGAATAAAACCTTATGCCTACATAGCAGTAGGTCTAATATTTGGTATTATATTTTTTATTCTTTCTCCTAAGATAATGAAAAATTGTAAAAAAATGATGTCTATTTTAGAAGGAGAGATACAAAAAATACCTGCTTCAGACATAGTTCTTGGAGTAGTTGGGCTAGTTTTGGGATTAATAATTGCCTATCTGGTAAGTCCGCTGTTTAATATGATTCCATTTGTTGGTCCTGTGTTATCAATACTTTTTTATATCATTTTTGGTTATATTGGAATAGTTGTTCCGACTAGGAAAAAAGAGGATTTCTTAAATGTACTAGGCTCATTAAAGAAAAGTGGAAGCAGAGAAAAAACACCTAAAGGAACAAACACAGCATTACCTAAGATACTTGATACTAGCGTAATAATCGATGGAAGAATAGCGGATATATGTAAGACTGGTTTTGTAGAGGGGCCTTTGGTTATACCTGAATTTGTACTGGAAGAGCTTCAGAAAATAGCAGATTCGTCTGATTCTCTAAAAAGAAATAGAGGGAGAAGAGGACTTGATATTTTAAACAAAATACAAAAAGAGCTAGATATAGAAGTTATTATATACGATAAGGATTTTGAAGATATTGCAGAAGTAGATACAAAGCTATTAAAATTAGCTCAATCTATTAAAGGAAAAGTAGTTACAAATGACTATAACCTAAATAAGCTAGCAGAATTTCATGGAGTTGAAGTCCTAAACATAAATGAATTAGCTAATGCTATTAAACCAGTAGTTCTTCCGGGAGAAGAGATGATAGTACAGGTTGTTAAGGATGGAAAAGAATCAGGTCAAGGTGTAGCCTACTTAGATGATGGAACTATGATAGTAGTAGATGGCGGTAAAAAACATATTGGAGATACAATAGATGTATTAGTTACAAGTGTCTTACAAACTGCGGCAGGTAGAATGATATTTGCAAAGCCTAAGTCAGCTACCGACAAAGCGGTATAATAAGTTATTATAATATAATTAATTTTGGGAGTGTCGTAAAACTACTAAATATGTTGTAGTTAACGATGCTCCTTTTTTCTAAAAAATTAAAAAGAACTGGAGCCAAATAGGATTCATTTAATTATTATGCAGCAGCTTTTTGTTACTTTAAATATTAGAAGGCTTATTGTTCTACTTCATTTCATTGTAGTGTGATATAATGACCTAGAGGTGATAAAATTGTCTTATAATGGTAAATACATATCTGCAGTCATAGCAGCATCTGGAATTGGGAAAAGAATGAATTCCAAAATTAGTAAACAGTTTTTATGTTTAAAAGAAAAACCTATCTTAGCTTATACTATAGAGAAATTTGACAATAATGAATATATAGATGAAATAATTATAGTAACAAGGGAAGAAGAAAAAGAATATTGCTTTAAAGAAGTAGTGAAAAAATATGGATTTAAAAAAGTGATTAATATAGTAAGTGGAGGGGCTGAAAGGCAAGATTCAGTTTATAATGGTCTTTTAGCAGTAAATAGCTTATGTGACATAGTAATTATACATGATGGAGTAAGACCTTTTGTAACAAATGAAGATATTATAAAAAGTATTGAAGGAGCTATTAATTATGATGCATGCGTAATAGGTACACCAGTGAAGGATACTATAAAGATAGTCAACAGCGAAAAAGACATTATAGATACTCCTGATAGAAGCAAGCTATGGGCAGTACAGACTCCTCAAACTTTTTCTTATGGATTAATACTTGAAGCCTATAAAAAAGCTTTAGAAGATAATATTATAGCCACAGATGACAGTATGTTAGTAGAAAGATTAGGATATAAAGTAAAAATAGCAGAAGGTTCTTATTCGAATATAAAAATTACTACTCCAGAGGATTTGAAATTAGCACAAATATTGCTAGAATAAAATCTAAAAGGAAAGGAGAGCTAACTATGGAAAGAACGCTTGTAATAATTAAACCAGATGGTGTTGAAAGAGGACTTATTGGAGAAATTATAAGTAGATATGAGAGGAAGGGGCTAAAAATAGCCGCTTGTAAAATGCTGAAGGCAGATAGAGCCACACTTGAAAAACACTATATAGAGCATAAAGAGAAGCCCTTTTATGAAGAATTGATTTCCTATATGATGAGAGGAAATATATTAGTTATGATAGTTGAAGGTAGCAATGCCATAAAGTTAGCTAGAAAAATTAATGGGAGTACTGATCCTGTTGAAGCAGAATTAGGAACAATAAGGGGAGACTATGCAAATACAAAGACAGAAAACATTGTTCATGCTTCAGATTCACTAGAAGCTGCCGAACGAGAAATTTCCATATGGTTCAATTAATAAGGGGGGGAATATAGTGCGAATAGGCATAGGATATGATGTACATAGATTAGTAGAAGGAAGAAAATTAATAATTGGCGGAGTAGAAATACCCTATGAAAAAGGATTATTAGGTCACTCAGATGCAGATGTCCTAGTACATGCAATAATTGATAGTATTTTAGGTGCATTGTCACTAGGGGATATAGGTAAGCATTTTCCAGATACAGATGAAAAATACAAGGACATAAATAGTATGAATTTGCTTACAAAAACATATGATTTAATGATAAAATCAGGATATAAAATTGGCAATATTGATTGTGTAGTTGCTGCTCAAAGACCTAAGCTAGCCCCTTATATTGATATTATGAGAGAGAGAATTGCTAAAGTGCTTAACACTTCTATAGATAATATCAGCATTAAGGCAACAACAACTGAAAAATTAGGCTTTGAAGGTCGTGAGGAAGGTATATCGTCCCAAGTAGTTTGCTTGCTAGTAGAAGAGTAATGAAATTATAAAACTTAGAGCGAAGAATTTAAAGGTTTGAATGACACAAAGATATATTAGGGACAATAAATTAATGCAAAGTATAAAGCTTGAAAAGAATATCTAAAGAGCTTTTTCATAATGTGCCTATTGCGAATATTTTATAATTATGTAAAAATTTAATGTATAAAAATAATTGACAAAGTAAATATTTTTTAGTAATATTAGCTTTAATCATAAATAAATATAAAAAGCAGTGAAGGGAAATAGTAGATATTTAAGGTTTTCAGAGAGGAAATCCTAGGCTGCGAGATTTCTAACCCAATGAATATTGAACCCATCCCAGAGCTTCTAGACGAAAAAGCTAAGTCTAGACGGTTTTAGCCGTTATTTATATGGAGTGGACTATTTTATATAGTCTATTAGGGTGGTACCGCGGATATAACCTTCGTCCCTTACTGGAGACGAAGGTTTTTTTATTTAACTTTTAAATCAAATTCTAGATGGGAGTGATATATATGAGAATGTCAAAGCTATATATGCCAACATTAAGAGAAGTACCTTCAGAAGCTGAGCTTCCAAGCCATCAGCTTTTGTTAAGAGCAGGAATGATTAGAAAATTAGTATCAGGAGTATATTCGTTCTTACCATTAGGGAACAGGGTGCTGAGAAAAGTAGAAAACATAGTTAGAGAGGAAATGGATGCAATTGGTTCTCAGGAAGTCTTAATGTCAGCTATACAACCTGCTGAGCTATGGAAAGAATCAGGTAGATGGAATGACTTTGGACCTGAAATGTTCAGATTATATGACAGAAATCAAAGAGAATTTTGTTTGGGACCAACACATGAAGAAATTTTTACAGACATAATAAGACATGAGATAAAGTCTTATAAGCAACTACCACTTAATCTCTATCAGATTCAAACTAAATATAGAGATGAAAAAAGGCCTAGATTTGGTCTTATGAGGGCAAGAGAATTTATAATGAAGGATGCATACACCTTTGATATTGATGAAGAAGGTATGAGAAAATCCTATAAGGAAATGTGGAAGGCTTATGAAAAAATCTTCACAAGATGTGGATTAAAATTTAAAGTAGTTGAAGGCGATTCAGGAGCTATGGGTGGAAGCGATTCTCATGAATTTATGGCAATGTCAGAGTTTGGAGAAAGTGTTGTAGCTTATTGTGATAGCTGTGATTATGCTGCTACAGATGAAAAAGCCGCTTGTTTATATGAAGTAGAGCAAAATTCACAAGATGAGCTAAATATAGAAAAAGTTCATACTCCAAATGCAAAGACCATAGAAGAAGTGGCAAGATTCTTTAATGCTCCTAGTGAAAACTTTGTAAAAACACTTTTATTTACAGCTAAGGATGAGGTAGTAGCAGTATTGATACCGGGAAATAGAGAGCTTAACGTAATAAAGCTAGTTAAAGTATTAGGTATACCAGAGCATGAGTTAGTGATGGCAGATGAAGAAACTGTAAAAGCAATTACAGGAGCAGAGGTAGGTTTTGCTGGTCCAATTAACTTGAAAAAAGATATAAGAGTTATAGTTGATTCAAGAGTTACAAAGATGAAAAACTTTATTGTGGGAGCCAATGAAACAGATTATCATTTCAAAAATGTAAACTATGGCAGAGATTTTGAAGGAGAAGTAGTAGAAGATCTTTTGCTAGTTCAAAAAGGAGATAGGTGTCCAAAGTGTGGAGCACTACTTGAAATAGATAGAGGAATAGAAGTAGGAAATATATTCCAGTTAGGACTCAAATATAGCAAATCCTTAAACGCTACATTTTTAGATGAAAATGGAAAAGAGAGGTATATATACATGGGATCCCATGGTGTAGGAGTATCTAGAACAATTGCTGCTGTAATAGAGCAGTACCACGATGAAAATGGAATTATATGGCCATTATCAGTAGCTCCATACCATGTCATTATAACAATTGTAAACGTAAAGAGTGAAGAGCAAGTTGTATTAGGAGAAAAACTATATGATGAGCTTACAAAGTCTGGGTTAGAAGTTCTGCTTGATGACAGAAATGAAAGAGCAGGGGTTAAATTTAAAGATGCGGATTTAATAGGTATACCAATAAGAATTACAGTTGGTAAAAGAGCAAATGAAGAAATGGTAGAGTTCTCATTAAGAAGAGGAGGAGAAAAAACCGAAATAAGTATAAATGAAATAATAGATAGAATCAAAGCAGAATTTGCATACCAAGGATTAAAATTTTAGCGTAAAGCCACCGTTAACGATAAAACGGTGGCTTTTATAAATATTTTAATTTTAGTAGGAATACAATTTATGATAGAATGGTTATAGGGTAATTTTGGAAAAATATTAAGGGGGATGTGCACATGTATATTGGGGTAGATATTGGTGGAACAAATGTTACTGCTGGGCTAGTTTCTAATGAAGGGAACATATTATTTCAAAAAAGCTGTCCAACTTTGCCTTTTAGAGGTTTTGACGTAGTTATACAGGATATAATCAATTTAATTAGAGAACTTATTTATAAAGCTCCAGAGAATGAAAAAATTTCTGGGATAGGCATAGGGGTCCCTGGAGTAGCTGATAAAAAGACAGGTAATGTTATAAACTGTGTTAATTTAGGCTGGACAAATGTACCTTTAGGTAAGGTTTTGGAAAGAGAATTTAATATGCCAGTTTACATAGATAATGATGCCTCTGTAGCTGCCTTGGCAGAGTTCGAAAATGGTGCACTTAGAGGTACTCAAAATTCTATTCTCATTACTTTAGGGACTGGAATAGGTGGAGGATTTATAATTAATGGAAAGCTTTATGGTGGGACAAATAACATTGGGTCAGAAATAGGTCATATGATAATAGGAGAGAATTTTTATAATTGTAATTGTGGGAAAAATGGCTGTTTTGAAACATTTTCTTCAGCTACTGCATTGATAAAATATACTAGAAAATTGATGGATGAAACAAAAGAGGATACTATCATAAGAAAATATGTGAGTGACTTGGATAAACTTGATGCAAGAGTCATATTTGACTGTGCTAAAGCTGGGGATAAATTAGCGTTAATTTCAGTTAATAGGCTAGTGGATTATCTGGTAATAGGAATTACTAATCTAATAAACCTACTTGATCCAGAAGTAATAGCTTTAGGTGGCGGAGTGTCAAAGGCAGGAGACTATTTACTGGAGCTAATAAACAATAAAATACATGAAAAGATATTATTTAAGGATATACCATACTGTAAGATTGTCTTAGCTGAACACGGAAATGATGCAGGCATAATTGGTTCAGCAATGCTATGTAAGTATAATAGTTAAAACACTTAAACTAATAAAAAATATTGGAATATCCATTTCTCATATTGTAAATCCTAATATTATCTACAGGTTTAGGAGGAAAGAAATGGATAGAAATAGGAAAAGAGTTAGATACAGAAGTAGATTTTCATTTCTGTCATTAGCATGGTGGATATTACATATTGCAGTATTACTACTAGTCTATTATCTTATTAAAAGATTTTAGGATGCAAATAACTAAAGAAACATTATTTCTTGATACTAGAAAGCTAGTATTATATAATATACAATTATGAATACGAAAAATTATTAGGAGGTTTTAAGATGTCTGAAGTGAGGGTCAGATTTGCACCTAGCCCAACAGGCTATTTACATATAGGTGGCTTAAGAACAGCATTATATGATTATCTATTTGCAAAGAATCAAGGCGGAAAGTACATCCTAAGAATAGAAGATACAGACCAATCAAGATATGTAGATGGTGCCATAGAAAATTTAATAAAATCTCTTTTATGGGCTGGTGTAGTACATGATGAAGGAGTTTTTATAGAAGATGGGAAAATAGTTCAAAAAGGCGAATATGGTCCATATATTCAATCAGAAAGACTTGACATATATAAGAAATACATCAATGAACTATTGGAAAAGGGACATGCTTACTACTGCTTCTGTGACAAAGAAAGACTTGAAAGGCTAAGAGAAGAACAGAAAGAAAAAGGACTGATGCTTGGCTACGATGGACATTGTAGAGATATCAGCATGGAGGAAGCTAAGAAGAGAATAGAAGCAGGTGAAGAGTATGTAATCAGACTGAAACTCCCAAAAAATAGAGATATAGTTTTTAATGATTTAATAAGAGGACAAATAACAATAAATACAAAGGATTTAGATGACCAAGTTCTTATTAAATCAGATGGATTCCCTACTTATCACTTTGCTGTGGTAGTAGATGATCATCTTATGAAAATAACTCACATAGTAAGAGGAGAAGAGTGGCTACCTTCAGCACCAAAGCATGCATACTTATTTGAAGCCTTTGGATGGGAAACTCCACAGTTTGTACATCTACCTACAGTGTTAAATAAAGAAAAGAAAAAGCTTAGTAAAAGACATGGAGATGTTTCAGTAGAAGACTTTAGAGCTAAAGGATATCTGCCAGAAGGACTTGTAAATTATCTTGCATTAGTAGGATGGAGTCCAGAAAACAACCAGGAATTCTTTACAATGGATGAGTTAATTGAACAATTCTCATTTGATAGAGTTTCAAGTACTGGTGGAGTATTTGATAAAGATAAGTTAGATTGGATAAATGGACATTATATAAGGAAAAAAGATATAAATGAACTTACAGAATTAGCTATTCCACATTTATTAAATGCAGGATATATCACAGAAGAAGATATAAAAAATAGATACGACTGGATAAAGCTTATAGTTTCGACTTTACAGGAAAGAATATCTTATGTAGGTGAAATAGTAGAAAAGGCAAAATTTTATTTTGATAATGAAATAAAACCAGAAGATGAAGAAGTGCTAGAAATGCTTAAAGGTGAGCAAGTACCTTCGCTACTGGAAGCATTTAAACAAGAGCTTTCACAAATAGATGAAGTGGATGAGGAATTTTCTACTACTGTAATGAAGAAAATACAAAAAAGTACAGGAATAAAAGGCAAAAATCTATTTATGCCAATAAGATCAGCGTTGACTGGACAGCTTCATGGACCAGATTTAGATAAAATTATTTTAATTTTAGGTAAACAAAACATACTGTCTCGCATAGAATATGTAGAAAAAAATATTTAATAATACTTGATTATAAATAAGTCTATCTAAATAAGTATTGAAAAACATGTTAACTTCTAGTAATATAATAATAAAATTAAATTAAAGTTAAAGGTAATGATAAGGTAAAGTAGGTCTATTACACTTACAGAGAGAGGCTTTTATAAGCTGAGAGAAGCCTTAAGTCAATTTTAGATTGAAGTGCACCTTTGAACCGTTGCCTGAAATATAAGTAGGGTAAATCGGCGTAGCTCCGTTATTGCTAAATGAGGTGAGGCATTCTGCCTAATTAGAGTGGAACCGCGGATTTAAGCCGTCTCTTGGTCTTATTGAGGCGGTTTTTTTATTACCTTTTAATATGAGAAGAGATGATGATATATACAAAATAATATGGGTGCAAATTTACACAACGAGTATTTTTAAAGTAAACTTATATTTTTAAATTGGGGGAAATAGCCTGATTTAACCAAACCTGTGAAATAGTTGAGAAATATAGAAAAATAATATTTGATAATAGAAAGGAGAATTTTATGTTTAGACGCTTAGTAGCAGACATTAGAGCAGTGAAAGAAAGGGACCCTGCGGTTAAAAGCATGCTCGAAGTGTTATTTTGTTACCCGGGACTTCATGCTATAATGTTCCATAGAGTTGCCCACTGGTTCTATAATAGAAGGCTGTATTTTATTGCTAGATTCATATCTACAATATCTAGATTTTTAACAGCTATAGATATCCATCCGGGAGCTAAAATAGGAGAAGGAGTTTTTATTGACCACGGAATAGGAGTAGTTATAGGAGAAACTGCTGAAATTGGTAACAATGTGACTATTTATCAGGGGGTGACTCTTGGTGGAACAGGGAAGGATACAGGAAAAAGGCATCCTACTATAGGTAACAACGTGGTAATAAGCAGTGGTGCAAAAGTCCTTGGACCGTTTAAAGTAGGAGAAAATTCTAAAATTGGCGCAGGTTCAGTAGTGCTAAAAGAAGTGCCGCCTAATTGTACAGTAGTAGGAGTGCCAGGGCGTATAGTTGTAAAAGAAAATCAAAGAGTTTCATCATCAAATAATTGTGCAGATATTGACCTTGACCAAGTAAAGCTTCCTGATCCTGTGGCGCAGGAGTTAGAGACTTTAAGAAAAAGAATAACTGATTTAGAGAACTATGTATATAGCTTAATGGGGAGGAATAATGATGAGGCTTTATAATACACTGACAAGAAAAAAGGAAGAATTTATACCCATAAATAAAGACAAAGTTACTATTTATGTCTGCGGTCCTACTGTATATAATTATATTCATGTAGGAAATGCAAGACCCTTGATAGTTTTTGACGTATTAAGAAGATATTTAGAATATAAAGGATATGAAGTAAATTATTTAGTAAACTTCACTGATATAGATGATAAGCTCATAAATAAGGCAAATGAAGAAGGAACTACTGTAAAAGAAGTTGCTGAAAAGTTTATAAATGAGTACTTTAATGATGCAAGAGGACTATTATTAAAAGAAGAGTCAACTAATCATCCAAGGGCTACTGAACATATAAACGACATAATAGAATTCATTAAAGAACTTATAGAGAAGGACTATGCTTATAGCTCCAATGGGGATGTATATTTCGATATATCTAAGTTAGATGACTACGGTAAATTATCTAAGAAAAATATTGAAGAATTAATGTCTGGTGCAAGGGTAGAAGTTAGTGATGCCAAAAGAAATCCTATGGATTTTACGCTGTGGAAAAATGCAAAGCCCGGGGAGCCATCATGGGATAGCCCTTGGGGTAAAGGTAGACCAGGATGGCATATTGAGTGTTCTGTAATGGCAAGAAAGTATTTAGGGGATACTATAGATATACATGCTGGTGGAGAAGACTTACAGTTCCCTCATCATGAAAATGAAATAGCTCAAAGTGAAAGTCTTACTGGTAAACCTTTTGCTAGATACTGGCTTCATAATGCAATGGTTAATGTAGAAAATCAAAAAATGTCTAAATCCTTGATGAATTTCTTTACAGTTAGAGAAATAAGCGAAGAATTTGATTTAGAAGTTTTGAGATTTTTCATACTTTCAGCTCATTATAGAAAACCTGTTAATTTTAGCAGGGAATTTGTAGAACAAGCTAAAAATGGACTTGACAGATTATATAATGGGAAGCAAAATCTAGAGTATTTAATTAACAATACTAAAGCAAAGCCATTAATAGAAGAAGATGATAAAATTAAGAAAGAAATAGCCGAACTTAAGAATAAATTTATTGACAGCATGGAAGATGATATAAATACTGCTGATGCCATATCTTCATTATTTGAAATAGTGAAGTTAGGTAATGCTAAGCTTGACAGCAACTCGCCTAAGGAATTAGTAGAATTTGCATATAACACTTTGATGGAACTCAGTGGGATATTGGGTATACTAAATAAGAAAGATGAATTGCTGGATGAAGAGATTATTGAGCTTATAGAAAAGAGAACTGAAGCTAGGAAAAATAAAGACTTTAAGCTAGCAGACCAAATAAGAGATGAATTAAAGGAAAAAGGAATAATTTTGGAAGACACAAAAGATGGCGTAAAGTGGAAGAGGGTTAGATAATATAATGGATAAACATTTGTTTGATGGTTTTAAAAGTGTAACAAAAAGCTGGGGGGTAGACTTAAAAGTATTATCTCCCCTACAGCTTGCCTACATAGGAGATGCAGTATATGAGCTTTTCATAAGGACATTTCTTATAGGAACTAAAAATATACCTGTTAACGAGCTTCACAAAGAAGCTGTAGAGTATGTAAAGGCAAAAGCTCAAGCAGATATAACTCATTATCTGGAAGACAAATTAACAGAGGAAGAATGGCAAATAGTCAAGAGAGGAAGAAATGCAAAATCTGGCTCTGCTCCTAAAAATGCCAATCCTTTGGATTATAGATATGCAACTGGCTTTGAGACATTAATTGGATATTTGTATCTCAATGGAAATTATGAAAGAGTTCTAGAGATATTTGCTATGATAATAAACGATGATGTATGTAAATAATAAAAGGGGGAATATTGATGCTTAAGGTAAACTTACTAAGATATACTCAAGATGCGGAAAAACTCGTAGCAGCTGCTGCAAAGTTGTGCTATTCTCAAACTGGAATAGAGGATATCGAAGAAAAGCTTAACGATGAAAAAATAAAGAGATTCATTGAAATGCTTATGGATTTAGGACATGAATCACCTGTAGAGCATGTTTCGTTTACATTTGGAATTGAAGGTGTAAGTAGAGTTTTGACTCATCAATTAGTAAGGCATAGAATAGGTGCTTCATATTCCCAACAGTCTCAAAGATATGTAAAGCTTGAGCAGTTTGATTACATAATTCCACCTGCAATAGAAGAGGTACCAGAGGCCAAGTCGATGTTCATTAAAGCAATGGAAGAGGACCAGAAATACTATAATGAATTGACAAATATTTTGTTCTCAAAGCATTATGAAAAGCTCATAAGCGAGGGAATTAGTGAAGAAAAGGCAAGAAAAGATGCTGAAAAAATGGCGATTGAAGATGCTAGATATGTGTTTCCAAATGCATGTGAAACGAAGATTGTACTTACAATGAATGCAAGGGCATTATTTAACTTTTTCAACAAAAGATGCTGTAATAGAGCGCAATGGGAAATAAGAGAACTTGCTACTGAAATGCTGAGATTAGTAAAAGAAGTTGCACCTTCGCTGTTTAAATATTCAGGTCCAAGCTGCTTGAATGGCCCATGTCCAGAAGGAAATATGACTTGCGGAAAGATAAAAGAGGTAAGAGAGAGATTCGAAAATTTGTAGGTAAATGGAAATTAGACAAATAGTATTTTATCTAATTTTTCAATATACCAAAGCTATTTTTAAAATTATAATAGGACTTGTTAAAATAAGAATAAGAGGTGGAAAGTGATGAGAGAAGAAGGTTATGTAGAAGGACGTAATCCAGTAATGGAGGCCATAAAGGGCGGAAGAGAAATAGATAAAATACTAATTGCTAAAGGTTCAGAGCAAGGTTCTATAAAAAAGATTATAGGAATGGCAAAAGATAAAAAAATAGTAATACAATATGTAGACAAAGCAAAGCTAGATGCAATGTCAGAAACTAAAGCTCATCAAGGAGTAATAGCTTTAGTCACTCCATATTCATATAAAACTGTCGATGACATATTAAAAACAGCAGAGGATAAAAAAGAAGATCCCTTTATAATAATATTAGATGAAATAGAAGATCCGCATAATTTAGGAGCGATTATCCGTACAGCAGAATGTGTGGGAGCTCATGGTGTTATAATACCAAAAAGAAGAGCTGTAGGTATTACACCTATAGTTATAAAGGCTTCAGCAGGAGCAGTAGAGCATATGAATATTGCAAAGGTATCTAATATTTCTTCTACAGTTGAAGAGCTTAAAGAAAAAGGAATCTGGATATATGGAGCAGATATGGCAGGAGAACAAAATTATTTTGATAAAGATTTAAAAGGTCCCATAGCAATAGTAATAGGAAGTGAAGGTAGAGGTATAAGTAGATTAGTTAAAGAAAAATGTGACTTCTTAGTTAAAATACCTATGGCCGGGAAACTAGGCTCATTAAATGCTTCAGTTGCAGCTTCAATTATCATGTATGAAGTATTTAGACAAAGAGGTTCGAGAGAATGATATGAAAGGTGGTGCCAAAGAATACCTGTTTGTTGATGGGTACAATATTATAAACAACTGGAGCAACTTAAGAGAACTATCAAAGCAAAGCCTAGAGTTATCAAGGAATGAACTTATTGATATACTTGCTGAGTATCAGTCGTATACAGGAATAAAAGTTATTGTAGTATTTGATGCACATCTTGTAAAAGGAAGTATGGAAAAAAAGGAAATCTTAAAAGGAGTAGAAGTGGTATATACTAAGGAAAAGGAAAGCGCAGATCATTATATCGAGCGTACTCTAGATGCAATAGGAAGAACAAAAAAAATAAGAGTAGCTACATCAGATTGGATAGAACAGCAAGTAATAATGGGTAGAGGAGGGACAAGAATCTCTGCCAGAGAACTGAAGCTTGAAGTTGACCACTACAAAGAGATGATAAGGAAGAAAAATAAGGCAAACAATGAAACTAATGATATGTTGATGGGACGATTAGATGAAAAGATTTTAGAAAAGCTCGAAAAACTTAGAAAGAATGAGTAAATTACTTGACTGCAACCTAAAAAATATATATAATGATTGTACATGCATTGAACGTTTTGAACATTTTGCTGGAGGGGATGCTAAGTGGGGTTAAGTGTATATAAAGACTTATCAGTAGAAGAATACGATGCAATGGAAGATGAAAAAATAATTTATGATGCAAGAGAAGGAGACCCTGAGGCACTAGAGTACCTTATAAAAAAATACAAAAATTTTGTACGAGCTAAGGCAAGATCGTATTTTTTAATAGGAGCAGATAAAGAAGATATAATTCAAGAAGGAATGATAGGTCTATATAAGGCAATACGTGATTATAATGAGGACAAGCTCACTTCATTTAGAGCCTTCGCTGAACTGTGTATAACTAGACAAATAATAACTGCTATCAAAACTGCAACTAGGCAGAAACATATACCTCTAAATTCCTATGTATCGTTAAATAAGCCTATTTATGATGAAGAATCGGATAGAACTCTTCTAGATGTGTTGACAGGCGTTAAAATAACTGATCCAGAAGAATTGATAATAGGTAGAGAAGAATTGCAGAGTATTGAAAGTAAAATCGGTGAAATCTTAAGTGACTTGGAATGGGAAGTACTTATGTCTTATCTTCAAGGCAAATCCTACCAGGAAATAGCTGTAGATTTAAATAGGCATGTAAAATCAATAGACAATGCTTTACAAAGAGTGAAAAGGAAATTAGAAAGATATTTAGAGGTAAAGGACTCATAATTTTACATTCAATTTTTTGCCTATTGACATAAAATTAAGCTAATAGTAAAATTATCTAAGTGATGGCTACAGATGCCCACGTAGCTCAGGAGGTAGAGCACTTGCATGGTAAGCAAGAGGTCATCGGTTCGAGTCCGGTCGTGGGCTCCAGCTAATACTGAACATTAAAATGGATATAATTATCATGAAACACCCGGGAGTGTTTATTTGGACTGTACTAGTAATGACACAATAAATTTTAAACCGATTTAAAATTTGCTAATACATATTAGCTATATTCAAAATTTTTATTTTAAGGAGGAATAAAAATGGCAAAAGCAAAATTCGAAAGAACAAAGCCACACGTAAACGTTGGAACAATAGGACACGTTGACCACGGTAAGACAACATTAACAGCAGCAATAACATTAGTATTAAACAAAAGATATGGAACTGGCGAATTCGTTGATTATGCAAACATAGACAAAGCTCCAGAAGAAAGAGAAAGAGGAATAACAATATCAACATCACACGTAGAATACGAAACACCAAACAGACACTATGCACACGTTGACTGTCCAGGCCACGCTGACTATGTAAAGAACATGATAACAGGAGCAGCACAAATGGACGGAGCGATACTAGTAGTATCAGCAGCAGATGGTCCAATGCCACAAACAAGAGAGCACATACTACTATCAAGACAAGTAGGTGTTCCAACAATAGTAGTATTTTTAAACAAAGCAGATATGGTAGATGACGAAGAATTAATCGAGCTAGTAGAAATGGAAATAAGAGAATTACTAAACGAATATGAATTTGATGGAGACAATACACCAATAATAGTAGGATCAGCATTAAAAGCATTAGATGACCCAATGGGACCATGGGGAGACAAGATAATAGAATTAATGGAAGCAGTAGACAATACAATACCAACACCAGAAAGAGCAATAGATAAACCATTCCTAATGCCAGTAGAAGACGTATTTACAATCACAGGAAGAGGAACAGTAGCAACAGGAAGAGTAGAAAGAGGAGTATTAAAAGTACAAGACCAAGTACAAATCGTAGGATTAACAGATGAGCCAAGAACAGTAGTATGTACAGGAGTAGAAATGTTCAGAAAGAGCTTAGATGAAGCACAAGCAGGAGACAACATAGGAGCACTACTAAGAGGAGTACAAAGAAACGAAATTGAAAGAGGTCAAGTACTAGCAAAGCCAGGAAGTATAACACCACATACAAAATTCAAAGCAGAAGTATACGTATTAACAAAAGAAGAAGGTGGAAGACATACACCATTCTTTGATGGATACAGACCACAATTCTACTTCAGAACAACAGACGTAACAGGAACAATAAGATTACCAGAAGGCGTAGAGATGGTAATGCCAGGAGATAACGCAACATTCACAATAGAGTTAATCACACCAATAGCAATGGAAGCAGGATTAAAGTTTGCTATTCGTGAAGGTGGAAGAACAGTAGGAGCTGGAGTAGTAGCTCAAATTATAGAATAACTTAGAGACTAGGTCTATAAGACCTAGTCTTTTTAAGGAGAGAAATTAAAATGTTAGGTATTGATTCTGACATTGTGGAGATACTAAAACCTGAATACAATATGTACTTCTAAGTTGTTGCCTATAATTGTATTTTTTTATTGACAGACTATTTAATTTATGATAGTTTATATAAAGTAATGTAGCTATTATTAGGTTACTGACTAAGAAAATTATAATATTTATATAGACCTGGTTAGGTTAGCGTGGGAGGTGTATTTAATGAGAGTTAAAGTTGTATTGGCGTGCACAGAGTGCAAGCAAAGAAACTATAACACAATGAAAAATAAGAAAAATAATGCTGACAGAATTGAGCTAAAGAAATATTGTAAATTCTGTCGTACTCATACAGTCCATAAAGAAACAAAATAGTTTTTTAAAATAACTAATTAATAAGGATGTGAAGTGAATGGCGGCTCAAACGGGTGCTGATAAGGGAACAAAAAAATTAAGCAGCTACTTTAGAGGAGTAAGAGCTGAACTGAAAAAAGTTAGTTGGCCTAGTAGGAAAGAGCTAGTTAATTATACTATAGTAGTATTAGTTATTTGTACAATTATTTCTTTAGCAGTATGGCTAATTGACTCAGGCTTACATCAACTATTAAAATTAATAATTGGATAAAAGATGAAGGAGGGAAGGACCTAAAATAGGGTCCCCGTAAGCTATGACAGATAAGTCGGATAAAGGGAAATGGTACGTAGCCCATACCTATTCGGGTCACGAAAATAAAGTTAAAGCCAACATTGAAAAATTAGTAGAAAATAGAGGAATGCAGGATGTCATTTTTGAAGTGAGAGTTCCAGTAGAAGAATACGTAGAAGTCAAAGATGGCAAGAAAAAAGTTAAAGAGAGAAAAATGTTTCCAGGTTATGTGTTGATTAAAATGATAATGACTGATGAATCTTGGTATTTAGTTAGAAATACAAGAGGAGTTACAGGCTTTGTTGGCCCTGGATCTAAACCTGTGCCGCTTACTAATGAAGAAGTGAAGTTATTAGGAGTGCAAGAGCCATTGCCTGAGCTTGATGTCAATGTTGGTGATGTTATAAAAATAGTGTCAGGGTATTTTGAGAATTTCATAGGAACAGTTGAAAGCATAAACACTGAAAAAAGAAAGCTTAAAGTGTTTGTATCTATGTTTGGAAGAGAAACACTTGTAGAGTTAGATTTTGACCAAGTAGAGAAGCTTTAATACTGGTAACAAAGCATATGCTTTATTATTATATATATAGATAGAATTAAGATGTGATGGACTAGCTTAATGCTTTTTCCACATAGTAAGGAGGTGTAAAAATGGCAAAAAAGGTTATAGCTGTGGTTAAGTTGCAAATCCCAGCTGGTAAAGCGACTCCAGCACCACCAGTAGGTACAGCTTTAGGACCACATGGTGTAAATATTATGCAGTTTACAAAGGAATTCAATGCGAGAACTGCTGATCAAGCTGGTATGATAATTCCAGTTGTTTTAACAGTTTACCAAGATAGATCTTTCTCATTCATAACTAAAACTCCTCCGGTAGCAGTATTGCTAAAGAAAGCAGTAGGTATAGAATCAGGCTCCGGAGCACCAAACAAAACAAAAGTTGCAAAAATCTCAAAAGCTAAAGTTAGAGAGATTGCAGAACTAAAGATGCCAGACTTAAATGCAGGTAGTATAGAAGCTGCTATGAGCATGGTAGCTGGTACTGCAAGAAGTATGGGAATTGTTGTAGAAGATTAATCAATAGTGGGAGGTAACAACCGCTAATACCACAAGGAGGTTTGTAAGATGGCAAAGAAAGGTAAAAGATATTTAGAATCAGCAAAATTAGTTAATAGAGAAACTTATTACGATGTAGATGAAGCTATTGAATTAGTTCAACAAACAGCGAAGGCTAAATTTGATGAGACTGTAGAATTGCATATAAAACTTGGAGTAGATTCAAGACACGCAGATCAACAAGTTAGAGGTGCTGTAGTTTTACCACATGGTACTGGTAAAACAAGAAAAGTTTTAGTATTTGCTAAAGGTGATAAAGCTAAAGAAGCAGAAAATGCAGGAGCTGACTTTGTAGGTGCAGAAGAACTTGTGACTAAGATTCAAACTGAAAACTGGTTTGACTATGATGTAGTAGTTGCTACACCAGATATGATGGGTGTAGTAGGAAGATTAGGTAGAGTGTTAGGACCAAAAGGATTAATGCCAAACCCAAAATCAGGTACAGTTACTTTTGACATCGAAAAAGCAGTTAAAGATATTAAAGCTGGTAAAGTTGAATACAGAGTTGACAAGACTAACATAATTCACGTTCCTATAGGAAAAGTGTCATTTGGAACAGAAAAGTTAAGAGATAACTTCAATACTTTAATGGATGCAGTTATTAAAGCTAAGCCAGCAGCAGCTAAAGGAAAATATTTAAGAAGCGTAACTATTTCTAGTACAATGGGTCCTGGAATTAAAATAAATTCAGCTAAAATAATGGATTAAAACTATTGACATTATTTTGATATATTGATAATATACTAATGTTACAATTTAAAATGCTCCGTAGACAGTAGGTACCTAATTGGTTTAAAGCTTCGCCTACCGAGGACAGATCTGGTGATTACTAAGAAATCAAAGGTCTCTCTATGTCTACGGAGAGACCTTATTATATTTGTGCTGGTTATGTCGTTAGTTAATCGATGAGGAGGTGGACTTAAATGAGCTCAGTATTAGAGCAAAAGAAGCAGATAGTAGAAGAAATAAGATCTAAAATAAGAGATGCGAAATCAATTGTACTTGTTGATTATAGAGGCCTTACTGTAGAAGAAGTAACTGAATTAAGAAAGAAATGTACTAAAGAAGGTGTAGAGTACAAGGTTTATAAAAACACAATGATGAGATTTGCCTTCAAAGAAGAAGGTCTTGAAGCTTTCAATGAATTCTTAACAGGACCAAACGCTATAGCAATATCTAAAGATGATGTTGTAGCTCCTGCAAGAATCACAAGTGAATTCGCTAAAGAACACAAAAACTTAGAGTTTAAAGCAGGTATTATTGAAGGAGAAATCGTAGGAGTAGATAAGATTAAGGCTATAGGTGAGTTACCACCTAAGGAAGTACTACTTACTCAATTAGTTATTGCTTTAAATTCACCTATTTCTAAGTTTGCTAGAACATTACAAGCTATAGTTGATAAACAACCACAAGAAGCTTAATAAAAAATGAAAAAAATGAAGGAAAATGGAGGTATATTGTAATGAGTGAAAAAATCACAAAAATTATAGAAGATGTAAAGGCATTATCAGTTTTAGAATTATCAGAATTAGTTAAAGCATTAGAAGAAGAATTTGGAGTAAGCGCAGCAGCACCTGTTATGGTAGCAGGAGGAGCAGCTCCAGCAGCAGCAGGAGGAGCAGCTGAAGAAAAGACTGAATTTGATGTAATCCTAGCAAATGCTGGTGCAGAAAAGATTAAAGTTATTAAAGTTGTAAGAGAATTAACTGGCTTAGGATTAAAAGAAGCAAAAGACTTAGTTGACAATGCTCCTAAGACATTAAAAGAAGGAGCTTCAAAAGAAGAAGCTGAGCAAATCAAAGCTAAACTTGCAGAAGTTGGTGCAACTGTAGAAATAAAATAACAATATAATATGATAAAAAAGGTTTCATTAATATAATGAAGCCTTTTTTTATGACCTAACCCTATTTTTTAAATACTTTTATCAAGAAATCGTAGGTTAAAAACACAATGAATGCCAAATTTATGCGAGTGAAATGAGCAAATAAATTTGTGGAGCAAGGCTGTGAGAAAAGACCTAACTCGACTTTCTGAATGCTTCTTAAAAAAATAAGGAAGCTCATAAAACAAGTTTCTAAGTACTGCAATTACATCAAGGAGAAGATTTTGGTAATCGCAGCATAGGGCAAATCTAGCGAGCACTAAAATTACGAAATAGAGTAATAAATTTATGCTGCGAAATTGTGGAGCGTAGTAAAATAAAAATTTTTTGCAGTTACACTGTCGAAATTAAAGTTTAAAATTTCTATGCTTGACAACTTTATTTTTGTGTGATAGTATTATAAAATGCATAATAGGCGATTTTTGGCATAAACTTTGAATATTTGAAAAAGTTTGTGGCAATATTATAATAGGTATACTTATGTCAAGAAATTACCAAAGGAGTAGTACAAAATAATCCAAGAGATAATGAAGTCGAATTTAAGTACTACCCTTGTAGAGTTTTAAAGGGTTTATAACTATTAAAACAAGTTAAAAAACATAACCTAAGGCTCTAGATATTGGTAATTTGTTTTTAACTACTTAAGTTTTAAGGGGTGGTAATAATGGTGCATCCTGTTTCATATGGAAAACGGGTACGTATGAGCTATTCTAGGATAAACGAAGTCCTAGAAATACCAGATTTAATCGAAGTACAGAAAAAGTCCTATGAGTGGTTTATTAAAGAAGGACTTAAGGAAGTATTCGAAGATATTTCTCCAATCCAAGATTACACAGGGAACTTAATTTTAGAATTTGTTGATTATACCATTGGCGATGAAGCAAAATATGAAGAAGAAGAATCTAAAGAAAGAGATGTTAATTATGCAGCGCCACTAAAAGTTAAAGTTAGACTTATTAATAAGGAAACAGGAGAAGTTAAGGAACAAGAAGTATTTATGGGAGATTTTCCTTTAATGACTGATAAAGGAACTTTCATAATCAATGGGGCAGAGAGGGTAATAGTAAGCCAGTTGGTCAGATCTCCAGGAGTTTACTTTGCTGAAGACATAGACAAAACAGGCAAAAAACTCTACTCAGCTACTGTAATACCTAATAGAGGTGCTTGGCTAGAATATGAAAGCGACTCAAATGATGTAGTATACGTTAGAGTAGATAGGACTAGAAAACTTCCCCTTACCACTTTACTCAGAGCATTAGGATATAGTACAAATGCTGAGATTTTAGAACTTTTAGGCGAAACAGAACAGATTTTAAAAACCCTTGAAAAAGATAGCACTAAAAATCAAGAAGAGGGTTTATTAGAAATATATAAAAGATTAAGACCAGGAGAGCCTCCTACAGTAGAAAGCGCTAAATCACTTATTAATTCTTTATTTTTTGATCCAAAAAGATATGATTTAGCTAAGGTTGGAAGATATAAATTCAATAAAAAGCTGGCTCTTTACAGTAGAATTACTAACAGAAGAGCTGCTGATACAATTGTTGACGAGAATACAGGTGAAATATTAGTTGAAAAGGGCGAAAAAATTTCTAGAAAAAAAGCTATTGAAATAGAGAATTCAGGTATAAATGTTGTAGATGTATTAACTGATGATAATAAAACTGTAAGAGTTATAGGTAATCATTTTGTAGATATAAAAGCATTTGACTTACCTTTTTCTGTTGAAGATTTAGGACTAAAAGAAAAAGTATATTATCCAGTAATGAAGGAATTGATAGATAAATTTGGAAAAACCGATGAATTAAAGGAAGCTATGAAAGAAAGAGTTAGAGAGCTTTCTCCAAAACACATAATAAATGCAGATATAATTGCATCAGTTAGTTATGAGTTTAATTTATTTTTTGGTATTGGAAGCACAGATGATATAGATCACCTAGGGAATAGAAGACTTCGTTCTGTTGGAGAGCTTTTACAGAACCAGTTTAGAATTGGTCTATCAAGAATGGAAAGAGTAGTCAGAGAAAGAATGACTATTCAAGATATGGATGTAGTCACACCACAAGCACTAATAAACATCAGACCAGTAGCCGCAGCTATTAAGGAGTTCTTTGGCAGCAGCCAGTTATCACAATTCATGGATCAAACAAACCCATTAGCAGAGCTTACACATAAACGAAGAATGTCTGCCTTAGGACCTGGAGGACTTAGTAGAGATAGGGCAGGTTTCGAAGTAAGAGACGTTCATCATTCACATTACGGAAGAATGTGTCCTATAGAGACACCTGAAGGCCCAAATATCGGACTTATTACTTCACTTACAACTTATGCTAGAATAAATGATTATGGCTTTATAGAGGCTCCTTACAGAAAAGTGGATAAAGAGAGAGGAGTAGTTACAAACGAAATTGAGTACTTAACAGCAGATGTGGAAGATGAATTCGTAATTGCCCAATCTAATGAGCCATTGGATGCTGAAGGTAGATTTATAAATAAAAGAGCATTAGCTAGAGCTAAAAATGGAAGTATTGAAGTAGTACCAGTAGAAGAAGTAGATTACATGGACGTATCTCCAAAACAAATAGTAGCTGTAGCTACTGCTATGATTCCATTCCTAGAAAATGACGATGCTAACAGAGCGCTAATGGGTGCTAATATGCAGCGTCAAGCTGTTCCTCTATTAAAAACTGAAGCACCAATCATTGGAACTGGTATGGAATATAGAGCTGCAAAAGACTCTGGTGTAGTTGTAGTTGCTAAAAACTCTGGAGTAGTCACTAGAGTAACTGCTGATGAAATATTAATTAGAAGAGATGAAGATGGCCAAATTGATAAATATAAATTATTGAAGTTTAAACGCTCAAATCAAGGAACATGTATTAATCAAAGACCTATTGTAAGAAAGCATGAAAAAGTTGAAAAAGGCCAGGTTATAGCAGATGGTCCTTCAACTGACCAAGGTGAATTAGCTTTAGGTAAGAACCTACTTATTGGATTTATGACATGGGAAGGTTATAACTACGAGGATGCTATTTTATTAAATGAAAAAGTTGTTAGAGAAGATATATTGACTTCCATTCATATTGAAGAATACGAATCAGAAGCAAGAGATACAAAACTTGGACCAGAAGAGATCACAAGGGATATACCAAATGTCGGAGAAGATTCATTAAAAGACCTAGATGAAAGAGGTATAATTAGAATAGGTGCAGAAGTAGAAGCAAATGATATTTTAGTAGGTAAGGTTACTCCAAAGGGAGAAACAGAGCTTACTGCGGAAGAAAGATTACTGAGGGCTATATTTGGTGAAAAGGCTAGAGAAGTAAGAGACACCTCACTTAGAGTACCTCATGGAGAGTCTGGAATAGTTGTAGATGTAAAAGTATTTACTAGAGAAAATGGTGATGAGCTACCTCCAGGAGTTAATCAGCTTGTAAGGGTATATATTGCAACTAAGCGTAAAATTAATGTTGGAGATAAAATGTGCGGTAGACATGGAAATAAAGGTGTTGTTTCAAGAATACTTCCTGAAGAAGATATGCCTTTCCTACCAGATGGAACGCCACTTGAAGTTGTTCTTAACCCTCTAGGAGTTCCTTCTCGTATGAATATCGGTCAGGTTTTAGAAGTGCATCTAGGATTAGCTGCGAAAAAAGCAGGTTGGTATGTAGCTACTCCAGTATTTGATGGTGCAAATGAAAATGACATATGGGAAGCTCTTAGAAATGTAGGGTATCCAGAGAGTGGAAAGATTCAATTAAGAGATGGAAGAACTGGATTGCCTTTTGATAATCCTGTTACTGTAGGATATATGTATATGCTTAAGCTGCACCACCTAGTTGACGATAAAATACATGCCAGATCTACAGGACCTTACTCATTAGTTACTCAGCAGCCTTTAGGAGGTAAGGCACAGTTCGGTGGACAAAGATTTGGTGAAATGGAAGTATGGGCGTTAGAGGCTTATGGTGCTTCTCATACTTTACAAGAGATACTTACAGTGAAATCGGATGACGTAGTTGGACGTGTAAAGACATATGAAGCAATAGTTAAAGGTGAGAACATACCAGAGCCAGGAATACCAGAATCATTTAAAGTTCTTATAAAAGAATTGCAGAGCTTAGCTTTAGATGTAAAGGTATTGACTGATAATCAAGAAATTGAAATAAAAGAGTCTGTAGAAGACGAAATAGGAGATCTCAATATTGGACTTGAAGTAGAAGATAAAGATAGTGAGTTTGAAGCTGAATATTATAACGACTATGATGAGGACAATACAGAAAGCCCAGATGAAGAAGAATTTGACATTGAAGAATCTGAGGATGACAAGTTTATATTTGATGACGATGACTTGTTTGATGAAGATTTTGACGATTAGCTTTTAAACTTAAACTAATTTATGAAGGGAGAGAAAGCCCCTTGTTTGAGCTTGATAATTTTGATTCAATAAAAATTGGATTAGCATCACCTGAAAAAATCAGACAATGGTCAAAGGGAGAAGTTAAGAAACCTGAGACCATAAACTATAGAACATTAAAGCCTGAGAAGGAAGGTCTATTTTGTGAGAAAATATTTGGACCTACAAAAGACTGGGAATGTCATTGTGGGAAATACAAAAGAGTAAGATATAAGGGAGTAGTTTGCGACAGATGTGGAGTTGAAGTCACAAAGGCCAAAGTGAGAAGAGAAAGAATGGGGCACATAGAACTTGCTGCTCCAGTTTCTCATATTTGGTATTTTAAGGGAATACCTAGTAGAATGGGACTTATATTAGATATGTCTCCAAGGGCATTAGAAAAAGTTCTTTACTTTGCTTCATACGTGGTAATAGATCCAGGAGATACATCTCTAGCTGAAAAACAGTTATTAAGTGAAAAGGAATATAGAGATGCCTTAGATAAATACGGAAGAAGATTTAGAGCAGGAATGGGAGCAGAAGCAATAAAAGAGCTATTGTGTAAAATAGATTTGGATGCAGAAGCAAGGGAATTGAGAGCTCAGCTAAAAGAAAGCTCAGGTCAGAAGAAAATCAGAATCATAAGAAGATTAGAAGTAGTAGAAGCTTTTAGACAATCAGGTAATAGACCAGAATGGATGATATTAGATGTAATTCCTGTTATACCACCAGATTTAAGACCTATGGTACAGCTTGATGGTGGTAGATTTGCTACATCAGACTTAAATGACCTTTATAGAAGGGTAATAAATAGAAATAATAGACTAAAAAGATTATTAGACTTAGGCGCTCCAGATATTATAGTAAGAAATGAAAAGAGAATGCTTCAAGAAGCAGTAGATGCTCTTATTGATAATGGAAGAAGAGGAAGACCTGTAACAGGACCTGGAAATAGACCACTAAAATCATTATCTGATATGTTAAAAGGTAAGCAAGGTAGATTTAGACAAAACCTTCTAGGTAAAAGGGTTGATTATTCAGGTCGTTCCGTTATAGTAGTTGGACCAGAACTTAAATTCTATCAATGTGGACTTCCTAAGAAGATGGCACTTGAGCTATTTAAGCCATTTGTGATGAAGAAATTAGTAAATGAAGGTCATGCTCATAATATTAAGAGTGCAAAGAGAATGGTGGAAAAAGTTAAGCCAGTAGTATGGGATGTACTAGACTCAGTTATAAAAGAGCATCCAGTACTACTTAACCGTGCTCCTACTCTACATAGACTTGGAATTCAAGCTTTTGAGCCAGTTTTAGTAGAAGGTAAGGCAATTAAACTTCATCCACTTGTATGTACAGCATACAATGCTGACTTTGACGGAGACCAAATGGCTGTTCACGTACCACTTTCTATGGAAGCACAGGCAGAAGCAAGATTCTTAATGTTATCAGTAAATAACATTCTTGCACCTAAGGATGGAAAGCCTATTACAACTCCTACACAAGACATGGTATTAGGAAGCTATTATCTTACTGTAGAAAGACCTGGTGCTATAGGGGAAGGCATGATTTTCAAGGACTATGATGAAATGATAATGGCATACCATGAGGGAGTAGTGCATTTACATTCTAGAGTCAAAGTTAGAGTAAAGCTAGATGAAAATGACAGAGGGAAATTAGTAGAAAGTACTGTAGGTAGATTCATATTTAATCAAAACATACCACAGGATTTGGGCTTTGTAGATAGAGAAAAAGATAAATATTCACTTGAAGTAGATGAAGTAGTTGATAAGAAAAAATTAGGTAAAATTATTGAAAAATGCTTCAGAAAACATGGGAATACAGTAACAGCTATGGTACTAGATAATATTAAAGAAACAGGATTCCATTATTCTACAATTGGTGCCATAACAGTAAGTATTGATGATATAGTGGTTCCTAAGGAAAAGGAAATATTAATATCTGAAGCAGAAGAAAAAGTTGACAAATATGAAAAGTCTTATAGAAGAGGACTTATATCAGATGAAGAGAGATATGAAAGAGTAATAGAGGTTTGGAATAGAACTACAGAACTTGTTACTGAAGCACTTATGAATAGTTTAGACCCTCTTAATAATATATTCATAATGGCTCAATCAGGAGCTAGAGGTAGTAAGAACCAAATCAGACAGCTCGCAGGTATGAGGGGACTTATGGCCAATGCTTCAGGTAAAACTGTTGAGCAGCCTATTAGATCAAACTTCAGAGAAGGACTTACAGTTCTTGAATTCTTTACATCAACTCACGGTTCTAGAAAAGGTCTAGCAGATACTGCTTTAAGAACAGCAGACTCAGGATATCTGACTAGAAGACTAGTAGATGTCAGCCAAGACGTTATAGTAAGAGAAGAAGATTGTGGTACTGACCAATATGTAGTAATTAAGGCGTTTAAAGATGGAAGAGAAATCATAGAAGACTTATGGGACAGAATTGAAGGAAGATTTGCATTTGAAGATGTAGTTGATCCAAATACAGGAGAGGTAATAGTAAAAGCAGGAGAGCTTATAGATGAAAAAGCAGCAGATAAAATTGTTGCTGCTGGAATTGAAGAGGTAAAGGCAAGGTCAGTATTAGGATGTAGAACAAGACATGGAGTATGTGCAAAATGCTATGGAAGAAATCTTGCAACAGGTCAGATAGTTAACATAGGAGAGGCAGTAGGTATAATAGCAGCTCAATCCATAGGAGAGCCTGGTACACAGCTTACAATGCGTACATTCCATACAGGTGGAGTTGCAGGAGCAGACATTACTCAAGGTCTTCCAAGGGTTGAAGAGCTATTTGAAGCTAGAAAGCCAAAAGGACTTGCTATTATTTCAGAAATATCAGGTGTTATATCAATTAACGAATCTAAGAGAAAGAGAGAAGTAGTGGTTACAGCTGATGATGGAGAGTCAAGATCTTATACTATCCCTTATGGTTCGAGACTGAAAGTTAAGGCAGGAGACTTCGTAGAAGCAGGGGATGAGATAACTGAAGGTTCAGTTAATCCACATGACATATTAAAAATAAAAGGAGTTGCTGGAGTTCAATCATACCTTGTAAAAGAAGTTCAAAGAGTTTACAGAATGCAGGGTGTTGATATTAACGATAAGCACATTGAAGTTATAGTTAGACAAATGCTAAATAAAGTTAAAGTTGAAGACCCAGGTGATACAGACTTCCTTCCAGGAGGATTAGTGAATATATTTGACTTCGAAGAAGTAAATAGAAAAATGGAAGAAAAGCAAGGGAAACCTGCGGTAGGAAGAAGAGTACTACTTGGAATTACTAAAGCATCATTAGCTACTGAATCTTTCTTGTCAGCAGCTTCATTCCAAGAAACTACAAGAGTGTTAACAGAAGCAGCAATAAAAGGAAAAGAAGACAATTTAATAGGATTGAAGGAAAATGTGCTTATAGGTAAACTCATACCAGCTGGTACAGGTATGAGAAGATATAAAGAAATTGCTCTAAAATTCCCAGAACAAGAGCTAAATGAAGAAAAAACTGATGATAATATATAAATTGTTGACACTAATTATAACAAATGTTAAAATATATAAGTGTGCAAAATTGCAGGTTGACTCTTTTGGATCAAAGAAGATTATGCAGCTATGCTGCATAATCTTCTAGATGTTGAAAAAAGGAGGAAACTTAAATGCTAGCCAATCTTAAGCATGCTAAGAAGGTTGTTGGTATAAAACAGGCCAGAAGAGCAATAAATAAAGACGAAGCGCAAACAGTATATGTTGCAGAAGACGCAGAGCCTAGATTAGTACAGGATGTTATTGATTTATGTAAAGAAAAATCTATAGAAATTATATACGTTTCAAGTATGAGAGAATTAGGTAAGGCCTGTGGAATTGATGTAAATGCAGCTGTTGCTGCAGTTTTAAAATAGCAAAACTTTGGAAGGAGGTGCTTTGATGCCAACAATTAGCCAATTAGTAAAAAAAGGTAGAGAAGAAGTTGTTTACAAATCTAAATCAGCTCACTTAGGAGTAGGTTATAACTCTTTAAAGAAAAGAACAACTAAGATAAATTCTCCACAAAAAAGAGGAGTTTGTGTATCTGTAAGAACTGTGACTCCTAAAAAACCTAACTCAGCTTTAAGAAAGATTGCCAGAGTTAGACTTACAAATGGTTTAGAAGTAAATGCTTACATTCCAGGTATAGGACACAATCTACAAGAGCACAGTGTTGTTCTTATAAGAGGTGGAAGAGTTAAGGACCTACCAGGTGTTAGATACCATATTATAAGAGGTACACTTGATGCAGCTGGTGTAGATAAGAGAATGCAAGGTAGATCAAAATATGGTGCAAAGAAACCTAAGAAAAAATAATGTTATCAGGTACGATAATGCGGGGCTTTAGTGTCATAGACTAAAGGCTGTTTATATATATGCATTTTAGTGCGCTGACGACAAGCTTCAAAAGTCGAGTACCTATGAATTAATCTTGATGTTTAAGGAGGGAAGAATAGTGCCAAGAAAAGGACATGTTCCAAAAAGACAAGTTAGTCCAGATCCAATATACAAAGACAGAGTAGTGACAAAACTAATAAATCAAGTTATGTTAGATGGAAAAAAAGGTGTTGCACAAAGAATAGTGTATGATGCCTTTGACTATATTAGAGAGAAAACAGGTGAGGAACCATTAGAAGTTTTCTATAAAGGGCTTAACAACATTATGCCTGTACTAGAAGTAAAGGCAAGACGTGTTGGTGGAGCAACTTATCAAGTACCAGTTGAAGTTAGACCTGAAAGAAGACAAACTCTAGGATTAAGATGGCTAGTAGAATTCTCTAGAAAAAGAGGAGAAAAAACTATGAGTGAAAGACTAGCTAAAGAGATAATGGATGCAGCTAATAATACAGGTGCAAGTGTTAAGAAGAGAGAAGATACTCATAAAATGGCTGAGGCTAACAAAGCTTTTGCACATTATAGATGGTAATAAAGTTAGACAATTTTGGTTAAAATCAGAGTTGAGTAGAAATACAAAATTTAGAATGAGTAGCAGAAAGGAGGAATACTGTGCCTAGAGAATTTTCATTAGAAAAAACTCGAAACATTGGTATAATGGCTCACATCGATGCGGGTAAAACTACTACTACCGAAAGAATATTATTCTATACAGGAAGAACGCACAAAATAGGCGAGACTCATGAGGGGTCCGCTACAATGGACTGGATGGAACAAGAACAGGAAAGAGGCATCACAATAACTTCTGCGGCAACAACAGCTCAATGGAATGGTCATAGGATAAACATCATAGACACACCAGGACACGTGGATTTTACCGTTGAGGTAGAAAGATCTCTTCGTGTTCTCGACGGCGCAGTAGCAGTTTTTTGTGCAAAAGGTGGGGTGGAGCCACAATCAGAAACTGTTTGGCGTCAAGCTGACAAATACCACGTTCCACGTATAGCCTTTGTTAATAAGATGGACACTATAGGTGCAGATTTTTATAGAGCAGTTGATATGATGAAAGAAAGGCTAAATGCTAATGCAGTACCTGTACAGCTGCCAATCGGTTCAGAAAATGATTTTGTTGGAATAGTAGATTTAATTAATATGAAAGCAGTAATATACAAGGATGACCTTGGAAAAGAATATGATATTACAGATATTCCAGCAGAGATGTTAGATAAGGCCAAGGAATATAGAGAAGCATTAGTTGAAGCTGTAGCTGATGAAAATGAAGAGCTAATGATGAAATACCTTGAAGGTGAAGAAGTTAGCGTTGAAGAAATAAAGAAAGCAATAAGAAGTGCTACAATAGCATGCAAATTAACTCCAGTTTTATGTGGCTCAGCTTATAAAAACAGAGGTATTCAACCACTTCTAGATGCAGTAGTTGATTACTTACCTGCTCCTATTGATGTTCCACATATTACAGGAGTTAAACCTGGTTCAGAAGAAGTTGAAGAAAGAGTATCATCAGATGATGAGCCTTTTGCAGCATTAGCATTTAAAATAATGGCTGACCCATATGTAGGTAAACTTGCTTTTTTTAGAGTTTACTCAGGAATATTAGAATCAGGTTCATATGTATTAAATTCAACTAAAAACAGGAAAGAAAGAATTGGCCGTATATTACAAATGCATGCAAATAAAAGGGAAGAAATAGATAGAGTTTATGCAGGAGACATTGCTGCAGCAGTAGGACTCAAAGATACTACAACAGGAGATACACTTTGCGATGAAAATCATCCTATTATATTAGAATCTATGGAATTCCCAGAACCAGTTATTAGAGTAGCTATAGAGCCTAAATCTAAAGCTAGCCAAGACAAAATGGGCATTGCTTTAGCAAAATTAGCAGAAGAAGACCCAACATTTAAAACTTACACAGACCAAGAAACAGGTCAGACTATTATAGCTGGAATGGGTGAATTACACCTAGAAATTATAGTTGACAGGCTTCTAAGAGAATTCAAAGTAGAAGCTAATGTAGGTAGCCCACAAGTTGCATACAAAGAAACTATCACTAAAGAAGTTGATGTAGAAGCAAAATATGCAAGACAATCTGGTGGACGTGGACAATACGGACACGTTAAGATTAAACTTGAACCTAGACAACCAGGCGAGGGTTACGAATTTGTCAACAAGATTACTGGAGGAGTTATACCAAAAGAATATATTCCAGCTGTTGATAGCGGTATACAAGAAGCTATGCAAAATGGTGTGCTTGCAGGTTATGAGGTTCTTGATGTAAGAGTAACTCTATATGATGGTTCATACCATGAAGTTGACTCATCTGAAATGGCATTCAAGATAGCAGGTTCTATGGCATTTAAAGATGGTATGAGGAAGGCAAATCCAGTTATTCTTGAACCATATATGAAAGTTGAAGTTGTTATGCCTGAAGAGTATATGGGAGACGTTATAGGTGACCTTAACTCTAGAAGAGGCAGAATAGAAGGTATGGAGTCAAGAAATGGCTTACAAGTAGTAAGGGGATTTGTGCCTCTAGCAGAAATGTTTGGATATGCAACAGACCTTCGTTCAAAAACTCAAGGTCGTGGAACATACACAATGCAGTTTGATCACTACGAACCAGTGCCAAACAATATAGCTGAAAAGATAATTAATAAGTAATCACATAGTAAAACTCATAAGAGATTAAACTGATTGTTTATATAACAGAATAAATTAAAATATTATTTTGTTTAGTAGGGAGGAATAAAAAAATGGCAAAAGCAAAATTCGAAAGAACAAAGCCACACGTAAACGTTGGAACAATAGGACACGTTGACCACGGTAAGACAACATTAACAGCAGCAATAACATTAGTATTAAACAAAAGATATGGAACTGGCGAATTCGTTGATTATGCAAACATAGACAAAGCTCCAGAAGAAAGAGAAAGAGGAATAACAATATCAACATCACACGTAGAATACGAAACACCAAACAGACACTATGCACACGTTGACTGTCCAGGCCACGCTGACTATGTAAAGAACATGATAACAGGAGCAGCACAAATGGACGGAGCGATACTAGTAGTATCAGCAGCAGATGGTCCAATGCCACAAACAAGAGAGCACATACTACTATCAAGACAAGTAGGTGTTCCAACAATAGTAGTATTTTTAAACAAAGCAGATATGGTAGATGACGAAGAATTAATCGAGCTAGTAGAAATGGAAATAAGAGAATTACTAAACGAATATGAATTTGATGGAGACAATACACCAATAATAGTAGGATCAGCATTAAAAGCATTAGATGACCCAATGGGACCATGGGGAGACAAGATAATAGAATTAATGGAAGCAGTAGACAATACAATACCAACACCAGAAAGAGCAATAGATAAACCATTCCTAATGCCAGTAGAAGACGTATTTACAATCACAGGAAGAGGAACAGTAGCAACAGGAAGAGTAGAAAGAGGAGTATTAAAAGTACAAGACCAAGTACAAATCGTAGGATTAACAGATGAGCCAAGAACAGTAGTATGTACAGGAGTAGAAATGTTCAGAAAGAGCTTAGATGAAGCACAAGCAGGAGACAACATAGGAGCACTACTAAGAGGAGTACAAAGAAACGAAATTGAAAGAGGTCAAGTACTAGCAAAGCCAGGAAGTATAACACCACATACAAAATTCAAAGCAGAAGTATACGTATTAACAAAAGAAGAAGGTGGAAGACATACACCATTCTTTGATGGATACAGACCACAATTCTACTTCAGAACAACAGACGTAACAGGAACAATAAGATTACCAGAAGGCGTAGAGATGGTAATGCCAGGAGATAACGCAACATTCACAATAGAGTTAATCACACCAATAGCAATGGAAGCAGGATTAAAGTTTGCTATTCGTGAAGGTGGAAGAACAGTAGGAGCTGGAGTAGTAGCTCAAATTATAGAATAATTTAATAATAGGCATACAATTCACAGGAAAGTTCTTATTTTTCAATAAGAACTTTCCGCAATACTAAGAAAAGCTTCTTTGATTTACAACATTTCTATAGAAGCTTTTCTTAATGTCTAATACAAGAGCAAAATGGAAAAAATAAGAGCCAAAGAAATAAAAAAAACGTGAGAAAAAAACATAAGAAAAAAATATAAGAAAAAATTAAAATAGCACTTGAGTTTTGGCCAATAATAATATAAAATATTAAGGTATGTAGTTGACATGCGATGAAGCAAGAGGTTGCTTATTAAGAATTTAATAAGGTAATTTTTGCGGAGAATGTCCGGCTTAGACTCGGGCGACAAGGGATAGCTGTGCACAAAAAACCACAAAACACCCGGTTGAGTGTATCGGCGCTCTTTGTCGCATGTAATAAAAACATGCGATAGTGAGGAGGGAACTTTAATGTCAAACAAACAAAAAATAAGAATCAGATTAAAGGCTTATGATCATGAAATCCTTGATTCATCAGCACAAAAGATTGTTGAAACTGCTAAGAGAACTGGAGCAACAGTTTCTGGTCCAATACCACTACCAACTGAGAAGCAGATAATTACAATTCTTAGAGCTGTTCATAAGTACAAGGATTCTAGAGAGCAATTTGAGCAGAGAACTCATAAGAGACTAATCGATATCTTAAATCCTACACCAAAGACAGTAGATGCGTTAATGAAACTTAACTTACCTGCTGGTGTAGACATTGAAATTAAATTATAAGAATACAAGTAGAGATTTAAAATAAATACACTCTGCTTAGTATGATTGCACGTAAGTGTAATCCGCTGTAAGATTTCAGGAGGTGTAAAAATGAAAAGTATATTAGGTAAAAAAATAGGTATGACTCAAATATTTACAGAAGAAGGAATAGTGATCCCAGTTACAGTAATTGAAGCTGGACCTGTAAAAGTTGTGCAAAAGAAAACTGTTGAAAAAGATGGGTATAATGCAATTCAAGTTGGATTTGGAGAAGTTAAAGAAAAAAGAGTTAATAAGCCACTAAAAGGTCATTTTGGAAAGGCAAATGTAGAAGTTAAAAGATTTTTAAGAGAAATTAAAGTTGATAATATAGATGCTTATGAAGTAGGTCAAGAAATAAAAGCTGATATCTTTAATGTAGGAGATAGAGTAGACGTAATAGGAATATCTAAAGGTAAAGGATACCAAGGTACTATTAAGAGACACAATCAGCATAGAGGACCTATGGCTCACGGTTCTAAGTACCACAGAGGAGTAGGTTCTATGGGTGCTTCAGCTTACCCATCAAGAATATTTAAAGGTAAGAAAATGCCAGGACATATGGGACATGAGAGAGTAACAGTACAAAATTTAGAAGTTGTAAGAGTAGATGCAGAAAGAAACTTTATATTAGTTAAAGGTGCTGTTCCAGGACCAAAAGGCGGACTAGTTACTATAAAAGAAACTGTAAAGGCTTCAAAGTAAGTTCTTTAGGAAAGGAGGAAGTTAGATGCCAAAGGTAGCTTTATATAATGTATCAGGCCAACAAATTGGTGATATAGAGTTAAGTGATGCAGTGTTTGGAGTTGAAGTAAATCAACACGTTTTATATGAAGTTGTAAAAAATCAACTTGCTAATAAAAGACAAGGAACTCAATCAGCTAAGACAAGAGGCGAAGTAAGAGGTGGAGGAAAGAAACCTTGGAGACAAAAAGGAACTGGTAGAGCTCGTCAAGGAAGTATCAGAGCACCACAATGGATAGGTGGTGGAGTTGTATTTGCTCCAAAGCCAAGAGATTACAGCTACAGTGTACCTAAGAAAGTTAAGAGATTAGCTATGAAATGTGCACTAAGCTCAAAAGTTAAAAATAACGAAATTATAGTATTAGATGAGTTAAATCTAACTCAACCTAAGACAAAAGATATGGTAAATATATTGAAGAATGTTAATTCTAGCAAGAAAGCTTTAATAGTTATGGCTGAAAAGAACGAAAATGTAATTAAATCAGCAAGAAATATACCAGGAGTACAAACTGCTTTAACAAACACACTTAATGTGTACGACATATTAAAATATGATTCCTTCATCATAACTAAGGATGCCGTTAAAAAAGTGGAGGAGGTGTATGCGTAATGCGTAATCCACACGACATAATAAGAAAGCCTATAATAACTGAGAGAAGTATGAACGATATGGCAGAAGGCAAATATACCTTCGTTGTAGATAAAAAAGCTAATAAAACAGAAATCAAAAATGCTGTTGAGAAAATATTTGGAGTAAAAGTTGAAAAAGTAAACACAATGCTTATGGAAGGTAAAGTAAAAAGGCAAGGAGTGCACGTAGGAAGAAGACCTAGCTGGAAGAAAGCGATAGTTACTCTAACTAAAGATAGTAAAGGTATAGAGTTCTTTGAAGGTATGTAATTCTTAATTGCAAGTAAGAGGAGGGAAAAAAATGAGTATCAAGAAATTCAAAGCAACTTCGCCTGCAATTAGACAGATGACTGTTTCAACTTTTGAAGAAATAACTAAAACAGAACCAGAAAAGTCATTAGTTGTAAGCTTAACTAGACAAGCAGGAAGAAATGCTCATGGAAAGATTACAGTTAGACATAGGGGCGGCGGAGCTAAGAGAAAATATAGAATAATTGATTTTAAGAGAGATAAAGATGGAATACCAGGAAAAGTTGCTGCAATAGAGTATGATCCAAATAGAACTGCCAATATAGCATTAATTAATTATGTTGACGGTGAAAAAAGATATATAATTGCACCACTTGGACTAAAAGTTGGAGATGTAATTGAGTCAGGTGAAAATGCAGATATTAAAGTTGGTAATGCATTGCCACTAAAGAACATCCCAGTAGGTACAGTAATCCATAACATTGAATTAAAGGCTGGAAAAGGCGGTCAGCTAGTAAGAGCTGCTGGTAATGCAGCACAGCTCATGGGTAAAGAAGGTAACTATGCGACTGTTAGACTTCCATCCGGAGAGTTCAGACTTATTAGACTTGAGTGCAAAGCGACTATAGGTCAAGTAGGTAATGTTGATCACGAAAATATTACAATAGGTAAAGCTGGTAGAAAGAGACATATGGGCTTTAGACCTACAGTTAGAGGTAGTGTTATGAACCCTAACGATCACCCACACGGTGGTGGTGAAGGTAAGGCTGGAATCGGTAGACCATCTCCAGTAACTCCATGGGGTAAACCAGCATTAGGATATAAAACTCGTCAGAAAAACAAAAAGACTGACAAATATATTGTTAGACCAAGAAAGAAGTAAGTTAATTAAGCTAATTAGACGGCTAAGTCTTTTTATAAAAGAGCAAACAATACCGCATTGGGAGGAGGAACTTAGATGGGTAGATCCCTAAAAAAAGGACCATTTTGCGACGATCATTTACTAAAAAAAGTCGAAGAGTTAAACGCGAAAAATGAGAAGAAGGTTATTAAAACATGGTCTCGTCGTTCAACAATATTTCCACAAATGGTAGGACACACTATAGCTGTACATGATGGTAGAAAGCATATACCTGTATATATTACTGAGGATATGGTAGGTCATAAGCTAGGCGAATTTGCTCCTACTAGAACATTTAAAGGACACGCAGGCTCAGAAAAAACAACATCAGTTAAAAAGTAAGTAAATAAGAAGGAGGGAACTTCGAGTGGAAGCTAGAGCTATAGCCAAATACGTTCGTATTGCACCAAGAAAGGTGAATTTAGTGGCTGCTGAAATAAGAGGTAAGAGCGTTGATGAAGCACTTGCTATCTTAAAATTCACACCTAAAAGAGGCGCAAAAGAATTAGAAAAAGTTCTTAAATCAGCTATTGCAAATGCTGAAAATAATTTCGATATGGATAGAGAAAAATTATATGTATATCAAGCTTACGGTAATCAAGGCCCAACATTAAAGAGATGGAGACCAAGATCACAAGGTAGAGCTTATCCGATTTTAAAGAGAACAAGTCATATTGGAATCGTGTTAAGAGAAAGAGAATAGAAAAGGAGGGATAAACAGATGGGTCAAAAAGTTAATCCACATGGGCTTAGAGTTGGTATAATTAAAGATTGGGATTCAAAATGGTATGCTGATAACAAACAGTTTGGAGAATTATTAGTAGAAGACTATAAGATTCGTGAATTTGTAAAAAAGGAATTATTTGCTTCAGGAGTATCAAAGATTGAAATAGAAAGAGCAGCAAACAGAGTAAAGGTTACTGTGCACACTGCTAAACCAGGAATGGTTATCGGTAAGGGCGGTCAAGGTGTAGAGGACTTAAGAAAAGCTTTAGAAAAGCTAACTAAGAAAAACGTAACAGTTAATGTTGAAGAAATTAAAGTTCCAGAACTTGATGCTCAATTAGTAGCTGAAAATATTGCAGCTCAGCTTGAACGAAGAGTATCATTTAGAAGAGCTATGAAACAAGCTATTCAAAGAACTATGAGAGCAGGTGCGAAGGGAATTAAAACAGCAGTATCTGGAAGACTTGGCGGAGCAGATATGGCAAGAACTGAAGGATATAGCGAAGGAACAATACCTCTTCAAACTTTAAGAGCAGATATAAGCTATGGATTTGCAGAAGCTAGTACAACATATGGTAAACTAGGTGTTAAGGTTTGGATATACAAGGGAGAAGTTCTTCCTACTGCAAAGGTAGAACAAAAAGAAAAAGTAGAAGAGGCTATAGAGAAATAAGTATAGTGTAGGAAGGGAGGAAGTAATTATGTTAATGCCTAAAAGAGTAAAACGCCGTAGAGTACAGAGAGGAAGAATGACAGGTAAAGCTACTCGAGGCAGTAAAATTGCTTATGGTGAATTCGGATTACAAGCACTTGAACCAGCTTGGATAACATCTAACCAAATAGAAGCAGCAAGAAGAGCTATGACAAGATATGTTAAGAGGGGCGGAAAAGTTTGGATAAAAATTTTCCCAGATAAGCCAATAACTAAAAAACCTGCTGAAACTCGTATGGGTGCTGGTAAAGGTTCACCAGAATACTGGGTAGCAGTAGTAAAACCAGGAAGAATTCTTTTTGAAATGGCAGGAGTTCCTGAAGAAACAGCAAGAGAAGCTATGAGATTGGCAGCGCATAAATTACCTATTAAGACTAAGTTTGTCACTCGTGAAGATGTAATTGAAGAGGGTGGTGAAGCTAATGAAGGCTAATGAAATTCGTCAAATGACTGCTCAAGAACTTGATAACAAACTTAATGATTTAAAGGCTGAACTGTTTAATTTAAGATTTCAATTAGCTACAGGACAGCTTGATAACCCAATGAGAATTAAATCTGTTAGAAAAGATATTGCACGTATAAAGACAATAATGAGAGAAAGAGAAATAAAACAGATTAATGCATAGCTTTATTGGAAAGGAGGCAGAGCCTTATGCAAAGAGGTAACAGGAAGGTTAGAATAGGTCGAGTAGTAAGCGATAAAATGGATAAGACAATTGTAGTAGCTGTAGAGACATTTGTTGCACATCCTTTATACGGAAAAATGGTTAAAAGAACTACAAAATTTAAGGCACATGATGAAAACAATGAATGCCGTGTCGGCGATAAAGTTAAAATAATGGAAACTAGACCATTAAGTAGAGAGAAAAGATGGAGACTAGTTGAAATAGTTGAAAGAGCAAAATAATCCTTGGTACTGCGAAAGGAGGGTAATAAATGTTACAACAAGAATCACGTATGAAAGTTGGAGATAATTCCGGAGCTAAGGAATTATTAATTATAAAAGTTTTAGGCGGAACACGTAGAAAATATGCAAATATAGGTGACATAGTAATTGCTACTGTTAAAAGCGCAACACCAGGTGGTGTTGTAAAAAAAGGTGATGTAGTTAAGGCTGTAATAGTAAGAACTAAAAAGGGTATTAGAAGAAAAGATGGTACTTATATTAAGTTCGATGAGAATGCAGCTGTAATAATTAAAGATGATAAATCACCAGTAGGTACACGTATTTTTGGACCAGTTACAAGAGAACTAAGAGATGGAAACTTCATGAAGATAATATCATTAGCACCTGAAGTGTTATAAGAGGAGGTGTAGACGATGCATGTTAAAAAAGGTGATATGGTAGTAGTAATATCAGGAAAAGATAAAGGTAAAAAAGGCAAGGTTCTTGCTGCAATGCCTAAGAAAAATAGAGTTATTGTGGAAGGCGTAAATATGATAACTAAGCATCAGAAGCCAAATCCACAACTACAACAAGGCGGAATAATACATCAAGAAGGACCAATTCACGTGTCAAATGTTATGTTATATTGTAGCAAAGATAAAACAGGTGTAAGAGTCGGACATAAGATTTTAGAGAATGGCAAGAAAGTAAGAGTCTGCAAAAAATGTGGTGAAGTTTTATAATCAGCTACAGTGAAAGGAGGTTTACAAAATGGCAACAAGACTTAGAGAAAAATATGTAAATGAAGTAGTTCCAGCGCTAATTGAGAAGTTTAAATATAAAAACATTATGGAAGTACCTAAGCTTGAAAAAATAGTTTTAAATATGGGTTTGGGAGAAGCTAGAGATAATCCAAAGCTATTGGAATCAGCTGTAGAAGAGTTATCTGCTATAGCAGGACAAAGACCAGTAGTAACTAGAGCGAAAAAATCTGTTGCAAACTTTAAAATCCGTCAAGGTATGCCAGTTGGTGCAAAGGTTACACTAAGAGGAGATAAAATGTATGAATTCCTTGATAAATTAATGAACATCGCACTACCAAGAGTTAGAGACTTCAGAGGAGTTTCACCTACATCCTTTGACGGTAGAGGAAACTATGCGCTTGGTGTTAAGGAACAACTAATATTCCCTGAAATAGAGTATGATAAGGTAGACTCTATCAAAGGATTGGATATAATTATAGTTACAACTGCTAAAACAGACGAGGAAGCAAAAGAGTTCTTAGCACTTATGGGAATGCCCTTTAGAAAGTAATGGAGGAGGCGAAAAAGAGTGGCTAAAAAGTCAATGATAGTTAAGCAAAGAAGAAAGCAAAAATTCAGTACCAGGGAATATAATAGATGTAAAATTTGTGGAAGACCACACGCATATTTAAGAAAATTCGGAGTTTGCCGTATTTGCTTCAGAGAACTAGCTTATAAAGGACAGATTCCTGGAGTAAAAAAAGCGAGCTGGTAATAGATTGTTAAAATGGAAGGAGGTAGACTCTAATGGTGATGACTGATCCAATTGCAGATATGCTTACAAGAATAAGAAACGGAAATAATGCAAAACATGAAACTGTAGATATCCCGGCTTCAAATATGAAGAAAGCAATAGCTAATATCCTCTTAGAAGAAGGATTTATAAAGGGCTATGATGTAATAGATGATGGAAAGCAAGGTATTATAAGAATACAGCTTAAATATGGAAAAGATAACGAAAAGATCATTTCTGGTTTAAAGAGAATATCTAAACCAGGCTTAAGAGTTTATGTAAAAAGTGATGAGATACCTAGAGTTTTAGGAGGATTAGGAATAGCTATCCTTTCAACATCAAAAGGTATTATTACAGATAAAGTAGCGAGAAAAGAAGGCGTTGGCGGAGAAGTAATTTGCTACGTTTGGTAATAGATGAGAGACTGATTTAAAGGAAAAGGAGGTACGAGTCATGTCAAGGATAGGTTTGAAGCCGATAACTATACCAAATGGCGTAGAAGTTAAATTAGATGCAAATAACTATGTAGTAGTTAAAGGCGCAAAAGGAAAACTAGAAAAGCAACTTGATAAGGATATAAAAATTAGTATAGAAGATAATGTAATTCGTTTATCTCGTCCAACTGATCAAAAGAGACATAAAGCGTTACATGGTCTAACTAGAACACTATTAGCTAATATGATTGAAGGGGTTACTAACGGATATAGTAAGAGCCTCGAAATAGTAGGTACTGGATATCGTGCTCAGAAACAAGGTAAAAAGCTAGTGCTTACACTAGGTTTTTCTCATCCAGTTGAAATGGAAGACCCAGAAGGTATAGAAGTAGAGGTGCCAGCACCTACAAAGATAATTGTTAAGGGTATTGATAAACAACAAGTTGGAAATTATGCAGCAGTAATCAGAGACTTAAGAAGACCTGAGCCATATAAAGGCAAAGGTATTAGATATGAAGGCGAGAACGTAAGACGTAAGGAAGGTAAGACAGGTAAGTAGGAAAGGAGTGAAAACAGGTGCTTAAAAAAGAGAGTAGAAATGTAAGAAGACAAAAAAGGCATTTAAGAATAAGAAAAAATTTACATGGAACTCCTGAGAGACCAAGACTAAATGTGTATAGAAGTTTAAATCACATTTATGCACAAATAATTGACGATAAGGCAGGAAGAACTTTAGTGTCTGCTTCTACACTTGATAAAGAGCTAAAAGGCAAGCTAGAGTCAACTGGTAACAAAGAAGCAGCAAGAGCTGTAGGAAAACTAGTTGCTGAAAAAGCTTTAGCAAAAGGTATTACTGAAGTAGTGTTTGATAGAGGCGGATATATTTATCATGGAAGAGTTAAAGAACTTGCAGAAGGTGCAAGAGAAGGCGGATTAAAGTTCTAGATGAAGGAGGGAAAATAATGCAACGTGGTCGTATAGATGCTAATGAGTTAGATTTAAAAGAGAGAGTAGTTAGTATAAATCGTGTAACTAAAGTTGTTAAAGGTGGTAGAAACTTTAGATTCAGTGCACTAGTAGTTGTTGGAGATGAAAATGGGCACGTAGGAGTAGGTATGGGTAAAGCGCTAGAAGTGCCAGAAGCTATTAGAAAAGCTGTACAAGACGCTAAAAAGCATTTGATACAAGTACCAATTGTAGGTACAACTATTCCTCATGAAACAGTTGGAGAGTTTGGATCAGGAAAAGTATTGCTAAAGCCAGCTTCAGAAGGTACTGGAGTTATAGCAGGAGGTCCTGTGCGTGCAGTTATTGAACTTGCAGGTATAAGAGACCTTAGAGGTAAATCTCTTGGATCAAACAATCCTAGAAACATGGTTAATGCAACAATAGAAGCATTAAAACAGCTTAAGAGAGCTGAGGAAGTTGCAAGACTTAGAGGAAAAACTGTAGAAGAGTTATTAGGTTAGGGGGGAAATACCTTGGCTAAAATTCAAATAAAATTAGTAAAGAGCCCAATTGGAAGAATTGAGGCTCATAGAAGAACTATTGAAGCCTTAGGGCTAAGAAAAGTAGGTCAAATAGTTGAAAAAGAAGATACTCCTCAAATCAGAGGTATGATAGAAAAAGTTAATTATATGGTTGAAGTTATTGAGTAGAACTTTTTAATAAGAGGAGGTGCAACCATGAAACTACATGAATTAAGACCAAATCAAGGTGGAGGCAGCAAAAAAACTAAAAGATTAGGTAGAGGTACAGCATCAGGACAAGGTAAAACTGCTGGTAGAGGACAAAAAGGACAAAAAGCTCGTTCAGGTGGTGGAGTAAGACCTGGTTTTGAGGGAGGTCAAATGCCACTATATAGAAGATTACCTAAGAGAGGTTTCACTAATATATTTGCTAAGAAATATGCAATAGTTAACCTTGATGATTTAAATGTATTTGAAGATAATGTAGTAGTAACACCTGAGCTTTTAATCCAAGCAGGTATAGTTAAAAAGCTTGAAGATGGGGTTAAAGTGTTAGGTGATGGAGAGTTAAATAAAAAATTAACTGTTAAAGCCCATAAATTCAGTAAGACTGCTGCTGAAAAAATAGAGGCTAATGGGGGAAAGGTAGAGGTGATCTAAAATGCTATCAACTCTTAGAAATGCATGGAAAATTCCTGATTTAAGAAAAAGAATCTTATTCACATTTGCCATGCTTGTAGTGTTTAGATTAGGCTCTAGTATTCCAGTACCTGGAATAGACAGGACTGTTATTGATGCTATGTTTGCTGCTAGCTCTGGGGGAATGCTAGATTTTCTAAACTTAATGGCAGGGGGAGCTTTCAAAGATTTTACAATTTTTGCTCTTAATATTTACCCTTATGTAACTGCTTCAATTATAATACAGTTATTAACAATTGCTATTCCAAGCTTAGAAGCTCTAGCTAAAGAAGGAGAAGAAGGAAGAAAGAAGATTGCTGAATATACTAGATACGGTACAGTAATCCTTGCTTTAATTCAAGCAATAGGTATCAGTGTAGGGTTTTTCAATAGAGCCCTTATAAGTAAAGAGTTCCTACCAGTAGCAGTAGTTGTTTTAGTATTAACAGCCGGAACAGCATTTTTGATGTGGTTAGGTGAGTTAATTACAGAGAAAGGTATCGGAAATGGTATTTCACTGATAATTTTCATTGGTATCATTTCAAGAGCACCTAGCGCACTAATAAATATGTTCAGATTAGTAGCAGCAGGATCAGTAAGCATAGTTAAAGTAATTGCGTTTTTAATAGTAGCATTATTCATTATAGTTGGGGTTATAGCTATACAAGAAGGTACTAGAAAAATACCTGTTCAGTATGCTAAAAGGGTTGTAGGAAGAAAGATGTACGGAGGACAAAGCACACATATACCTATAAAAGTGCTAATGGCAGGAGTTATTCCTGTAATCTTCTCTACATCATTATTACAATTCCCACAAATCTTAGCAATGTTTTTAAATCCTAATGGTAAATTTGCAGCATTTGTTTCAAAATACTTTACGTTAAATGGTACTGTTGGATCATGGGTATATTCAATATTAAATATTATACTAATTATATTCTTCACATACTTCTATACAGCGATACAATTTAATCCTGTAGAATATGCTAATAACTTAAAGCAGTATGGAGGATTTATACCAGGAATCAGACCTGGGAAACCAACTTCAGATTACCTAAGTAAAGTTATTTCAAGAGTTACATTTGCTGGAGCTATAGCATTAGCATTTATTGCAACATTACCAGTAATCTTAGAAGCTTTCATTAAGCTTAATATCCACTTTGGTGGAACTGGATTACTGATAGTTGTGGGTGTTGCATTAGAGACTATGAAGCAAATAGAAGCTCAAATGATGATGAGACATTATAAAGGATTCTTAAAGTAAAATAAGCAAATACGCTCTTTGGAGATGATGTAATTGAGACTTATTCTATTAGGACCACCTGGGGCAGGAAAAGGAACTCAGGCGGCTAACATAGTTAAAGAGTATAGTATACCGCATATATCAACTGGAGATATTTTCAGGAAGAATATCAAAGAAGGTACGGAATTAGGAATTAAAGCAAAAGAGTATATGGACAAAGGATTACTTGTACCTGATGAATTAGTAGTAGCTATTGTAAAAGATAGATTAACAGAAGAAGATTGTAAAAAAGGCTTTTTATTAGATGGCTTTCCTAGGACAATAAATCAAGCTGATGCTTTAGATAAAGAACTTACAGACTTAGGATATAAATTAGATAAAGTAATAAATATAGATGTCAGCAAAGAGGAACTTATTGAAAGAGCAGTAGGCAGAAGGGTATGTAAAGACTGTGGAGCAACTTACCATATAAAATTCAATGCTCCTAAAGTAGAGAATACTTGCGATGTCTGTGGAGGAGAGCTTATCCAAAGAAAAGACGATACAATAGAGACAGTGTCAAAGAGAATTGAAGTATATCTAGAGCAAACACAGCCTCTAATAGATTACTATGAGAAAAAGGGAATACTAATAAACATAGACGGAAAACAAGATATTGATAAAGTATTCAAAGACATAGTAATGGCATTAGGGAGAGAATAATAATGATTATTTTAAAAAGTGATAGGGAAATAGAGTTGATGGCAAAAGCGGGAAGACTTGTTGCAGAGACCCATGCCTTTCTCAAGGGATTGATAAGGCCTGGAATAACAACGAAAGAATTAGATGAGGCAGCAGAGGAATTTATAAGAAGCCATGGTGCATTACCTGCTTTCAAAGGCTATAATGGTTTTCCAGGAAGCATCTGTGCTTCAATAAACGAGGTAGTAGTTCATGGTATTCCTGGATTGAATAAGTTAAAAGATGGCGATATTATTAGTATAGATATCGGAACTATTGTTGACGGATATTATGGAGATGGTGCTAAGACGTATCCAGTTGGCAAAGTATCTGACGAAGACCTGAAATTAATAGAAGTGACTAAACAGTCCTTCTATGAAGGTCTAAAATATGCCAGAGTAGGCAATAGATTATCCGATATCTCACATGCAATACAAAAGTATGTAGAGAGTAACGGTTTTTCGGTGGTTAGAGACTTTGTAGGACATGGAATAGGTCAGAGAATGCATGAAGAACCTCAAATACCAAATTTTGGACTGCCGGGAAAAGGGCCCCGTCTTAAAGAAGGTATGGTTCTAGCCATAGAACCAATGGTTAATGCAGGCACTTACCATGTAAAGGTACTAAGTGATAACTGGACAGTAGTTACGGTAGATGGCCGTAAATCTGCACATTATGAGCATACAATAGCCATAACAAAGGATGAGCCATTAATCCTAACTATGTTATAATTCATTGAAGAGGTGAATTACATGGAGACCACTAGTGATATACACTTGGGTCAGGTGGTTAGATCTAAGGCAGGAAGAGATAAAGGAAGGGTTTTTGTTATATTAGATGTAATAGATAGTGAATATGTGCTCATAGCAGATGGAGATTATAGGAAAATAGAGAATCCTAAAAAGAAAAAGATAAAGCACTTGATAGTATATAAAACTATTATAGAAGAGCTTAATGAGAAATTAAAAACAAAGCAAAAGATAGACGATGCATATATCAGAAAAGCTTTAGATCCATTTAATAAAGAGATATAATACCTATATTGAATAGGAGGTTCGATTACCTAATGTCTAAAAAAGATGTTATTGAGGTAGAAGGGACCGTATCAGAAGCTCTACCAAACGCCATGTTTAAAGTGAAATTAGAAAATGGCCATGAAGTACTAGCTCACATTTCTGGAAAACTCAGAATGAACTTCATAAGGATTTTACCCGGTGACAAAGTGACAATCGAGTTATCGCCTTATGATTTAACAAGAGGTAGGATTACATGGCGTAATAAGTAGCAAGGAGGGTTTACAATGAAAGTAAGACCATCAGTAAAAAAGATTTGTGAAAAATGTCAAATCATTAAAAGAAAAGGCAAAGTCATGGTAATTTGCGAAAATCCAAGACATAAACAAAAACAAGGCTAAAAAATGCTAGTTGTAATGGATAAAATTTAGTATAATATTTTAGTTGGTGTAAGCGTATTATTGCGGCTGCTTAAAATATATTTTTAAAATGTTAGAATTAGTAAGTTAAAAATAACTTTACTAGAATGCACAGTTTTAGGAGGTGTAAACTTTAATGGCTAGAATCGCCGGTGTTGATTTACCAAGAGATAAAAGGGTAGAAATAGGACTAACATATATTTATGGAATCGGAAGAGCTAGATCAAATGAAATACTAGCTAAGGCCGGTGTTAATCCTGATACTAGAGTAAAAGATTTAACAGAATCAGAAATAAATGAATTAAGATCTATCATAGACACATATATGGTAGAAGGTGATCTTAGAAGAGAAGTAGCTCTTAATATAAAGAGATTGAAAGAGATTGGATGTTACAGAGGAATAAGACATAGAAGAGGCTTACCAGTAAGAGGACAGAACACTAAGAATAATGCTAGAACTAGAAAAGGTCCTAAGAAGCTTGCAGCGAAAAAGGGTAAAAAGTAATAGTAAAGGAGGGACTTTGATTGGTAGCTAAGAAAGGTGCAAAGGCACGTGTTAAGAGAAGAGAACGTAAAAATATTGAAAGAGGTCAGGCTCACATTAAGTCAACTTTTAATAATACAATAGTTGCATTAACAGATAATAACGGTAATGTATTGTCATGGGCTAGTGCTGGTCAATTAGGTTTTAAAGGTTCAAGAAAATCAACTCCATTTGCTGCTCAAATGGCTGCAGAGGAAGCAGCTAAAAAAGCTATGGAGCACGGACTTAAAACTGTAGAAGTGTTTGTTAAGGGACCAGGTGCTGGTAGAGAAGCAGCAATCAGATCATTACAAGCAGCTGGACTTGAAGTTAGCATGATTAAGGATACAACTCCAGTACCACATAATGGTTGTAGACCACCAAAACGTAGAAGAGTCTAGTAAATTGATATAGGAGGTGCAACAAAGTATGGCAAGATACACAGGTCCTGTTTGTAGGCTTTGCCGTAGAGAAGGTCAAAAGCTTTACTTAAAGGGAGATAAATGTTATACAGATAAATGCCCAGTAACTAGAAGAAATTATGCTCCTGGGCAACATGGACAAAACAGAAAGAAATTAACTGGCTATGGAATACAGTTAAGAGAAAAGCAAAAAGTTCGTAGATACTATGGTATTTCAGAAAGTCAAATGAGAAAATACTTTGAAATGGCAGAAAAAACTGCAGGAATTACAGGTGAAAACCTATTAAGAATATTAGAATCAAGATTAGATAACGTAGTATACAGACTAGGATTAGCAGCATCAAGAGCTGAAGCAAGACAACTTGTTACTCATGGTCATTTTAGAGTAAATGGTAAGAAGGTAAATATCCCTTCATACTTAACTTCAGTAGGAGATACTATAGAGGTTAAAGAAACAAGCAAATCATCACCAAGATTTAAGGAACTACAAGAGGGATTCCAAGGGAATGTAGTACCATGGCTACAAGTAGATATGGAAAATATGTCTGGAAAAGTCGTTTCTATGCCATCTAGAGAAGATATCGATCTACCAATACAAGAACACTTAATAGTAGAGCTATATTCTAAGTAATATTCTAGAATCAGTTACCCTCAAAATAGACTAATAAAGATTATAAGGAGGGTCAAAATAAATGATAGAAATAGAAAAACCTAAAATAGAGATTGTTGAAATAAATGAGGACAACACATATGGTAAATTTGTTGTTGAACCTTTAGAGAGAGGATATGGAACTACCTTAGGTAATTCATTAAGAAGAATTTTGTTATCATCATTACCAGGTGCTGCGGTTTCTTCTATAAAAATTCAGGGAGTATTACATGAATTTTCTACTATACCTGGGGTATTAGAGGATGTTTCAGAAATTATTCTGAACATCAAAGATATCGCTGCTATAATGCATTCAGACGAGCCAGTAATGTTAAAGATAGAGGCTGAAGGTCCTGGAGAAATTAAAGCAGGAGATATTATAACAGGTAGTGAAGTTGAAATTTTGAATAAAGATCTTCACATAGCTACCCTTGAGGATGATGCAAAACTATATATGGAACTAGAAATGACAAGAGGTAGAGGCTATGTGCCAGCAGAGAGGAATAAAAAAGAAAATCAACCAATTGGGGTTATTGCAGTGGACTCTATTTATACTCCTGTGAAGAAAGTGAACTTCAAAGTTGAGAACACAAGGGTAGGGCAAATTACTGATTACGACAAATTAACTCTTGAGGTATGGACAAATGGTACTATTAAGCCTGACGAAGCTACTTCACTAGGCGCTAAGATCCTTAGTGAGCATTTAAATCTATTTATTACATTAACAGATCATGTTAATGACGTAGAAATAATGGTAGAAAAAGAAGAAGATAAGAAAGAGAAAGTTCTTGAGATGACTATTGAAGAACTAGATCTTTCTGTGAGATCTTATAACTGCTTAAAGAGAGCAGGTATAAATACCGTTGAGGAATTAACACAGAAGACTGAAGAAGATATGATGAAAGTAAGAAACCTTGGTAAGAAATCCCTTGAAGAAGTTCAACAGAAACTTGCAGAATTAGGATTGAGTTTAAGAAATAGTGATGAGTAATACCACAGCTTAAAGGAGGGATAAGAATGGCTAAGCTAAGAAAATTAGGACGCCCTACTGATCACAGAAAAGCAATGCTTAGAAATCTTGTTACAAGTCTACTTAGAAATGGCAAGATCGAGACTACTGAAACAAGAGCTAAGGAAACTAAAAGAATGGCAGAAAAGATGATTACTCTAGCAAAAAGAGGAGATTTACATGCTAGACGTCAAGTCTTAGCATATGTGTATGATGAAACAGTAGTTAAAAAATTATTTGATGAAATAGCACCAAAATATTCAGAGAGAAATGGTGGTTATACAAGAATGCTAAAACTTGGACCACGTAGAGGCGACGCTGCAGAAATGGTAATATTAGAATTAGTATAGGTAACATAGGGATTAAGTTAGAACATTATAAACTTAGTCCCTTTTTTACAGTAAATAGAAGAGCTCTGCTGTGTAATTCTTATTAAAAACCTTCCATTAACGAATATTAAGCAAGTTAGAGAAATCTTTAATTTAGTTAGTGCAAGTTGTTTTATGCAGTAGCTCAAGAAAAGCTTCTTCGATTTTATGCTTCGATAGAAGCTTTTCTTTTGATAGATAATTCTCATATTTAAATTTGATTATTTATTCCTTAATTGCGGTATGATATAATATAGAATTGTTGGAAACAATAGAGTTTTGTTGAAGATGATAGTGGTATGTGTTAAGCCAAAGTGGTACATAAAGTGTCTTATAGTGAGGGATATTAATGAATGATTCAATGATTAAGATCGAGAATGTTACTTATGAATATACTTCAGCAGAAGACGGAGAATTTGTTGCATTAAAAGATGTAAGTCTAGAAATAAAAAGAGGAGAGTTCTTAGTTATACTCGGCCATAATGGTTCTGGTAAATCTACACTGGCGAAGCTAATGAATGCACTGCTGCTGCCTACAAAGGGTAAAGTGTATGTAAATGGTATGGATACATCAGACATGAGCAAAGTATGGGATATAAGGCAGACAGCAGGGATGGTATTCCAAAATCCAGATAATCAGCTAGTAGCTACTATAGTAGAAGAAGATGTGGCTTTCGGACCAGAAAATCAAGGAATAGAGCCTAAAGAAATAAGGCGAAGAGTAGATGAGGCATTAGATATAGTAGAGATGGGACAATACAAGAAACATGCACCTCATCTATTATCAGGTGGTCAAAAACAAAGAATAGCTATAGCTGGAATACTCGCTATGAATCCAGACTGTATTATATTAGATGAGCCTACAGCTATGCTAGATCCTTCAGGGAGAAAAGAAGTAATTAGAACAATAGAAAAGTTGAACAGAGAAGAAAAAAAGACTATAGTTCACATTACACATTATATGGATGAAGCAGTAAATGCAGATAGAATAATTGTGATGGAAGAAGGGCAAATAGTACTAGAAGGCACTCCAAAGCAGGTATTTAGCCAAGTAGAAAAGTTAAAAGCATTAGGACTTGATGTGCCGCAAGTTACAGAATTAGCATATGAACTTAGAAAAGAAGGAATTGACCTTCCTGCTGATGTATTAACAGTTGAAGAATTGGTGGGGTTATTATGTCGATAAAAATAGAGAACTTAACATTTATATATAACGAAAATACGCCCTTTGAATCTAAGGCTTTAGATAACATAAACCTAGAGATAAATGATGGTGAATTTGTAGGTTTAATTGGTCATACAGGTTCAGGAAAATCTACATTGATTCAACACTTAAATGGGTTACTTAAACCTACTTCAGGGACTATAAAAATTGGAGATGTAGATATAACAGAAAAAGGAATAAGCCTAAAAGAAATACGCCAAAAAGTAGGTCTTGTGTTTCAATATCCAGAGCACCAGCTATTTGAAGAAACTGTTTATAAGGATATTGCATTTGGTCCACAAAATTTAGGCTTATCCGAGGAGGAAATAGACAAAAGAGTTAGAGAAGCTATGGAGTTAGTTGGATTAGATTTTGAAGCTATAAGTGAAAGGTCTCCCTTTGAGCTAAGTGGAGGTCAGAAAAGAAGGGTAGCCATAGCTGGAGTACTTGCAATGAAACCAGAGGTGTTGGTATTAGATGAGCCTACTGCAGGATTAGACCCTAAGGGGCGAGATGATATATTGGGGCAAATTCAAAACCTCTATGAGAAGAATAAAATGACTATTATATTAGTATCTCACAGTATGGAGGATATAGCTAGACTTGTAAATAAGATAATAGTGATGCATAAGAGTAAAGTGGCCATGGTTGGCACACCAAGAGAGATATTCAAAAGGGCAGAAGAGCTTGAAAGCCTAGGGCTAGGAGCACCACAGATAACATATTTTATGAAGGCATTTAAAAGCAAGGGACACGAGGTAAGAGAAGATGTACTTACAGTGCAAGAGGCCAAGGAAGAAATATTAAAGTATTTAAGGAGAATTAAAAATGCTTAAAAATATTACTATAGGTCAGTATTTTCCAGGTGAAACAATTATTCATAGATTAGACCCTAGGGTAAAGCTAATAGCAACTTTTGCTCTTATAATAGCCCTATTTTTTATCAATAGATTTTATCCTTATATACTTGTGGTGGCATTCATTTTAGCTGTTATAAAGCTTTCTAAGGTACCTTTTAGCTTTGTGATTAAGGGATTAAAGCCATTGTATATGATAATCGGTATTACCTTCTTGATAAATGTTTTTATGACAAGAGGAGAAATACTCTTTGAAATTGGACCATTAGATGTAACCAAAGAAGGACTGATACAAGCTACTTTCATGGCACTTAGATTAATATTTTTAGTCATGATAACTTCTTTATTAACACTTACAACATCACCTATTTCATTAACAGATGGAATAGAAAGACTGTTAAAACCCCTAAGCAAGGTGGGAGTGCCAGCTCATGAACTTGCTATGATGATGACCATAGCTCTTAGATTTATACCTACATTATTAGAAGAAACTGATAAGATTATGAAGGCTCAAATGGCTAGAGGAGCAGATTTTGAAAGCGGCAATATAATGAATAGAGCAAAGAGTTTAGTGCCACTGTTAGTACCGCTTTTCGTAAGTGCATTCAGACGTGCAGACGAGCTTGCTATGGCTATGGAGGCAAGATGCTATAGAGGTGGAGAAAATAGGACTAGAATGAAAGAACTGAAGTACCAAAGAGCAGATTTCGTAGCATTAGGTATAACTGGTTTACTTATAGCAATAATAATCATATGTAGATATATTTAGAAGGGATCAGTTATGAGAAATATAAAGCTCATAATCGAATATGATGGGACAAATTATTATGGATGGCAAAAACAGCTTCACCAAAAAACAATACAAGAAACTATTGAGAACTCTATAGAGAGAATTACTGGTGAAAAAGTAAATATATATGGATCAGGCAGAACAGACAGAGGAGTTCATGCAACGGGACAAGTAGCAAACTTTTTCACAGAATCCAGAATACCTAGTGAAAAATTCAAATATGCAATTAACAGTGTGCTGCCTAAAGACATTATAATAAGTCATTCAGAAGAGGTAGACAGTACATTTCATTCAAGATATAGTGCAAAGGGAAAAGAGTATAAATATTTAATATATAACAGAGAAACCCCGAGTCCAATATTGAGGAATTATGCTTACTATGTACCTTATGAGCTTAATTTTGAATTAATGCAGGAAGCAGCAAAAGACTTTATTGGGACTCATGATTTTGCTGCCTTTATGTCTTCTGGAAGTTCAGTGAAAGATACTGTTAGGACAATATATGACATAAACTTAACACGAAATAATGAGCTGATACAGTTAAGAGTAAGGGGGAATGGGTTTCTCTATAATATGGTTAGAATTATAGTAGGTACATTAGTTGACATTGGAATAGGTAAAATCAACAGCAGCTGTATTCCTGAGATTTTATCATCTAGAGATAGACAACGTGCAGGGCATACTGCACCTCCTCAAGGGTTATACCTAGAAAAAGTTTATTACTAGAAAAAATTTACTGATTTTTTCAAAACGACTTGACACACGTGGAAGGTTGTATTAAAATATAGAAGTATGTTAGCATAAAAAAATCCACTGGCCCCGGATTTTTATATATAAATATTCAACTCATCGGTTTTAAGGAGGGAAATAGATGAAAAGTTTTGTTGCAAAGCCTAATGAAATTCAAAGAAAATGGTATGTTATTGATGCAGAAGGAAAGACACTAGGAAGACTTTGTTCTGAAGTTGCAAGTATATTAAGAGGAAAGCATAAACCAATATATACACCTCATGTTGATACAGGAGACTATGTAATAGTCATTAATGCTGAAAAAGTTGTATTAACAGGTAAAAAATTACAGCAAAAAGCGTATAGATACCACACAGGATATCCAGGTGGACTTAAGGAAGTTCCATACGAAAAATTAATTGAAAAGAATCCAGAGAAAATAATTAGCTTAGCAGTTAAAGGAATGCTACCTAAAAATTCTTTAGGAAGAGCTATGTTTAAGAAATTAAAAGTGTATAAGGGTTCAGAACACAAACACCAAGCTCAGAAACCTGAAGTTTATGAAATATAGTTCAGGAAGGGAGGATACTGTAAATGGCTAAGGTTCAATACTACGGCACAGGTAGAAGGAAAAAATCAGTTGCAAGAGTAAGATTAGTTCCAGGGACAGGAAATATAACTGTAAATAAGAGAGATTTAGATAATTACTTTGATTTTGATACATTAAAAGTATTAGTTAAAGAACCTCTTGTAATAACAGATACATTAGATAAATACGATGTAATTGCTACAGTAAATGGTGGTGGATTTACTGGTCAAGCAGGAGCATTAAGACATGGTATATCAAGAGCTTTACTTAAAGCAGATGAGGAATTAAGACCAATACTTAAGAAAGCTGGCTTCTTAACAAGAGACCCAAGAATGAAAGAAAGAAAGAAATATGGTCTTAAGAAAGCTAGAAGAGCACCACAATTCTCAAAGAGATAATTTGTTGTTTCTTTACACTCGAGTTTGTTCAAACTTACAAAGTTTGTTTGCGAGTTTACAAAACCGTCATTGGTTTAAATA